>Ga0335073_10001326_pt1 | contig 32991 bp, 31 predicted proteins | sample Lox_Sample_22_FD_207093 | JGI IMG/M metagenome (GOLD analysis project Ga0335073, IMG submission 207093) | Soil microbial communities from Loxahatchee National Wildlife Refuge, Florida, United States - Lox_Sample_2.2 | ecosystem: Environmental > Terrestrial > Soil > Wetlands | place: USA... | reverse complement strand
GGTCGGCCTGGGGCAGGGCACCTCCAAGTACGGGTGGGTGCCCAACGCCAACACCGACTACGTCTTCGCGGTGGTGGGGGAGGAACTGGGGCTGCTCGGCTGCCTGGTGGTGCTGGCGCTGTTCGGCCTGTTCACCTACGCCACCATGCGGATCGCGCTGCGCAGCCGGGACCCGTTCGTCCGGCTGGTGACCGGCGGCGCGGCCATCTGGATCGCCGGCCAGGCGCTGATCAACATCGGCTACGTCACCGCGCTGCTGCCGGTCACCGGCATCCCGCTGCCGTTCATCTCCAACGGCGGCACCTCGCTGATCCTGACCTGCGCGGTGCTCGGCATGCTGGTCTCGTTCGCCCGGCACGAGCCGGCCGCGATCGAGGCCGCCCAGCGGTCGCAGCGCACCGGGCAGACCGCGCGCTGGGTGCGGACGCTGCGGCTCGGCACCCCGCGGCCGATCCCGGCGCCCCGGGCCCGGGCGGCCGAGCCGGCCGGTCCGGACACCGACAGGTCGCGGCCGGCCGCCGGGGCGGCACAGTCCTCGGCCAGGCAAACCGCCGCGCAGTCCCCGGCGAGGCAGGCCGCCGCGCGGCCGCCGGTCACGCAGGCTGCTGCTGCCCAGCCGGCGGCCGGGCGCTCTCGGCCCGGGCAGTTCCCGGCCGGCCCCGCCCGTGCCCAGCGCTCCGGCGCCGTCCCGCCGGCCCCGGCCGCCCGACCCCAGCGGCGCGGCGCGTGAGCCCGACGACGGCCGCGCACGTCGTGATCGCCGGCGGGCACTCGGCCGGGCACATCGAGCCGGCCATGAACGTCGCCGACGCGATCCGGCGGCTGAGCCCCGACGCCGAGATCGTCGCGATCGGCACCGAGCGCGGGCTGGACTCGACGCTGATCCCGGCCCGCGGCTACCCGCTGGAGCTGATCCCGCCGGTGCCGCTGCCGCGCAAGCCGAACGCCGCGCTGCTGCGCACGCCGGGCCGGCTGGCCGGGTCGGTGCGGGCGGCGGCCGAGATCCTGCGCCGCCACCGGGCCGACGTGGTGGTGGGCTTCGGCAGCTACGTCGCGCTGCCCACCTACCTGGCCGCGCGCCGGGCCGGCATCCCGATCGTGGTGCACGAGGCCAACGCCCGGGCCGGCGTCGCGAACCGGGTGGCCGCGCGGCTGACCCGGGAGGTGTTCACCGCCTCGCCCTCGGTGCGGATCCCGCACGGCCGGGTGGTCGGCATGCCGCTGCGGCCGGCCATCCTCGACCTCGACCGGGCCGTCGCCCGCCCCGCGGCCCGCGCCGGCTTCGGGCTCCGGCCGGACCTGCCCACCCTGCTGGTCACCGGCGGCTCGCAGGGCGCGGTGCGGATCAACCAGGCCGTGCTCGGCGCCCAGCGCGAACTGGCCGAGGCCGGGGTGCAGGTGCTGCACATCCCCGGCCCGAAGAACCCGGTCACCCCGCCGGACCGGGTGCCCGGTGAGCCGCCGTACGTGGCGCTGCCGTACCTGGCCGACATGGCCGCCGGGTACGCCGCGGCCGACCTGGTGCTGTGCCGGTCCGGCGCCATGACGGTGGCCGAGCTGACCGCGGTCGGGCTGCCGGCCTGCTACGTGCCGCTGCCGTTGCGCGGCGGGGAGCAGGGCCTGAACGCCCAGCCGATCGTCGGCGCCGGTGGCGGGCTGCTGGTGCCGGACGCCGAGCTGACCGCGGACTGGATCAGCGCGAACGTGCTGCCGCTGCTGCGCGAACCGGCCCGGCTGGCCGGCATGGCCGCCGCCGCCACCCGGGCCGGTAGCCGGGACGCGGCCCAGGTGATGGCCGAACGGATCCTGGAACTCGCCGGGACCCGGCATGGCTGATCGGACACCGGACGCGGCCCACCGGCACCAGTCCAGCTACCAGCGCCCGGCCGGCTGGGCACCGCCGGGGGCGGCGCTGGTCGCCTCGGCGGCCACCGAGCCGATCCCGGCCCCGGAGAGCCTCGGCCGGGTGCACCTGATGGGCATCGCCGGCTCCGGGATGAGCGCGCTGGCCAGGCTGCTGCTGGCCCGCGGCTACCAGGTGAGCGGCTGCGAGGGCAAGGAGTCCGCCCGGGCCGACGAGCTGCGCGCGCTCGGCGCCGAGATCGCGATCGGGCACTCGCCCGAGCACCTGCGCGAGGCCGACACGCTCGTCTACACCACCGCGATCCAGCCGGACAACCCCGAGCTGGCCGCGGCTCGCGATTCCGACCGCCAGGTGCTGCGCCGGGCCGCCGCGCTCGGCGCGCTGGTCAGCGGCCACCGGACGGTGGCCATCGCCGGCACCCACGGCAAGACCACCGCCACCTCGCTGCTGACCGTGGCCGCCGTCGAGGCCGGCCTCGACCCCTCGTTCGCGATCGGGGCGAACCTGCACCAGGCGCATACCAACGGGCACGCCGGCGGTGGCCGGGACTTCATCGTGGAGGCGGACGAGAGCGACGGCTCGTTCCTGCTGCTGCGCCCGGACGTCGCCGTGATCACCAACGTCGAGGCCGACCACCTGGAGAACCACGGCGACCTGCGCGGCGTGCTGCATGCCTTCGAGCTGTTCGTCGACCGGCTGGCCGCCGACGGGCTGCTCGTCTACTACGCCGACGACGCCGGTGCCCGGCAGTTGGGGGCCTACGCCGCAGCGCTGGGCCGGCGCACCCGCAGCTACGGCACCGGCCCGGAGGCCGACGTCCGGGTGTCCGAGATCGCCGCGTCCGGCTCGTCGGTGGGCTTCACCGTCTCCGGGTTGGCCGGCCGGCCGCTGCCGTTCCTGCTCAACTCGCTGGTCGGCGAGCACATGGCGCTCAACGCCGCCGCGGCGCTGATCGTGCTGGCCGAGCTTGGGGCCGACCCGGCCGTGGCCGATGGGCCGTGGCGGGCGTTCGGGGGAGTGGACCGGCGCTTCGAGCTGCACGGCGAGGTGGCCGGCGTCCGGGTGTACGACGACTACGCCCACCATCCGACGGAGATCCGGGCCCAGCTCTCGGCGGCGGCGGCGGTGCTCGACGCCGACGCCGCCCGGACCGGCCGGCGGGGCCGGCTGATCGCGGTGTTCCAGCCGGCCACCTACAGCCGGACGCAGACCTTCGCGATCGAGTTCGGCCAGGCGCTCGCGGTGGCCGACGTCGCGGTGGTGCTCGACATCTTCCCGGCCCGGGAGAAGCCGCTGCCCGGCGTGACCGGCGAGCTGATCGCCGAGCAGGTGCCGCTGACCGCCGACCGGGTGCGCTACGTGCGCGAGCAGGTGGACGTGGCGGCCGTCGTGGCGGGCCTGGCCGGTGACGGCGACCTGGTGCTCACGATGGGCGTCGGCGACGTCTACCTGCAGTGCCCGCGGATCCTGGCCGAGCTGGGGCGCCGGTGACCGGCCTGCTCGACCGCGTGCACCCGGCCGGAATGCCGGCTCACCGGGGCCCGCGGCGGCGCTGGCTGGTGCTCGGCGCGGTGCTGGCGGCGCTGCTCGTGGTGGGCTGGCTGGTCGGCTATTCCAGCCTGCTGGGCGCCCGCACGGTGACCGTGACCGGGGAGCACCGGGTGAGCGCGGAGCAGATCACCGAGGCGGCGGGCATCCGGCACGGCGCGCCGCTGGCCCGGCTGGACACCGGCGCGGTCCGCGCCCGGATCGCGGCCATCCCGGCGATCCGGTCGGTGTCGGTGCAGGCCGACTACCCGTCCACCATCCGGATCCGGGTGGTCGAACGGGTCGCGGTCGGTTACCGGCCCAGCCCCGAGGGCGCGGTGCTGGTCGACGGCGGCAACGTCCAGTTCGCCACCGAGCCGCACGCGCCGGCCGGCCTGCCCGAGCTGGAGGTCACCGGCGACCAGGCCCGGTCCGCGGCCGCCGCCACGGTGGCCGCCGCGCTGCCGGCCGACTTCGCCCCGGCCGTCGCCCGGATCGCGGTGCCGACCGTGCAGACGATCACGCTGACCCTCACCGACGGCCGGACGGTGCTGTGGGGCGGCACCGATCGCAGCGACGAGAAGGCGAAGCTGGTGCCGGTGCTGGTGCACCAGCCGGGCGCCTACTTCGACGTCAGCGACCCGAGTGCCGTCATCAGCCGCGGCAACTGAGCGTCCCGTCCTGCAATTTGCGGCCCGCGCGGCGCGCCTTCGTGATTCGGCTTCCCGGCGAACTACCTTCGCACTATCGCTCAGGTTGACATAACGTTAACGCTCTACCTGAGGGTGAGGGTTGAGAAGTCCGGCGCAACCCGAGCAACCGACAACACCGAACGGCTGGCAAAGCGAAGGAATGCTCATGAGTTCACCGCACAACTACCTCGCTGTGATCAAGGTCGTCGGTGTCGGCGGCGGCGGCGTCAACGCCGTGAACCGGATGATCGAGCAGGGCCTCAAGGGCGTCGAGTTCATCGCGGTGAACACCGACGCGCAGGCCCTGCTGATGTCCGACGCGGACGTCAAGCTCGACGTCGGGCGCGAGCTGACCCGCGGCCTGGGCGCCGGCGCGCAGCCCGAGGTCGGGCGCAAGGCGGCCGAGGACCACCGCGACGAGATCGAGGAGGTGCTCAAGGGCGCCGACATGGTCTTCGTGACCGCGGGTGAGGGCGGCGGCACCGGCACCGGCGGCGCCCCCGTGATCGCCAGCATCGCCCGCAAGCTGGGCGCGCTGACCATCGGCGTGGTCACCCGGCCGTTCTCGTTCGAGGGCAAGAAGCGGGCGAGCCAGGCCGAGCTCGGCATCGACGCGCTGCGCCAGGAGTGCGACACCCTCATCGTCATCCCGAACGACCGGCTGCTGCAGATCTCCGACCACAACGTCTCGGTGATGGACGCCTTCCGCAGCGCCGACCAGGTGCTGCTCTCCGGTGTCCAGGGCATCACCGACCTGATCACCACCCCGGGCCTGATCAACCTCGACTTCGCCGACGTCAAGAGCGTGATGAGCGGCGCCGGCTCGGCGCTGATGGGCATCGGCTCGGCTCGCGGTGACGGCCGGGCCCGGGCCGCGGCCGAGATGGCGATCGCCTCGCCGCTGCTCGAGGCCAGCATGGAGGGCGCGCACGGCGTGCTGCTCTCGATCTACGGCGGCTCCGACCTGGGCCTCTTCGAGATCAACGACGCCGCGTCGCTGGTCGCCGAGGCCGCCCACCCGGACGCGAACATCATCTTCGGCGCGGTCATCGACGACACCCTCGGCGACGAGGTCAAGGTGACCGTGATCGCGGCCGGCTTCGACTCCGGCCAGCTGCCGTACAAGAAGGTGGACGTCCGGCGCGACGCCGAGCCCGGCACGCCGACCTTCACCCCGTCCGCCCCGCCGCAGCGTCCCGCTCCGGCCAACCACCAGCAGGGCCAGCCGACCGCGGGCACCTCGGGCGTGGTCTGGTCGCCGGCGACCACCAACGGGCCGGCCTCGAACGGCTCGACCCAGCAGGGCCAGGGCGGCGCGAGCAGCCCGGCCCGGCGGCCGGTCGAGCTCGACGAGGAGCTGGACGTGCCCGACTTCCTGAAGTGAGGACGGGCAGCTCGACCGCGGCGGGCATCCGGCGATGACCGACCCGGATTCCCGCCGGTCCGAGATCGTGGCCAATCTCGGCCAGGTTCGGGAGCGGATCGCCCGGGCCTGCCTGGCCGCGGGTCGATCGCCGGCGGAGGTGACGCTGATCGCGGTCACCAAGTTCTTCCCGGTCGCCGACGCGGTCCACCTGGCCGAGGCCGGCGTGCCCGACCTGGGGGAGAGCCGCGACCAGGAGGCGGCGGCCAAGGCTGCCGAGTTCGCCGGGCTGACCCGGGCCCCGGCGCGCTGGCATTTCATCGGTCGGCTGCAGACCAACAAGGCCCGGTCGGTCGCCCGGTACGCCGACCTGGTGCACAGCGTCGACCGGCCGGAGCTGGCCGAGGCGCTGGCCGCCGGTGCCGAACGGGCCGGCCGGGTGCTGCCGGTGCTGGTGCAGCTCAGCCTGGACGAACCCGCCACCGGCGCCGGCCGGGGCGGCAGCGCCCGCACCGACCTGCTGCGGCTGGCCGAGCGGGTGGCCGCCCTGCCGGCCCTGAGCCTGGCCGGGGTGATGGCGATCGCCCCGCTGGACGGAGACCCGGAGCGGGCCTTCGCCGAGCTGGCCGAGGGCGCGGCGGCGGTGCGGGCCGCGCATCCGGCCGCGACGATCGTCTCGGCCGGCATGAGCGGCGACCTGGAGGCGGCCGTCCGGCACGGCTCGACACATGTGCGTGTCGGTACGGCGTTGCTCGGCCGCCGTGCCACACACTTCGGATAACGTCGAATCAACGCGCCGGCGGCGCGTGCGCGTGCGGCAGCGTGGGTGCGGCAAGGATTGTGCAGCGGATTTCAGGAGGACGACATGGCAACAGCCTTTCGGAAGATGGGCGTCTACCTCGGCCTGGTCGAGGACGACGACTACGCCGAGGGCGGCACGGAGTCCTACGGCACGCTCGCGCGCGATCCGCAGTACCACCGCCGTGAGGCCGACCACGTGCGCGAGGTGGCTCCGGTGCGCAGCTTCGAGCCGCCGGTCGAGGCCGAGGTGTACGACGACTACGAGACCGCCTACGAGCAGCCGCCGCAGCGCATCACCACCCTGCACCCGCGCACCTACAACGAGGCCAAGACCATCGGCCTGCAGTTCCGGGCTGGCACGCCGGTGATCATGAACCTCTCCGAGATGGACGACGCCGACGCCAAGCGGCTGGTCGACTTCGCGGCCGGGCTGACCTTCGGCCTGCACGGCAGCATCGAGCGGGTCACCCCCAAGGTGTTCCTGCTCAGCCCGCACAACGTCTCGGTGACCGCTGCCGACAAGCAGCGCATCGTCGAGGGCGGCTTCTACAACCAGAGCTGAACGGCCTGGCCGCTGATGCGAGAATGAAGTTATGTCGACGTTCTGGGCCGCCCTCGACCTGGCGCTGCTGATCTTCTACCTGCTGGTGCTGGCCAGGCTCGTCGTCGAGACCACCCGCAGCTTCGCGCGGTCCTGGCGTCCCGCCGGGGCCGCCGCGATCGGTCTCGAGGTCGTGTTCCTCGCGACCGACCCGCCGATGAAGCTGCTGCGCCGGCTCATCCCGCCGGTGCGCGTCGGCACGATGAGCTTCGATCTCAGCGTGCTGGTGCTGCTCATCATCGTCTGGATCTTGCGGATCTTCGCCACCAGCATGGCTGCCTCGTCCTGAGATTGCCGGCTGTGGCCGCACCGTCCGGGCGCGACGCGTGACAACTGGTGGGGCGCATGCGGCAGGAGAGGATTGCCACTCGCTATTCTCCCTAGGGATACGCTCACTTCGCATGACCGTATCGAGCGTCGCCCGATCTGGAGCGTGCTCATACTTGTACGACCGTCCGAACTACCGAGCTGGCGGACCTCGAGCAGGTTCACCATCTAGCGCACATGAGGTGACCCGATGCCTTTGACACCCGCTGAAGTCCACAATGTGGTCTTCAAGAAGCCCCCGATCGGCAAGCGCGGGTATGACGAGGAAGAGGTGGACGCGTTCCTCGACATCATCGAGGTCGAGCTCGCCCGCCTGATCGAGGAGAACACCGACCTGCGCAACGGTGTGGCGCCGTCGAGCGACAACTCCGCCGACGCCGCCGCCCTCGCGCAGGCCCGCGAGGAGAACAAGCGACTGACGTCGCGGATCGGCGAGCTGGAGAACGCGCTCACCCAGGCCCGGCAGGCTCCGCCCGCCCAGCAGGGTGGCGGTGCCGACGCGGCCGCGCTGACCGCGGCCCGCGAGGAGAGCAAGCGGCTGTCGTCGCGGGTCGGTGAGCTGGAGAACGCGCTCACCCAGGCCCGCCAGCAGGCGCAGCAGGCCCAGCAGGAGGCGCAGCGGGCCCAGCAGGAGGCGGCTGCAGCCAAGGCGGTCGGCGCCGCGGGTGCCGCGGGCGGCGCGGCTGCCGCCGCAGCCGGCGGGGTCAGCCAGCTCGGCCAGGCCGAGCGGGTGTTGGCGCTGGCGCAGCAGGCCGCGGACGAGCAGACCGCCGCCGCCAAGGCGCACTACGACAAGACCATCGCCGACGCCAAGTCCCACCAGGAGCGGGTGCACAACGAGGCGCGGGCCTTCCATGAGAAGACCGTCTCGGACGCCCAGGCGCGTGCCGACCAGCTCGACCGCGAGTCGCGGGCCAAGGCCGCCAACACCGTGCAGGAGGCTGAGCAGCGGGCCCACCAGATCAGCAGCCAGCTGGAGCAGCGCAAGGCCGCGCTGGAGAAGCGGCTGGAGGAGCTGCGCACCTTCGAGCACGAGTACCGGTCGCGCCTCAAGAGCTACCTGGAGTCGCAGCTGCGTGACCTCGATGCCAGCGGCAGCCGGGCCGACGCTGCCGACAAGCAGCCCGAGAAGGCCTAGCCGCCACCCGTCGCCCACACCTCGAACCCGAGCCCGGCCGCGCGCATGCAGATCCTGATCCTGCTGCTGCTCGTCGTCGCGCTCGGGTTTCTGGTGCTGGCGCTGGTGGGCAGCAACTCCGCCCTCGCCGCCTGCTCCATCGCTATCAGCCTGATCGCGGTCGCGGTGATCGTGCGCGGCCGGCGGCATCGGCGCGAGGTCGCCGGACGGCGCCGGGACGAGGCCGAACGGCAGGCTGCCGAAACCGCCCAGCTCGATGCGAGCACCCGGGCGCTGGCGGTGGCGACGGCCGAGGCCAGCAGGCAGGCGGCGGCCCGCGGCGAGGCCGGGTCCGGGTCGGCTGCTGGGACCGACTCCGCCGCCGTGGAGCCGGCAACCGTGCCCGCGGTCGCCGACGCGCCCGGTTCGGTCGCCGATGCGCCCGGCGCGGTTGCTGATGCGCCTGGTTCGGTTGCTGATGCGCCCGGCTCGGCCGCCGACGCGCCGGTTGCCGTGGCCGCCGTGCCTGCCGGCGCGGAACCCGAACCGCCGGCGGCGGACACGGTCGCACCGCTCGAACGCCACGCCCAGGCGCGGGTCTGGGTGATCGACGGGCACCCGAGATACCACCTCACCGAGTGCGCCCGGCTCGACGGCAGCGCCGAGCCGATCTCGCTCAGCCAGGCGGTGGAGGACGGCTTCACCCCGTGCGCCGACTGCGATCCGGACAACCGGGTCACCAGCTGAGGCAGCCGGGACCCGCGCCGGAGGTCGGGCCCGAGAGCGTGCTCACGCCGGGCCACCCCGGCGCGGCGTGCCACCTGGTAAGGCTTGCCTTCCGCCCGTATTCTGGCGGCCCTACGGAGTCGGCTCGCGGGCGTCTCCGGGGGTGCCCCGGCCGAGCCACGAGCCGGGTTGGCGGAGGGGACACGCGTATGGCCGGCGTACGAGGGCGGATCACCGGAGCGTTGCGCCGGGCGGGGGAGACGGCGAAGGCGACGGCGGCACGCGCGTCCGCCCCGGCGTCGAAGGCAACCTCCGCTCGCAAGGCAACTGCCCAGGATGCCGGGTCGGCGTCGAACAACGGGGTGACGGCGAAGGCAAGCACGGCTTCGGCCAACGGAACGCCCGGCAAGGCCGCCCCGGCGAAGAAGACCGCCGCCAAGGTGTCGACCGCGAAGGCGCCTGCTGCCAAGGCTCCTGTGGCCAAGGCCGCGGCTGGCAAGGGTGGCGCGGCGAAGGCCGCTCCCGCGAAGTCGGCTGCCAGTGGCTCGACCGCTTCCAAGGCGACCCCGTCCAAGACTGCAGCCGCCAAGACTGCGAGCGTCAAGACGGCCGGTAGCGAGTCTGCCGGTGGCACGGCGCCCGCGTCGAAGGTCGCTGGAACGAAAGCGACCGGCGCGAAGGCGAGTCCTGCCAAGGCAACCCGTTCGGGGTCCGCCGGTGCTGCCAAGGCCGCCGGCGCGAGGGACGCAGGTGCCCAGGCCACGCCGGCGAAGGCGCCCGCCAGCAGGGTTGTGGCGGAGAAGGCCGTGGCGAAGAAGGTCGCCGGCGTTCCGGCAAAGGCCGCCAAGGCTCCGGCTGCGAAGGCCGGAGCGAGCACGGGCGCGGCGAAGAAGGCTGGAGCAGCGAAGCAGGTGGCCAAGACAGCTCCGGCGACGACGGCAGCCGCGAAGAAGGCGCAGCCCGTGAAGGCCGGCCCGGTGAAGGCGGGGACTACCGTCACGAACGCTTCCCCGGCGAAGAAGGCCCCGGCTGCGAAGGCCGCCCCAGCCAAGAAGGCCGCCCCAGCCAAGAAGGCCGCCCCAGCCAAGAAGGCCGCCCCAGCCAAGAAGGCCGCCCCGGCCACGAAGGCCGCGCCGGCTGCGAAGAAGGCGCCGGCCACGAAGGCCAATCCGGCCAAGAAGGTTGCCCCGGCTGCGAAGAAGGCCCCGGCCACGAAGGCCACGCCCGCTGCGAAGAAGGCCCCGGCCACGAAGGCCAATCCCGCCAAGAAGGTTGCCCCGGCTGCGAAGGCCACCTCAGCCACCAAGGCCACGGCCGCGAAGACGACGGCCACCAAGTCCACGGCCGCGAAGACCAGTTCGCGGCAGAAGGCCGCGGCCGGCACGGCGAGCGAGGCCCCGGCCCCCGCGAAGTCCACCACCGTGAAGCGGAGCGCCCCCACATCCGCAGCCACGAAAGCCGCAGCCACCGATGCGAGCGCCGCGACGAAGACAGCTCCCGCGACATCGGTGGCCGGTTCCACGCCGGCGAAGAAGGCCACCCCGGCACCGGCGAAGAAGGCCGCCCCGGCCCCTGGCGGGGCAGGCGTGCCGGCGGCGCAGGGTGCACCGCCCGATGCCGCCCGTCCCGCGAAGGCCGACCTGACCGCGGCCGAGCTCGGTGAGATTCGCGCGCGCCTGCAGGCCGAGTTCGACGAGATGCAGGCCGAGTACGACGAGTCCGTCGTGCAGCTCAACGACCTGCAGCAGACGCACACCGACGGCGCGGGGGACGACCAGGCCGACGTCGGCAGCATGACCTTCGAGCGCGAGCAGGAGCAGTCCATCGCCGCGAACCGGCACGACCTGCTCATCCAGATCGAGCACGCGCTGGAGCGGATCGACGCGGGAACCTACGGGCTGTGCGAGAACTGCGGCAAGCCGATCCCGAAGGCCCGGTTGCTGGCGCTGCCGATGGCGACGCTCGACGCCGCGTGCAAGGCGCGCGAGGAACGTCACTGATCGCGCGATCCGCAATGCTGGCGGCGGATCGTCGGGATCCCGGCGCGTTCCGCCGGCAGCTGGCGCCGTGTGGTCGGCGGCACGCCGGCGGCCCTGAGACAATGACGGGGTGAGTCCCACGCCGCCGAACGAGACCGAGCAGTACCGGCCACCGCACCGGCGGGTCTGGATCTTCGCGCTGATCGCGGCGGTGGTGCTGGCCGCCGACGCCATCAGCAAGGCGCTGGTTGTGGCACACATCGGCCCCACCCGCGAGATCCGGCTGCTGGGTGGCGCGGTCTATCTGGTGCAGGCCCGCAACAGCGGGGCCGCCTTCTCGGTCGGCACCGGCGCCACGGTGCTGCTCACCTGCGTGGCGGTCGTCGTGGTGGTCGTCATCGTCCGGGCGGCCCGCCGGCTCGGCTCGATCGCCTGGGCGACAGCGCTCGGCCTGGTGCTGGGCGGCGCGCTGGGCAACCTCACCGACCGGTTCTTCCGTGCTCCGTCGCCGGGCAAGGGACACGTGGTGGACTGGATCTCGCTGTTCGCCGACGACGGGCACGTCTGGCCGATCTTCAACCTGGCCGACTCCGCCATCGTGATCGGTGGCTGCCTGGCGGTCCTCGTCTCGCTGCTCGGCATCGACCTCGACGGCCGCCGGTCGCACCGGGGCAGGTCCAAGCAGCTGGATCGGCAGGGCAGCGGTGGCTGACTCGCGCCTGCTGCCTGTGCCGGACGGCCTGGCGGGGTTGCGCCTGGACGTCGCCATCTCCCGGATGTTCGGCCTGTCCCGGACCGCCGCCGCGGGCCTGATCGACGAGGGTGCGGTGAGCCTGGACTTTCGCGCCCCGGCCCGTTCCGAGAAGGTGCGGGGCGGTTCCCTGCTCGAGATCACCATCCCCGATCCGGTGGACCTCGCCGCGGCGCCGCCCGAGCCGGTCGCGGGTTTGACGCTGCTCCACGCCGACGACGACCTGGTAGTGGTCGACAAGCCGGTCGGTGTGGCCGCGCATCCGAGCATGGGCTGGACCGGCCCGACGGTCGTGCAGGGCCTGGCCGCGATGGGAGTCCAGGTCGCGACCTCGGGCGCTCCCGAGCGGCAGGGCATCGTGCATCGCCTCGACGCTGGCACCACCGGCGCGATGGTGGTCGCCAAGAGCGAGCGCGCCTACAGCGTGCTCAAACGCGCCTTCAAGGAACGGACCGTCCGCAAGCTCTACGCCGCGCTGGTGCAGGGCCATCCGGATCCGAGCAGTGGCACCATCGACGCGCCGATCGACCGGCACCCGTCCTCGGACTGGAAGTTCGCCGTGGTCTCCGGCGGCCGGCCCAGCGTGACGCACTACGAGACGGTCGAGGCGTTCCGGGCGGCGTCGCTGCTCGACATCCGGCTGGAGACGGGGCGTACCCACCAGATCCGGGTGCACATGGCTGCCCTGCGCCACCCCTGTTGCGGCGACGCGCTCTACGGCGCGGACCCGGTGCTCGGCCGCAGGCTGGGCCTGCAACGCCAATGGCTGCACGCCCGCCTGCTCGGCTTCGACCACCCGATCACCGGGGACTACCTGGAGGTCACCTCGCCGTTCCCCGCCGACCTCCAGCACGCGCTGGACGTCCTGGGGGCGGAGTCCTGACCCGGCCCGCCAGCGTGGCAGTGCCCCTGGGACGGGGCGGGCGCTAACCGCCGTGCCCGGCCGAGCCGCCGGCGACGGTGTAGGACCAGAGTTCGCTGCTCACCCCGACCGGCCGGGCCGGCGCCGCGCCGCCGGCCGGTTGCTCGGAGCGGTGGCCCTGCCCGAAGGCCGGCGAGCTGGTCCAGGCCTGGAACGATTCCTCGTCCCGCCAGCGGGTGACGACGAGCCAGGTGGTCCGCCCGTCCGTCGGCTGCAGCAGCTCGAAGCCCTCGAAGCCGTCCTGGTCGTCGACGGCCCCGGCCCGCGCCGCGAACCGCCGGGCGAGTTCGTCGCCGCTGTCGGCGGTAACGGTGATGGCGTTGATCTTGATGACTGACATGCCTCGATGCTGGCACAGGCCGCCGACAGTTCGCCGGGCGCCGGCGCCGTCCGGTGTGACGACACACCGAGACACGCCGGGGCTCGTCGCCGTTGTCGGACCCACGGTGCAGAATCGGAAGCCGCTGGCCAGCCCGCACGATGGGCGCCACCTGAACGAGGAATGAGGGCACCGCTGTGACCATGTCGACCACCAGCACAGCCGGCGCGTCCGACTCGTTCGTGCATCTGCACGTCCACACCGAGTACTCGATGCTCGACGGTGCCGCTCGGCTCAAGGACCTGTTCGCCACCGCGGCGGAGATGGGCATGCCGGCGCTGGCGATGACCGACCACGGCAACGTCTTCGGCGCCTACGACTTCTACAAGCAGGCCAAGGCGGCCGGCGTGAAGCCGATCATCGGCATGGAGGCCTACCTCACGCCCAACACCCACCGCACCGACCGCACCCGGGTCCGCTGGAACAACGGCGGTGACGACGACGTCTCCGGCGGTGGCGCGTTCACCCACATGACGCTGCTGGCCGAGAACACCGAGGGCATGCACAACCTGTTCCGGCTCTCGTCCCGGTCCAGCCTCGAGGGCTTCTTCTACAAACCCCGGGCCGACCGCGAGCTGCTGCACGACTACGCCCGCGGCCTGATCGCGACCACCGGCTGCCCGTCGGGGGAGATCCAGACCTGGCTGCGGATCGGGAACTACGAGAAGGCGCGGGCCAGCGCCGCGGAGTTCCGCGACATCTTCGGCAGGGACAACTTCTTCCTGGAGCTGATGGACCACGGGCTCGACATCGAGACCCGGGTGCGGGACGGCCTCATCCGGCTGGGCCGCGACCTGGGCCTGCCGATGGTGGCCACCAACGACCTGCACTACACCCGGCGGGAGGATGCCGACGCGCACGAGGTCCTGCTGTGCGTCCAGTCCGGCAAGACCCTGGCCGATCCCAACCGGTTCAAGTTCGACGCCAAGGACTTCTACCTCAAGTCGCCGGCCGAGATGCGCTCGCTGTGGGCCGACAAGTACGAGCTGCGGGAGGCCTGCGACAACACGCTGCTGATCGCCGAACGCTGCGACGTCACCTTCAACGAGTCGGCCAACTACATGCCGGTGTTCCCGGTGCCGGACGGCGAGACCGAGCAGTCCTGGTTCGTCAAGGAGGTCGAGGCGGGCCTGCACCGGCGTTACCCGGACGGCATTCCCGCCGAGGTGCGCAAGCAGGCCGAGTACGAGGTCGGCGTGATCGTCCAGATGGGCTTCCCCGGCTACTTCCTGGTCGTCGCCGACTTCATCAACTGGGCCAAGGAGAACGGCATCCGGGTCGGCCCCGGCCGTGGCTCGGGTGCCGGGTCGATGGCGGCCTACGCGATGCGGATCACCGATCTCGACCCGCTCAGGCACGGCCTGATCTTCGAGCGGTTCCTCAACCCGGACCGGGTCTCGATGCCCGACTTCGACGTGGACTTCGACGAGCGCCGGCGCGGCGAGGTGATCCGCTACGTCACCGAGAAGTACGGCGACGACCGGGTCGCCCAGATCGTCACCTACGGCACGATCAAGGCCAAGCAGGCGGTCAAGGACGCCTCCCGGGTGCTCGGCTACCCGTTCGCGATGGGGGACCGCATCACCAAGGTGATGCCGCCGCCGGTGATGGGCAAGGACATCCCGCTGACCGGCATCTTCGATCCGGAGCACAAGCGCTACGGCGAGGCCGGCGAGTTCCGTGCCCTGTACGACTCCGACCAGGAGGTGCAGCGGGTCGTCGACACCGCCAAGGGCCTCGAGGGCCTGAAGCGCCAGTGGGGGGTGCACGCGGCGGGTGTGATCATGTCGTCGGCCCCGCTGCTGAACGTCATCCCGATCATGCGCCGGGAGCAGGACGGCGCGATCATCACGCAGTTCGACTACCCGTCGTGCGAGAGCCTCGGCCTCATCAAGATGGACTTCCTCGGGCTGCGAAACCTGACGATCCTCGACGACGCGGTCGACAACATCAAGGCCAACCGCGACCTCGACCTGGTGCTGGAGGACCTGCCGCTCGACGACAAGCTGACCTACGAGCTGCTGACCCGCGGCGACACGCTGGGGGTGTTCCAGCTCGACGGCGGTCCGCTGCGGGCGCTGCTGCGCTCGATGCGGCCCGACAACTTCGAGGACATCTCCGCCGTCATCGCCCTCTACCGGCCGGGCCCGATGGGCGCCGACTCGCACAACAAGTACGCCAACCGCAAGAACGAACGCGAGCCGGTGGTGCCGATCCACCCTGAGCTCGCGGACGCCCTGGAGGACCTGCTCGGCGACACGTACGGCCTGATCATCTATCAGGAGCAGGTCATGGCCATCGCCCAGCAGCTGGCCGGCTACAGCCTCGGTGGCGCGGACCTGCTGCGGCGGGCGATGGGCAAGAAGAAGAAGGCGGAACTGGACGCGCAGTACGAGACGTTCTCCGCCGGCATGACGGGCAAGGGCTACTCCGCTGACGCCATCAAGACGCTCTGGGACATCCTGCTGCCGTTCTCCGACTACGCCTTCAACAAGGCCCACTCGGCTGCCTACGGCGTGCTGTCGTACTGGACCGCCTATCTCAAGGCGCACTACCCGGCCGAGTACATGGCCGCCCTGCTCACCTCGGTCAAGGACGACAAGGACAAGATGGCCGTCTACCTGGCGGAGTGCCGCCGGATGGGCATCAAGGTGCTGCCGCCGTGCGTCAACTCCTCCGACGCCAACTTCACCCCGACCGGCCACGACATTCGGTTCGGGCTGAACGCGGTGCGCAACGTCGGCGGCAACGTGGTGGCTTCGATCACCACGTCCCGCAAGGAGAAGACCTCCTTCGTCGACTTCGCCGACTACCTGCGCAAGGTCGATTCGGTGGCCTGCAACAAGCGCACCATCGAAGCCCTGATCAAGGCCGGTGCGTTCGACTCGCTCGGGCACACCCGCAAGGGCCTGATCCAGGTGTACGAGCAGTCGATCGACGCGGTGGTCGGCACCAAGCGGGCCGAGGCCATCGGCCAGTTCGACCTGTTCAGCTTCGGCGCGGAGGAACCGACGGACACTGCCGGCTCCTCCGACGTGTTCGCGGTACGGGTGCCCGACGGCGAGTGGGAGAAGTCCGTCCTGCTGAACTTCGAGCGCGAGATGCTCGGCCTCTACGTCTCCGACCACCCGCTGTTCGGGGTCGAGCACATCCTGAAGTCCTCGGCCGAGGTCGGCATCGCCGAGCTGCAGTCCGACGTGGTCAAGGACGGCGAGCGGGTGGTCGTGGCGGGCATCCTCTCCCAGGTCACCCGGCGGATGACCAAGGACGGCAAGCCCTGGGCGCAGGTCACCCTGGAGGATCTCGAGGGCTCCGTCGAGGTGCTGTTCTTCCCGCAGTCCTACGCCCAGGTCGGGCTGCAGATCGTCGAGGACGCGATCGTGGTGGTGAAGGGCCGGGTCGACGCGCGTGAGGACACGGTGCGCATCATCGGCTCGGAGCTGTCGCTGCCCGACCTGACCAAGGGCATGGACGGCCCGCTGCGGCTGCTGATGAGCCAGGACCAGTGCAGCCCGCCGGTGATCGAGAACCTCAAGGAGATCCTGCGCTCGCACCCGGGGCCGACGTCGGTCGAGATCGAGCTGAACTTCGGCCAACGGCTGCGCACCGCGCTGCCCGAGTACGGGGTGACCCCGTCGCAGGCGCTGATGGGCGACATCAAGGCGCTGCTCGGCACCCGTTCGATCGTCGGCTGAGCCGGCTGCCGGCGATGTCGATCACGGGGCCGAGAATCCGGGGCAGTGCGCACGCCGGGCACTGGCCTCGCCGTCCACTCGTTGGCCGGTCATGACAGCGCCAGACCCAGGGCATGCCCACCCGGACGGCGAGCGACCGGTGTGGGGTGAGCACCCGGCACCCGAGGGCGCAGCCCCGCCGGGGCACCTCGCCGCGCGCGGATGGCAGGCCGGCGCCGGGCCGGGCAGCAGCACCCCGGCAGGGGACGGCTGGCCGGGTGACGGCGCGGGCTGGCCCGGTGGCGGGGTCCGGTTCGGGTTCCCGCGCTCGGGACCCGCGACCTCGGAATCCGGCCTGCGCCAGTACCTGATCACCCGGGCCCTCGGCCGCGCGGTGCTTACCACCGTGCTGTGGTCCGGCGTCGCGATCCTGGCATTGGCCGCCGTCTGCTGGCTGGCCCACCTGACCGTGCTGGCGGTGCTCGTCGGCCTGGTCGGCGTCGCGGTGCTGCTGCTCGCGCGGCTGCTGTCCGGCTTCGGCCGGCGGCTGTCCGGCGCCGAGCAGCTCGGCCCCGCCGAACCGCAGGTCCGCCGGCTGGTGGCGCGCACCGGCCGCGGCCTGCGGCGTGAACTGCGCCGGGTCGGGCTGCCGGGCAGCCCGCTGGCCCCGTTGCTGATCGCGCTCCGGCTGTTCCGGCCGTACCGGCGGGCGGCGACCGCCCAGCAACTGGCCCGCGTCGACCTCACCCGGGTCGTCCCGGCCAGCCAGCTGGACGAGCTGCACCTGCTGCTGCAGTCGGCCGGCCGGCTTCCGGAGCGCTGACCGGGATCGGCGAGTCTGCCCGTCACCGGCCGTGATCGGCCGGTCCGCTTGACAGAATGAGCCGATGGGCGGCGAGGGGAGTGCGGCGGACGGCCGCCGGCACGCGCTCGGCCGCGGGCTGTCGGCGCTGCGCCGGGTGCTGGCGACAGCCCGACCGGCCCGCGCGACCGGCGAGGCGCACCCCGCGACCGCAGGCAGGCCAGGCCGGGGCGCGCTGTCCGGCCGCGGGGTCGCGTTCGCCGGCACCGTCTGGCTCGGTGGCAGCGCCGAGCCGCAGCCCGGGGTGCTGGTGCTGGACCGCGCCGGCCGGATGGTCGATCTCCGCCGCGACCGGACCGGGCTGCCGGGCGACCTGCTGGTGCTCGGCGGCCCGCAGCACTGGATCGTGCCCGGTCTGGTCGACGCGCACGTGCACCTCGGCTTCGACCCGGCGGCCCGCCCCGACCCGTACGGCCGGTTCGCGGTGTCCGGCACCGAGACCGGCCTGGTCGCGGTGCGTGACCTCGGTGCCCCGATGCGCTGGGCCTCCCGGTGGCGCACCGGGCACCGCGCGACGCCGCCCGGCCTGCCCTACGTCGCGGTGTCCGGGCCGATCCTCACCGCGGCCGGCGGCTACCCGTCCCGCAGCTGGGGCGCCGACGGCTACGCCGAGTTCGTGAGCTCGCCGGCCCAGGCCCGCTGGGTGGTGCAGCGGCTGGCGGCCGAGGGCGTCGACCTGATCAAGCTGGCCCTCGAACCCGGGTGGCAGGGTTGGCCGGTGCCCGAGCCGAGGGTCGCGCGCGCCATCGTGGACGCCGCGCACGCGGCCGGGCTGCCGGTGATCGCGCACGCCCTGACCGTCGAGATGGTCAACCGGGCGCTGGACGCGGGCGTCGACGAGCTCGCGCACACCCCGACCGAACGGCTGCCGGCGACCGTGGTGGAGCGGATCGCCGAGCGGCGGCTCCGGGTGGCCTCGACCCTGCAGACCTTCTTCGCCAACGGCGAGGGCCGCGCCGCCGCCGCCAATGCCGCCGACCTGGTCGCGGCCGGGGTCCGGCTCTGCTACGGCACCGATCTGGGCAACGCGGGCACCCGGCCCGGCGTCGACCCGCGCGAGCTCGACCGGCTGGCGGCTGCCGGCCTCGGCCGGCTCGGGTCGCTGCGGGCCGCCACCGAGTGGTCGGCCACCGCGGCGGGCATCCGGCGCCGCTCCGGCCTGCTGGCCCGGGGCCGGCCGGCCGAGCTGGTGCTGCTGCCGAGCAGCCCGCTGGTCGAGCCGGGCGTCTTCCGGACACCGACCGCGGTCTACTCGGAGGGACGCCTTACCGTGGTGGGCGTCCACGACCGACGTCACGAAGGGCAGCCCGTGAGCCGAGACAGCGGCCGATGAGCGTGATGCAGGCCGAGCCCCGCCCGGGCGGCACCGACCGGGCGCTTCCGGACCGGCGGGCGCTGTCGATCCTGGTCGTCGGCCAGCTGCTGGCCGGGGTGCTGGCCGGGCTGATCTGGCTGGCCTGGTCACCGTCGTCGGTCTCGTACCTGCTCGACGCGGGCAACGGCACCGGCATCGTCGTGCCGGCCGAGTCCGAGTCCCAGATCGCCGGGGACGGCCGGTACGTGCTGCTCACCGCGGTGGCCGGCCTGGTCTTCGGCCTGCTGGTCTGGCGGTTGCGGGCCAGCCGCGGCCGGCTCGTGCTGGCGATCCTGGCCGTGAGCAGCCTGCTGGCGTCCCTGATCGCGCTCGGCACCGGCGAGCTGCTCAGCGGCCGGCACCGGCCGGGCCGGTTGAACACCGCCTTCCACCCGCAGCTCGTGCTGCACGCCACCGCGGCGGTGTTCGTGCAGGCGCTGGTCGCGGTGCTGCTCTACACCGTGCTGGTCGGCCTGGCGTCCGACCAGAGCCTGGGCCGCGACGAACCCGGGCCGGCACCAAGCCACGCCGGGACCGCCCCAGCTGGGACAGGCCGAGCTGAGACAGGCCACCCCGGGTCGGGCCAAGCCGGGACCGCCCCAGCTGGGACAGGCCAAGCTGAGACAGGCCACCCCGGGTCGGGCCACCCCGGGACGGCTCACCACGAGACCGCCCCGGACGGCCAGGTCGCCCACCGGCCGGAGGAGACCGCCCAGCCCTAGCCGGTCACGGGGTGCGGAAGGCGGCCGCGCTGACCGGCACCGCGTGCAGCTGCGCCACCAGCTCCGCCTCGCGCCGCAGCACGGCCCGGGCCGCGTGCAACCGGCCGGCGGTGTCGGCACAGGCCAGCAGTTGCTGCCGGTCGGCCAGGGGCAGCCACGGCTGGCGGGCCACCGAATAGGAGAATTCCCGGGGCCCGGCCGCGACCGGTTCGCCGTCCGACTCCAGGTAGTCCACCCCCAGCTCCAGCAGCGCGTCCCGGTGCCGGCCCAGCGCCCGCCGCGTGCTGGCAACCAGCCCGTCGGAGATGTCGCCGTCGAGTTCGGGCAGCCAGCGCACCTTCGCCAGCAGGTACGGCCGGGCCGCCGCGTCCAGCTCCTCGATGGCGAACCGGCGCTCGCCGACCGCGGAGAGGTCGCAGCGCCCGTCCGGCAGCGGCAGCACATCGGTGACCCGCGCGGTCGTGCCGACCTGGTGCAGGTCCTGCAGCTCGCCCACCTCCCAGCCGGCCCGCAGCGCCACCACGCCGAACTCGGGAGCCCGGGGGTCCTGGTCGTTGAGCAGGTCCGCCACCAGCTGCCGGTAGCGCGGCTCGAAGACGTGCAGGGCGAGCGGCATGCCCGGGGTGAGCACCGAACTCAGTGGGAACAGCGGCAACTGCTCGGCCCTGCTGGCACCCGGGGAGCTCACCGCTCCACCGTACGGCCTGAGAGCGCCGAGGGCGTGCGGTGGCGTGGCCGGCGGGCTCTGGCAGACTTGAATCCGTGCTTCGCCGACTCGATCTGTCGAAGGCGCCGTCCAGTCCCCGTGCCCTGCGCCGGGTGCTGCCACGCGCCGAGCTGGACGTGAACGCCGCGCTCGCGGTGGTCGCCCCGATCGTCGAGCAGGTGCGCGAGCACGGCTACGCCGCGGTCCGCGGTTACACCGAGAAGTTCGACGGGGTGGACGTGGCCGAGCCGCGGGTGCCGGCGGCCGAGGTCGCCGCCGCCCTCGACTCCCTCGACCCCGCGGTGCGGGACGCGCTGGCCGAATCGATCCGGCGGGCCCGGCTGGTGCATGCGGCGCAGCTGCGCGAGGACGTCACCGTCCAGGTGGTGCCCGGCGGCACCGTCAGCGAGCGGTTCGTGCCGGTCGACCGGGTCGGCCTCTACGTGCCGGGCGGCCGGGCGGTGTACCCGTCGTCGGTGGTGATGAACGTGGTGCCGGCCCAGACCGCGGGGGTCGGGTCGCTGGCGGTGATCACGCCGCCGCAGCGGGACTTCGGCGGCCGGCCGCACCCGACCATCCTGGCCGCCTGCGCGCTGCTCGGGGTGGACGAGGTGTACGCGGTCGGCGGGGCACAGGGCTGCGCGCTGCTGGCCTTCGGCGATGACGCGCTCGGCGTCGAACCGGTCGACGTGATCACCGGCCCGGGCAACGTCTACGTCGCGGCGGCCAAGCGGCTGCTGCGCGGCGTGGTCGGCATCGACGCCGAGGCCGGCACCACCGAGATCGCGATCCTGGCCGATGAGACCGCCGACCCGGTGCACGTCGCCGCCGACCTGATCAGCCAGGCCGAGCACGACCCGGCCGCGGCCTCGGTGCTGGTCACCGACTCCGCGCGGCTGGCCGACGCGGTCGACGTCGAGGTGCGCCGGCAGGTCGCGCTGACCAAGCACGCCGAGCGGGTGACGATCGCGCTGACCGGCCCGCAGTCGGCCACGGTGCTGGTCGCGGACCTGGAGCAGGGCCTGGACGTGGTCAACGCCTACGCCGCCGAGCACCTGGAGGTCATCACCGCCGACGCCGCCGCCCGGGCCGCGCGGGTGCGGCACGCCGGCTGCGTCTTCGTCGGCGCCCACTCACCGGTCTCGCTCGGTGACTACTGCGCGGGCTCCAACCACGTGCTGCCCACCGGCTGCACCGCCCGGCACGCGTCCGGGCTGAACGTGCAGTCCTTCCTGCGCTCGATCCACGTCGTCGACTACGACCGGGACGCGCTGCGGGCGGTGGCCGGCCGGGTGATCGCGCTGGCCGAGGCCGAGGACCTGCCGGCGCACGGCGCGGCCGTCGCGGCCCGGCTGCCCCGGCCATGACCGCGCCCGGGCTGACGGGCAGCGCCGGCGCCGACGAGCTGCCGATCCGCGACGAGCTGCGCGGCCAGGCTCCGTACGGCGCGCCGCAGCTGGACGTGCCGGTGCAGCTGAACACGAACGAGAACCCGTACCCGCCGTCGGCCGCGGTGGTGGCCGAGGTGGCCGCGGCGGTGACCGGGACCGCGGCCGGCCTGAACCGCTACCCGGACCGGGAATGCCTCGCGCTGCGGCAGGACCTGGCCGGGTACCTGTCCGCCGACACCGGGGTGCCGCTGGCCGCGGAGCAGCTCTGGCCGGCGAACGGCTCGAACGAGATCATGCAGCAGCTGCTGCAGGCCTTCGGCGGCCCCGGGCGGACCGCGCTGTCGTTCGCCCCGACGTACTCGATGTATCCGGAGTACGCCCGCAACACCCACACCCGCTGGGTGACCGGTGCCCGCACCGAGGACTTCGGCATCGATCTGCCCGCCGCGACCGAGCTGATCGCGGCCGAGCGGCCGGCCGTGCTGCTGCTCACCTCGCCCAACAACCCGACCGGCACCGCGCTGCCGATCGAGACCATCGAGGCGTTGCTCGCGGTGGCGCCGGGCATGGTGGTGGTCGACGAGGCCTATGCCGAGTTCCGGCGGGACGGGGTGCCCAGCGCGGTGACGCTGCTGGCCGGCCACCGGCGGCTGGTGGTGACCCGCACGATGAGCAAGGCTTTCGCGCTGGCCGGCGGCCGGCTCGGCTACCTGGCCGCGGACCCGGCGGTGGTGGACGCGCTGCGCCTGGTCCGGCTGCCCTACCACCTGTCGGCGGTGAGCCAGGCCACCGCCCGCGCCGCGCTGGCCCACCGGACCGAGCTGCTCGCCGGCGTCCAGCGGTTGCGGGCCGAGCGGGACGCCACGGTCGGCTGGCTGCGCGAGCGGGGGTTGCGGGTGGCCGACTCGGACGCGAACTTCGTCCTCTTCGGCACGTTCGCGGATCGGCATGCGGTGTGGCAAGGTCTGCTCGAACAGGGCGTGCTGATCCGCGAGACCGGCCCGGACGGCTGGCTGCGGGTGTCCATCGGCACCGCCGAGGAGATGCGGGCCTTCCGGCTCGCCCTGCAGCAGGTGACGGGAGAGCCGGGATGAGGCAGCATCGCAGGCGCGGACCGTCGAACAGCGGACCGTCGAACAGCGGGGCAGCGTGGAGCGGCGCGGAGCCGGCGACGAGCACTCGTGCACAGAGCCAGGTGACCACGTGAGCCGGACCGGACGCATCGAGCGCCAGACCGCCGAGACCAAGGTGCTGGTGGCCATCGACCTCGACGGCAGCGGCCGCACCGACGTCGACACCGGGGTCGGCCTCTTCGACCACATGCTCACTTCCTTCGGCAAGCACGGCCTGTTCGACCTGACCGTGGCGGTCGAGGGCGACCTGCACATCGACGCCCACCACTCGGTGGAGGACGCCGCCATCGCGCTCGGGCAGGCGTTCGCCGAGGCGGCGGGGGACAAGTCCGGCGTGCGCCGCTTCGGCGACGCGGTGATCCCGATGGACGAGGCGCTGGTCTCGGCCGCGGTGGACCTCTCCGGCCGGCCGTACCTGGTGCACACAGAGCCCGACGGCGCGCCGCCGTACCTGCTCGGTTCGAGCGCGCCGTACGCGACCACGCTGACCCGGCACGTCCTGGAATCCTTCGCCTACCACGCCCGGATCGCGTTGCACGTGACCGTGCACGCAGGCCGGGACTGGCACCACATCACCGAGGCGCAGTACAAGGCGGTCGCGCGGGCGCTGCGGGCGGCGAGCGAGCTCGACCCGCGCCAGCAGGGCGTGCCGTCGACCAAGGGCGTGCTGTAGCCCGGATGCGTACATGACCAGCGCCGGGGCGAGGAACCAGTGACTACCGTCGTGGTGCTCGACTACGGGTCGGGCAATGTGCGCTCCGCGGTGCGCGCCCTGCGCCGGGCCGGTGCCGAGGTCGAGCTGACCGCCGATGCCGGGGCGGCAGTGGCCGCGGAGGGGCTGGTGGTGCCCGGGGTCGGGGCTTTCGCCGCCTGCATGGCCGGGCTTGATGCCGTGTCGGCGCGGCAGATTCTCCAACGCCGCCGGGTGGCGGGCCGTCCGACGCTGGGCATCTGCGTAGGCATGCAGGTGCTCTTCGGCGAGGGGGTCGAGCACGGCGTGCGGACGCCGGGCCTGGCCGCGCTGCCCGGCACGGTGACCCGGCTGAAGGCGCCGGTGGTGCCGCACATGGGCTGGAACACGGTGACCGCACCGGCCGGTTCGGTGCTGTTCGCCGGGATCGGCGACCAGCGCTTCTACTTCGTGCACTCCTACGGGGTGGCCGCTCCGGTCGAGCTGCCCGGCTACCTGGTGACCACGGCCGAGCACGGCGCGCCGTTCGTCGCCGCGGTCGAGTCGCCACTGCTCTCCGCGACCCAGTTTCACCCGGAGAAATCAGGTGAATCGGGGATCGCGCTGCTGCGCAACTGGCTGGCCACGCTGCCCCGGTCCGCCGAGATCGCGGTGCCCGCCGGGGCCGGTTCGTGAGCAAGGAGCGGGCGCGCCGCCGCGAGGAACGAGAACTGGCCGCCGCGCACCGGCAGTCGGCGCTGCAGGCGGAACGGGAACGGGCCGCGGCCCGGGCCCGCCGGCGGGCCCGGTTCCGGCTGCCCGGCCGCCGGCGCACCGCCCAGGTCGATGCCCGGGTGCGCGAGCGGCGCGCGACGATCGGCTCGCTGCTGCTGGTGGTCGTCGTGGTGACCTATCTGGCCACCCGATCGCTCCCGATCGTGATCGGCGTGCTGCTGGTCGCCGCGGTCGCGCTGCCCGCCCTGGTCACCACCCTGTTCGGACGCAACTCCCGATGACTTCCCGGAGCACACCTATGACACTGCAACTGCTGCCCGCCGTCGACGTCGCAGACGGGGCGGCCGTCCGGCTCGTGCAGGGCGCGGCCGGCACCGAGACCGCGTACGGCAGCCCGCTGGAGGCGGCGCTGGCCTGGCAGCGGGGCGGTGCCGAGTGGGTGCACCTGGTCGACCTGGACGCCGCGTTCGGGCGGGGCAGCAACGCCGAGCTGCTGGCCGAGGTGATCGGCAAGCTGGACGTGCAGGTCGAGCTGTCCGGCGGCATCCGGGACGACGCGTCGCTGGAACGGGCCCTGGCCACCGGCTGCCGCCGGGTCAACCTGGGCACCGCCGCGCTGGAGCAGCCGGACTGGGTGCGGGCGGCGATCGTCCGGCACGGCGACCGGATCGCGGTCGGGCTGGACGTGCGGGGCACCACCCTGGCCGCGCGGGGCTGGACGTCGGAGGGCGGCGACCTGTACGAGACGCTGGCCCGGCTGGATGCCGACGGCTGCGCGCGCTACGTGCTGACCGACGTGCACCGGGACGGCACCCTGACCGGCCCGAACCTGGAGCTGCTGCGCTCGGTGTGCGCGGTCACCGACCGTCCGGTGGTGGCCTCCGGTGGGGTGTCGTCGCTGGCCGACCTGCGCGCGCTGGCCGGGCTGACCTCGATCGGGGTCGAGGGCGCCATTGTCGGAAAGGCCCTGTACGCAAGGGAATTCACCATCGAAGAGGCACTGGAAGCGGTTCGGGAGTGAGCATCGAGGGCGAAGCCCGAGGAGCGGAGCGAGTGGCGATGAGCGCGTGCGCGAAGAGCGTGGCGGCATGACGCTTGCCGTGCGGGTCATCCCGTGCCTGGACGTCGACGCCGGCCGGGTGGTGAAGGGCGTCAACTTCACCGGCCTGCGCGACGCCGGCGACCCGGTGGAGCTGGCCCGCCGGTACGACGCGGAGGGCGCCGACGAGCTGACCTTCCTCGACATCACCGCGTCCTCGGCGGGGCGCGAGACCACGTACGACATCGTCCGGCGGACCGCCGAGCAGGTGTTCATCCCGCTCACCGTCGGTGGCGGCGTGCGGTCGGTGGCCGACGTGGACGCGCTGCTGCGTGCCGGCGCCGACAAGGTGGGCGTGAACACCGCCGCGATCGGCCGGCCGGAGCTGATCCGCGAGATCGCCGAGCGGTTCGGCTCGCAGGTGCTGGTGCTCTCGGTGGACGCCCGCCGGCTGCTCGACGCCGGCCCGGGCGTGTCGCGGTTCGAGGTGACCACGCACGGCGGGCGCACCGGCACCGGCATCGACGCGGTGCGCTGGGCCGCCGAGACCGCCGAGCTGGGCGCGGGGGAGATCCTGCTCAACTCGATGGACGCCGACGGCACCCAGGACGGCTTCGACCTGGAGCTGATCCGCCAGGTACGGGCCGCGGTGTCGGTGCCGGTGATCGCCAGCGGCGGTGCGGGCCGGGCCGAGCACTTCCCGCCGGCCGTGCAGGCCGGGGCGGACGCGGTGCTGGCCGCCAGCGTCTTCCACTTCGGCGCGCTGAGCATCGCCGACGTCAAGCACTCCCTCGCCGGGGCCGGCCTGCCGGTCCGCTGACCGGCGCGCTCGCGCGGGGGCCGGGAGGTGCCGGGCGCAGTAGTCTGACCAGCCGTGCCCGCGCCGCAGCCGTTCGAAGCGCAGCCGTTCGAAGCGCAGCCGGACCGGCTCGGTCGGCCGGCCGGTGCGCTGGCCGGCCACCGCGACTTCCGGCTGCTGTGGAGCGGCCTCGCGATCAGCCAGGCCGGCACCGCGGTCGGGGGAGCGGCGCTGCCCGTGGTGGCGGTGACCCTGCTCGGGGCCTCGACCTTCGAGGTGACGCTGCTCGCGGCCGTCGGGGCGGTGACCGGTGCGCTGCTGGCCCTGCCGGTCGGCTCCGCGGTGGAGTTCGGCCGCAAGCGCCCGGCGATGATCGGGGCGGACGTGCTGCGCTGCCTCGCGCTGGCCAGCGTGCCGGCCGCCTACCTGGCGCACCTGCTCAGCTTCGGGCAGCTGTGCGTGGTGGCCGCACTCGTCGCCGCCGGCCAGGTGCTCTTCCAGGCCGCCGCGCAGGCCCACCTGGTCGCCCTGGTCCGCCGCGAGGCGCTGCTCGAGGCCAACGGCCGGCTGCAGGCGAGCACCTGGCTCAGCCTGTCCGTCGGGCCGTCCCTGGGCGGCGTGCTGGTCAGCGTGATCGGTGCCACCGGCACCGTGCTGGTCGACGCGCTGTCCTACCTGGCCAGCGCCGTCGCCGTCCGGCGGATCGGCAGGCCCGAGCCACCGCCGCCCCCGCGGTCCGGGGGCGCGTCCCGGCTGGCCGACCTCGGCGGCGGGTGGCGGTTCGTGGCCGGGCGGCCGGACCTGCGGCGGCTGCTCGTGGCCTGGGTGGTCTTCGCCGGCAGCATGGGCCTGACGGCACCGCTGACCAGCCTGCTCTACCTGCGCCTGCTCGGCTTCGCGCCGTGGCAGTACGGGCTGATCCTGGGGCTGCCGTCGCTCGCCGGGTTCGCCGGCTCCCGGCTGACCGGCCGGTCCGCGGCCCGGTTCGGCGCGCTGCCGGTGCTGCGGGCCGCCAGCTACCTGCGGGTGCCCGGCCTGCTGGTCCCGGTGTTCGCGCCGCGCGGTGGCGTCGGGGTGGCGCTGTGCTGCCTCGGCTTCGGCTGGGTGCTGCTGTTCTCCTCGCTGGCCAACGCGACGATGACCGGCTACCGGCAGCTGGTGACTCCCAGCTCGCTGCTCGCCCGGGTGGCCAGCCTGTGGTCCTTCGCCACCAGCGCCGGACAGCCGGTCTTCGTGCTGGCCGGCGGCGCCCTGGCGGTCGCGGTCGGGGTGCGGCCGGCCCTGCTGGTCGCCGCGGCCGGCGCGCTGGGTGCGGCCGCCGTGTTACCTCGCGTTCATCCGGGTCTGGGAATCTCGGAATCGATTCAGACGCTGGGCCCTGAGTGACCGGAGCATCGTTGACCACCCATCCATCGCGAACCGTCTCCAAGCACGCCAACCTCGCCATTTTGGCTTTGTCCATCGGTGGATTCGCCATCGGCACCGGCGAGTTCGTCTCGATGGGGCTGCTGCCGAACATCGCCGGCGGCATCGACGTCTCGATCCCGCGGGCCGGCCACGTCATCTCCGCCTACGCGCTGGGCGTGATGGTCGGCGCGCCGCTGATCGCCGCGTTCGGTGCCGGCTGGTCGCGCCGGCGGCTGCTCTGGGCGCTGATGGCAGCCTTCGCGGCCGGCAACCTGGCCTCGGCGCTGGCGCCCGGCTACCGCACCCTGGTGGCCGCCCGATTCTTCGCTGGCCTGCCGCACGGGGCGTTCTTCGGCATCGGCGCGGTGGTCGGGGCGTCCCTGGTGCCGCCGAACCGCCGGGCCTGGGCGGTGTCGATGATGCTCACCGGGCTGACCGTCGCCAACGTGATCGGGGTGCCGCTGACCACGTTGATCGGCCAGCAGTGGGGCTGGCGCTGGCCGTACGCGCTGGTCGGCATCCTCGGCATGCTCACCCTGGCCGCGGTGCTCGGCTGGGTGCCGGCCAGCCCGGCCGAGGCCGGTGCCACCATCGGCACCGAGCTGAGCGCGCTGCGCCAGCCCCAGGTCTGGCTGGCGCTGCTGACCGGGACGGTCGGCTTCGGCGGCATGTTCGCCACGTACTCCTACATCACCCCGACGCTCACCACGCTCGCGCACGTCAGCGCCACCGCGGTGACCGGGCTGCTGGCCGTCTACGGCCTGGGCATGACCGCCGGCATGATGCTCGGCGGCCGGCTCGCCGACCGGGCCCTGATGCCCAGCCTGTACGGCGCGCTGGTGCTGACCGCCCTGGTGCTGTTCGGCTTCGGGTTCGCGGTGCGCAGCGTGGCCGGCGCGGTGGTCGGCATCTTCGTCTTCGGCGTCACCGGCTCGCTGCTGGTGCCGATGCTGCAGACCCGGCTGATGGACGTCGCCCGGGACGGCCAGGCGCTGGCCGCGGCGCTCAACCACTCCACCCTCAACCTCGCCAACGCGCTGGGCGCCTGGCTCGGCGGCGTGGTGCTCAGCCACGGCCTCGGGTACGAGTGGCCGAGCCGGGTCGGCAGCCTGCTGGCGCTCGCCGGGCTCGCCGTCGCGCTGGTCTCCGGCTGGCTGGACCGGTCACGATCCGGGATCGGGGATGCGGAACCGGTCGGATCGGGGATGATGGCCGGGTGACCGAGACCAACCGGGGAACCGGCCCGGCCGACGGGACCACCACACCGGGCATCGTCATCGGCGCGGTGGCGGCGGCGACCGCGGTCGTGCCGTTCCTGATCGTCTACTCGTTCCTGTTCATCGCGCGCGGCGTCTTCGTCCAGGTCGAGCAGCCCGACATCACCAGCAGCCGGCACGGCGAGGCGTTCGCCGGGCTGGTCGCGCTGCTGTTCCTGCTGCTGGTGGTCTGGGGCATCGTCCGGCTGCTCAACGGCGGCAGCCGGCCGCTGTTCTGGCTCGGCCAGCTGATCACCCTCGCCGGCTCGGTGTGGTTCGTGATCGACCGCGCCTCCGGTGACCCGCAGGTGCCCCTGGTGACCGCCCTGACCGCCCTGCTGGCGCTGGCCCTGTCGCTGACCCCAGCCGCCTCCCGGTGGGTGCGTTCGGGCGGTGGCGAGGCGGCGACGGATGCCACCTTTCCGGGCATAGCGGCCGTTCAGCCCGCCGTGGCGGCCCCGATTCCCGGCCAGCAGGGGTAGCGCACAGTCCTTTCACAGGCAAAGCTGAAGGCATGCCTATCCGGAGCCGAGATTCTCGTGTCATGTCGAGTTCCCTCTCCACCAGCCAGCCCACCGCCACCGGCTCGCGGACCAAGCGCAAGGTCCTCGTCGTCGACGACGAGGAGAACGTGGTCCACCTGGTCGCCTCGGCGCTGCGGTTCGACGGCTTCGACACCGTCACCGCCGACAACGGCAACTCCGCGCTGGCGGCCGTCGCCGAGCACGATCCCGACCTGGTGGTGCTCGACGTGATGATGCCGGGGCTGGACGGGCACGCCGTGCTGCAGCACCTGCGGCAGGCGGGTTCGGTGGTGCCGGTCATCTTCCTGACCGCCCGCGACACCGCCAACGACCGGGTGGCCGGCCTGCGCTCCGGCGCCGACGACTACGTGGTGAAGCCGTTCAGCGTCGAGGAGCTGCTGGCCCGGGTGCACGCGGTGCTGCGCCGCACCCAGGCCGAGGTGGAGAAGGACGGCGTGCTGCGGGTGGCCGACCTGGAGCTGGACGAGAACAGCCACGAGGTCACCCGGGCCGGCCAGGAGATCCACCTGACCGCCACCGAGTTCGAGCTGCTGCGCTACCTGATGCGCAACGAGCGGGTGGTGCTGTCCAAGGCACAGATCCTCGACCGGGTCTGGAAGTACGACTTCCAGGGCCACTCCAACATCGTCGAGCTCTACATCGGCTACCTGCGCCGCAAGATCGACTCGGTCGAGCCGAAGCTGATCCACACCGTCCGGGGAGCCGGCTACGTGATCAAGGCGCCGCGGGGTTGAGCCTGCCGTTCCACATCGACAACCCGGACGCCGCCGAGCAGCCGCCGGCCCGCTCGGGTGGCCTGGCGAGGGTCCGCGCGCTGGCCCACCGGTTCAGCCCCCGCACCCTGACCGGCCGGCTGATGCTCGGCGTGGTCGCGCTGGTCACGGTCCTGGTGCTGCTCGTCGGCATCGCCACCTACACCCTGCTGGCGCCGTTCCTGATCGCCCGGGTGGACGAGCAGCTGACGTCGGTGACCCAGCCGTCCAACATCGGCCGCTACATCGAGTACGCCCAGCACCCCGACACCACCCTGCCTGGGGCCCAGAACATCTGGTTCGTCGCGCTGCAGTCCAACGGCCTCGCGGTGCTGACCGTGCCGGACGACCTGCTGCTGCACCCGTTGAACCTCAACGCCGCCGACCGCGGCACGCTGGCCCAGCACCCGAACAGCTACCGCACCGTCACTACCACCGACGGCACCGAACTGCGGGTGCTGCCGGCCGCGGTGACCTTCTCGGTCAACGGCCAGCGGGTCCCGGGGGTGGCCGTGGTCGGGCTGTCCATGCACGACGTGGACGGCACCCTGCGGCGGCTGGTCCGGCTGGAGATCCTGCTCGGGCTGGGTGCCATCGTGCTGGCCGCCGGGGTGACCGCCTGGGGCGTCCGGGCCGGACTGCGCCCGCTGCACCGGGTCACCCGGACCGCGCAGGAGGTGACCGCCGAGCTCGGCCCGGACGGTTCCGGGCTGGACCGCCGGGTGCCGGTGGAGGGCGCCGCGATCGAGGTGGAGCAGGTCGCCTCGTCGGTGAACACCCTGCTGCAGGCGGTGGAGACCCAGTTCTCCGCCCGGGTGGCCAGCGAGGAGCGGATGCGCCAGTTCCTGGCCGACGCCTCGCACGAGCTGCGCACCCCGCTCACCTCCATCCGCGGCTATGCCGAGCTGTCCCGGCTGCAGGCCGCCTCCGGCCAGGCCGCCGACGACGCGATGCGCCGGATCGAGATCGAGGGCACCCGGATGTCCCGCCTGGTCGAGGACCTGCTGGTGCTGGCCCGGGGCGACCAGGACTCGGCACTGCAGGTCGGCGAGGTGCCGGTCGACCTGCTGATGTCCGAGGCGGCCACCGCGGTGCACGCCGCCCACCCCGGCCGGTCCATCGAGGTCGGCGGCGGGGCGGAGGGGTTGACCGTCGTGGGTGACTGGGACCAGCTGCTGCGGGTGCTGATCAACCTGGCCACGAACGCGGCCGTGCACACCCCGGACGGCCCGATCCGGCTGTCCGCCGCACCCAGCACGCTGCCGGCCGCGGTGGCCGCGGTGGCGCTGCAGGTCGGCGACACCGGCCCCGGCCTGCCGCCGGAGGAGGCGGCGCACGTCTTCGAACGGTTCTGGCGCGCCGACAAGGCCCGTAGCCGGGCCCGCGGCGGCAGCGGGCTGGGCATGGCGATCGTCGCCCAGATCGTCGCCGCGCACGGTGGCTCGGTGCACTTCGACTCCTCGGTCGAGCGCGGCACCACGGTCACCGTGGTGCTGCCGGTGGCCGGCCCGGCCCAGCGCGGCCCGCAGCCGGAGGACGCCCACGGCTGGCCGGCCGGGCAGCCGTGGGCGGAGCCGGACCGGCACGGCGAGCCGGCCGACCAGTCCTACCTGGCGCCGCCGGAGCCGTCCCGGCGGCCGGCCGGCCCGTTGCCGACGCTGCCACCCGGCGCGCCCGCGCCGCCCTCCGTGCCCAGCGGCCGTGGCCGGCCCGCGGACTGACCGGCCACGCCGGAGGAGCGCCGGATCCCGCACCAGGCAGAATTGAGCAATGGCTTCGCTTTCCCCCGCACCGGTCTCGGACCTCGATCCCCGCATCGCCGCCCGGCTCAAGCGCGATCCGGCCGGCCTGGTCGCGGCGGTGGTCCAGCAGCACGACACCAGGCAGGTGCTGATGGTCGGCTGGATGGACGACCAGGCGCTGCACCGCACCCTGACCACCGGCCGGGCGACGTACTGGTCCCGGTCCCGCCAGCGGTACTGGGTCAAGGGCGAGACGTCCGGCCACAGCCAGCGGGTGGTCTCGGTCAGCCTCGACTGCGACGGGGACGCCCTGCTGGTGCAGGTCGACCAGCACGGCCCGTCCTGCCACACCGGCGCCGGCAGCTGCTTCGACGCCGACGTCCTGCTGGCCCCGGCCGAGGCCGGCGATGCCCGGTGACCCCGATCGACCGGTCCGCGCTGGCCGGACTCGCCAAGACCCACCGGCTGGTGCCGATCACCCGCACCCTGTTCGCCGACTCCGAGACGCCGGTCGGGGTCTACCGCAAGCTGGCCGGCAACCGGGCCGGCACGTTCCTGCTGGAATCGGCCGAGCCGGGCGCGTCCTTCTCCCGCTGGTCGTTCGTCGGGGTGAACGCCATCGCCACCCTGACCGCGGACGGCGGCGAGGGCACCTGGAGCGGTGACGTCCCGGTCGGGCTGCCCACCACCGGCGACCCGCTGCAGCTGCTGGCCGAGGCGTGGCGGGCGGTCCGGGCGCCACGGCTGCCCGACCTGCCGCCGCTGACCGGCGGCTTCGTCGGCTACCTCGGCTACGACGTGATCCGGCGGATCGAGCCGATCCCGTCGCTGCTGCCCGACGAGCTGCACCTGCCCGAGCTGACCATGCTGCTGACCACCGACCTGGCGGCGGTCGACCACCACACCTGCACCGTGACCCTGATCGCGAACGCGGTGCTGCACCCGGCGATGACCGAGGCGGAGCTGGATGCGGCCTACGCCGACGCGCAGGCCAGGCTCGACGCGATGCAGCAGGATCTGGCCGCGCCGAGCGAGTCCACGGTGGTGCCGAGCGTGCCGGTGCCGCCCAAGCAGGCCCGGTCGCGGACCGCGCCCGGCGAGTACGAGGCGGCCGTCGAACGCTGCCTGGAGGCGATCCGGGCCGGCGAGGTGTTC
>Ga0335073_10001325_pt1 | contig 33000 bp, 29 predicted proteins | sample Lox_Sample_22_FD_207093 | JGI IMG/M metagenome (GOLD analysis project Ga0335073, IMG submission 207093) | Soil microbial communities from Loxahatchee National Wildlife Refuge, Florida, United States - Lox_Sample_2.2 | ecosystem: Environmental > Terrestrial > Soil > Wetlands | place: USA... | reverse complement strand
ATCCTGCTCGATCCAGCGGCGAATCTGAATTTCCGGCGGCAGCGGCAAAGGGGGAATCGGCGGCGCATCGAGGCCGTCGAGGGCCAGCGACAGAAAAAGCCGGCGATAGCGCTGGAACCCCGCGGTCGCAAAAGCGGAGGCGAGGTGGCCGGCCTGGTGGGTGAGCAATTGTGCCTCGACACGATGAATGCCCGGGGATTGTTGCAGCGTCTCAATGACGTGATCGGCCATCTCCGATTCGATCTGGCGCGCGTCAATGCGCCGCGACGAAACGAATAGGTCGCCCACCACTCCCTTGCTGCCCTCGTACACAAAAAACGCATAGCCGACGATGTTTCCCCGCTCCAAGGCGGCATAACCGGGCAGGATCTTCGCGTCCACGTAGCGAAGGATCATCTCCGCCGAACTGCGATAGTCCCAGGACAGCAGAGTGCCCCACGAGTCGACCTCCATCTCCAGCAAGGGCCGCAGGTCGGCAGACGAGAAATGCCTGAGGTCGAGGATCTCCACATTCGTGAGCTGAGGCGACCGGCGAAACACGGTTGCGGCCATACGAAAGCGCCAAGCAGGGCGCTGAGTCAGTCTAGTGCCGGTTGGCGGAAGGAAGCAAACCAGAAAGCGGGCAGGTGCGAAGTTTGCTACCGGGCGGCCCCTACGCCGCCCGTGCAATCAGGTGATGCGGAAAAAGAAAACTACTGAGGACCCGTGCCCTTATAGCCCTGCTCGTAGCCCTGCATGAAGCCTTCACGATAGAGCGGCTTGAATTGTTCTTTGGGACCCAGCGCGGGCGTCCAGCCGTGAGTAGCGTCCTTATAGAAATCGTGACTTGCCGGCTTGAACGTGTCGCCTTTCCTCCGGTCCTGGCGTCCCGCAGCCAGACCGTCCTGATAGCCGAACTGCTTAGCCTGTTGTTCGCCGGGCGCTAGTTGCGTGGTGGTGGCGTCGGACTCGTGATTGATTGCATGGTTGTATCCGGCATCATAGCCCTGCGTGTAGGCAAGCTGGTCGGCGCTGCTGACCCTCTGCGAACCGGGTTGGTCGTTGCGAGAGTTATGGCTGCGAGCGTCGGCTTCGCCCTGCGAGTACCCCGCGCTATAAGCCCGTGTATTGGCCTGGCGGCTCTGGTCAGTCTGATCCTGATATGGCCGCGGCGAGGCCAACGCGGGAGCTGCGCAGCCGGCAATCAATGCAGCCCCAAGAAGTATCGGCATCAACGGTTTCATTTCTTGCTCCTGAAGAGAGATGGCTTTGCAGCCCAGTTTGTACCTGAGGTGGTCTTGCCTTACAGACTCTCGAAGAATCGATGCCGACGTGGCTTGCAAGGTTCGCTGGATATGATCGGAGCTGGATTCAAAACGGCAGGAGGAGCGCAGTCCGACCGGCTATTCTGCGTGCCGGCGCGGAACGCGCTTCGAGAGGTTGCAGAGCGTCTCGTACACTACAGTATCTGAGCTGCGCGCCAAGTCCCATGCGCTGATGTGCTCGTCACCGCTGCGGCCAATCAGCACCACTTCGTCGCCGATCGCCGCGCCGGGAATGTGGGTGACGTCCAGCAGCGTCAGGTCCATCGAGACACGCCCCACGATGGGAGTGCGTTGTCCCCGCAGCAGCACTTCGCCGCGCCCTACGGCGGGATCGAGCTCGCAAGGGGCAACCGGCTCACCCGCGTGAATGGAGATTTTGCGCGATAACCCGTCGCCGTATCCGACCGAGACTACAGCGATGCGCGCGGGCGCGGACGCGACGTAAGCGCCGCCATAACCGAGCGCCTGCCCGGCAGGCACATCGCGCAATCCCAGCACGTGGGTCTTCCACGAGAGCACAGGTTTCAGCGGCAGGGATGGCACATCGCCAACCGGCAAACCATCGTGCCGCGACGGAGGATATTCGTATCCGTAGAGCAGAAGTCCCGGACGCACGAAGTTATGCCAGGTGTTGGGACGCGCACTGACCGCGCCGCTGTTGGCGAGATGACGCAGCCGGGGATGCAGTCCGTGTTCGGCCAATGTGCACAACGCCTCATCGTAGTGCTCAATCTGACGAGCAGTGCCGTGGTCGTCCAACACCTCGGATGACGCGAGATGACTGAATACGCCTTCCAGATCGATCTGCGGCAGGCGCTTCACGCCTTCGGCAAACGACGGCAAATCCGCCAGGGGCAGACCCATGCGAGCCATGCCCGTATCGATCTTGAGGTGTATGGAAGCTGGGTGCGCAAGGCACAGCCGCGAGGCGGCGTTGGCCAGCGCCTCTGCCTGTTCCAGGCGGAATACCGCGGGCGTTAGCGCATATCGTAGCGCCTCCTGTTCCTCGCCGGGATAGAGCCCGCACAGCACCAGGATGCGAGCGGTAATACCGCACTCGCGCAGCACAATGCCTTCGTCGGTCGAGGTAACGCCAAACCATTCGGCCCCGGCCTGCTGCAGGGCGGGCGCGCATTCTTCCACGCCGTGGCCGTACGCATTGCACTTCACAACCGCGCAAATCGTGACCTGCGGCCCGAGGTGTTGCTGTAGCACGTGAAAATTCTGCCGCAGAGCGGACAGCGAAACCTCGGCCCAGTTCGGCCGGGTCTCGATGCGGGACGGTGCCAGAGTAGTTGCCAAGTTTTGATGATACCGCGAGGCGAAGCGTTGTGACGCTCCTGGCTGCGCCCGGCAGCATTTCGCGGTTGACAATGTGAGTACCACTCTGTTTCCAGTCCAAAGTTGCTGGCGAGAGAAGCTCCATTCTGCGCGGGCCTTCAAACGCCGGGTCCAATCCCCTCATCTTACTTACAGGTACGTGTGGTCCCTTACGAGGAGACGCTATGGCGGAAACTTTCCGAAACCATGTCGGCACAGGCGACGTGAGACACCCAACGAGAGCGTCCGATGGCGAGCTGCGGGATGAGCCGCAGCTGAATCTGCCGGAATTACCTGGATTCCCCAGTCCGACGAATAGTCCGGCTTTGAACCGCTCCGCCGAGGTGGTAGGCCGAAGCGTCGGGACGGCTGTGGCCGGTGTACGCAGCCTCCCGCGACGGATCGATAAGCTGCGGTCGCGAATCCATCTGGTCAGTGGCCGCGAAGCCCTTGCGGAATCGGCCTTAGAAGTCATGGAATCTGCCGCGGAAACCGCCGCGCACTGGCGCGACGAAGCCGAGGAGCGAATTACTGAACTGCACGACGAAGCTGGGGCGTACACATATCGCGCAGCCGATCGCGCTAACCGCCGCCTGCAAGAGCTGCAACGCCGCACCGTCAGGCGCATCGACGTGCTGCGGCGGAATGCGCGCGAACTGCTGGCAGATGTCCGGCACTGGGGTTCAGAGCAGCCCCTGCAGGCCATCGGCGCATGCACCGCCGCCGCCTTCGTTCTGGGCGTTGCGCTGAGAGTCTGGAGGTCGAACAGTGTCTAACGGAAACCTCAAAACCATTCCCGACACTCGTACGGTGATCAATTCACACGCCAAGACGGTTGCCGATGTGATCGCCGAGCTCAAGCAAGAGCTGAAAGAATTCGCCGCCACCCGGGCAGGCATTTTCCGCTCGGAGATGACGTCGAAGTTGCAGACGGTGAAGATGGCGACGCCATTGCTTATCACGGGCTTGGCGCTGCTGTGGACGGCGTGGCTGGCCTTCACCGGATTTCTGGTCTGCATGATCGCCCGGGTGTTCTGGCCGAGTTCCTGGGCCTTCGGCATCGCGTTCATTATCGTGGCCCTGTTGTATGCGATTGTGGGCGGCTTCGCGGCCGCGATGGCCGTGAACCGGCTTAAGAAAACTAGCCTTAAGCCGGAGCGCACCCTACGCGTGCTGGAGCAGGACCGCATCTGGTTGCAAACGGAGGCGAAGACACAATTATGAGCCCGGATGTTTCGCGTAATCTGCCACCACAGGAATTGGAGAAGCGCGCTGCCGAACAGCGGCTGCGAATCCACGAATCCGTGGCCGGCCTGAAGTCGTCGCTCACCGACCTGAAGTCGTCGGTCGAGGAGAATGTTCGCGAGCGGCTGGATGCCAGGCGACTGGCCCGGCAGCACTTCGGGAAGTTGGCCGCAGGCGCCTCTGTGTTTGCCCTGATTGCAGGGTACGGCGTCGCCGGTATCTTTACTCGCCATTGACGGCACGCGCTTGGTTGGTTGAGCTGGAGTTCTCCCAAAAAACCGCCTTCGTTGGCATCAGCCAGCTCCGGGCCGCGCAAGTCCGCCTGCCTGCCGGAACCGCTACTTGGCTGAACTGATGGGCTTAGCCGAAGCTTGCTTCAGAGACTCTCGTGAAATCGCCAATCTTTGATTGCCACGAACCCAAGCTTTTGGTTTGCTCGGAGAGGCCACGCGCCGCTCGATTTCTAAGGTTTGTTACCTAATGCCTTAACACTCTTCAACCAAAGAGCTATTCCCCAGCCAAGACATCCGTGGTATAAAACGGACGGGTGCAATTAGTAACGGCCTAGAGGTTACCTTGGTTGATTACTTTGGCGCAGAGCTGTCCTGAATTTGTGCAGGATTGCCGACCATGATTAACGTCATCATCGCAGACCACCAGGCTATTTTTTGTGCGGGAATGGCCAAAGTGCTGGCGGTCGAAGAGGATATACGTATCGTCGGGCAGCCGCAATCTGCCGACCAGTTGCTCAATGCCCTGGATCGGCTCCGTCCCCGCGTGTTGATCATGGCTTCCAGCTTTATCTCGGTGCTGGCGCAAGTGCAGGAGATCGCACGCAAGCGCGCGATTGCCGTTCTGATGCTTTGCGACAACACGGAGACAGCTTCCGACTTCATGCGCATGGGGGTCCAGGGAGTTATTTACCGTTCCGCGGCCGGCAGCATCGTGGTCAACGCCGTGCGGCGGCTTTCCCGGGGCCAGTCGTTCCTGCAGGGCCCGAATTCTTCCGACGTCGAGATTGATGACGACCTGGTGGGAGCGCGAGTGCAAGACCGGCTGAGCGGCCGGGAGCTTCGCATTATTGCAGCGATTGTGCAGGGCTATAAGAACCGCGAAATTGCCGCCCAGCTTTCAACGACCGAGCAGGTCATCAAGAACGCGCTACGGACCATCTTTGACAAGATAGGAGTTTCCGACCGCCTGGAACTGGCGCTCTTCGTTGTGCATCACCGCATTCTGGCGCAGGCCACCGCATCCGTCGCGCTTCGTCCGACCCGACCGCGTCTCGCGACCGCCGCGAAAGCCGGAGCCAATACCTCCCAGACCATCAACTGACCCAGCGCTCTGCTTCCGGGCCATTGCTGCCAGGCCGTTGCTCGCCGGCGGCAATCGTGGGCAAGGTCACGTAGAACGTTGTTCCCCGTCGCGGCATGCTTTGCGAGAACGGCTGATCAGATTCTCCGCGGCATGGTTGAGCTCTACGACTTTACCCCGATCATTCAGGAGGAGGACCGGCTCGGACAACCCTTCCACAAATGAGCCCACATCGATACAGCGAATGGGGTGGGTGTGCCGCTGCCGCCTGCCTCTCTCGATCACGTTCAACAGCACCGCGGAAGCGCCCAACTCCGCAAATAATAATGCTAGCCCCATGGGAACACTCCGTTTCGCCCGGCTGATCTTCTCTTAGCGGCATTAGATGACTGGCGCGATTTGGCAGATGTCAACCTTGGGCGGAGACACTGGATTTTTGTTCCGTGAAATGGGCGCAGTTGCAGAATTGCTTCTTAGCTAAGTTCGGTAGGGACAGCATAAGAACTCCGACAACCCCTGAGGCGACTTGTGCTTGCGGCTCGAAGACCCGAGGATGGCGCGCTCTGGTTCAATGCGCGGGGTGATCGCTGGTCTTCAACAGCTCGTTGACGATGGTAACCAGTTCTTCAGGATTGACGGGCTTTTCCAGGTAGAGATCAGCCAGCGGCTCGGCAGCCTGGAAGGCTTCGGCCACATAACCGGAAACAACTACTACCGGCATAGTAGAGTGCGTTTTGGCGGCCTGCACAATCGAGCGGCCATTGGCATCGCCTAGTCGCCAGTCGGTGACCACCGCGTCGTAGGTGTTGCTCGTCAGCTTATCGATGGCATCCCGGGCCGATGTAGAGGGAGTGACCTGGTGGCCAGCCGCCTCCAGAATCGCGCATTTCAAGGTCACGATATTCGGTTCGTCATCCACACACAGGATTTTCGCCATACCAATTTTCCTGAACCGTCAGCGCCCGGAATACGGCCCGTAAGCCCTGGGAGGTGTTGCGGCCCAATGACTTCCAACTTGCCCGCTATTGTTTAGCACCGTGCCCTGATTGTCAACCGCTGGCCCTCGCCGGTATCGCGAAAACGGAACAGAATGGCAAACCGATTGGCAAAGAGTTAGTTCGGCCGTTCGCTGCATCGCTGCAGTCGGCTGTGTTTTGGCGATTGGCGGTATTCGAAAGAAGAGACATCGCCGTGACCGAGAAATAGCCCGTCATGCATGAGGGCGAAGCTGACCGCTTGCGCCGGCTTCCGCAGACGCCGAATTCTGCATCTCGCGTGTCAGCAGAGCGATTTCCGATTGCGCGATGGTTACATGGTAGCGGGCGTGGTTGGGAACGGCCGCATCGCGACTTAACAAATAAAGCAACTGCATCAGCTCCTGCAAGCGGTTGTAAGTCGTATCGAGCACGGTTTTGATATTCCAGTCGGCGTGGGACAGAAGATGATCAGACCCGGATGTTTGATGTTGATCGATGCGACCTGCGTTCTGCCGTGAGGATTCCTTTCCCGGGTTGGTTTGGCTGCTGGATGCGAAACGACTAACCTGCGGCTGGCTCAAATTGTCCCCCTCTTCCGAGTGCATCTATAGGAGCTTTCTGTTATAGACGGACTTGCGTTCCGAGAGAGAGTGGAATTAACAAATCGTAACTCGATGTTTACTTGCGAGGTTGGCGCTTAGCCGATTCCTGCGCCAGAAGATTGCGCTTTAAGTAACTGAGAACGCTGCATCGAACCCGCACAACCGTTAAATTCATCATCCCTGAATCGCCGGCACAATCTAATCAACTGACCCGAAAACTAAAGTCCGAGGCTAAGTGCACCGTGCACCAGCAGAACCATCAACCCGAATTCGAAACGATGGCAGAGAAAACACAACCGAAGAGGCGGTACATATTGGCCAGCGACTTCGACCAGACGCTGAGCTTCAACGACTCCGGCTACGTGCTCGCCGAGTTGCTTGGCATCCCGAGCAGCGAGTTCGAGCGCAAGACCACCGGAATGACCGCGCTGAACCTGGTGCAGCAGGGGGGCGAGCTCGCCTACCTGCTGCTGCACGACCCCGAGTTTCGCTCGCGCGTGCGCCAGGAGCATCTGTACGATGCCGGCAAACGGGTGCGGCTCAAGCCCAACATCGACCTGCTCTACCGCTATCTGTCAGAGGAGGTTCCGGGCTTCCACTTCGATTTCTATGTGATCTCGGCCGGGCCGGTGGAGGTGATCCGCTCGGCGCTGGAGGGCATCATTCCGCCCGAGCACATCTACGGCACCGAGTTCGAATACAACGCCGACGGCGCCATCGAACGCATCAAGCAGGTGACGGCCGGCTACGGCAAGGTGGCCGTCATCGATAACCTGCTGGAGAAGCTGAAGATCGGCCCGGACCGCATTGTCTATGTCGGCGACGGTAGCTCCGACATTCACGTTATGCTGCACGTCAACCGGCGCGACGGTTTCACCATCGCCGTCTCCGAGAACAAGTATCTTGCGCCCATCGCCCGCCGCTCGGTCATCAGCGATAGCGCGCTCGCCATTCTTGTGCCGATTCTCGAAGAGGTGGTGCGCTGGGATGCGGCCAGCATCCGCGCGCTGTTCGAAGATAAGGGCCTGATCATCCAGCAGTGGGACAAAGTGCAGACCGATGTGCTCACCATCGTCCCGATTCCCGCCCCGGAGGAAGAGACCAGCGTGGAAGTAGTGGACTAAGTTTTCAGTCAAAGAATCCACAACATTCGGCGAGGAGTGCGCTTTCGGCGTTTCGCGATGCATCGCGAGACCGCGCCGGTTTATATCTCCAGTCCGAGCTTGTGCGGACCTGTATGATGTAGGCGTTTGGATTCTCAGAAGAAGTCGTTCTGGATACTCTTCGCTCTGCTGAGCTGTGGCGCGTTCTTTCTTCCGTTCTGGTGGGGCGTCGTCGAAACCTTCGCCGCGCTATTCGTAAGCTGGTGGATCATCTATCGCACCGGCATCTACTAAGCCGCGAAATTCACTGCAACTCCTTCACATACTCGTGCAGCGGCATGCCGAAGAAGTCCGTCGTCCTGCCGGAGGCGCGATAGCCGTGTTTTTCATAAAAGCTGATTGCGCGCCGCAGCGGCTCTGTGGTGTCGAGCGTGATTCGCGAGCATCCTTGTTGGGCGAGATCGGCTTCCGCTGCCCGCAATAATCTTTCGGCGATCCCGCAACCGTGCAGCCTCGGTAGCGCCGCCATGCCGCGCAGATGTCCTTCGCTGGCATCGACGGCGGAACAGGCGATGGTACCGACGATCTCCTCGCGCGCCGTTACCGCAACAAAGACTCGCATGGCTTGCAACCGTTGCAAAACAGTTCCCGCGGTGAGAATTGTGTCCAGGTACGCGGCGGGGGTGTAGCTGGCGCGATACGGCTCGAAGGCTGCGGCCAGACATTCAAGGATTCCTCGCGCATCGCGCGTTGTTGCCGGGCGAATTACAAACTCGTTTTTTTCCGCGGTCACGACCAATAGCCCAGCCTCATGTGCGGCCCGGCAACTCAAATCTACGGTTGGTTACAGAGCCTTGCGTCCCCAGTTCGCGGTGAACGTGATGACGCTGGTCCAGTAATGCGGGTCCTGGTAACGCGCATAGAACTCCCGCAGCATGTCGTCATCTACATGCCCGGACCGCAGCAGCGAGGGCGCCAGCTCCCGTACGCTCATCGTCCAATAATTCGCCCAATCGGAGCCGCCATTGAAAATTGCGGTGTGGCCTTCCCCGGTGATTTCCTGCATCCTGAGCGAGTCCAGCCAGGCCGGAATCTTTCGCCCGATCGAGTAGTCGATGCCGGCTTCATGTGACCACTGCATCCAGCCCTGCCAGAAGCTGTGGATGAGTTCCGGCCCGGTGACGGTGCAGGGAAGCATGTCGGGCTCAATCGAAAGGAGTACGCCGCCGGGTTTGAGCGCGCCGACCATCCGCGTCAGCGCCTCGCGGGCGGGCGTGAGATGGTGAAGCACGGCGCGGGCAATGACGAGATCGTAGGTGCGGGCTTCTACCTCGTCCTGCAGGATGTCCAGCCGTCGCACTTTCAGGCAGGACGCCTGCAGCTCGGCAAGGTAGCTAGTGTCGATGTCGCTCGCGATTACGCGACCGGCGGGCGCCACTTGCCCGGCCAGCCATTGTGCGATCGATCCATTACCGCAGCCGATCTCCAGGCAGCGCCAACCCGGCCGCAGGCCCAACCGCTCGAGGTGTGCGCGCTCGATCGGGTCCAGCAGCGCAGACATCAATGCCAGCCGCTGTCGTTCGCCGGCGAGCCCATGAGGCAGCGTGTATTTTGCCACTTGGCCACCCTGTAATCTTAGAAGTGCTGGGCTGCTACTATACGCCACTTGCGGAATGCGCAGGTCGGCCGGTAACAAGAAGCGCAGGGGCAACTGGTTCTCACGAATTGCTTGTCGTTAGTTGCTGCCGCTGCGAAACGCCTGCTGGCCTGTCGGATCGCCCAGGGCCATGCCGCGACGCACCAGCGAGCTGTGGGTGTGGCGGAAGACGAACTCTTTGATGTCAGGCCAAAACTCGGTGAGGATATCGCCTTCGGCCACGCCTCCCAGGCCGGTGAGCGCGTTCTCGATGGTGCCGCTTACCGTCTCGTTGCGATACGGGATGTAGGCGTTCGCGATTGCCGCCTCCGTAAACTGGCTGGCGATGACCGAAGAGTTGATGACGCTCATACCGCTGTCGCTGCGCCCGATGAGGGCACGGCTGGCAGCGTACGCCAGGCGATTAACGATGCTGTGCTGGTGCGACGGGAAGTAGCGCGGGTCCTGGCGGAAGAGCGTGGGATAGACGAAGCCGCCGAAAAATGCAGCCGTTTCGGCGCCGGCGGCGGACACTCCCATACGCTGACCAAAGCCGGCCATGCCGCCGCCGAAGCGTGGATAGGCGCCCGTGACCTGCGATACCAGCGCGTCCGACAAGATGTTGACGCCCATGCCGACAGAGTGGCTGTTGCGCAGAAAGGCCTCAAACTTCTGCTTGGTGGTGAGAGGCTTGTAATCCGGGGCATCAGGCAAAGGCTGGCCGGGGACAAAATTCCGCGCCATGGCCACCAGGTTGTCGTGCGTAAAGGCGGCCTTCAGCGCGGCGGCAGTGAACTGCGCATGATCGAAGGCGTAATCGCTGGCTAGAGGCTGCGGCAACACCTCGGTGCAGATGGCGTCGTGCGGCAAGGCGGCGTCGTAAAGCGTTCCATCCGGCGACAGTCCGGCAGCCACAGCGGACTCAGCGAGCCCGGGAGGAGACAGCGGTTGTGGCACGACTCCAATTGCGGTAGGGGCGGTGGTTGGGAATCCCGGAAGCGCCGAGACGCTGCTCGCGGCCGGAACCGGCAAGGCGAAAGGCGGTGGGCTCGAAGCCAGCAAAGTCTGCTGCGCCGCGAGTGGGGAAGACAGTCCCACACATAGGCATATGGCCATGCCCAGCTTCATAGATACTCACAAGACGTAAATGGCGGGCGTTCTTCTTGCCTGCATTATCTAAGAAGTTGTGGAATGGGAAAAGGCTGTTCTGCCGTTGGCACATTAATTTTTGGTGGATTTGGCAACCTATGTTCCCTGCCAGTAACTCGACAGCGCAGTTTGGAGGTGAAAGGCCCGATGGCTGACCTGCGGTCGGATGCCTGAAGGGGTCACACCTGAGAGCGGGAACTTGAGGCTCGGCACCTGAAACTTGAAACTGGAAACCCGAAACTCGAACCTGTCCTTGGTAGGTTCCTGCATGAGACGCTAGGCGAAGCCGGAGTGTCCAGCTATTATGTCGAAATGGCACAACGACTGAAGTTTGCCGTAGCCGTTCCGCTGCTGGTGCTGATTGCGGTGCTGTGCGGATGCAAAGCCAGGACCAGGCCTTCGACCGTAGTAGTCCACGTACTACGCAACCTGAGTTCTCCTTACGGCAGCGAACTCGACCGCAGAATTCTGGATTTCCAGGGCAGCAATCCGCGATTGCCGTCGGGCCAGCCTATCGTCATCCAGAGTGAGACCGGCGACTACAAAGAGATGCTGCAGAAACAGACCAGCAGCAGCGAAGACGTGGAAGTCATTATTCTGGACTCGCCCGACGATGCCCAGGACAGTCCCGCGGTGCAGATCGCCTTACAGCATGCGGCCAACGTCTGTGCTGGCCTGAAGGCCTGCCCAACCAATATCCCCGCCATTATTCCGCCGCAGGTCGCCGGCGTAAAACGGCAGGCCGCGCAGGCCTTCGTGGACTTTCTGCAGAAAACGCCGTGAGGCCCACGGCGTCGGCTCCTCACTGCGAGGGGAAATGACGTGCGCAGCGGTTGAGGCGGGCGCACGAATTCCTGGCCACGTGTGCAATCTGTCTACGGCCCTACTCCCCCATTGTGGCAGTCGGAGCAATTCACGGCGCTCAGATCTCCGATATCGACCGGATGCTTGAACGCCTGCACCGGGATTTGCGCGATATGCGAGCCGCCCTCCTCCTGATCGAGCACCGTGTGGCAGGCGTTGCAGTTTTTGGTGATGACCTTGCCGTCTTTGCTGACGTGATTGCCGTCATGGCAGCGGAAGCAGCCCTGTGAATACAGGTGGCCGATATTGTTGGGATGGGTCTTCCAGTCGACTTTCATCTCCGGAAAGATCGTAGTGCGATAGATGCGCTGTAGCTCCGCGACCGCGGCCTTCACGCTACCGGCCTGGCTGGAGGCGATCTGTGGGTACTTCTGCTGATAGAACTGGTTGATCTTGTCGGCAATCGCCTTCTGCGCTTCGTCCGTGGTCTTGTAGTCTGCGGTCAGCACCTCGACACCCTGCTGCTTGATGTATGGCAGCGATGCATCAATCGCCCGCCCGCTGATACTGCGGTCCACCGAGAGATCGGGCGGGACGTAGATGTGGGTGGGACGATTGTGGCAATCGATGCAATCCATGCGGCGCTTGCTCGCCTTGTCGATTTGCGCCTGGCTCGGCGGATTGTCCTTGGCGAAATATTCGGTGACGTGGCCCTGCTGGTCCTCGACGTGGACCCAGGGGATCGTCTGCCGCTGCTCGTCGGTAGCGAGGTAGGTGATCTTGTTGGCGATGTTCATGTGCCAGTGGATGCCCGCGCCCGCCTGGCCGAGTGACGGATCGCCGCCCCCGGTCTTGATGAGCAGGCGGATGACGCGCGGCGTGTTTTGCTCGTCGCTGCCGTAATGGGTAAAGACTTTGAGCTGCGCGCCCCAGAATTTCTTCGGCCAGTGGCACTGTTCGCAGGTATCGGGAGCGGGACGCAGATTGTGCACCGGGGTGGGAATCGGGCGCGGGAACGTGCCCAGCGCGGTGTAGTACACCTGGCGCGCGCCCGACAGCTTCGATTTCACATACCAGCTTGCGCCCGAGCCCACGTGGCATTCCACGCAGGCCACGCGCGCGTGGGGCGAAGCCTGATAGGCAATGAACTCGGGATGCATCACGGTATGGCATAGCTGGCCGCAGAACTGCACCGAGTCGGTGAACTCGTAGGCCTTGTAGCTGCCCACGGCGCTCACCAGCGAGAAGGCCACGACAAAGCTGAGCACGAAAGCCGCCGTGCTGCGTTGCGCAGGATTGTTGGGGTCGAATCTGCCGAAATGGAATGGTGCACCGACGACACGCAGGCGGCGGCGCCGCTCCAGCACCATTCCCAGCGGAATGAGTATCAGCCCGAAGACCAGAAACGCCGGCGCCACCATGTAGGCGAGGATCCCGACATAAGGAGATGGCTGGCTGGCAAGCAGGTCGATGCCGACCAGGAAAATAATATTTGTCAGGGCCACGGCGGCCACTGCGATGCCAATTAGACTGATCGGGTTCTTGATGAGTCCTTTGGAAACGGGCGGATGATCGCGCAGAGGATCTTTTTGTGTGTCCTCAGTCATTGTTCTTTAGCCTCTTTTTCCCCACACAAAGTTAGCGGGTAGCGGTCAGTGGATCGAACCACCACCCCAATTCAGTGTTGCTGTACTTCAGCCATCCTCAATTTCGAAGAACCTGGCCGTACTCCGCATTTGTTACTGCGAACCCAGAAGTTCAACTAACACTAACCACTGCCATCGCCTTATCTCGTCTCCGCGGGCTCTTCCTCGGGCGACTTGGCCGGCTCCGCTTCCTCTTGCTCTTTTTCCTCTTCTTCTTTCTCCGATCCCTGTGCCTTCTCGATGGCCAGGTAATCGAGCGGATGTTCGTGCTCGTATTGCTCGATCGACATCTTACCGTCGAACCATGCCCAATTCATCGGATAAGCGTCGGGATCGAACATGACCCCATACAAATGCCATACCACGATGGCCAGCGTCGCCAGCACCGCCTCATAGAAGTGAATGGTGATGGCGGCATCAATCCACCAGCCGGGAACATGCCGGCCGACGCTCACCTTGAACCACACCATCAAACCGGTGCTGGCCATGACGAACATGCCCCAGACCAGCGCCCAGTATTCCATCTTCTCGGCGTAGGTGAAGCGGCCGAACATCGGACGCTGGTCGCTGTAACCCAGGTAGTAGCGGAAGGCGTCGCGCGCGTCGGTGACGTCCTTCCAGACGGGCAGCATATCTTTCAGCAGCCGCCGTCCGTCCGGTTTGGTGATGATGTACCAGACGTGGAACAGGCTGGTGGCGATGAGCACCACGCCCGCAATGCGGTGAATGTAGCTGCGTACCAGCTCGTTGACGAAGATCACGGCCAGCCACGACGAGGGATACCTGAGCGCGAAGCCGGTCAACACCAGCGTGAAAAAGCTGATGAGCAGCGTGAGGTGCTGGATGCGTTGTGCCAGCGTCATGCGGAAGAGAATCCGCGGCTGTCCGATGCGGTGCAGAATCAGCTTCTTGCGCCAGACGATCAGGTTATGCAGCACCATGCCGCCGATGACGCAGACGATCATCCACACGTAAAACTTGCGGATCAGCGCGATGATCTTGCCGCCAACATCGGCCCGCTCCACCGCGCCCAAGTGGACCTTGTAGGCGATGAACTTGCCGTTGGCGCCGGGATGGCATTGTCCGCAGGTCTTGGCCAGGTTGGCGGGATTGATGGTGGAACGCGGATCGCTGGACGGCAGAATATTGTGTACCCCATGGCAACTGGCGCAGTTGGCGACGGTGCTGGAGCCCACTTCCTGCGCCAATCCGTGATAGCTCGCCAGGTAAGAGGAGACGCGTCCTCCTGGCACGCCGAATTCGTTGGAGAGGGCCACTCCCGCGTGACACTGACCGCAGGTGTTCTTCACGTTGGCGGCAGCGACCGACGAGGCAGGATTGTTCGGCGCCTTGATGGTGTGAATGCCGTGGCAATCAGTGCAGACCGGCGCCTGCCAGTTGCCACGCGCGATCGCCTGCCCGTGGATGCTCTGCACATATTGCTGCTTGATGTCGTTATGACACTTGGCGCAGGTGTTGGGCACGTTGAACTTATTGATCGGCGATTTGGGATCGCTCGCGCTCAGGATGTCGTGCTCGCCGTGACAGTCGGTGCAGACGGCGGCCTTGTCGGAACCCGCGGCGACGGCCTTGCCGTGGACGCTCTCCTGATACGAAGTGAACGGAGCCGAGCTGATACCACCCGATGCCATCACAAACTTCTGGCCATGACAGACGCCGCAGGTCTGCGGAATGTTGTTGTGCGCGACTTTGGATTTAGGATCGCTCGCCGGCAGAATCTCGTGCACATTGCCGTGGCAGTCCTGGCATTTGGCGACGTTGGTATTTCCCGCCGCCGCAGCCTTGGCGTGAATACCGCGATCGTAGGCGGCCTGCTCGTCGGCGTGGCAGGTGGAACACTTGGGCATGACCGGCGTGGGATCGTGGGGTACGCCCTTTACGTCGCTGTGGCAATCGACGCAGGCGAAGGAGCTGTGGATGGAGGCCTTGAACTTGGCGTCGTCGACATGCAGACTGACCTGCTTGCCATTGATCTGGGTGCTGAGGCCAGGGTCGTTGTGGCAGGCCAGGCATTCGTCATTGGTCATCTTGGCCGCAGCCTTGGACGAATGCTTCTGGCCCGGAGACCCTGCCGGTTGGGCGATGGCCGCCGTCGCCAGCAGAAGGACAGCAACGAAGAGCAAAGCGTGGCGCCTCACAGAACCCCCTCGCGTACATGCCGGGTCGGAACGCACCGGCCAACATTCCAACATCGCCGAGTTATGTACCAAGGGGCAGTGAGTGTACTCACCTGGGGGTGTGACCGGGGTCACATGAGCGTGGTCCTCGCCAATCCGCTTGTTTCACAAAATTCAATCAGCACCGCCTGGATCGGAGGTAAAATGCCAGGGTTCTTGCCGCACGTACACAATGTCGTAACCGGAAACGATCGCCGGGTTGGTTCGCCTGAAACAAAGCGAGGAGGATTCTGTGCTGAGGAATAAACGCCTGCGCATCATCATGCTCGTTACATCCCTTATCCTACTTTGTGGCATATCGCTTGTTGCTTCGGATATGACGCCGCAGGCAATGCTGAACCATGCCACTGCCTTCGCTGCCGGACGGGTGCTGGCGCAGCCTGCCGGGCAGTATGGCGTGCGCTTCATCAACCCGGAGCGCAGCCCCAGGCAAAGCGGTGTGCCGGAGACAGGTGCGGCTGAGCGGAGCGGGCAAGCGCCCAGCAGCGAGTTCAGCCTCATCTATCACGTGCTGGGGGTGGGCAATGGCTTCCCGAATTACACGCCGGGCGGCCCGCCTCCGGACCCGACGCTAGCGGTCGGAAGCACGGAGGTCGTCCAGGCGGTGAACTACTCGTATGCCGATTTCGACAAGAGCACGGGCGCTATTATCGCGCTGGGTGGACAGGACAGCACCGCGGGCAATACTATCTGGCGCAGCGTCCTGCCGGGCACATCGTGCGCTAACAACAACGGTGGAGAACTGCTGGTCAAATTCGACCGCGCAGCTTCTCGCTGGATCGTGACCCAGAACGTTTTCACCTCGCCCTACGCCGTTTGCATTGCCGTCTCCCAGACCGCGACGTTCTCCGACAACCTCTGGTATGCCTACCAGTTTCCCGCCGTCGCCAGTGGCTTTCCGGACTACCCCAAGTGGGGCATCTGGTCAAGCGGCGGGCCCAGCGACGGCTATTTTCAGACCTGGAACAACTTTGGACCCGGCGGGACCGGCTATGTGGGACCGGTCATGTGCGGCTACGATCGCGCGAAGTTGTTGGCGGGCGACGGGAGCGCGGAACAGATTTGCTTCCAGCTCACGGCCGAGGAAAGCAGCTTATTGCCGGCAGACCTCGATTCGCCGGTGGGACCGCCCGCGACCGAGGATGAGTTCTTCATCGGCAGCGTCGATGCTGTAGACAATTCGCATCTGTCCGTTTACTCCATGCATATCAACGACTGGGCGAGTGGAGATGCGACCATGACGGGGCTGGGCAACTCGCAGCTCATTGCGGTGGCGCCCTACCAGGGCTCGTGCGACGGGCAGTACGGGGGCGATTGCGTTCCCCAGGCAGGCGGCAGCGACCTGGATTCACTCGGCGATCGCCTGATGTATCGCTTCGCTTACTGGGACGACCGGCCCTCACCGACGGTCACGGCCATTCCACCGATACCTCCGCCGTTCCAGCATTGGCTGGTCAACTTCGATGTGGAATCTGCGACCGGCCAGATCGGCGTGCGCTGGTTCGAATTCATCGCCAACCACAGGACCGTGCCGGTCACCTCGATGTCGGTGTTTCAACAGGGCACGTTCGCGGGGTCGCCGTCGGATACGAACTATCGCTGGATGGGTTCAATCACGCGCGACAACGTACAGGACATCTTGCTGGGCTACAGCATATCCAGCCCCGCCGCGGTCCCGTCCATCGCCGTTGCCGGACGCCAGTACACCGATCCCCAGGGCACGCTCTCGGGGGAACAATTTTCCGTGAGCGGCACCGGCCCGGGCGCTAATCCCTGGGGTCAGTACAGCACAATGGGAATTGATCCCTCGGACAACTGCACCTTCTTCTATACGACGGAGTACTACATGGCCCTCGGCTCCAGTTGGAGCACCGATATCTCCAGTTGGAAGTTCCCGAACTGTCACTGAGAGAGGCGAACCTGGAGAGAAGTCCGAGGCGAATAACGGTTCGCTGGCAGTACTTTGATCTTAACCAGAGTGTCAGATCAAGTATGAGCTATTGCAATTTAGACCGATTTATAGATTGCCGTGTCACCAACCTGAGATTATTTTCAACTAGGCAAACGTGACTGCTAGATGAGGTGCCGAATTGTTTGCATCATGTGTCCAGTTTGGAGAACGCTTCCAGAGCACTCGTTTCATCGGGCTTCACGTCGATCACGGTGTCCACCCTGGTCACGTGCAGGAGCTTCTGCACCACCATACTTGGATTCACAATTTTCAGATCTCCACCGTGCTTGCGGAGGGTTGTCGCTGAGCCGACCAAGTCACCGATTCCTGAGCTATCGATGTAGGCAACTTCGCGAAGATTTAGCACGATGTTCTTCTGGCCGCGCGTGGCGAAATCACGAATCACCGCTTGCAGCGGCAGACCAGCTCCCGCGCCAAAAGCCAACGTCACACCAATGTCGATTCGTCCACTTATGTCAATGATGGTGACGTTTCCAACTTGCCGCGCCTCGTAGTTCAGGCCCATGAAGTTTACTCGGAATTTCCTTCTTGACTTCAATAACGGCGGCAATTGTACACCCATTTCGCCGGTTTGCGACGCTGCGGCATTTTCGTCGGGACGGGTACTGTCCGGGCGATGATCGGCATTCGATCAGTGAAGAAGAGACCGCGAATAGCCAGAAGCAAGAACAGCCGCAATTAGCAGAGAAGAATGAGGGTTACTGGCGCGCCCGGAGAGATTCGAACTCCCGACCTGATGCTCCGGAGGCATCCGCTCTATCCAGCTGAGCTACGGGCGCGCTCAGGAAATTATACATGCGGTCATCCCCCGTGGCTGACGCGCCTCAACGTAAGGCCGCGCGCTTCTGGCGGGTGCGAGCGGATTTTCCGGCGGCTTGCCTGAGCTCTATCGGTCCCTTGGTGCGAACCGCTCTCCGGGCGGCTTGTTTCCTGGCGCCGCTGCCGCGCTTGCGCGCCGACTGCCGTGCCTGCCTCGACAATGATTGCCGCGACGCCGCCGAGAAGCCCTCGCGCTGGAGCGCGTGCTCCACCGCCCGCGACCGCTTCGCCGACTTCTCCTTCGCCGGCCTGCGTGCTCGGCGACTTGCCTTCGCGCGCGTCCTCGCGCGCCCGCTCCAGTGTTTCTTTCTCTGGCATGGATCCTCCGAGTTCAAGCAATAAATTGGCTTCGCGTACCGTGCCTTTTTCCGTCCGCGATGATAAGGAGGATGCAGTGCGCAATGTGCAGGATGGACTAAACTAAGCATGATCCCTCATGCAAATGGCAGCAAATACCGCGCAAGTAACGAGGTATCGCCCACTCTTGCTGGCGCTGGCCATCCTGTTTGCTGTGGCCACGGTTGTCTACAGCGCCGGATGGATGTATTACAGCGCGCGTGGCGGGGCGCCGGTCGAGGTCGGCATGGATACCGAGCAGGTGGCCACCGGGCTCTTGGTAAAAAATGTATACCAAGACAGTCCGGCGCAACGCGCAGGTCTGCGACTGGGTGACATCATCGTCGCCCTCAACGGCCGAAGCGTTGCGCCACCTACTAACGGCATCACCATGGTGGACAGGCTGTGGCTCCGCTCGTATCCCGGCGAGACGGTCCACTTCACGGTGCAGCGGCAAGGAGCAGCGGCGCCACTGTCGATCTCCCCTGTGTTCCGCCGTCCGGTGGGCGCTGGGGACAGCTCCTTGGTCCAGCGGGGAGCGAGTCAGATCCTGCTCCTCTATCCTCTGCCGTTTCTGGTGGTGGGCCTGGCAGTATTGTTTCTGAGAGTGGGCGATCGCAACGCCTGGCTGCTGGCATGGATGTTCGCAGGCTTCGTCGCCATACCGCCTACGCCGCTTGCTTGCCTGATCGCACCGGAAGGGCTGCGACAGTTCTTAAACGGGTATAACGCCCTATTGTCGGGCCTGGTGCCTGGCCTCTTCTATTTCTTCTTCGCCGTCTTTCCGACGCGCTCGCCGATGGATCGCAGGCTGCCGTGGCTGAAATGGGTTCTATTAGTGATCTGTGTTTCCTTGAGATGGGGCAACTTCGGTGAGGGCGGCCCGGAGCAAGCCCTGCCTTTGTTGAGGCATTTCTTTAGTCGCCAATCTCTGGACCTGATGAGAACGATTGCCGGCTGGGGAAGCATTCCCCTGGGCATTGCCTCGCTGTTTTCGAACCTGATTAGCGTCACCAGTGTAGAAGAGCGTCGCAAACTCAAGGTCATGCTGTGGGGTACGGTAGTGGGAGTTGTCCCAGCGTTGGCGATTAGTCTGCCCTTCGATCTTTCGCACAGGGACAAACCCTTCTGGCTGACTTTCACCGAAGTCGTGTTCCTGTTCGTCTTTCCGGCGTCGTTCGCCTATGCCGTGGTCAAGCACCGCGTCATGGACATTCCTGTCTTGCTGCGGCGCAGCGCACGGTATCTTCTGGTGGAGCGCGGATTCACAATTCTCATCCTGCTGATTTCTGTTGGCATCACGCTGTGGTTTGGGCAGGCGTTCTCTCGCCGCTTCAGTGCGGGATCGCGGGCCGCAATCCCCATCGGCGCAACCTTCGGCGTCGTGCTGATTGCGGGCGCGACGCAGGTGCATCGCCAGGTGCGCACGCGGCTCGATCGCGCTTTCTTCCGCAGCGCCTACGACGCACAGCAGATTCTGGAGAACCTTGCCGCGACTACTTTGACGGTCAGCGATCGCCCTGCTCTGGCCGCGCTGCTGCATGAGCAGATTCACGTGGCCTTGCATCCGATGCCGCTGGTGATTTATCTGCTCTCGGCCGACGGCGAGCTACAGGCTTACGCCGGCAATCCGCCCGAGGAGGAAATAACGCTGTCGCTTTCGGGTCCGGCGTTGGCAGAAGTCGCCGGCAACGGCGGGCCGTTGGAGTTGAATCCTGGGGTTTTGCGTGGAACGTTCCTGGAGCGGCTTCATCCCGAGTGCCTGGTGCCCATCGGCGGAGCGGCTGACGGCGAGCTGCAGGGATTGATGGCGCTGGGGCCGAGGCTGTCGGAAGAGCCATATTCGGCGCGCGACAAGCGCCTGCTGGCTTCCGTCGCCAGCCAGGCAGGCATTGCCATGCGCAGTATTTCGCTGGCCGAGCGAATGGCGGAGCGCATGGAGGCGGAACGCCGCAGCGAACAGGAGATGCAGATCGCACGCCAGGTGCAGAGCCGCCTGCTGCCGCAGGAGGCGCCCCAGCTCGCGACTTTGGAATGCGCCGGCAAGTGCATCCAAACCCGAGCCGTCGGCGGAGACTACTATGACTTTCTCGACTTTGGCTCCGGCAAGCTGGGGCTGGTGCTGGCCGACATCTCCGGCAAAGGCATCTCCGGCGCCTTGCTGATGGCCAATCTCCAGGCCAGTTTGCGCGGGCAGTATGCGCTGGCGACGGAAGACCTTCCCCGCCTGCTGCGCTCGGTGAACTCCCTGTTCTACAAGAACACCGAGACCAACAACTACGCGACCATGTTCTTCTCGCTCTACGATGAGGCCAGCCGCACGTTGCGCTACGTGAATTGCGGGCACAACCCTCCCATGCTGCTGCGGTCAAGCGGTTGTGTGGAGCGGCTGAACGCAACCGCAACCGTGCTGGGGTTGTTCGAGGACTGGGACAGTCCGGTAGGCGAGCGGCAACTCGCCGCGGGAGACGTCTTGCTGATCTACACCGACGGAATCTCCGAAGCTGCGCCAAGCGAGGATGCAGAGGAGTTCGGGGAAGATCGGCTGATCGAGGAAATGAGAGCTGATTACGATAAGAGCGCCAGCCAGATGCTGGAGGGAATCATCAGCGAGGTGCAGCGCTTCAGCCAGGGCGAGCAGGCCGACGACATGACCTTGATCGTGGCCCGCTGTCGGTAAACGCAAGTTGAACGGGTGCGAGAGCCATCAGCCTAGCGCGCAAACCCTTGCGTCCTTCCTCTTGGCCGGGCAAATTATTTAAGTCCTGCGCGCGAAACATTAGAGGCGCTATTTGTCGCGACGACGAAATCGTCCGCAACCTGCTCCGGCTTCCAACTGTTTCCGGTGTACAGCTTCTTCACCTTGCCGTCAGGGCCAATCAGCGTGGTGCTCAGACTATGTACGATCTGTCCGTCTTTGGTGTTGTAGGCCAGGCCGAAGAAATCTGCCGCCTTGCGCACCTGCTGGGGCGAGCCGGTAGCGAATTGCCAATGCTGGAACTTGGGATCGACGCGGCCCACGTAAGCCTCGCCGTAGGTGCGCAATTCCGGGGGCCTGTCGTGCTCCGGATCGATGCTGATGCTCAGAAGCTGGGTGTCGGCGAATGCCCGGGGATCGTTCTGAAGCTGCTGCAGAATGGCCGCGAAGTTGTGGCTCATACGCAGGCAATAATTGGGGAAGGGGCAGCGGGTGTAAATAAAAGTCACCAGTAACGGCTTGCCGCGAAACTGCCGGAAGTGGATCGTGGTGCCATTCTGGTTGGTGAGCGTGAAATCGGGAACATCTTCGCCGGGCTGCGGGATGTGCAACTGCGAGGTCCCATCGCCCACGCTGTTGACGCCTTTGCTGAAGCTGATGTCCTTTAGCTCGGGATGATCACTCATGACCAGCGTGGCGTGGACCTGGTCGCCGAGCGCAATCGCGCGAAATACCCAGGTGTCGTCGTTGCCGACGGTGAAAGGCATCGTCATGGAATCCATCAGCCCGGGAATGGCCTGATGTGCGATGGTAAGCTGTCGCGCGCCGGGATCAATCCCGACCACCCGTCCCTCCAAGGGATATTGTTTGGGCGGCGGCTGATGAGAACAGGCAACCAGAAACGTCAGCAGCAGGAATAGCGGGAGAGACAAGAGCCGAAAACGAGAAGCAAACCGCATCACCGCATATTCTATGACAGACTGCGCCCCTTAGCTGGCGAAGACCAGCGGCAAAGTTCGACAACGCTCACGCAACCGCGGTGGCGCCCTTGGTAACGGGGCGGTCAGCCGGCCGTTGCTTCATACGCAGGAAGAACTCTTCGTAGGTCACGCGGGAGAGATAGGCCACCGCAGTTGCGGCGCCGAATGCGATGACAATGGCGAGACACATCCTGGGAAAATCAAGCTGCGGCACCAAGCCTGGAGCGAATCGCGCAACGATCGCATAGTAGACGTCCATCATCCAGTCATGGACCAGGTAGAGGCCGTAGCTGATGTATCCGAAGAAGGCAAGCAGGCGAATGTTCGCCCAGCGGCGGTACGCTCCCGTACCCAGCCACAACGCTCCGGCCACCAACGCCAGCGCGAAATAATTGACTACCGTACCGCGAAGGCACAAGCCGAGGGGTTGCGAGACGACAACGCTCAACGCGGTCACCGCGACAGAAATGACAAAGACGATCGCCGCCAGCCTGGCGAAGTTTGCTCGCATTCCCCATCGCGACCGCGCAGCTATCGCCAGCAGAGCGCCGAGCGCGAGGCCGTCGGCCATCATCCACGTATAGATGTAAGAGCCGCCGTGGTGCGATCCCGCCCACCACGACTTGCCTCCATGCGAGAGGTCATACCAGCGCAGCAAGGGGTCGATGATGCAGATCAACAAAGCTGTGACGGCCAACACTCGCCGTGTGAGTTTGCGCACCAGCGCCGGCCAGAGCAGATAAAAATGTTCCTCTACCGATAGCGACCAAAGCAGTGGGTACAACGACGCCACGCCGAACAACCCCGACAGATTGGAAAGATAGATCAGGCTGAAAGCGCCGAACTCCAAGACCCAGTGTGCGGGTGCGCCGAAGAAATATCTCCAGGTAAGGACGATCGCCAGCATCAGGTAGTAGGCGGGCAGAATGCGAAGAGCGCGCCGCATATAGAAGCGCGAATAATAATCCGGTCTGCCGGCGCTATCCAGAAGAATTCCTGTGATAAGAAAGCCCGAAAGCACGAAGAACAGATTGACTCCGGCCCAGCCTTGACCGGCGACAAGCATGATCCCCCGTTGCCACAAGGGGCGCGCCGTGGGAATAAACAGACTATCGCCGAAGCCGTGGAACAGGAGGACCGAGAGGATCGCGATGCCGCGGATGGTATCCAGCTCCGGCATCCGCGGACGTACGATGGGCTCGTGTTGGTCAACGCCATTGGCGATCATTTGGGGTGCCGGAGATCGCCGATCATAGCATGGTGGCCTTTTTCCGAGCGCCAGAGGTCGCCGGTATAGGAAACTGCATTGCCTCGATAAATGCTCGCCTAGCCGACTGAGCTCCTTAAGACGTGATAGAAGTCTTCCAATCCGTTGTACATGATCTGAATGCCGATGCAGACCACGAGAAACGCCGACAGGCGAATCAGGATGCTGGTGCCGGTGGGGCCGAGCAGCCGCTGCAAGCCCTCCGAGAACCAGTAGCAGAGGAAGATCACAACTCCGATCGCGAGAAGACCGATCACCGCGGTGAGCGCGCTGACAATCAGTTGCAGGTGAGTCTCGGTGTGCAGATTGCTCCCCAGGGTCAGTGCCACGGCTATCGAGCCTGGTCCGACCGTCAACGGCATAGTGAGCGGAAAGAAGGCCTGCGAGAGGATCTGCTGGCTGCTGGGCGCCTTGTCGATCTGCTTATCGCGAAAATCGCTGGTCTTGTTTAAGATTTGCCATCCCGCAACCGTGACGACTAGCCCGCCACCCAGTTGCACCGCCGCCAGGCTGATACCGAAGAATTGAAGAATATATCCGCCGATAAACAGGGAGATGACCAGCAGGGCAACGCCGTTGATCGCCACCCGAAGCGCCACGCTGCGGCGAACGGCCGGCGAATATCCCAGGGTCATTTCGGCGAAGATGGGCGCCATGCCCAAAGGATTCACGATGGGCAGCAGCGCGGCAAAAATCAGAAGGACATTGCGAACGATTTCATACATGCGAGTCTCTCAGGATAGTGCAGCACTGTCCGCTTGCCAATGGCAGCGGCGGCGAGAGCCTCGAGTTGCAAGCTGCAGGTACAAAGCCGGGTCCTGTAACCTACTTGTCTCATTGGCCGTTTGCCCGCGGCCCTTTCGGTTTTAGCTTTTCCGTTCGCGCAATTCCCTTTAAGCTCGTAGCTCGTAGCTCGTAGCTCGTAGCTCGCAGCTCGGCGTGCGATGCTCGCCCCTTATGACCCATGGCAATTCCGCCACGTACCTACGGAGCGCTTCAGGTCAGGCTGCGCGAGTCGCTGGTGACCCGCGCCCTGGTACTGCCCGTGCAGCGCTTCATTCACATTCAAGGCATTAGCAGCATCGTTTTGCTAGCCGCGGCGGTGGTCGCGCTCCTCTGGGCGAACTCGCCTTGGCATGATTCCTACCATCATGTGTGGGAGATGGAGCTTACCCTGTCGCGTCTGCGGCTGCCGGTGCACGCGTGGATCAACGATGCGTTGATGGCCATCTTCTTTTTCCTGGTCGGAATGGAGATCAAGCACGAGATCGTGCATGGCGAGCTAGCCGACATACGCCGCGCGGCCCTGCCGGTCTTTGGCGCGCTCGGCGGAATGATCGTCCCCGCATTGCTCTACGCAGTCTTGAATTACGGCCAGCCCGCCCAGCACGGCTGGGGCGTGCCGATGGCGACCGACATTGCCTTCTCGCTTGGCGTGCTGGGAATGGTGAAGGGCGTCCCGCCCGACCTGAAGATCTTTCTGCTATCGCTTGCCATTGCCGACGATATCGGCGCCATCATGGTGATCGCGGTTTTCTACAGCGGCTCGCTGGACCGCGGAGCGCTGTTCGCGGGGCTGGTAATTCTCGCCATTATGTTTCTCACGATCAAAATCGGTATCTCGCGGCCGATTTTGTATTTTGTGCTCGGCGTGGGATTCTGGGTCGCGATCCTGCGCTCGGGAATTCACGCCACCATCGCCGGCGTAATCCTGGGATTCATGGTGCCGACAACAGCCACATTGTCGCTGAAACAATTTCAAGATATTGCAACTGACATGTCGCGGAGCTTTCGCGATGCCATGGCCAGAGGCGATGAACAAGCTGCGAAAAACCTTCTGGGCAGCTTCGACGAGCTGCTCAATAGCACCGAATCGGCCTCGGAGCGCCTGACTCGTCAGCTCAACGATTGGGTTTCGTTCCTGGTGCTTCCGCTGTTTGCCCTGGCGAATGCGGGCGTAACGTTCTCCGCCGGCGCCTGGCGAGAGCTGGCGACCAGCCGCGTTGCCTGGGGAATCGTCGCCGGGTTGGTTCTGGGCAAGCCGCTGGGCATCATAGGATTTGCCTTTGCGGCTGTGCGCAGCGGAGTGGCGCGACTGCCCAAGAGCGTTAACTGGAAACAACTCACGGCGGTCGGGACCCTGGCCGGGATCGGGTTCACCGTCTCCATCTTCATCAGCTCGCTGGCCTTCGAGGACGAAGCTCATCTGATGGAGGCCAAGGCGGCGGTGCTGGGCGCTTCGGTTGTCGCCGGGATCCTGGGCTACGTTCTCTTGCGCGAGGGCAAGCCAGTCCAGGAGCCTGTGGCCGTCGAGGCTTCCACTCAGGCGTGAGCCATCCCGGGTTAGCTTCGGATCCTTCTCCGGGTGATCTTTTCGTCGCCGCTGGAGAGTCCCGGCGCTATGGGGTGTAGCTCAGCTCCCCTCGGCTGTCGGTTTTTTCCGTCGATTGCACTTCTATTTTGCTGGCGTTACTCCCACAACTGAACTCGATGAGATGCGAGTCCTTCGTCATGTGCAATTGGGTGCCTTCGAGGTTCCTGCTTCTGGCATCCGCACAATACAAATCAAAGTCGCAACTCCCGGTGTTCTGCGGCGCTCGTATCGTGGTCGGCACTTGGTTCGTCTGTGCTACTAGATATTCGGTCTTGTCACAGGGGAAGCTATAAGACATCTGCGACTGGCAAACGGCGCCTGGCACTGCCACAAACAGGTACAACGCCGCAGCGAGGCAAGCGATTCCCGATGGCAAACAAGTTCTTTGTTTTTCCATGTGGTTCCTCCTTCTGGAAGAAGTCTGGTTGGCCGGGAAACGCCGCAATTATAAACTCCCAAGGCAACAGAACAGCTGCCCACACGCGATTCTGAGTCCCGCTTCGTCGATAGCTACTGGGGGCGCAAACGAGTTACAATTTCTCCGGCTCTAAGAAGGGCGTGACCATTTTCGTCAGCAGTACATCCCGGTCTTGCCGCGATGAATACCGCGCGCAGTGAGCTACATGCATCAGCCGGCTGGACGTACGTCGGTCCGGCACTCTCTAAGGAAAGGAAACATCATGCGTTCCCGAATCTCAGCGCTCGTGATCAGTTTCGTCCTCGTGCTGGCGTTTGCGGGCTGCAACAAGAGCCAGAACCCGCCGGCCGCCGACAATTCCTCGGCGCAGCAGCCCAACCAGCCGCAAGGTCAGAGTCAGATGGCGCAGGCCGCGCCCCAGCAGCAAGGTCAGATGGCGCCGGCGCCGCAAGCAGCACCAGCTCCTGCCCCTGCGCCGCCACCTCCGCCGCCTCCCCCGCTCGTGGTTCCCGCCGGTACGAGCCTGGTGGTGCGCATGGGCAACACCATCGACACCAAGACGGCGAATGCGGGTGACACCTTCACCGGCACTCTGGCCAGGTCTGTTTCCGTCGATGGCGAGGTGGCAATTCCATCAGGCGCTGGCGTAACCGGCACCGTGGTCAATTCGAAGTCGCCCGGCAAATTCAAGGGTGAAGGCACGCTGGCGGTGGCTTTGACATCCATCGATGTGCACGGAGTACCCACCACAATTGAGACGTCGACCTACGCCCAGAGCGTCAAGGGCAAAGGCAAGCGCACCGCGGTGGCAACCGGCGGCGGCGCGGGCGGCGGCGCGCTGATTGGTGGTCTGGCCGGCGGCGGTAAAGGGGCCCTCATCGGCGGTCTGCTTGGTGCCGGCGGCGGTGCCGCGGTCTCAGCTTTCACCGGCAACAAGGACCTGCAGATTCCCGCCGAGTCGGTGGTTACCTTTAAGCTGAGCAGCTCCATCACAGTGAAGCGCTCAGGGCAAAAGGCGGCCGCAGACCAGGGCTCTGGGAACCAGTAAGTACGGGAAAGAAATTCGGAGGCTGCCCCACGCAAGCCGCATTTGTTTGGGTGGGACAGCCAGTTGATTTTAGGTGTGACTTGGGACCTCAGTTCTCTCGTGAGCTTTCGCCGCCTCATTGTTACTGATGAGCGGGTACTTCCTACGGCGATAGATCACCGCAATCAAGACGATAAACAGCGCTTCGGAAAGCAGCACCAATATGCTGCCTTCGGGGCCGTCCGTGCCTCCAGCGAGTAGCGTGGGGCCGTGAAAGCTGGGATGCATGAGTGCGTTTGCGCCGTGCAGGCCGCTGTTGGGCGTGCCGAACAGGAAGGTCTCGCCCCAGTCCCAGGCGGCGTGATTGCCGATCGCAAACCAAAGGTCTCCCGTGCGCCACAAGCTGAAACACATGGCAAAGCCGTCGACGAAAACCATGAAGATGCCGAACTTGTTTTCGCCGGGATTGCCGATGTGTCCCGCTCCGAAGACGATCGAGAACAGCAGCGCCGAAACCCAGAAGCTCCAACCGCCGGGCAGCCGGCAGAGGCCGTCAGTGGTGACACGCTGCACATAACCGCGCAGGATGCCCTCCTCGGTGAAGCCTACGGTTAGAAACATGAGTGCCCAGATCACTCCGTAGCTGACGATCGCGAAGCCGTGGAGTTGCACTGTACCGAAATCAAACCATCCCCCGAGGTGCATAAGCTCCAGCTGCAACGCCAATGCGCCGAGTCCGACGGCTGCTCCGATCCAGAAGCTGGAGCGGAAGGCGTTGCGTACCGGCATGCCGAAGTAGCCCCACGGCTTGCGATCGATCCACTTGGCCATGATGAAGGTCGCGATCAGCACCGCCGCCATGCCAAGGAATTCGTTCACAAACGCCACGCTTGGCGGAATGGGCAACTTTTGATCGATCTTGCTATGCAAGAGCACCAGCAATGGCCGAGTGCTGGCCGTTAACAGACCAAAGATCAGAAAGAAGAGGAGTACCTTCCAGCCGGCGCGCACGCCATCTGGGCCGACGAAAGTTCTGTACAGCGCGGACCGTCGACGTGGCGGAGGCGGCGGTGATGGCGCAGCGTCGAGCGGATCGGGCAATTGGATTTGATCAGACATACTTCAAAGATAAGCTCCCCGAAAGAGAGCCTATGCAATTAAACGCAAGTCAGCGGTGAAAGGTTCGCTCGCAAACGTGAGCGGCTGGATTAGATCGCTGCGCCCTGAACAGACAGGATCGCTGCCCGTGCGCAACTCTCGAATTGCCGTTTTGAGCGCGCTCGTCGGGGACAACGGTTCGAGTGGGCACCCGACACTACGACTGGAGGACAACTGAAGGTATAGGCTGACAAGCGACAGGCGACGACGGACAGGCGGTATCCCACCCTTTCGCCAACAGCGGCGAAAGGATGGGGCACCCGTGCAACTTCGCTATCCTCGAATCGCGTCGGGGTAGCTTACTCGTTGGTTCCGAAGGATTTCAGGTCTTCGGGTGCATCGACCAGCGCTACGGCATCTTTACTCTGCACCATGCCGCGGACATTCTCCACTACATCAGGATTGGCCAGGGTGGTGACATCGCCCGTTGCCATGTTGTTCGAGATGGCCGCCAGAATACGCCGCATGAGCTTCCCGGAGCGCGTTTTCGGCATGTCCGGAACGATGAGCACGCGACGCGGGCGGGCAATCTTGCCAATCATGGTTTCGATGACGCGGTTGACCTTGTCGATGATCTCCTGGTGCTGAGTCGGCATGACATCAGGCTGCACGACAATATAGACCTCCGGCACGCGGCCCTTGATTTCGTCCACTACCGGCACCACTGCCGCCTCCGCCACCTCGGCAACGGTCAGGCAAGCCGACTCGATCTCCTTGGTACCAAGGCGATGGCCGGCGACGTTGATGACGTCATCGACGCGCCCCAGAATGCGGAAGTAGCCGTCCACGGCGAGCACGGCTCCATCCGCGGCAAAGTACGGCCAGTCACGCCAGTCTTTGCTGTTGGGGTCCTTGCAGTACTTGCTGTAGTACTGGGTGACGAAGCGATCGTTATCGCCCCAGATGGTCTGCATGATTCCCGGCCAGGGATTGCGGATGCAGATGTTCCCCGCCTTGCCGGAACCGGCGTGCACTTCCTGTCCCATCTCGTCGATGATGATGGGATAAATGCCGGGCATACCCGGGCCCGCACTGCCGGGCTTCATGGGATCCAGCGCCGGCTTGGTAGTGCACAGGAAGCCGCCGTTTTCGGTTTGCCACCAGGTGTCCACAATCACGGCCTCGCGTTTTCCTACGGAGTTGTAGTACCAGCGCCAAACCTCGGGCTCGATCGGCTCTCCCACCGTGGTCATGTGCTTGAAGTGGTAGTTGTACTTAGCGGGCTCATCGTGACCGGCCTTGCGCAACATGCGAATGGCCGTAGGTGAGGTGTGGAAGATGTTGACATCCAGCCGCTCGGCGATTCTCCAAGCGCGGCCCGCGTCGGGATAGGTAGGCACACCTTCGTAAATCACGCTGGTGGCGGCCAGGGCGAGCGGTCCGTAGACGATAAAAGAGTGACCGGTGATCCAGCCGATGTCGGCCATGCACCAGTACACGTCTTCGGGATGAATGTCCTGGATGTATTTGGAGCAGCCGGTCACATAAGCCAGATAGCCGCCGGTGCGATGTTGACAGCCTTTCGGCTTTCCGGTGCTGCCGCTGGTGTACATGAGGAACAGTGGCGCCTCGGCATCCATCGGGACGGGAGGCACGATCTCACCCGAGTAGTTGGGGAGGACTTCGTCTACCCAGACGTCGCGCCCTTCCACAAACGGGGAAGTGGACGCATTCTGGCCAGGATGACGCCGCCAGACCAGGACTTTCTCGACGACGGTCCCTGCTGTCTTGGCGGTTTCGACGGCTATGTCCGCATTAACTTTGTGGTCGAGCAGCTTGCCGTTGCGGTAATAGCCATCCATCGTGATCAGGACCTTGCTGCCGGAATCGGCGGCTCGCAGGCCGCAAGCCTCGCCGCTGAAGCCTCCAAACACAACCGAATGGACCACCCCCAGGCGAGCACAGGCCAGCATGGTGATGGGCAACTCCGGCACCATGGGCATGTGAATGGTGACTCGGTCCCCGGCCTTCAGATCGCAGAAATCGCGCAGCAGCGCGGCAAATTCGTTCACCCGAACGTACAGTTCGCGATAGGTCACGGCTACGGGTGCTTCCCCTTCCGGCTCCGGAACGAAGATGAGCGCCGCTTTGTTCTTGTGCTTGGCGAGGTGCCGGTCGACGCAGTTATAGGAAGCGTTGATCTTGCCGCCTACAAACCACTTCCAGAACGGCGGGTTGCTGGTGTCGAGCGTGGTGTGCCAGTACTCGTCCCAAGTCAGCATGTCGGCGTATTCGCGGAAGCATTCGGGGAAGTTCTTCTCGCTGAAGCGCTCGTTGATGCTGGGATCACTCACATTTGCCTGGCCGATGAATTTTGGGGACGGGTAATAATATTCTTCTTCCCGCCAGTGGACTGCGATCTGAGCTTCCGTCACGCCGCTCTGCTGTTGAACAGTTTCAGCCATATCAATCACTCCTTGGATTTGCAATTTGATCGTAATTCGCGCTAACGCTGCATAACTTTTTGGGCTGGCCGTTCCTGTATTCTACTGCCGGACCCGGTACTGAAATCCTGCTATCTCTTCCCGACACGCTCCGGCCCGCCATTATAGCGGGCCGGGAAGCACGAACCGCAACTATTTCACTTGACCTCGGCCTTAACCGGCGAGCCGGCTTGCGCATCGAGTTGCGCCCGCATCTGGTGCCACGCGTGCCTCGCCTCTTCCACCGAGCCTTCGTCCTCAATCGTGGTGATGTCACCGGGATTCTTCTCCTGCGTCACCGCTTTGAGCACGCGCCGCATGATTTTGCCGCTGCGCGTTTTGGGCAGCATGTCGACGAAGTTCAGGTCGCCGATTACGGCCACCGGACCGAGTTCGTGCCGCACCTGGTCGAGCAGCGTGCGCTTCAACTCGTCTGACGGCGTGAAGCCCTGCTTTAACACCACGAATGCCGAGATGACTTCGCCGCGCAACTCGTCGGGACGGCCAATCACGCCCGACTCGGCGACCGCGGGATGCCCGAGCAACGCGGTTTCGACTTCGATCGTCCCAAGGCGATGGCCGGCGATGTTGAGGATTTCGTCAGCCCGCCCGGCAAACCAGACGTAGCCGTCCTGATCGATCTGCGCCGAGTCGCCGGTGTAGTAGACGCCCGGAATGATCGACCAGTAATCGCGGCTGTAGCGTTCCTTCTCGCCCCACAGCGACGCGGTCAGTCCGGGGAACGGCCGCTTGATGACCATAATGCCCTTTTCGTTCACGCCAACCGGTGTACCGTCCATCTGCACCACTTCGGCCTCAATGCCCGGCATAGCGATGGTCGCGCTGCCGGGTTTTATTGGCAGCATGCCGATGCCATACGGATTGCCGAACATCGGGCCGCTGGTTTCGGTCTGCCACATGTGATCGATCACCGGAATGCGGTTCTTGAAGATCTTTTTCTGTAGCCACTCCCAAGCGGGGGCGTTCAACACTTCGCCGGCGCAAAACACGCGTTCCAGAGAGCTATAGTCAATGCCGGCGAAGGGCCCGTCACCGTATTTCATCAACAGCCGCACCGCCGTGGGCGAGGTGAAGATGCCGGTGACGCCATACTCCTCGATCAGCGCCTTCCAGTTGCTATCGGGAGCCGGATAGTCCAGCGCCCCTTCAAAGGCGATGGTGGTGGCGCCGGCAACCAGCGGCGCATAGACAATGTAGCTGTGGCCCACGATCCATCCGATGTCGGAGGTTGACCACCAGACATCGGACTCCTTCAGGCCGAACAGCCACTTCGCCATGCTGACGATGTGCACCTGATAGCCGCCGTGGGTGTGCACCGCCAGCTTGGGCGTTGCGGTCGTGCCGGAAGTCGCCAGGATGAACGCCGGTTCGTTGGCTTCCATGCTGACGTAGTCGCCGCTGTGACCGGGGGCATGAGTGAGGAACTCCTCCCATGTAATGTCACGCCCAGCACGCATGGGAGTTTCGCCGGGGGCCCGTTTGAGGACGATGACGTGCTCCACTTTGTCGCCGGCATTTTCCAGGGCCTCGTCAACGATCTCCTTCAGCCGCGTATCTTTTCCTTTGCGATAGGTAACGTCGCCGGTGAAGACCAGGCGCGAGCCGCTGGCCTGAATACGATCGCCCAGCGCCTTGGCCCCAAAGCCGGCGAAGACGACGGAGTGGATCGCGCCGATGCGCACCGTCGCCAGCATCAGGATGATCGCCTCGGCGCTGATCGGCATGTACACCGTCAGCCGGTCGCCCTTGTGGATGCCCATGCCGCGCAGCGCCGCCGCCACGCGTTCGACTTCATGCAGCAGGTGGCCGTAGGTGTACAACCGGCGCTCTCCCCGCTCGTTCAGGTAGATCAGCGCGGTGTGTCCGCCGCGCCCGCGCTTCACGTGGTGATCGAGCGCGTTGTACGCCAGGTTCGTCTGTCCGCCGACGAACCACTTGAAGGTGGGCGGAGTCCATTCCAGTACGCGGTCCCACTTGCGAAGCCAGGGCAGTTCGTCGGCAGCGCGCCCCCAGAAGGCTTCCGGGTCCTGCGTGCCGGCGTCGATCCACCTCTGCACTACGGGGCTGATCAGTTCGTGCGAGATCGCGTGCAGCGCGTGCTCGTCGGTCGCGACCGTGGTCGTTTCAGCCATCTTTGTTGCGGTATCCATGATGAGAACACTCCTTACAAGCTTATGAAACTCGAAGAACTTCAAATGGCGAATGGACG
>Ga0335073_10001324_pt1 | contig 33023 bp, 30 predicted proteins | sample Lox_Sample_22_FD_207093 | JGI IMG/M metagenome (GOLD analysis project Ga0335073, IMG submission 207093) | Soil microbial communities from Loxahatchee National Wildlife Refuge, Florida, United States - Lox_Sample_2.2 | ecosystem: Environmental > Terrestrial > Soil > Wetlands | place: USA... | reverse complement strand
CGCAAACCAAGATTCGCGTGTTCGGAGTCGGCGGCGGCGGATCGAACGCGGTGGCGCGGATGTTGAATGAAGGCTTAACCGGCGTCGAATTTTGCGTGCTCAACACCGATGTGCAGGCGCTGTCGGCTTCGCCGGTGCCGTCGCAGCACGCCATCGGCTCCAAGCTCACCAACGGCCTCGGCGCGGGATCGGATCCGGCGGTCGGCCGGCAGGCCGCGCTCGAAGATACCGACAAGATCATCGATCTGCTGGAAGGCGCGGATATGGTTTTCGTCACCGCGGGCCTGGGCGGCGGGACCGGCACCGGAGCCGCGCCGGTGGTCGCATCGCTGGCCAAGGAATTGGGCGCGCTGACCGTCGCGGTGGTCACCAAACCGTTCGCCTTCGAAGGTCCGAAACGCCGCAAGCAGGCCGACCACGGCCTCGCCGAGCTGGCGAGCGTGGTGGACACGGTCATCACCATTCCCAACGATCAGCTATTGGATTTAGTTCCGAAAGGCACCAGTTTCTTCGAGGCGTTTCGCGTCGCCGACGACGTTTTGCGCCAGGCGGTGCAGGGCATCTCCGACATCATCACCACGCCGGGGCTGATCAATCGCGATTTTTCCGACATTCGCTCCATCATGCTGGGCATGGGTTATGCCATGATGGGCACCGCCTCGGCCAGCGGCGAAAACGCCGCGGTGATCGCGGCCGAGCGCGCCATCAGTTGTCCCTTGATGGAAGAAGGCGGCGTGCGCGGCGCGCGCGGCGTGCTGATCAACATCACCGGATCGAGCCGCCTGGGCCTGCACGAAGTGAACGAAGCCTGCACGCTGATCCGCGAGGCCGCGCAGAACGACGACGTGCAGATCAATTTCGGCGTGGTGCTGAACGAAGCGATGATGGACGAAGTGAAGATCACCGTGATCGCCACCGGTTTCCAGCGCGAAAATCTCCCGGCGATCGAGCGTAAAGGCTCGCGTGCGGCGGCGGAAGCGCCGGCTCCGGCTGCTCCGGTGGCCTGGGAAGAGCCGCCGCACGTTGAGCCGCCCGCGCCCGAACCGGTGCAGGAAGATCCGCCGATGCCGATGGCCGCAGCGGCGCCCGCGCCGGAGCCGATGTTCGACGATCTGGACGTCCCCGCGATCCTGCGCCGCGATCGCAGAATGATCCAGTAGCAGCATAAGCCGCCAGGCTTGTGCTTCGGACGGGTCGAGATAAGCCGCGAAGAGCACAAGCCTGGCGGCTTATGCCACTCGGCTGAGATTTTACGCCGCCATCGCGCACTATCCATGCGGTGGGCTACTATCGGCGCGATCTTCCGCACTGGCAACCACAAGGAAGGCTGCTGTTCGTCACCTGCCGTCTTTACGGTTCGATGCCATACGGCTGGCGGCCGGGCGGATCGGGTGGCCACGCCTTTGTTGAATACGACCGGATGCTCGAGTCGGCGACTGCGGGTCCAACCTGGATGGCGCGCGCTGAAATTGCCGAAGTTGTTGCGAACTCGATTGTTTATGGCGTGGCTCGCCTCGGCCGCTACGATCTGTTTGCGTGGGTTGTCATGCCGAACCACGTGCACGTGCTGATCGACGCCGCGGGGAATCTCGGCGCGATCATGAAAACGCTCAAGGGGTACACGGCACGGGAAGCCAACAGGATTCTCAGGCGCCGCGGGCAATTTTGGCAGCACGAGTCCTTCGATCATTGGGTGCGCGACGAACATGAATTCCGCTGTATTGCGAATTACATTGAAAATAACCCAGTCAAGGCCGGCTTGGCGGCCCGTCCCGAGGACTATCGCTGGTCGAGCGCGTTTGGTGGCATAAGCCGCCAGGCTTGTGCTTCGGACGGCGCGAGATAATCCGCGAGCAGCACAAGCCTGGCGGCTTATGCCACTAAATGCAGCACCACGCTGCGCCGATGCGCGGCCGAGCGGTGTTCGAACAGATAAATCCCCTGCCACGTCCCTAGCGCCATTCTGCCGCCGATCACCGGAATCGTGAGCGAGGTCTGCGTCAGCGCCGCGCGAAGGTGCGCGGGCATATCGTCGGGACCCTCCGTGGTGTGCCGGTAATGCGGATCGTCCTCCGGCGCGATTCGCTCGAAGTAATCGGCGACGTCCAAAATCACGTCCGGATCGGCGTTCTCCTGAATCAGCAGCGACGCTGAAGTGTGCTGGCAGAACAGCGTCAGCAGTCCGGTTTCGACGCCGCACGATGCGACCCATTTCGCCACTTCCGCCGTGAACGGATACAGCCGCTTGCCGCGCGTGGAGAGATGCAGAACGTGCGTGAACTGCGTCATGGAATCGCGCACGACGCAAGCTGTGCGCTCACTCTACCGTGACGCTCTTGGCCAGGTTGCGCGGCTGATCGACGTCGCAGCCGCGCCGCACGGCAATATGATAGGCGAGCAGTTGCAGCGGCACCACTTCCAGAATCGGCAGCAGCAGATCGTGCGTGGCCGGGATCGGGATCACATGATCGGCGACTTTTTTCACTTCCTCGTCGCCCTCGCACGCCACCGCGACCACCACGCCTTCGCGCGCCTTCACTTCCTGAATATTTGAAAGCGTCTTTTCATACAGCACGCGGCTCAGCTCGTCGGAAGGATCGCGCGTGGCCAGCACCACCGCCGGCAGATTCTCGTCGATCAGCGCGTTGGGCCCGTGCTTCATTTCGCCGGCGGGATAGCCTTCGGCGTGAATATAGGAAATTTCCTTCAGCTTCAGCGCGCCTTCAAGCGCGATCGGAAAATGCACGCCGCGGCCGAGATACAGAAAATCGGTGGCGCGGAATAAAATCTTCGTCAGATCTTCGTAGATCGAATCGCGCCGCAGAATTTCCTCCAGCTGCGCCGGAACGCGCAATAACTGGTCCACCAGCTTGAGCGATTGCTCCGCGCTCAGCGTTTCCCGCACCTGGCCGAGATACATGGCCAGCAAAAACATCGCCGTCAACTGCCCGGTGAACGCCTTGGTCGACGCCACGCCGATTTCCGGACCCGCGTGGGTGATGATGGTTCCCGCCGCTTCGCGCGTGATCATGGAGCCGACCACGTTGCAGATGGCCAGCGTCTTCGATCCTTTCTGTTTGGCCTCCCGCTGCGCGGCCAGCGTGTCCGCGGTTTCGCCCGATTGCGAGATCACCACCGTCAGCGTGTCTTTGCCGACGATCGGGTCGCGATAGCGGAACTCGCTGCCGTAATCGACCTCGACGGGCATGCGCGCCAGCCGCTCCACCATGAATTTCCCGGCCAGCGCGGCGTGCCAGCTGGTGCCGCAGGCGACAATTCGCAATTGCCGGAATTCCTTGAACTGCTTCGACGAAATCTCCATTTCGTCCAAAAAAATCCGGCCCGATTCCTGGCCCACGCGGCCGAGCGTGGTATCGCGCACCGCGCGCGGCTGCTCAAAAATCTCCTTGAGCATGAAATGCTTGTAGCCGCCCTTTTCGGCCATGATCGGATCCCACAAGATGTGGGAGACCTGGCGCTTCACCGGACGGCCGTTGAAGTCGGTCAGGTGCACGCCGTCCGCGGTCAGCACCGCGACGTCGCCGTCGGCCAGAAAAAACATGTCGCGGGTGTGGCTTAAAATCGCGGGAACGTCCGACGCCACGAAATATTCCTTGTCGCCCAGCCCCACCACCACCGGCGGACCCTGCCGCGCCGCCACGATTTTATGCGGATCGCGCCGCGAAATCACGCTGAGCGCGAACACGCCCGTCAATTCGCGCACCGCGTCGCGGACGGCATTCTCCAGGTTGCCGTCAAAATGTTTTTCGATCAGGTGCGCGATCACTTCCGTATCGGTTTCGGTGCAGAAGCGATGGCCTTCCTCCTGCAGCTGGCGCTTCAGCGCCAGATAATTTTCGACGATGCCGTTGTGCACCACCACGATGTCGCCGTGGCAGTCGCGGTGCGGATGGGCGTTTTCCTCGGTGGGGCGGCCGTGCGTGGCCCAGCGCGTATGGCCGATCCCGTAGTCCCCTTCAATGGGATTGAGGCGCAGCGCGTCTTCGAGATTCCGCAGTTTGCCCTGCGCGCGCCGCACCGAAAGCGCGCCGCCGTCTTCGAGCACGGCGATTCCGGCCGAATCATAGCCGCGATACTCCAGGCGCTTCAAGCCGTCCAGAATGATGGGCACCGCTTTGCGCGGGCCGATGTAGCCAACAATTCCGCACATAAATCTATTCTAGAAACTCCCCATTTATTCTAAGAACTCGACCCGGTACTCTTCGATCACCGGATTCGCCAGTACGTCCTGGGCGATCTGGTTCATCTCGCGCTCGGCGTCCTCGCGCCGGGCTTCCGGCGCCAGCTCGATGTCGAAAAATTTTCCCTGCCGCACGTCGGCGATCGATTTGTGGCCCAGTCCGTTCAGCGCGTGGCAAATGGTCTGGCCCTGCGGATCGAGCACCGTCGATTTGAACGAAACGTAAACGCGCGCCTTCATCCCCTTATTGTAGATGCTCGGGCCGCGGCGCGGCCGTTCCGGCGTGACGGTGAAGATTCGGCGGCAATTTTCGGTAACGCTCCCGGAATCACTATTTGCGACTTCAGATCGGCAAAATCGACGCGTTTAAAAATGCCTGCCGATACCACCGGTACCGAAAATCGGGAACGCGCGTCTGGGAGCGTCCCAGGCCCCGCCAAACGAATTTTCGCCAAATCGCCGCCGCATCCATTTTTCGGCGGCGGGCGGCCGATTGGGCCGCTCTCTCGAAAAAATACACCTACGCCGGAACTGGCGGAGCTTGCGCCGCGGACGCTCCTTATGGCTGGTGGCTTCGATCGCCGGGCGGAGGACGCGTTCCCCACCAGGACGGCAAATACAAACTATAATTTGAGGAAAGGGAGAATCTCCGATCGTCCAGCTTTCGGTTCTTGCCTCATCGAGCTCCGGGAACTCCGCGGTGGTCGCGACCTCGCGGACTCGTCTGCTCATCGACGCCGGATTGAGCCGGCGCGAGACCTTCGAGCGGCTGCGCGCCATAGGAGTTGACTGGCGCTCGCTCGACGCCATTCTGATCACTCACGAGCACGGCGACCACGTGGCCGGTCTTGGCGCGATCGCCGGCAAATTGAACGACGGTGCGCGCTTGATCCCGACCTTTCTTTCGCGCCTCACCGCGCCGGCCATCGCCTGGGGAGAACGGGTTCCGCCGATCGAGCTGTTCGCCTCCGGCGATAAATTCACCATCGGCGATATTGAAATTTCCAGCTTCACCATCCCGCACGATGCCGCCGATCCGGTCGGATTTTCCTTTTTCGCCGAAGGCGTCAAAATTTCCATCGCCACCGATCTCGGTTATCTTCCCGGCTCGATCCGGCTGCATCTGGCCGGCTCCGATGTTCTGCTGCTCGAATCGAATCACGATCTGGATATGTTGAAAGTGGGGCCGTATCCGTGGCCGGTGAAGCAGCGCGTGATGGGACGCATGGGCCATCTTTCGAACGAAGTCGCCTGTTCGTTCATTCGCGACGGTCTCGATACCCGCACCTCCACCATCATTCTGGGCCATTTGAGCGAGCACAATAATCACCCGGCGATCGTCGAGCAGTGCGCCACCGAGGCCTTAGCCGGCCGCGAGCTGTTCACCCGGCTGCTGATCGCCGATCCGCGGAGGGCCACCGAAAGCGTGGTGTACTAGAAGGCAGGCTGCTGACTCCTGTCTTCTGTCTTCTTATGATCTCCCGCTACACTCGCCCGGAAATGGGCCGCATCTTTTCTGAGGAAAACCGCTTCGCGCAGTGGCTTGAAGTGGAACTGGCCGCGAGCGAAGCTCTGGCCGGGCTGGGCGAAATTCCCCAAGACGCGGCCGCGGCGCTGCGCGCGCACGCTTCTTTCGACGTCGCGCGCATCCACGAAATCGAGCGCGAGGTGAAGCACGACGTGATCGCCTTCACCACCGCGGTCGCCGAAAAAATGGCGGCGGCCGGAGCCGCGCCGGCCTCGCGCTGGCTGCATTATGGCCTCACCTCGAACGATATTGTCGATACCGCGCAGGCGCTGGTGTTGAAGCAGGCGTCCCAACGGCTGATGGAGGAAACCGAAGCGCTGCGCCAGTCGCTTCAGCGCCGCGCCTTCGAGTTCCAGCACACCCCGCAGATCGGGCGCACCCACGGCGTCCACGCCGAACCGATCACCTTCGGCCTCAAAATCGCGCTGTGGTATGACGAGCTGACCCGCAACCTGGCGCGCCTCAAAGCCGCGGCGGAGGATTTGCGCGTGGGAAAAATTTCGGGCGCGGTCGGAACCTTCGGGCACATCGGGCCGGAAGCCGAGGAAAAGATCTGCCAGCGCCTGGGGTTGAAGCCGGCGGCCATCGCCAGCCAGGTGATCGCGCGCGACCGGCACGCGGCGTGGGTCTCCGCGCTGGCGCTGATCGCGGCGACGCTGGAAAAAATTTCGCTCGAAATTCGCCACTTGCAGCGCACCGAGGTGCGCGAAGCGGAAGAACCCTTCAGTGAAGGCCAGAAAGGCTCCTCGGCGATGCCGCATAAGCGCAATCCGGTCACCGCCGAGCAGATCGGCGGCCTGGCGCGCGTGGTCCGGTCCAACGTTCAGGCGGCGTTTGAGAATATCGCGCTGTGGCATGAGCGCGACATTTCTCACTCCTCGGTGGAGCGGGTGATCCTGCCCGATTCGGCGATTCTGGTCGATTATATGCTGGCCAAATCGCGCTGGCTGGTGGAAGGGATGCGGGTTTATCCGGAGCGGATGCGCCGCAATCTGGATAGTACTCGCGGGCTGATCTTCTCCGGGCAGCTTTTGCTGGATTTAGCCGCGGCGGGCATGCTGCGCGAGCAGGCGTACCGGCTGGTGCAGCGTCATGCCATGCAGGCCTGGGAAAATGAGGGCGATTTTCGAAACGCCGTTGAAAATGACCCGGAAGTGCTGCAATTTCTGAGTCTTGAGAAGATTCAACAGGCGTTTTCCCTGGATCGGTACCTGGGGTATGTAGACCGCATCTTCGATCGGGTTTTTTCGAGCTAAACCGCATATTTTCAATGGCTTAACCTGGTGGGAATGATTTCCTCAAATCTGCGGGTCGGATTTAGGTGTTCCTGGGTTAAACTTAGGTTGGCCGTTTTTGGGGCCGGCAGGCGAGAGGAATGAATCATACACGAAATCACGAGTTTGATCTGGCGCGTGTTCTTCTCGTGGATGACGATCCGGCTTCACGGCTCACGCTGAAAACGGTTCTCGAAGCGGGCGGCTACAATGTCGATTCGGCCGCCAGCGCGGCCGAGGCGGTGGGCAAGCTGGACGACGGCGAGTATGAGCTGGTTCTGACCGATCTGAACATGGAATCGCCCCAAGCCGGCCGTAAGGTGATCGCGCACGCGCGGATCATGGATTACAAACCCGCGACGGCGCTGATCACCACCTATCAGAACGGCAAACCCGGGGCGACCCGAGAGTCGGTCCTGATCAAGCCGGAAGACGTCCCGGGGCTGTTGAGTAAGGTCGCCGACATGATCAGCCTGCGCGCGACCCGGCGCCTGGAGCGCGAACTGCGCCTGGCTGGCGTCTGACCGGCTGCGCGAAAAACGCGAGGCGCGGGGTTTTACCTGTATCCACAACAGTGTTGCTGTTTGCCGTGGCATAAGCCGCCAGGCTTGTGCTCTTGGGGGCTGACCAGTACACGCGGAGCGCAAGCCTGGCGGCTTACGCCACTTGCGCTAAGCCAGCTGCGAGATTTCTTCTTCCAGCCGGTCCAGCGCACCGGCGAAAAAATGATCCTGCGCCTCAATCAGCACCAGTTTTTTGGGTTCCGGCAGCGCCGCGACGGCTGGCTCGATCTCGGCGACCGGGCCGAACTGGTCGTGCGTGCTTTGCACGAAAATCCGCGGCACGGTGCAGCCGTTTAAGTACGAATTGTCGCGATAAATGGTCGGGAAGCCGAGCGCGATCACGCGCCGCGGCGGATCAGCCGCGGCGCAGCCCAGCCGCAGAGCGATTCGGGAGCCGAAAGAAAAACCGGCCAGCGTATACGGCAGACCGGGATAGCGCGAACGCAGCACGGCGAGGCAGGCGCGCGCGTCTTCGAGCTCGCCTTCGCCGTGATCGTAATGGCCCTTGCTCAAATTGACGCCGCGATAGTTGAAGCGCAGCACGGCCGCGCCGGCTCGCCGCAATCCGCGCGCCGCCCGGTAGACGACCTTATTATGCATGGTGCCGCCGTGCTGCGGATGGGGATGACACACCAGCGCGGCTTCGCGCGGCGCGGATTGTTCCGGCTCTTCGAGCAGCGCTTCCAGACGTCCGGCGGGGCCCGGGATGAACAGAGATTCGATGCGGCGCGGCAAAGCGAGTTAGCCTCCCTTTTGCGAAATCAGTGATATTCTTCCCGCGGGCGGGCGGGGCCCGCGTGTTCTTGAGCCCGGCCAGGCGGGCTTAGAGCCCGCCGCAGGCTAGCAGCCTGCCCCACACGCCATTTCATGAGTGATGGCGCCAATCATTGGGAACGGAGACTAGTTGCTCCGGTAATTGGTGAACTGCATGTCGATGCCGAAATCGGTCCCGCGCACCAGCGCGATCACTTCCTGAAGCGTATCGCGATCCTTGCCGGAAATGCGCACGAAATCGCCCTGAATGGAAGCCTGCACCTTTTTCTTGCTGTCCTTAATCGCCCGCACGATTTCGCGGGCTTTTTCAATCGGGATGCCTTGCTGAAGCGTCACCTCCTGGCGCACGGTGGAGCCGGCGGCGGGCGTGATCGCGCCGTAGCTGAGACCCTTCAGCGGAACCTTGCGCTTGACCAGCTTCTGTTCCAGAATCTCGATGACCGCTTTCAGCTTGAACTCGTCCTGGCTGGCCAGAATCAGCTTGTTTTCTTTTTCCTGCAATTCGATATGGGAGTGCGAGTTTTTCAAATCGTAGCGCTGCTGGATCTCCTTGAGCGCCTGCTGCACGGCATTGCTCACTTCCGGCAATTCGATTTTGGAGATGATGTCGAAGGTGTTGTCGGGCATATGGCAGAAGCGGAGCGGGCGGTGGGCCTCCCCACTACCACTCCCCGTTAGTGTCCTAATGCTACCAAAACTTTCTCCGTAATTTCACGCACCAGCGCGGGCAGAGCGGCGTCGAGCGCCAGGGTGATGGCCGCTTCGACGCGCTGCGGATCGGGAACCGCGGCGGAAGCGGGCAGCGGCGCAGGCGCGGGCGGCGCTGCTGGACCGATGGGCTGGGCACCGGCCAGGACCTCGGCGAAAAGCCCTCGCGCCAGTTGCGCGTCGCGAATCAGCGGGCGCAGGGTTTCCATCACCAGCGAGGCTTCAAACGGCTTTTTGAGGATCGCGTCGCAGCCGGCGCGCCGCGCTTCTTCTTCGTCGAAGGTTTCGAGCAGGCCCGCGGTCAGAACCACGCGCACGTGCCGGTTCGAGGCTTTAATGGCGCGGCAAATCTCGAAGCCGCTGCGGCCGGGAAGAAAAACGTCGGCGATCACCAGGTCGGGGTCGACGTCGCTCATGCGCACCAGCGCCGTTTCGCCGTCGGTCACGCTGGCCACCGAAAAACCTTCCTCCCGCAGGATCCGTTCGCCCATGCGCTGGGCATGCGGACTATCGTCCGCCAGCAGGATGGTGCTCATTTATCCTGCGGCGCAGTGGTCGATTTCGCGTCGGTCTTCTTGTCGCTCTTCTTTTTCTTCTTCTTGCTCTTGGAATCGGCCGCGGGAGCAGGGCTGGCCGGCGCAGCCGCCGGGGCCGCAGCCGGCGTTGACGGCGTGGCCGGAGTTTCCTTGGCGCCGCTGGCGGGCGTGCCCGCCGCAGCGCCGGTTGGGCTGGAGGCGCCGCCCGAGCCCGCCGGATTCGACCGGGCATCCGGCAATTTATCGAGCGCGGTCGGATCGGTCACCGGAGCGACCGTCACTTCGTTCACGCCGGCCTGCACCGGAAGCGGCACACTGACGGGAATGGTCGGCGTGGGATTGGTCATGGTGGGCTCGCCGGTTTGCGCGGCATGGCTCACGTCCGGCTTGCCGCTGATGAATGCCGTGGCGCGATGCATCATGCCCGGACGGTGATAATTCTCCTTGTCGTACTTCATCCGCGCGACCGCTTTCGGGTCCGCTTCGGGAACCGGCAATTCGAGCGATTGCAGCTTTTTCCGCGCCTGCTCGGCCAGCGGGCTCAAGGGATAATTGCGCACGATTTCGGCCAGTGCGTCGCCTTCATTCGCGCGGAAGCGCGGACCCATGCGGCTATAGGAATCGGCTTCTTCCCACAGCGCCTCGTCGGCGTGGCTATACAGCGGATATTCCTGCACCAGCCCCTTCATGCGGTTCGCGGCCGCGGCATTGGCGCCTTTGCGATGATAAAAATCGCCGGCGTCGAACTCGGCCTCGGCCAGCACTTCCTGAATGTCGCGCAGCTTCTGCTCGGCTTCGAGAACCCACTTGGAGTTGGGATATTGGGTGATCAACTGGCGGCATTCCTGCTCGGCGCGCAAGGCATTGTCGGGATCGCGGTCCGGCATTTCCATTTCGAGGTAATGGATGTTGCAGATCTTGTACTGCGATTCGGCCGCTTCCGGCATGGTCGGATAGAACAGCTCGAAATCCTTATATTCGGCTTCCGCCTGGGCCATTCCATGGACGCCGCCTTCGCGGAACCAGCTATCGGCGATGGCCAGCTTGGCCTTCGCCAGATATTCGCTGGAGTCGTAGGTATTAATCAGCGTGTTGAGCGTCAGCCGCGCCTCTTCGTAGCGGCCGTGCTCGATATCATTGATCGATTTATCGAACAGAATTTTATCGGGCTGCTGGGTGTTCTTGGTGATGGGGTCTTCATAGGCCTTGCGCTTAAACCCGCAGGATGCCAGGAGCATCGCCACAAGAATCAGTGCCAGCGGAGTCCCCCAGACCGGGAGGTGTTTACGAATCATTCTATTGTTCCCTTGCGCTCGTTACCTTAGGCCGTTATCTTACGACTATACCCGAATTGTAACCGCGTCGGCGGCCACGCGCCGCATTTCGCGAAAAGCGGCCGGGGGATTCACAGTGTGAAAAATCGACGACCCGGCCACGATCCACTGGACACCGGCGCGCACCACCTCGGCAACGTTTTCCGTGGTTATGCCGCCATCGATCTCGATCGGGAATTGCAAGCCGCGTTCCCTTTTTTCGAACGCCAGGCGGCGAACCTTGTTCAAGGCGTTGGGGATGAAGCGCTGGCCTCCGAAGCCGGGGTTGACGCTCATGATGAGCACCGAATCGACGATGTCCAACACGTTTTCGAGCATGGCCACCGGCGTGGAGGGATTGATCACCACGCCGGCGCGCGCGCCTTCCTCCTGGATCAGGTGCAAGGTGCGGTCCAGGTGATGACAGACTTCCTGGTGCACCAGCACATGATTGGCGCCGGCTTGAATGAAGGCGGGCGCGTAGCGGTCCGGGTCGGTGATCATCAGATGAACGTCGAAGGTCATGCGCGTGATTTTGCGCAGCGATTCGATTACCGGCGGCCCGATGGTCAGATTCGGGACGAAGTGGCCGTCCATCACGTCGAGATGCAGCATGCGGCAGCCGGCGGCTTCGAGCGCTTCAATCTGCTCGCCCAGGCGGGCGAAGTCGGCGGAGAGGATGGAGGGAAGAATTTCGATCATGGCCGGCTTCAGGAGTCTGCTTTTCAGCGTATCACTACGTTACTGCCGCGAAAAAGCCGTCGCCGGGGTCGCGGCCGGGCAGGCGGATTCGTGTTTCGATAACAGGGAAGCCCGCGACCACATCTTCGTTTTCTTCCCGTTCGAGCGAGCAGGTGGAATAAACCAGACGGCCCGCAGGCGCGAGATATTCCAGGGCGCGCGCGAGCATTTTTCGCTGCCGAGCCGCAAAAACCGGCAGATCTTCCGGTTTCAGACGCCATTTGATTTCCGGATTACGCGCCAGCGTTCCGGTGCCGGAGCACGGCGCGTCGATCAGAATGCGATCGAATTTCACGCCGAAGGGCAGCGGCGCGGTTGCGTCGAGCACCACGCGATGGCCGGGGACGGTTTCGAAGCGGCGGAGGGAAATATCGCAGGCGATGACGCGGGCGCCGGCCGCGATCATCTGCGCGGTCTTGTTTCCGGGCGCGGCGCACAGGTCGAGGGCGGTCATTCCCGGTTCGATGGCGAGCAGCGGGACGATCGCCTGCGCACCGATATCCTGGCGGCGTCCGGTTTCGGCATTGAGGTAAACTTGCGGCTGCTCGAGCGCGGCGCGGGCGATTTTTTCCGCGGCGCCGCGGCCGTAGAATTTTTCCCAACGATCGAGCATCCACGCCGGGAGGCTCAGCCCGGTGGCGCGATCGGGCCACTGGACGGGATCGCGGTTCACTTTCCGCAGCACCGCGTTGACGAATCCGGCGGCTGATCGAAGGCCCGCGCGTTTCACCAGTTCCACGCTTTCGGCGACCGCGGCGTGGGCGGGAATGCGATCGAGATAGCGAAGCTGGTACATCGCCAGGCGCAGCGCGATGCGGACTGCTTCATCGAGTTTGGATTTTCCGGAGAAATGCGCGATCAGAAAATCGAGCTGCGACTGGACTCGCAGTGAACCGAGCACGATCGTTTCCGCCAGCGCCAGATCGCGCGGCGCGGCGGATTCGCGGCGCAGCAGGTCGGAAGCGAATCCGCCTTGGGCCACGCGCTGAAGGACCCGGAAAGCAATTTCGCGCGCGGGTGACACTTCTTAGAGCGCCTTATAGAAATCATCTTCGTCGATTTTAAGGGACCGGAGAATCCGCTTCAGCGTACGCAGCACTCCTACCATCTGGTGGCTGGAGCCGGTGCTGTTGAGCAGTGAGAAGCCACGGCGCCGGAGAGCCCGGACCGCGTCCTCTCCAGAGACCGCGGGCCGCGCGCCGTTTCCGCGAGAATCGGGACGCGAAGCGCGCGCCGCAGACGCTTGATTTCGGGCTTCGAAAAAGGCAAGGGAAGGCCGTCGTCGTCCAGCGAGACGATGTGCGTCAGGATCATGTCGCGCGTCTGCTCGATCGCTTCTTCGAGCGTTTTGCCGAAGGTAGAAATGTTTCCGAGCGCCGGGACATAGGTGACATAAACCTTTGCGCGGCGATCCCGTTCGACGTCGACCGAAATGCCTTCGATCCGGATCTGAAGCCTGCGGCTCTTCACCACGAGTTCAGTTTAACTCACGATTTCTCGTAATTTACATCCACCGCGCGGCCGTACACTTCATCGAAAACGTCGGACACGCGCGAGGCGGCCCATTCGGCTAAATCCGGCTCGCGCGGGGCGCGCAGGCGGACCAGAATTCGGGCCGGCTGAATTTCGCAGCTTACGATTTCGACGGCGTCCTGCTCCAGGCCGCGCGCCAGGTTGTCGGCCAGGCGCAGAATCGGGATCAGCAGCAACAGCGGACGGCGGTCGTCGGGATTCAACGATTGAAATTCCGGATGGGCGGGCGACGGCATCGCCTTGCGGTGATAGCGGCACAATGTGGCGGCAAATTCACGCTCGCGATTGGTGAATCCCGAAAAATCGACGTTCGAGACGATGTAATAAGCGTGCTTGTGATGCGCCGAATCATTGATGTAATGGCCGGTTTCGCTGAAGTAGGCGGCGGCTTCGAGCAGGCGCCCGAAATTCAGCGGCAACTGGTGCAGGATTTGCAACCGGGCGAAGAGAAACTGCGTGAAGGAGGCGACCCGGCGGCCATGTTTCACGTCGGCGCCGAAGCGCGTGGCGATGCGCTCCACTTCTTTCCGCTGATCGCGGCTCAGGCGAGCCAGCTCGCCGCCGACGCCGCGGGCGGCCATGTCGGCGATGATGCCATCGCGCACGCCGGCGGCGGAGTAATACAAACCGGGAGCGTGAAAACGTTCGAGAATGCGCAGCAAAGCTCCGGTTCCGGCGACGATAATTTCGGCGCGGCGCGGGCCGATGCCGGCGACCTTGCGGCGGCCGGCGAGATCGAGAGAAGAGAGCTTGTGATGCAGTTTGCGGATTTGCGCGGTCGAGGCGCGCCGCCGGTCGGCCTGATCGCGGCGCGAGCGCGGCAGGCGATTCACGGCGCAGACCACGGCCGCGGCGGTTGCCGAAGTGGCGATCACGCGGTCGAAGCGCAGGCCCATGCGCGCGGTGGCCGCTTCGAGCTTGGCGTCGACGAACTCGGCCATCTGGTGCAATTCGCGATCGGCCGGCGGGTCGCCGTGCAGAAACATTTCCTGAAGGCGCACCGCGCCCAGCGGTTTGGAGACCGCATCGAGCAGCGTGCCGTTGTCGCTCGAGATAATTTCCGCGCTGCCTCCGCCGATATCGACCATCAGCACGCGTTTTCCGTTTTGCGGCCAGCGGCTCATGACGCCCTGATGAATCAGGCGCGCCTCTTCGCGTCCGGTGATGATTTCGACCTGCGTGCCCAGGGCGGCCGAGGCGCGCGCGATGAAATCGGCCTGATTCGAAGCGTCGCGCACGGCGCTGGTGGCCACCGCGCGCACCCCCACCACGTGCAGGCGCCGGTACAGTTCGGCCATGCGCACGAGCACGCGAACCGTGCCCTCCATGGCCTCGGCGCTGATGCGGCCGTCGTGAAAGACACTGGCGCCCAGGCGGGTCACCTCGCGCTCGGAGGCCAGAACCTGCGGCGCCCCTCCGGGAATCACTTCCGCGGCCAGCATTCTCGTCGAGTTGCTGCCGATATCCACCGCGGCGTAGCGAAGCATCTCTCTTGCTACTATCGCAGAGTCTCCGGCGCGGCCGAGGCACGAATCCGTCTCCAAAGGGGGGTGGTCCGGCATGGTACAGTTTGACGTAGACTCTCATTTGAAACGCGTAACAGTTAGGCCGCGTCTCACCTGTACCGCAAGTTTCAAGACTGGGGTTTCATCGATACACATGAAGGCGTCATCGGCATTTTTGGTTTGTCTGCTCGTGAGCAATCTGCTGCACGCGCAGGAACCTTCGATTCGCGTCCTGATCCTTTCCGGCCAGGATGAAATTCACAATATCAATCGCAAAGTTCGCACCCAGCCCGTGGTGGAAGTGCAGGATCAAAATCGCAACCCGGTGCAGGGCGCCGCGGTGGTGTTCACGCTGCCGTCGCAGGGGCCGGGCGGAACCTTCGAAAACGGCAGCAACATGCTGACCCTCACCACCGACCATCAGGGCCGCGCCACCGCGGCGGGCATCCGGCTGAACAAGCAGCTGGGGCCGTACACGATTCACGTCACCGCCTCCTACCAGGGTCACACCGCCAACGCGATTATCACCCAGACCAATGTTTCCGGCACTCCGGCGTCGGGCGGAACGTTGGGCGTTTCGACGCGAGCCTGGGTGCTGCTGGGCGTCTCGATCATCCTGATTGGCGGCGCGGTGGTGGCCGCGCACAATCTCACCTCAGGAACCAATCCCAACCATCTCACGATTACCCCGGGAATTCCGGTGGTCGGAGCGCCGTAGGAATGAAGACCGCTTGTTTCGCAATGTTGCTGGCGGCGTCGGCGGCCGCGCAGGTGAGCACTCCGCTGGTGGGCTGGCTTCCGGAAGGAACCGAAATCCGGCCCATGAAGGGCCTTCCCGCCGCGGCGTTCATCGGACCCGCGGTGAACACCGGGCGCCTGCTGGGCGGCATGGCGGTTTCGCCGGCGCAGAATTATGTTCTGGCGACCGCGGCGGACACGCAGCAGGTATTGTTGATCGTTCCGGGGGTCTCGGCGACTCCGCTCAATGCGCCGCTCGATCCGGATCAGATGGTGATCAGTCCGGCGGGCTCGGCGGCGGCCTTGTGGTATGCCGCAACGGCGCAGGTCGAAATTGTGTCGGGCCTGCCTGCCTCGCCCACGATGCGGCAGATCAATTTGGGGAATTTTACAGCTCCCACGGCGCTGGCGGTCAGCGATGACGGCCAGTGGTTCGCGGCGGCGTCTGCAAGCGGCGCCTACGTGTGGGGCAGCGACGGATCGCCGCAGCCGGTTTATAGCGGCAGCGATGCCGGCGCGATGGCGTTTTTCGCGGGCAGTTCCAATCTGGCGCTGGCGACCTCGACGCAGCTGCTTTCCGTCAGCAACGGCGCTACGTCGGTGCTCGAGCAGGGCACGTTTTCACCGGCCGGCATCGCCGTATCCTCCGATAATCAGAAAATCGTTTACGCGGATCAGAATGGCGCCATCGATTCGATCAACGTTGTGAACGGCGCGGCCAATGGCGCAGTGTCCACTTTCGCCTGCCCGTGCCGGCCCGGCGGAGTTTTCGGTCTCGGCAACGAAGTCTTTCGCCTGACGACTTCGAATACTGGACCGGTACAGCTATTCGACGCCTCGGCCGGCGCGGTCCTGGCGGTGCCGCGCAGCGGGCTGGCGCCGAAACGCAGCGTGCATCCGGCGGGAGCCGCCGCACCGCTGCCCAAGCTGACGATTAACCTGTCTCCCTTTCCCAACGGCTACCTGCAACAGCCGGCGATGACGATCACGGCGTCGGCGGCCTATTCGAGCGCCATCGACGGCACGGTCACGCTGGCGTTTGCGTCCTCGGTGGGCGGAACGGACCAGACCATTCAATTCTCGACCGGTGGAACGACGGTGAATTTCACCATTCCGGCCGGATCGACGCAGGCCAGCTTCAGCGGCGCATCGAGCGTCACGCTGACTACCGGAACGGTGGCCGGAACCACCACGCTGACCGCCGCGATCACCGCGCCAACGGGGGTCGCCGCGGCGGCCACCGAGAGTTTTACGACCAACCCGACGGTTCCGTTCATTTCGAACGTCTCGTTCACGGACACGCCCGGCGTGGTGACCGTGGTGGTGACCGGATTCTCCTCGTCGCGCGACGTGAACAGCGCGGTTTTCGATTTCGCGCCGTCGAGCAACGCCACCATCAATCAGACCGGCACGCCGCCGGTGACCAACAACACCATTACGGTTCCGGTCAGCTCGTTCGCTATTTCCGGCGGGACCGGAGGATTTCAGCCGTGGTTCGCCTCGACCACTTCCTGGGCGACCGGCGGCGAGTTCACCTTGACCGTTCCGTTTTCGGTGACGGGCAATTCCAACGACGTGGTCGCGGTGACGGTGACGCTGATCAATTCGGTAGGCGCGTCGACTCCGGTGAGTCCGAAATAAGGGACGGGCGATACGCACGCCGCGCAAGTGGCGTAAGCCGCCAGGCTTGCGTGTCGGGAACCGCGCAGGCTGGATCTTTGCGCGTTTTCAGCGGATCAACTCTGCCGCGAATTCGGCAACGCCAACGAGATGTGCTTCACGTCCAGAAATTCTTCGATACCCCAGCGCCCGCCCTCGCGTCCGATGCCGGAAAATTTTCTGCCGCCAAAGGGGGCCTGCGCCGTCGACGGCACGCCATCGTTCACTCCCACGATCCCGTAGTCGAGCGCTTCGCTGACGCGCAGCGCGCGGCCGAGATCGCGGGTCCATAAATACGACGCGAGGCCGTAGGAGGTATCGTTGGCCACGCGCACGGCTTCGGCTTCGTCATGGAATGGCAGCACCGGCGCGACCGGCCCGAAGGTCTCTTCGCGCATCATCAGCATGTTCGAATCGATGCGTTCGATCACGGTGGGATCGAAATACAGGCCGCGCGAAGTTCCGCCAACCACCACGCGAGCGCCTTTCTCGAGGGCGTCGTGGATGTGCCGCTGGACTTTTTCGAGTCCCTGGGTGTTGACCAGCGGACCGATCTGGGTAGCCGGATCGAGCGGATCGCCGACGCGCAGCGCGGCCACGGCGCTGGTCAGGCGGCCGGTAAATTCGCCGGCGATTTTTTCATCGACGTAAATGCGATTGGTGCACACACAGGTCTGGCCGGCGTTGCGAAATTTGCAGGCGACCACTTCGCGCACCGCGGCGTCGAGATCGGCGTCGGCGAAAATGAGAAACGGCGCGTGACCGCCGAGCTCCAACGCCAGCCGCTTCATCGTGGCCGCGGAGCGCGCATAAAGCTGCATGCCGACCGCGGTCGACCCGGTGAAGCTCAGAATCCGCACGCGCGGATCGTCCAGCAGAACTTCGGAAACGGGCACGGGATCGAGCGCGGTTAAAACCTGCAGCGTATCCGCCGGCGCGCCCGCTTCCCGCCACAGCGCGGCGAGATAGAGCGCGGAGAGCGGCGTCTGCTCGGCGGGTTTGAGGATCACGGTGCAGCCGGCGGCCAGCGCGGGCGCGATTTTCCGCGTCACCACGGCGTACGGAAAATTCCACGGCGTGATCGCGTAGACCACGCCGGCGGGCTGCCGCGCGACCAGGATTCGTTTGTGCGCGAATTGGCTGGGAATGGTGTCGCCGTAGACGCGCTTGGCTTCTTCGGCGTACCATTCGACAAAACTTTCGGCGTACTTCAATTCGCCCAGGCCTTCGCTGACGGGTTTGCCCATCTCCAGGGCCATCAGGCGAACCATTTCCGGCTCGTTCTGGAGCATCAGCGCGTGCCAGCGTTTCAGGATCGCGGCGCGTTCGTAAGCGGTGGTTCGTTTCCAGGATTCGAAGGCCGCGGCGGCGCGATGGGCGGCGGCGCGCGCTTCTTCCGCGCCGCAATCGGGCGCTTCGGCGAAGGCGCTGCCGTCGATGGGAGTGTGAATTTTAAACGTCCGTGCGGTTTTCGGCGCGCGATCGAGACGCGGAATTTCGAGAGCGGTCATTTTCGTTTCTCCGTCATTTCTTGATTTGGGGAGTCGGATGCTGCGGCGAATGTCCGCGCTTGTACACCAGAATGGTGCGGCGAAATTCCATGATCACCGTGCCGTTCTGATTGAAGCCGGTGGTTTTGATTTCGACGATGCCCATGTGCGGGCGCGATTTCGATTCACGGCAGCTCAGAATTTCCGTCTGCGCGTAAATGGTGTCGCCTTCAAACACGGGAGCGGGCATGCGCACTTCGTCCCATCCCAGGTTTACCGCGTTTTGCGAGATGTCGGCGACGGTGAGCCCGGTGACCAGCGCGAGCGTGAAGCAGGAGTTGACCAGCGGGCGTCCGAACTCGGTTTGCGCGGAGTAATGCGCGTCGAAATGAATGGGGTTGGTGTTCACGGTGACCAGCGTGAACCAGGCATTATCGGCGGTGCTGATGGTGCGTCCGATGGCGTGGCGGATCAGCAGGCCAGGCGAGAAATCTTCGTAATGTCGGCTCATGGTGGGGTCAAGATAGCAGAAATGTAGTGAGTCGGGTTGGTGGGGCAGGCCCTCGGCCTGCCGCGGGCGCGGCGCCCGCCTGCCGACCAGGCGGGCTTAGGGGACAGACCGCTCGGCGCTAATATACTTGATCCAACCAGCTGCTTCGGTCCGCTGGTGGCGCGCGCACTTCTGCGTGCCGCGTCGAGACTCTTCTCGACGCATGACTGATCGGGCGGAGCCAGCGTCGGCAAGAGCGCCGACGCGGTACGCAGGAGTGCGTGCGCCACGCACCCATACTGACCAGGGTTGCTCAAGGTTGCGTCAACGATATCAATGCCGACCGCTCTGTCCACGGCCCTGGTCGCACGCGGTAGGAATAATTTACGGGCGGCCGGCCGGGCGGGCTTAGAGCCCGCCGCAGGCTGGGAGCCTGCCCCACAAACCATGTCGCGAATTCAGAGTGCTGAAAACAGCTCTGCCGCGTCCGGCGCGTTTTCGATGGAACGGCAAATGCGAATCGCGCGCTCCGCGATTGGCGAGCCAAATCGCGGAGTGACCAGCGCGGCGAATTTTTCTTCGAGGACTTCCGTCGAAACCGGATTTTCAGGATTGCCGCGCGGGAAATCGGACGCGCCGCGAAGCGTGGATCCGTTCGTCAGTTTGATCGAAATGCGCGCGGGCCAGGCCGCCGGATATTTCGCGGTCAGATCCGGAGCAACGGTGACGCACGTTCCATCGAGCAGCGCGGCAATTTTTGCATCGCGCACGCCATCGGCGCCGAAACGTTCTTCGGAAAATTGTTCCAGGCCCACGCGGCCTTCCGCCAGCGCCGCCGCCACGCAATAGGCCAGGCTGAATTTCGCCTGATACGGCGTGCGCGGGTGCATTTCCTTGACGATTTCGAATCCAGGCCCGTAGGTTTCAATCTCGATCGCGGCGATTTCGTGGAACGGGCGAAGCTCCAGCGCGACATCGATCGCGGTATGCGTGTGCCCGCAGCAGGAATGTAATTTGTAGCAATTCTCGGCGATTTTCCAGTGCTCGCCGAGGCCGCCGGTGATGCGGGTGCCGTCGTGCGACTGGCTCATCGCGCGGAAAAAACCGCGCTCGCCTTCGAGAATGCGCGAAGCCCCGGTGAAACCTTCGCGGACCAGATCGGCGGCCAGAATTCCGTTGAGCGCGGCCTTGCCTGGATGAAGATGCTTGCTCATCGCGCCATCGGCGTTGAACTCCCACAGTCCGGCGGCTTGCGTTCCCGCGCTGCCGAGCGCGTTCTGCATCTGACCGGCGTCGAGCTTCAGCAGCGCTCCGGCCGCGGCGGCTGCGCCGAAAGTTGCGGCGGTTCCGGTCGGGTGCCAGTAATAATAATGACTCGGATTCACCGCTTCGCCGACGCGCAGCGCGGCTTCATAACCGAGCGCGACGGCCAGCAGAAATTCGCGGCCGCTGGAATGTTCGCGTTCGGCCACGGCGAGCGCGGCGGGTATCACCGCGGCGCCGGCGTGCAGGGTGGATCCTTTATGCACGTCGTCGAATTCGAGGATGTGCGAAGCGACGCCGTTGGCGAAAGCAGCGGCCGCGGCGCTCGCACGGCGCGCTGAAAAAATGGTGGCCTGGTTCGCTTCGCCGAAACTCGCGGCGACGCGCTGAGCCATGCGCGCGGGCGGCTCGATCGATCCGGCGAGCGCGGAGCCCAGCCAGTCGAGAACCGCACGGCGCGCGTGTTCGACGGTTTCCTCCGGCAGGTGTTTCGCCGCGGCTAAGAATTCGGCGAGGCAGCGCGTGACGCCCGCCATCACCGCGCCAGCGCGACGGCCAGCAGCAGAGCGCGCTGGGTGCCCTGATAGGAATCCCGGGTATCGAACTGCTCGGCCAGCGAGTGCGCACCGCTGCCGTAGCCGCCTCCTCCGATGGTGATGGCGGGGATGCCGAGGTTCATGGGAACATTGGCGTCGGTCGAGCCTTCACGGGTGCGGACGTCGCCGTTGAAAATTTTGGTGACGGCGATCGCGGTGAGCACGATGGCCGAATCGGGCGGAGTGACGCCGGCGGGCCGCAATCCCACCAGCTCCGGCGACGCGGTGACGATTCCGTGTCCCGGCCAACGTTTGTTTTCCTCTTCGACCGCTTCCTGGACCGCGGCCTTGAATTTGCCGTTCAGCGCTTCCAGCGAATTTTTGTCGGCCGAGCGCATATCCACTTCCATCCAGCATTCAAACGGGATCGCGTTCACCGAAGTGCCTCCGCCGACGCGGCCGACGTTAAACGTGGTCTTGGGATTTTTCGGCACTTCGAAATTATCGATTTTGGCAATGGCCCGGCCCATCGCCTGAATCGGATTGGCCATGCCGAAAGCGCCGTAGCTGTGTCCGCCGGGACCTTTGAACTCGACGCGATAACGATAGCTGCCTACGCCGACGCTGGTGATGCCCAGGCCCAGGCCGTCGATGGAGATGAATTTATCGACCTGGCCTTTGAGCGTGTTGTTGAACAGTTCCTTGGTCCCGCGCAGATCGCCCAGACCTTCTTCGCCGGTGTCGGCCGCGAAGGTGATGGTGCCCGGAGTCTGAACATGCGCTTCGTCGAGCGCGCGAATCACGCCTAGCACGGTCACCAGTCCGCGGCAATCGTCGCCAATGCCGGGGCCTTTGAGAATGGTGCCCTGGCGCGTCACGTTGACGTTGGTTTCCGGGGGAAAGACAGTATCGAGATGCGCCTGCAATAACAGATTGGGATGCGCCGACGCGCCCGGACGCACGCCGATCACGTTGCCGGCTTTATCGATGCGCACGTCGTGCAGGCCGGCTTCCTTGAACAGACGCTCCAGTTCCTTGCCGCGAGCCTCTTCGTGAAACGGCGGCGCGGGAATTTCGCAGATGCGGATCTGTTCCTCGATGAAGTGCGGCTCATTTTTTTCGATGGCGGCGAAGGCGGCTTTGATGGCCGGCTCCTGCGCCAGGCGAGCCGCGTCCTGCGCCTGGAGCGCGCACGCCAGAATTAAAGGAAGGAAAAATCGCATATTGGAAGCGTAACATGAAGCGGCGATTATGCCTGGCGGGTTGCGAGTCATGGCGGAGTTTAAACCTCCCTGCCCGGATTTGGGAGAATCCAGGTATGGACCGCTATCTCGCGGCGGCAATCGAGCAGGCTCGCAAGAGTCTCGATGAAGGCGGCATTCCGATCGGCGCGGTATTGGTCCATGACGGCGAAATTATCGGCCGAGGCCATAACTGCCGGGTGCAGACCGGCAGCCCCATCGATCACGGAGAAATGAATTGTCTGCGCAACGCCGGACGCTTGCCGGCGTCGATTTACCGGCGCTGCACCATGTATACGACTTTATCGCCCTGCCCGATGTGTAGCGGAGCGATTGTGCTGTACCGGATTCCACGCGTGGTGATCGGCGAAAATCGAACCTATCTGGGAGCCGAAGAGTATCTGCGCGCGCAGGAAATTGAGTTAGAAGTGAAAGATGACCCGGAGTGTGTGGAACTGATGAAGTCATTCATTAGAACTCATCCGGATCTGTGGAATGAGGACATCGGTATATAACAAGATGTTGCGACTCACTCCAGTGAAGTGATACGATCGAGCTACTGATGCCTATAGATCACATTGTTTCCATGTTAGTCGCCGAACGCGATCGTCTGAACCGCGCCATTGAGGCGTTGCAGGGCGGAAACAGGCGCGTTGCGCGTCCCGCTCAAACCTCCCACCGCGCGGCCCCCGCTGCTGCCGCCGGCCGCCGCCGGAAACCGATGTCCGCCGCGCAGAAGAAAGCGCATTCCGAGCGCATGAAAGCTTTCTGGGCGGAACGGCGCAAGAAAGAGAAAAAGTAGTATCGCGATAAGACCTCGGCGCTTCGAGAATTGAAGTGTCTGATAACTCGTCCGCTACTCCCGCCATTACCGGAGGGGCTTTAACGCTCCATGATTTTCGAAAAGTCCCGGCACTGATTGGCTCAAAACCACCAGCCGGTGCATTTCGACCAGAATACGACGCCTGGTACACCTTTTTTTTCAAAAAGTTACATTTGGCGAAACACATGCTTCCTGGCTTTTGTCGAGGATCATATGAAGAGGTTTCAAGTAATTCCATACGGCCTCCTGTTGGCCGGCTTGTCCGCTTTTTCGGCCCTGGGATTTGCGCAAACGCCACCCGTGCAACCGGGCCCTCCACCGGCTCCGCAGCAGGCGCAGCCGCCTGCCGATAACAACGGATGGAAGCCGATCGGCGATAACAACAACATCGCTCCGACCGGGCAGCCGCCGGCTCCGGCCCCGAGCAACGCGCAGCCTCCGGCAACCCTTCCTCCACAGTTAATCCTGAAGGCGGGAACTTATGTCACCGTGCGGGTCGATCAGTTGCTCCGTTCGGACAGGAACCATGTCGGCGATGCTTTCGCGGCGACGCTGGTCCGGCCGATCATGGTCGATGGCTGGGTAATCGCCGAACGCGGGCAGACGCTCGGCGGGCGCGTTTCCGAGGTGAAAAAAGGTCACGCCGGCAGCGTTTCCCGGTTGGGCGTTCAACTGACCGATATTCCCTTGTCCGGCGGCCAGCAGGTTCCGGTGCAGACGGCGTTGATCAACCGGCAGAGTCCATCGGCCGCGGGCCGGAACGCGGCGGCGATTGCCGGGACCACGGCTTTGGGCGCCGGGGTGGGCGCGGCCGCGGCGTGGGGCACCGGAGCGGCGTGGGGCGCGGGCGCGGGGTTCGTCGCGGCGACGCTCGGCGTACTGTTGTCGCACGGTTATCCTTCGATCATTCCGCCGGAATCGGTGCTGACGTTCCGCATCGAACAGCCGGTGACCATTTCCACTACCGCCGCGCCGCAGACCTTCCGGCCGGTTGAGCCGGGCGATTATCAACAGGCTCCGCCGCCGCGAATGATGACGCGCGGTCCGGGTTATCCTCCTCCGCCGGTCGCGCCGGGTTATTTCTATGGTCCGGGATACTATCCTTATTACCCGTACGCGTATCCGTATCCCTATTATTGGGGGCCAGGCTTCTATGGCGGATTCTTCTTCGGACCGCGATTCGGCAGACGCTGGTAGCTTGAGGCGAGGCTCAGCGGTTTGCCGTCGGCGTCGACTCAGTCCGGCTGGGGTGCAGAGTTAACTTCTGCACCCGCCAGTTGAGAATCTCCGCGACAAACAGCGTATTCTCCGACGGGCAAGCCATCTCATGAATCCAGCCGAACTCTTTCAACTGCCGTCCGGAGGTTCCCAGAACGCCGAGCACCTTTCCGTCGAGCGTCATTTTATAAATCCGCCCCGGATACGCGTCCGCACTATATAAGTACTGCGTCGGACCCGGAGTGATGCAGATCGCCCACGGCGCGCCCGGACCTTGCGTTCCCACCGCATCCGCCGGCGGCTTGGGACCCATCCACGGAACTACGTCGGGCGGCACCGGCACGCGGATGCGGATCTCACGTTCGAAGTCTCCATTCGGAGTGAACACCTGAATACGGCTGTTCCCGCGGTCGGCGACGTAAATATTTCCCTTGGCGTCGGCGGCGATGGAATGCGGTGTGTTGAACTGGCCCGGTTCCTTGCCGAAGGTTCCCCATTGCTTCACCCAGCGGCCGTTCTTATCGAATTTCGCGACGCGTGAGTTGATGTAACCGTCGCTGATGAAAATATCGCCCGCCGGGTCCCAGGTCACGTCGGTCGGCTGGCGAAATTCGCCGTCGATGGCGGGACGGCGCGGGGTGACGTGGGTCCAGGCGGTGGCGCCTTCATCCGAAGCTTCTTTTTTGCGTCCGAAAACCATCTTCACGCGGCCTTCCGGATTGAACTCGATGATCATATCCGAGCCTTTATCAACGGCCCAGATGTTATCTTCCGGATCGACCCGCACCGCGTGAGCGAAACTCCACGCGTACAGATTGTGTCCGATCTCGCGCAGATATTTTCCGTCCGGCGAGAATTCGAGAAGCTGCGCCGCGGTCGCGCCATAGGCCGGACCGGTCGAATTGCCGCGCGAAAAAATGAAAATATGTCCTTTCGAGTTCACCGCCACGCCGGACGCTTCACCCAGATACAGATCGGGTGGCAATTTGAAATAATTGGGCGCAGAATCGAAAGAAATCTCCGGCGCCGGCGCCTGCCCGAAGGCGAGCGAGCCGGCCACAAGGAACAGAATCGGTTTCACAGTAACCCTCCTTTTGCGCGGCGCAACATCCATAGCGCGCCCGCGCCACTCAGCAGCAGAAGCAGCGCCGACGGCTCCGGCACCGCGTCCAAATCCGCCAAGGCCAGGTCCGCGACCAGAGCGTCGCCGGCCGTGGTGGGATGCTCATCGTCCCAAAAAAGATAAGTGTTCGGATTCCCCGATTGTCCTTGCGCCGGGCTGTTGACCGTGGTGAATCCGTAAGCGCCGGGATCGCCCAGGATCTGGCCGAACAGCGCCGCGACATTGACGCCGACGACCTCGATTCCATCGCCGCTGAGCAGCCCAAGATCGGTGGCCCACGTCTGGTCGAACAAGGCCGATGCAGCGTTCGCTTCGGTGATTGCGGTGGAACCCTCGGCTTCGACCAGCGGCGTATCGCCGAGCGGCGGGAGATTCAGCCACAGAAAATATTTCGCGCCGTCGCCGGCCAGCGCCAGAATGTCATCGTAAAGATTGGTGGCCGCGGTGATCGGGTTGTCGCCGTCCAGAATATCGTTCGCTCCGCCCCAGATCGCGTACAGATCGCCGGACGGCGCCGATCCGCTGTTGGCCAGCAGAAAATCCGTCACCTGATTGCCGATGTCCTGCGGATTGGCGGTTCCGGTCAGCGCCGAAGCGACGGCGTAGTTGGTTCCGCCCGGCACGGCGAGAAAAGGCGCCGGATCGGACAGGCCGGCGTTGGCGGCGAACTGATCGATCCATAATCCGAACGGACCGGCGGTTGACGGATTGGTCGCCGGGCCATCGGTGAACGCGTTGTTGGCGTAGTTCAAGGGGGCGAGACCGCCCAATTCATATGCGGCGTTTCCGTTATCGGAAAGGCTGTCGCCGAAAACCACAATCTGGTTGATCGGGATCGGCAGAGCGAACGCGCTCAACGGAGCCACCAGCAAAGAAAGTAGAATTTTAGGACGCATATTGCGCCCAGAATATCACGGTCTGCTGAAGGTCAGGTTACTTCTTTTCTTTGTTCCCGACGATGCGCTCGGCGAAGTAATTCACCACTTTCGCCTCGTTGCGCGCGACCTCATAATACGCCGCTTTGAGCAACTGGTCCTTGCGATTGATCAGCGTTTCGCGGATGGTCTGCTGCACTTTGGGATCGGTCAGGTCGCGCTGGCCGGCGGGCTCGCGCGACAGCAGTTTCAGGATGCGATACCCCTCCGCGGTTTTCTCGACCGGAGTAATCTCGCCCGGACGAAGCGCCATCACCGCCTTACGCAGATCGACGTTGGCCTTTTCGAGCGCCGATTCGGCGATAAATCCCAGGTCGCCGCCGTTGGGCGAGGAATTGGAGTCTTCCGAATAATTCTGGGCGAGCTGCGCGAAATCCTCGCCCTGCTGGAGCCGCGCGTACAGATTGGCGATTTTCTTTTTGGCCTGATCGTCGTTCTGCGCCTTATCGTTTTTGAGGTTGCGCACGTTCGGATCGGCGGTGGGCGTGACTAAAATCTGCGCCAGGTGAATCTGCGGTTCGCTCAGATTGAAGCTGGCTTTGTTGGCTGCGTAGAAATCGGTGATGTCTTTATCGGTGATGCTGATCTGCGAGGTGATCTCTTTGTTGAACAATTTGGCGACGCTCAGATCGCGGCGCAGCTGGGTGCGCAGATCCTCGGGCGTCATTTTGCGGGCATTGAGCTGTTTCTGAAATTCCTCCTGGGTGTACGGCGCCTTGAGCTCGTTGAATTTGGCCTCGACGTCGGCGTCGGTGGCCATCAGGCCCTCCCGTTCGGCGCGTTGCAACATGATCTCGCCGTCGATCAGGGTGCGCAGCACTTCCAGCTTCTGAATTTCGCTCTGATCGTCGCTGGAGCCTTCGCCGGGTGTGGCGAACTGTGATTCATATTGTTTTTCGAGCTCGGCGTAAGTGATGGCGTGGCCGTTCACCGTGGCGGCGACGTTGGCGGGCGCGGGCCGGTTGCAGGCACTGAGGACGGCGAAGGCAACAAGAGCACAGGACAGCGTTCGCGGCATCGGGTAGATTTTTCATTCTACACGCACCTGGAAGCGTTTGCCGCGAAGTCCGGGACGTGGCGCGAGAGTCACGCCGCGGCGGAGCTTGCGGATCGCATCCTGCTGCTGCGCCGCGCCAAGTGCTCGATCGCAAATAATGTAATATCCGGATATACATCTGCCCCAGCGATCGTTTTGTTCCGGCTGGCGCCTTCTGGAACCGCTCCGGCCGTCATCACCGTGCCTTGAAGGGAGTTTCACATGCGACCGCACTTTTTTCTCGCTCAATTGCAGGCCATCCGGAGGTGCACTTACGCCGGGCGGCCGTTCGGAGATAACGCGTTCGTCGAAGAGATGGAGCGACGCTTCCAGCGGAAGTGGTTAAGGGGATCGAAAAAATCAGCCGAATTGGCAAAATCCGCATAAAATGAGGAGGCGAGTATCCCCAAATGCAAATTTCGATGCGTGGCTGCTCAGGCTGTCCCCCGAGCCGCCGGAAGAGACGTTCAGAACATTGCAGTCGTAACGTGTTTTACGGCATTTTTCCGCACCCCGCTAGGCAATTCCGATATACTGTCCGAAGCCGGGAGGCTAAAAGTGGAAATCCCGGTTAAAGAATATGCGGTTCCTTCTCGTCCTGGCGTCGGTCGCGCTTTCTACAAGCGCGCAATCCCGGTTCAGCATCGCCGGGCGCGACGTTACGCTGTGGAAACCTGCCGGCCCCGCGCCTGCGTCTGGTTTCCCGCTGGTGGTTTTCTCGCACGGCTATGCCGGCTGTGCCACGCAATCGAAGTTTTTGACCGAAGCGCTGGCCCACGCCGGATATCTGGTGGCCGCGCCGAATCATCACGACGCGCTGTGCGGCGGAGCAGCGGGCCACCGCTTCACCCGTCCGCAAGAATCCTTCATCGAAGACGGCGCCTGGAGCGACGCGACCTATCGTGATCGCGCCGCCGATATTGGCGCGCTGTTGGATGCCGTGCTCGCCGCCAGATCCTTCGACGGCGTTCCGGTGGATGCCGGCCGCGTCGGCCTGGCCGGTCACTCGCTCGGAGGGTACACGGTTCTCGGCTTGGCTGGCGCCTGGCCGTCCTGGAAAGATTCGCGCGTCAAAGCGGTGCTGGCGCTCTCGCCTTACTGCGAGCCTTATGTCCGCAACGGCGACCTGGCGCACCTGAACGCTCCGGTGATGTATCAGGGCGGGACGCTCGATCTCGGGATGACGCCCACGGTGCGGCGTCCGGGCGGAGCCTACGAGCTGTCGGGCGCGCCGAAATATTACGTCGAATTGAACGGCGCCGCGCATTTCGCCTGGACCGACCTCAACCCCACCTATCAGGCGATCATCGTTCAATACAGTGTCGCGTTTTTCGACCGCTATTTGAAGGGAAATCCCGCGGCGTTAGAGCCCTTGATGAAAACGCCGTACCCCCGGCTGATCAGCTTCCTCGGCATGGATTCGAAATAAAGACGGCCGGTCAGCGACGGAATGCGCGTTTGCGGATTTCGAGGCCGCGCCGGGAGCCGGCGATTGTCGCGCGCTTCGAACAAGTTGTGGTCGCTGGCACTTTTGATCGCGCGAAAATTTTCGGGGCACGCCGATCAGGCATCCTCTCCTTCGCGCGCTGAATAAGAATCTGGCGGCGGATGATCGACGGATCGGAGGCATAGTGCTGCTCTCGGATGCTCGCCGGTCGTGTCGCGCGGCGTGAAAATACGCCCAAGCGCGGGTTTGATTCCGAGAGCGGCGAAAAAATTGGTCGAGACGACGTTGAGACGACGTTGAGCGTTCGCAACTCCCGCGTGTCGTCTTCGATCCGCGTGACGCCGCGCCAGGTTTCGTGTGTTCTGAAGTATCATGAAGCGTGTCGCGGAAGCTGGTGCGCTTTTTCCTGATTATTGCCGCCCCGCTCGTCGCTCAGGTGAGCGTACTCACGTATCAGTACGACACAACTCGCGCCGGCGTCAATTCGCGGGAAAGGATTCTCACCCCGGCAAACGTGAACTCCAAACGGTTCGGAAAACTGTTCGCCGTGGGCGTGGACGGTTATATCTATGGCCAGCCTTTGTACCTGCCGGACGTGAGCATTGCTGGCGGCACACACAACGTCGTTTTCGTCGCCACCGAACACGACAGCGTTTATGCCTTCGATGCCGATTCGCCCCAACTGCTCTGGCAGGTGAGTTTCCTCGATCCGGCAAACGGCGTCACCAGTGTTCCCACATCCGACGTCAACTGTGAGGTTCAGATCTCGCCGGAGATCGGCATCACCAGCACTCCGGTAATCGACGCGGCCAGCAACACCATTTATGTGGTCGCGATGACTAAGGAAAACGGCAGCTATTTTCATCGCCTGCACGCGCTCGATGTCGCCACCGGCGCGGAGAGACCAGGCAGTCCTGTAACCATCCAGGCGTCGAGCCCGGGCACCGGAGACGGCGGCATCGTCGACACGCTGATTCCGAAAAATTACAAACAACGCACTGGCTTGCTGCTGCTGAACGGTGTGGTCTACTTCGGCATGGCGTCGCATTGCGATAACAACACCTATCACGGCTGGTTTTTGGGCTATGACGCTGGTAGTTTGCGGCAAGTGGCCATGTTCAACGCTACGCCTAACGGAGCCATGGGATCTTTCTGGATGGGCGGCGCAGCGCCGGCCGTCGATTCTGAGGGCAATATTTACCTGGTGTCGGCTAACGGCACATTCGATGCGGCTGCCGGAGGGGCGGATTTCGGCGAAAGCTATCTCAAGCTTTCGGCGAATCGGGGATTAGCGCTCGCCGACTATTTCACTCCCTTTAACGTCGGCGCCCTCGATGAGGAGGATGAAGACACGGGCTCGTCGGGCGTGGTTCTGCTTCCCGACGAGGCTGGCTCGCCGGCCCGTCCGCACCTGCTGGTCGGAGCGGGCAAGGAGGGCCGGGTGTACCTGCTCGATCGCGACCATCTGGGGCAGTGGCAGCAGGGTTCCGACAGCCAGATCCCGCAGTCGATTCCGAGCGCGGTGCGATCCGCTTACGGCAACGCTGCCTATTTCAACGGGACCGTCTATTTTTGCGGCGCGAATGACTTCCTGCGGGCATTTCCCGTTGCCAACGCGACGCTTGGCATTCCCACGATTTCCACCTTCACTTATCCTTTTCCCGGATGCGTGCCGACGATCTCGGCCAACGGCGTTTCGAACGGCGTTTTGTGGACCATCGACGCGAGCCCCGCACTGCGCGCGTATAACCCCGCCGATGTGACCACCGAATTATACGATTCCAATCAGAATGCCGCGCGCGACGCGCTGGAGGGTTCGGTCAAGTTCACGGTACCTGCCGTCGTCAACGGAAAAGTCTACGTCCCCACGCCGTGGGCTCTGGTCGTATACGGGTTACTGCCGCCAAAGCGACCGGGGAAACGAGGGACAGCCTGAGCAGCCACGCGAGAATTGGGGCACCCACGACTGTCCCAGTGAGAATTTCGCCGTTCCGATCGCACAGTCGTTGTATGCCAAGAAACGCGAGAGTCGTGGCTCCAGGAATTGCTTACCACGTCACCCAGCGAGGGACGGATCGTCAGCAAGTTTTCTTCGGGATCGCCGACCGCAAGCTATACCTACAGCTCATTCGCCAGAACCTTGCCGGAGCGGGGGTGCGGATTCTCGCCTATTGCCTGATGACGAATCACGTTCACTTTATTGTTGTGCCGGAGCGCGAGGATTCACTCGCCGTACTATTCGGCCGCGCGCAGGGGGGGTATTCGCAGGCCCTGAATATTCGCCGGGGCCGGTGCGGGCACCTGTGGTAGGCGCGATTCCATTTCTGCCCGCTGTCGCCGGCGCACCTGGAGATCGGGCTGAGGTATGTGGAAGCAAACCCATGCCGCGCGGGGATGGTTGAACGGCCCGAGCAGTATCGCTGGTCGAGCGCGGCGGCGCATTTGTGCGGCGAGAAGGATCCGAGCCGCGTGCTGGACATGAGTTACGGGAGCGGGCAGGCGGCGCCCGGACTTGGGCGGAAATACATGGATCCCCGGAAAATCACAGCCAATTGCAGGCCATCCGGAACTGCACATACGCCGGGCGGCCGTTCGGGGATGACGCGTTTGTCGAACAGATGGAGCGACGCTTCCAGCGGAAGTGGTTAAGGGGATCGAAAAGATCGGCCGAATTGGCAAAATCCGCATAAAATGAGGAGGCGGGTATCCAAAATGCAAATTTCGCTGCGTGGCTGCTCAGGCTGTCCCCCGGAGCCAAGAAGTTTCACAAGCCAGAAGAACCACTGTAACGCTTATAACAGCATAGATGCGGATAGCATAAGGTGACGCCAGCCTGTCACGCCGCGCTGATGCCAAGCGGAAAGAGACTCGATGTCTGATCATTTGAATCGCAGAGTCACAAAACTTGAAGAGAAGGTAAGCCATTTAGAACGGACCAACACCCCACGGCAAGAGGAAGTAAAGACCGATGATCCAGAGGAAAATTCCAGCGATAAACGCGAATCCACTGAAGGGCAACCTTCGCTCTCTCCTGAGGTTCGTCCAACCCCAATAACCAAGGATCAATCCAGAAGAAGATGGTATAACAGCCTTCAATGGTGGAAAGAGAAACCCTTCACGTGGTGGAGGGATGGGTTGGAATTTATTGCTATTTTCGCTGGCGTTGGCTATGCCATTATTACCTATTTTCAGTGGCGTGATCTGCGACACAATTTCGAAGTTGAACAGAGGGCGTGGATTCGCATTAGGCCGGACACACCGGGTAATATCACCGAAAAGACGATCATTACCGATTGGCCAGTAACTATCGACAATATTGGAAAAAGCGCAGCACTTCGCATATTCGGCGATGGCCGACTTGAAGTTGTCGCTAAAGATAAGGCCCCGTCGTTTGATTTCGCGGTAGACCATGCCACCATCGCCACGGCTGTTTCCTTCCCAACCGAACAAACTAAATTTCCAGTTGGGTTCCAGCCGATCAACAACCCTAAGACTCAAATGTGCTAGGGATCTCGGCCATGACAGGCTCGCGATTCCCGTCCCTTGCTGCAATCGCGTCACCGCCTGCTGAACTGCTTCCCGCCGCGCTTTGCGATAGGCGTCCCGGAACTCAGGGATTTCCAGCCAGCGCAGCAGCGTATTGGGATTGAGTCCGATCGACCGAGCCGCTTCGTCGATGCTGCGATGGGTAAGAAGCGCCGCGACAGCGTCTTCCTTTTTTCGTCCGAATTTGGCTCCGTGTTCTTTCATTTTGCCCTCATCTGCCCTCATCTGCGCGGCTGAGTTCGGTTCCATCGGGCGCCCGTCCTGCCCGGGGACGAATTGCACGGCGAGCACAAGCCGGGCCTCACCGAGCGCTTCCTGCGCCGGTTGCGGGAACCGCTCGCTTCCGGGGCCTTCGTATCGCAGGACGATGCGCGGCTGGCGCTTCGGGACCATCAGGAGTTCGAGCTTGGCGATTCGTTTGGTGAAGTTCATTGGCTCCTTCCTGCCACACCCCGGCGTGCAGCATCGCCGTTCCATCGCCTCCCGTCCGGATGTGGAGATTTGCCTTGCCTTTCGCGGCGACCAGAGGGATTCATGTCGTGACCGCGGTAATCACCGCCAAAGGAGAAAACATGATCGCGAATACAGAGCAAACCGAAACGGCCCCGGCCAGCACGACCGCCGAGCCCAAAGCCACCAAAAAGGCCAGCGCTGGCGCACGTCGCGCGCCCGTGGCACCGAAGAAGGGCAAGTCGGGGAAAAAGGCCAGCCCGGCCAAGAAAGGGCCCAAAGCACAAAGGGGCGCAAAGAAGAACGATTCCGCCCGCGATGGCAGCAAAGCCGCCACGATCCTCGAATTGCT
>Ga0335073_10001323_pt1 | contig 33040 bp, 18 predicted proteins | sample Lox_Sample_22_FD_207093 | JGI IMG/M metagenome (GOLD analysis project Ga0335073, IMG submission 207093) | Soil microbial communities from Loxahatchee National Wildlife Refuge, Florida, United States - Lox_Sample_2.2 | ecosystem: Environmental > Terrestrial > Soil > Wetlands | place: USA... | reverse complement strand
CACGCGCGATTGCGGCATCATGCCCACCAGCACCGTCATCGATCCGAGGATGAACGGACCGCCCACGTGCGGCACAACGCCCGTCACCATCGGGCACACGTGCATGTCGCCGATGCGCGAAGCCGGCATGAAGTTGATCATGACCTGCGGAAAGCCCACCATCACCACACCGCCGTGCGCGGTTTCACTGGTAATGGTGGCTGCGGGCATTCCCATGAGTTGCGTTCTCCTCTAACTGTCGGATGACGGCGTGGAATACGGATCGTCGCCCGGGAATGTCGGCGCTGTAGGTGCAGTCGGACTGCTCGGCGACTGCGGGCTCTGCGCGCTTCCCGGCGAGCCCGTGACCGGAGCGCCGCCGCTGTTGATCATGACCATCACACCGGAGATGGTCACACCCTCCGGCCCGATCGAGATAAACCCCGCTGCGCCGTTCAACCCGATGCCCTCCGGACTGAGCACGATGCTGTTCGGCCCGCAATTGAGCGAAATCTGCACGGGCGCCGTAACATCGAAGTTCATTCCAGCCTGGATCGCCTGCTTCTGGCCGACAGTCAGCGAATAATTTTGCCCGATCTGCTCGTTCAGATTGGAGGAGACGCTGATGTGGGAGTTCGCGCCCACGCTCTCTTTCAGATTGCCGCTGATCGTGTGCTCGCGGTCGCCGCCAACCTGCACAACATTTTTGCCCTTGATGTTCAGGTGAGAATCGCCGTCCACTTCATCCTGCTGCTTGCCTTTGATCAGCAGATGCGAATCGCCGTCGACCTCATCGAAGCGGTTCGAGGTGACCTTGATGTGCTGCTCGTTGTCGACGACTGTGTGCCAGTCGTGCTCCACGTGCAGGTCAAAGTCCTTCTCCGCATTCATGTAGATCTGCTCGCTGCCGGCGAGATCTTCGAAACGGAGCTCGTTGGCGTTAGCCGCACCGCCACCCTTGGAGCTGCGCGAGAGGATGCCGGAGAGCGTGTATTGCCCGGCGGGATCGTACTTCGGCATGTTGGTGCCGTTGTAGACCGAGCCTACGACGATCGGCTGGTCGGGGTCGCCTTCCATAAAGCCGATGAGGACCTCATCGCCCACGCGAGGCCAGTAGTAGGTGCCCCATCCCTTGCCGGCCCATGACTGCGCTACGCGCAGCAGCGTGTTGTCGGGCGTGTTAGGTTTGCGCAGCCGGTCCCACCAGAACTGCACGTTCACCCGCCCGTATTTATCCATGTAAGAGTCTTCGCCGGAGGGAACGACGACAAAACCAGTGTGCATTCCATGTACTACCGGCTTTTCGGTCCTGATGGGCGCGCGATACACAATGGAAAAAGGAATGGCTCTGAATGTATTGGTGAACGGTTGTACACCCGCCGCGCTCCGCGTGCGGTAAGAAGGCAGTTGCTGCACCGTGTGCTCGGCGTGTACCAGAATGTATTTTGTATTGATGGAACTCTGCGGATGCTCGGTGACCGAAAACGTGTATCCCGTCTGCATGCAGACCGCATTGCTCACTCCTTCGAGAATGGAGGTTTCCGCATCCCCCGCGTGGCGCCGCACGTTTGTGAAGGAGTCTTCGATCGTCTTCAGGTTGGTGTCGGAATCCTCCTTCTTCAGGTATCCTTCCGCTTCGCCGTAGTCGTACTGCTCGTTGCTGTTGGCTCCCAGCGGGCCGGCCGTCGTCATCTCCGTTCCAGTTATGGTCTGGTCGCGGATAAAGCTGTAATCCCAGGAATTGTACTTGCCGGTCACCATCGTGGATCGGGAAGCCAGCTCGCGAATGACAAGATCGTAGAAGCCTTCCGTATCCCCTTCTTCGGGCGCAAATCGAAACGTGTTTTGAATCGGGCAGTCGCTGAGCTTGCTCGATGTATCCTGCAGCACCAGCGTGTGATCGTCCGCTGTGTGCGTAAAGTAGTAGAAGATTCCGTGCTGTTCCATCAGACGCGAAATGAACTGGAAATCCGTCTCGCGGTATTGCGTGCAATACTCCAGCTTCTGGTACGTGGCCGAAGTATTGTTCGTAGGGCTGATGCTGTAGGTGGACAACACGTTCTGGATCACGTCCACGACCGTCATGTTCTGAAAGACACGCGTGTTCTTGTTCAGCGTGAGGACCCAGAGACTGGGCACGATCCGCGCGCGGTAGAAATTCAACTCCTGGTCGGAGTTGCCCATCTCAAAGCTGGCCACGATACCATTGATGTAGCGCGCTGTTCCAGAGTCGTCAGCCTGTATGGCGACGCAGACCTTCTTCCCCACGATGCTAGTCGGCGCAATTGTGGTTGTGGGCTCGGCCAGTAGATCGAGCTGGTAGTCAAACAGCTCCGAGATGCCTTCCACACCGGTCAGGCGCTCTGGGAGCAATTTGTCCGCTCCCAGCGGACTCGTAAAAGTCAGAAGTCGGTTTGTCTGTCCAAATGTGGCCATATCGTTGCACCGGCGTTTTCTTCAGCAGCCCCCGCCAGAATTGCTCACTCCGGCGGAGGGCTGCGTCGAATCTCGAACTGATCAACTACCCGTGAGACTACTCGTAAAGAACTGCTCTGGTACTCGTTTGAACTGCCTTACCACTCGTAGGTGAAGCGGCCATCCGTGCCCACTCCCACCCGTACGCGCTCCATCGGCGACTCCTCGGCCATGCGCGAAAGCACCTGGCGCGAAACCTCCGGCAGCATCGTGTTGGAAAGAATGTTGTCCACGTTCCGCGCGCCGCTTTCCACTTCCGTGCAGCGCTTGGCCACTTCTTCGATCACCGCGTCGTCACACACCATGGTGATCTTGTGGTTCTCCTGGATGCGCCGCTGGATCTTGCCGAGTTTCAGCAGAATGATCTTCTTCAAGGCCTCGTCGCGCACCGGGAAGTACGGGACAATCATCATGCGCCCCAGAAACGCAGGCTTGAAGATCTTGTTCAGTTCCGGCTTGATCGCCAGCGCCAGGCCATCGGCATCCGGCATCGTCTCCTTGTCCGCCGTCAGCTTCGCCAGAGTATCCGTTGCCGCATTGGTGGTCAGGATGATGACGCAGTTCTTGAAGTCGATCGAGCGGCCCTCTCCGTCTTCCAGGTTGCCTTTATCGAAGACCTGGTAGAACAGCTCCAGCACGTCGGGGTGGGCCTTTTCCACCTCGTCCAGCAGGACAACGGAGTACGGCCGCCGGCGCACGGCTTCGGTCAGCACGCCTCCCTCGCCGTAGCCCACATATCCCGGAGGCGATCCCTTCAGCGTGGAGACAGTATGCGCCTCCTGGAACTCCGACATATTGATGGTGACCAGGTTGCGTTCGCCGCCATACAGCAGATCAGAAAGCGCCAGCGCCGTCTCTGTCTTGCCCACGCCGCTCGGGCCCACGAGCATGAAGACACCCACCGGTTTGCCGGGATCGTCGAGCTGCGCGCGCGAGGTGATGATGCGCTGCGCAATCGCGGCCAGTGCGTGATCCTGTCCGATCACGCGTCTGCGCAACTGCCCGTCGAGATCGAGCACCGAGGCAATCTCATCCTTGACCATCTTGCCCAGCGGAATGCCTGTCCACGCCGAGATGACTTCGCCGACGATTCGGTCATCGACGCACACGTGAATGAGCGGATTTTCGCCCTGCACCTCGGTGAGCTTCTCTTCGAGAATCTTCAGACCGCCCAGCGTCGCCTTCAACTCCGGCTCGCCTTCCTCGACCGGCTTCACCGTCTCCTGGCCGTTTTCGAGCGCGTCGCGCATGGCGCGAATCTGCTTAACGAGCTTGACCTCGGTCTCCCACTGCGTCTTGAGCTTCGCCAGCGTCGCCTCTTCGGCCGCGAGCTGCTGCTCAATCACGGCGAGCCGTTCGGCGTGATTCTCGCCCACTGTGGTTTCGCGTTCGAGAATCTGCTTCTGCACCTTCAGATCGTCGATGCGCCGCGTCGAGTCCTCAACCGGCGGCGGAATGGTGTTCTGTCCCAGCGAAAGCCGCGCGCAGGCCGTGTCGAGCACGCTGACAGCTTTGTCGGGCAGTTGTCGTCCGGCGAGGTAGCGATGCGAGAGCTTCACCGTCGACGTCACCGCCTGATCGAGAATGCGCAGACTGTGGTGCTTCTCGAGCGCCGCAACGATACCGCGCAGCATCGTCTCGCATTGCTTTTCGCTCGGCTCCTCGACCTTCACCACCTGGAATCGCCGCGCGAGCGCCGCATCTTTCTCGAAGAACTTCTTGTACTCGGACCAGGTGGTCGCGGCAATCGTGCGCAGCTCGCCGCGCGCCAGTGCCGGTTTCAGCAGGTTGGCCGCATCATTTTGCCCCGCCTGTCCTCCGGCTCCAATCATCGTATGAGCTTCGTCGATGAAGAGGATGATCGGCGTCGGTGAAGACTTCACCTCTTCGATCAAGCCCTTCAGCCGGTTCTCGAACTCACCCTTCACGCCGGCACCGGCCTGCAGCAGCGCCAAATCCAGGCTGTGCAGCTGCACGTTACGCAGCGCTGGCGGCACATCGCTGTTCGCCAGCCGAATGGCGAATCCTTCGACTACCGCCGTCTTGCCGACACCCGCCTCGCCAGTCAGAATCGGATTGTTCTGGCGGCGGCGCATCAGAATATCGACGACCTGCCGGATCTCCATATCGCGACCCAGCACCGGATCGATCTTGCCCACCTTCGCCTTCGCCGTCAGGTTCTCCGTATATTGATCGAGGTGCGGTGTCTTGCCGCCTGCTGCGCGTCCCGGCGCCCCCGCCTCTGCCGGCGCGCCCGGAGCAGCAGTAGAGAGAGCTGATGACGTCTCGCGTGACTTTTCCGTCACCGTAAAGAAGTCCTTGCGCAGCGCCTCCGGCGGAATGAGCTGGATCTCTTTGCTCACGTCGCGGATCAGCCGCCCAAGCTCGCTGTCGCTGATTAGCGCCAGCAGCGCGAAACCGGTGCGAACCTGCCCCGCGTCATACTCGATGGTCGCAATGGTCCACCCCTCGGTGAGCATCTTCACCAGCTGCGGGCTGAAAGCTGGACTGCGCGCGTTGCCGGTCTTCAAGCGATCGAGGCTGCGCTGCAGCTCCGTGGTCAGCCGCGAGCGGTCTACGCCGTACTGGCGCAGGATGAACGCGATGTCGTTGTCTGAGCTGTCAATCGCCTTGAGAAGAAAATGCTCCACTTCGATGTCGTAATGCGTCCGCGAAACACATAATCCCGCCGCGCCTTCGAGCGCGCTGCGGGTTGCGTCATTCACCTTACCGATCAGTGACTTCAGATTCAGGCTCATTCTTCAAGTCTCCAGTGAATCACTTGTTGACTGCGAAAAGTTGCGTTCAAACAATCCGGTACGTTGCCTCGTCCGGATCACGCTCGAGAGGACGGTTCTTCACCCAGCTCACCAGCCCAAGACGCGATGCGCCCGCGCCGGCTTCGCCCAGGTTCATGCGCGGCACCTCGCCGCGTTCCAGCACAAGCCGAATCACGTAATCGAATTCGCGATTGGTGTAGATGCGCAGCCATGCGCGCAGCTCGGTGTACGCCTTCGCCCCAGGCAAAAACTCCTGGTAGCGGTTGAAGCTCAGCGGACCGATGCGCAGGGTTACCGCGCCATGATGATCGAATGCCTCATCGCCCACGATCGTGCCCATGCCCAGCTGCTCGCAAAAGACCCCCGTGTCGCGCAAGAACGTGAGGTTCTGCGGAGGAAGTCGCCGCCACGTTCCGGTAAACTGCTCCACTTCCACCGATACATCAAAGTAATCTTCAATCAGCTGCTTCAGGCCCTGCGCGGTCGGGCGCCGCGCAGAGAGCAGCCCCGCGTAGTAGAGGCAGGCCTCGTCTTCGATCTCCATGCGGCGCGTAAGCGCGTCGGTGCCCAGCCCGATTAGGTCCAGCAGCCGCGCGCTGATCAGGTCGTCGCCCGCACCGGTCCTCTCGTACGCGACATAGAAGCGGTACTTCTGCCAGCCACGATAGAACAGCGAGATCATCCGGTGGTTGAAGATGTCGAAGAACTCGGCCGGGCCACGGTCCTTGGCGCGCGCGCGCTCCAGCAGGAACTCGGTGTACGCATGGGGAAGCACGCCCACCGCCGCGGATAGACCCATGAAATTCACCGAAAGCTTCGGTGGTCCATCCTTCGACCGCTGGTAGTCCTGGATCTCGCTCGCCGGAAAGCTGAGAGTGGGAACAGAGGAGAACTGGACGACTTCAGTAAGCGGCGAAACAAACAGCCCCACCGGATTGCGCTCCGGGTACAGGCGCTCCAGCAGGCGCACAGCCTGGAAGAACCGGAAGCAGTACGGATCCTGCTCCAGCATCTGGCGCACCGGCTCGAACCGCGCGTCCACTTTCAGATCGGGATTCAGATGAGTGGTTGGTATCCCGCTTTGGGTGGCCATTCGCCCAACGGCTCCTTTCTCTGGCTGGTGCGCGCTGCCAGTTGGCAGAAGCTGTTGATCGAGGTGTAGCAACCCAGAAAGCGGTCCAGAATATTGGCGAACAGATACACGCCGCCGCCGACAAACTGCCGCTCGTCGAACTCGATCTCCACGCGCGTGCCGCGCGCCGGCAGATCGCCGTAAACCGACTGCATGATGGCGAAGTGCGGGCTCGACGTGAGTTTAACAACGCCGCCGATCTGGTTCTCGAGATACGACGAGTCGGTGAAGTTGTGCAGCCGCAGAATCTCCTGCAGAGAGGCGACGCCCTCTTCAGAGAGCGAGAGATAGTTGAGCGAGAGCTGCGAGACCAGGCGCCACAACTGGCTCTTCACGCGCGGCGGATCGTAGCTCGGCGTCGGGCGGCGCAGCGCAGTGATCTGCTTGATGGCCGGATAATCCTCCGCGGCGAAATCGCCGTCTTCGAGGCCGAACGGCAGCCGCGATGGCAGATCGAAGTCCGAGCACGAGCAGCGTACCGTCAGCACTTCGGCATTCGGCTCCGCGAGCACGCCGTCGATGTCCACCAGCGAAAGGTGCATGGTTGAAGGCTCGCGCTCGCCGAGTTCGTTGCGCCGGCGCACCGCATGCCAGAAGGCCCGCGCCGCTTCTTTTCTTGCCTGAAAGCGATAGGAATAGAGCGGCTCCAGCCGGATGCTCTCACGCCGGCTCGTGCTCGATGCCAGCACCTCATCGATCGAGTGAATCTCCTGCGTCTCCTGCCGGCGTACCGACGGAATCACCTGGTACTCGTGCTTGGTATGAGTCACTAGGATCGGCTCCGCTACCTGCGAATACAGGTTCACAATCGGTGTGCATCCCAGCCGTAGCGTGCGCGCGGAGACGCCGGTCTCCAGGTCCTGGCTGCGCTCTGGCCGCTCGAAGCGCGAGATGCAGAAGAGTATCTCCGCCTGCTCAACGCAGCCGGCCTCCGTAATCGCTTCAAGTCCGCTCAGTTCGAAGAAGAGAAATTTTTCTGAAAAGGTAAAGTACTCCTGCAGCAAGCGGTAGCCATCAAACGAACGTTTCGGATATGGCAGCAGCGACTCACTCTCTTCAAATCCCATTGCCCGCAAACGCGTGGGTGAAATACTCACCGGCTTGCTGCCGCGCTGCTGCGGATTCCGCACCAGGATCGAGAGGCAATTGCGGCAAAGCAGTTCGTAGAGCGTGTGCACCACGTTCACTTCACCGGTGAGATGAAACACCAGCCGGCGGGGACTGATCTGCTTAAAATCCACATCGCGCGCGCATTGCAGCCGCAGGCGCAGCACGCCGGTCGCGCCCGGCACGCGCACTGGATCGGCGAGCCGTTCCGGCTGCCGCCACTCGCCTTCGCTCACCGTCAATGGCCAAAGCTCCACTGGGTACGCAGTCCTGAAGCGGCACGGCTGCCCGTCGACCAGCCGCTTGGTCGCGAGCGGCGTTCCCGCGGGCATCACCTGCCCCGCAGTCTGCTTGCCCTGCTCGGGATCGACCTGGCACTCCACGACCGACATCGAAGGAATCGGCCGGAGATAATGCGGCGCCACGATGCCCAGCAGCGCCGAGGTCACTTCAGGAAAATCATCATCCACGCGCAGGTGAATGCGCGCGGCCATGAAGGCGAAGCCTTCGAGCAACCGCTCTACGTGCGGATCATCACACCGGTCCGGCTCCAGCAGCAGACGGCTTGCGACGCGCGGATACTTTTCGGCGAACTTGCCTCCCAACTGGCGAAGATAGGCCAGCTCGCGCTCGTAGTATTCAAGCAGTTCTTCGCGCATCGCTCACTTCACTTTGTACTCGCCGCTCGAGAGCTCGAGGACGGTGTCAAAGGCAATCTCCTCAGGGGCCGGATCGAGCCTCATATTGCCTTCAATATGAAACCGCAGCCGCCGGTCCGCCGTGTCGGAGCCCTCAAGCGTGACCCGCACATCCATCAGCCGCGGCTCATAGTTGCGCAAGCAGGTCTCGATGGCGATCCGCAACGCCCGGTGATCCGAGGCGCTGCTCAAACCGAGCGCACTGATGTCGGGAAGCCCATAATTGATGACCGAGGCCTTAGCCGCTGGCCAGTTCGCAAGCTGCGGAACTGGCGGCTGCCGCGTGTTGAGCAGCCACTCCAAATCGCGTTTCAGGGCATCACGAAAGAAGCGCGTTGACTGCGAGCGCGTCGTCGGCCAGTCCTCGACGTCCATGAGGCGGTCCAGTATCGACTGTGTCACCAATGTTTCTGTACTCGCGCGCGCCAATCCTCAAGGCTCCTTTCCTTCTCACCGTGCAACATCCATAGCCGCGAGCGGATCAATGCGGCACAGCCGATTGAAGACCGTCTCCCGCAACGCATCGTTCTCCGCTCCATCCAGGCACTTCAGCAGCAGCGCCAGCGGAGGCGCAATCATGTCGGTCGCTTCCCACTCTTCGAGCTGCCGCTGATCGATCTCCTTCACCAGCTCTTCGAGAACCGGATAGGCTACCTTGCCCTGTCCCGCGCCCACACAAAGCTGTGCAATCTGCAGCCGCCGCTGGAACCGCGCCCGGCCGCTCGGCTGCTGCGCCGCATCGCGCATCAGCAGTTGAATCGCCTGTGGCAGATGGCCCCGCGCCATCAGCTCGCGCGCCGTATCCAGCACATCCGGCGAGGCATTCTCTTGCGCCTGCTGCGGAGGCGGCGTGTACACCGGCTCCGGTTCAGGCTGCGCCTCCACGACTACCGGTTCAGGCGGCTTGGGAATGACCATCTCTTCCAGCCACTTCTGCGTCTCAGGATTCGCAGTCGGCGTGTCGTCGCTCAACGTCCAGGTTGGGATCTCAGGCACATCTTTGAGCAGTGCCTGCAGCGTCGCGATCACCGCCGCCGATACAGCCGGGTAGCTGGACTCGTAGCTGCCCCTCCATATATAGCGCTGCACATCGAGCCATCCGCGACCCGCGGGCTCGCCCGCCGCGGCGATGGCTTCAGCCAGCAATTCGCTCCAATTTGATTCGGCGGCCAGCCGCTTCAGATTCTGCCGTTTCTCGGTCGGCGGCGGCGCGAGAAAATCCCACGCCGGATAGCTCCCGGCCTCCCGCGTCTCGCCAAACCGCAGCGCCGCCTGCAGCAGGTAAGCCACCGGGCTGGCGGGATTGTCCTGTTGCAGGAACTTCGCGCAGGCCTGCACCCGCGTGTACGCATCTTCCCTGTCCGCCGGTTCCAGGCTCTGCGTCTTACCAGCTTTGGGTCTGGCGGCTGCCGGCGCGGCCTCGGCCACAGCATCGGCTTCGGCCGCGACCTCGGGCTCCGGTTCCGGCTCCTCGACAACTTCTTCCGGCGGCGGAGCGTCAGGCTCGGTCTTGCGCTTTTCATCCAGTAGCCCGCTGACGACCTGGCCCACCTCTTCAAGAGACGTGCGCAGCTTGCCGAAGCCTGGCCCCTCGTCGCGGTACTTCTCCTCGCAGTAGACCTGCAGCGCCTCCATCGTCTCCATGGACGACTGAAACGCCGCGTCCATCTGGACATACCATGACTTGGGTGTGGAGTTGAAGGACTTGTCGAAGTCTTCCGCAGTCGGCTTGCCGTCGGCGATCGCCTGCTGCCGTTGCGCAGTCTTGGCCTCGTTGTACTCCGCATCGGCCTCGTAACCGATGGCCCGCGACTCCTTGAACTGGTAGTAGTTCAGACCATCGCGGGTTATGGGCGCCTCGCGCAGAATGCTAGCAATCCGGTTAGCAGCCCACTCGATCGGCACCGCGCGCATCCCTACGTCGCCGTCCTCGATCTCGGGATAGAGAGTGTCCCAGAACTGCTCCTGCAAATCCTGCAGCAGCTTGAGGCATGGTTGGATGAGGCCGATGCCCTCCTTTTTCACGTGGGCTTCGGTCAGCCACGCAGCCAGCTGCAGATCTTTACTTTTGTTGGCCAGCGCCTCCCCGGCGAGCTTGATCACCAGGTTGAAATCGGCTTTCTTGATCTTGGCTGCCCAGGCGCCTGATGGAATCGACTCGTCGTCTTCAGTCCTGGCTTCCTTGATCTGGTCGTAGACCTTCTCGTAGCGCAGGTTTGCCCCTGATGGATTGTCGCCGGAAATCGGATTCAGCAGATCATCACGCAGTGGCACTTTCAGCCCTTTCGCCGGCGTGATCGAAGGTCAGTTTCCGCATCTCCAGAAATGGCAGTTCCTCATCTCCGCACAGCAACAGCTTCTGGCCCAGAGGCAGCTGTCCGTATTCGGAATCGTCCTGCCACACCGTTGTGCGGCCCAACCGTACCGCGTCGTCGGAGCTCTTCCAGGAAAGCGGAGCAATCACGGGCAACAGCACTTCCCCAAGATCCTGCAGACGGAAGTCGGCGGTTGCGTGCAGCACCGCCGGAAGCCACAGCAGGTCACGGAGACGCTTGGGTGGCTCGGTCTCGATGGCTTCGATATAAGCAAATGGAATCCAGGTGTAACTGCCGGCGATAAATACTTCGAGATGCGCGCCGATGCGCGGATCGGCGTCGGTGAATCCGGCAAATTTTTCGCCGTTCAGCTCGCCGGATGGCGAAGGATGCGCCGAGCCCTGCGGCAGCGCGCCGCGCGCGAACATATCCTGCCGTTCCCGCTCAGCGTGTAAGGCAGAACGATACAGCATCGCTCCGGCCGCGGCTTGCGAACTCGAGTCGGAAAGAACATTCAAATGCTTTTCGGCGCGCTCGTACTCCCCCGCAAAGCACAAAAGCTCGAACAGAAAAATGCGGCGCTTGGTGTCGAGCGGTTGCTTCTTCAACTCGTCACCAAGCGCTTCGATAGCCGCCTGAAGCTGGCCGGCCTTATACAGAGAAAGCGCGTCCATACGCGGCCGCCTTACGAAAGTTTATTTTCCTTCAGGTTATATGTGACCGCTCCGGTGGTGGTCATTTGACCCTGCTCGTTCTGCGTGGAGTAGTCGATCTTGATCTCGTTGTAGGTGAAAGAAATGCTGACCGTGGGAATCTCGCTCGATGCCGAGATCTGCAGGCTCGAGACAAACAGTTCCTTGAAGTCGACCTTCAGGTACGGCTTGCCGTCGGCGCCGGATTTGATCGCGTTCATCGTGCCGGTCTTGATGTGCTGTCCGGCGCAGATCGACTTGAAGAACTTCGGCGTGCCCTTATCGAAGTTCGTCATGATCGAAAAGTCGGACAGATCGGCCTTACCGGCACCCGAACCGCCCGTACCCGAAACCGAGGAGACCTGCGAGGCGCCCCAGCTCCAGCTCATGATCTGTATCTCGTCCTTATGGTTGGAGTCCTGAGACTCACCCTGGATCCCATCAAGCTTCAGAAAATAATCGACTGCCATCGTTTGCTCCTCTCAACCGGCAAACGCTTCTAAGCTTTGCCGTGTTTGCTTGCGCCAGCTAAATAGTCTTTCCGTTATTTCCGCGCCGATGCGGGCAGGTCGGCGACAAGACGGAGCGAAACAGAGAGCTCGTCGAGTTGGAAATGCGGCTTCAGAAATGCAACTGCGCGATAAGCACCAGGCTTGCCGGGAATTTCAGAAACCTGGATGGCCGCCTCGCGCAGAGGATGGCTCGCCTTAGCCGCCTGCGATGCGTTGTCATCGGAGACGACATAATTGCTGATCCACTGGTTGAGGAACTTCTCGCAGTCCTGGCGGGTCATGAAGCTGCCGATCTTGTCGCGCATCATCGCCTTCAGATAGTGGGCAAAACGCGACATGGCCAGCATATAAGGAAGCTGAGCGGACAGGCGCGCATTTGCGTTCGCCGCCTCTTTGTCGAACAGCTTGGGCTTGTTGGCCGTCTGCACGCTGAAGAAAGCCGCGTAGTCAGTCCCCTTGCAGTGCACCAGCGGCACCAGACCTTGATCAGCCAGCTCCTTCTCGCGGCGGTCGGTAATCGCCACTTCGGTCGGGCACTTCAGGGCTACGTCGCCCTCATCGGTGCGGAAGGTGTGCGCCGGCAGACCCTCTACCAGGCCGCCGCCTTCCACGCCGCGGATCGAAGCGCACCATCCGTACCGCGCAAAGGAGTTGGTCAGCCGAGCCGCCAGCCCGTAGGCCGCATTGCCCCACAGATACTTGGAGTGCTCGGTGCCGTCCACGGCTTCTTCGTAGTCGAAGGCCTCAATCTGCTTGGTGTCCTTGCCGTAGGGCAACCGCATCAGGATGTGCGGCAGCGTCAGCGCCACATACCGTGAATCGTCCGACTGCCGGAAGCTCTTCCACTTTGCGTATTCCGTCGAGTCGAAGATTTTGCCGATGTCGCGCGGCGCGCCCAGCTGCGTGTAGCTGCTGAGGTTGAGAAGGTCCGAACTGGCCGCCGACATGAACGGCGCATGGGCAGCCGAAGCCACCTGGGAAACGCGCTCCAGAAGCTCGATGTCCTCCGGACCGCGGCCGAACTCGTAGTCGCCTACCAGGGCGGCAAACGGCGCACCGCCGAAGACGCCGAACTCCTCTTCGTAGACCTTCTTGAACAGCGCGCTCTGATCGAACTCCGGCGCCCGCTGCAGATCCTTGAGAAGCTCACGCTTGCTGACGTTCAGCACCTTGATCTTCAGCATGTCGCTGGTTTCCGACTGGTCGATCAGGTACTTGATGCCCCGCCAGGTTCCTTCCAGCTTCTGGAAGGCCGGATAGTGCAGCACTTCGTTGAGCTGAAGAGAGATCAACCGGTCGATCTGGGCGATGCGCGCCTGGATGGTGGCTTCGGCGTCGCGCGTCAGGGTCATGTGCCCCGCGAGCACCTGGCTTACGAACTCCTTCACCATGTCGCGGCCGCGCTCGAGCGTCGCCGCATCGCGGTTGAACCGCCCCTGCGCTACGATCTGATCGAGCAAGCCCTGCTCTTCCTGAGTCGTCGCTGCTGCACCGGCTGCCGCCGCAGCTGCTTCTTGTGCGCTCATTCGGCACCTCCGCCTTTACCCAGTTCCGCCTTCAGCTTCTCGCGCGACTCGGTATTCGAGACCGCCTCGAACAGCGCTTCGTCGAGCTTATCGTTGCCTTGCAGGCTGCCGCGCAGATCCGACAGGCGCGTGCGCAGATCAAGCAGTTCCTTGAGCGGCCCCACCTGCTTGGCCACGTTCTCGGGCGAGAAGTCGTCCATGCTTTCGAACTTGAGATTGACGCTGATCTGCCCCGCGTCCGGGTCGTCGCTCAGCTTGTTCGCCACCGAATATGCCAGATGCGGCTGCATCCCTTTCAGCACAGTGTCGAAGTTGTCCGGGTTGATTTCTACAAATTTGCGATCCTTGAGGGCCGCGAGAGGCTGCTCGGGCTGCCCGGTCAGATCTCCAAGAACGCCCATCACGAAGGGCAGTTCCTTCATTTCGATCGCGTCGCCGATCTCGACGTCATAGGTGATATGCACGCGTGGCGAACGGACGCGATCGAGTTTGTGCTGAGTACTTTCTTTGGCCATATGTAATCCCCTTTGGGGCCCTTGCGCGTGGAAGCCGGGCTACCTTTCTCCAATTCGGCAGCCGGATCGTTGAAGAGAATTCCAGATAGAACCTGGGTTCCGTTATTTCCTAATGTTTCGAAAGTGAACGCAAGAACGTACTCGGATGTTAGGGAAGTCCATGCGTCCGATTCGGGAGCGAGTTGATTATTGAATGACTAGGAAACCGTGTCAAGTCAAAAAGCGAACCGCACAAGTAGTGTCGATTACCCCTGTATCGTTTCATTCCCCGGCGCAAGAAGGCGCCAGTGTATACTCGTTTCCCGGGCGGTTGATGAAAACATGAGACAGTTACAGCCGGTGGTGTGGTCGAAGGGCGTCTTCTTATCTCCCCAGCATTTACAGGCCCAGGACCGCTTTTTTGAGGACACGCTCCGCTTCCTCTCCGGCGCGCTTTCGTTCCGCAACTGGGGATTCGCCGCGCTGCAAATTGACGCTGCCGCTCTCAGCCAGGGCCGGCTGAACGTCACTGAAGCATCGGGCATCTTCCCTGACGGCCTGATGCTCGATCTACCCGCCTCCGACACAGCGCCCGCGTCACGTACGCTCGACGAAGTCTTCTCCGACGGCAGGACCTCCTGCACCTTTTATCTCGCCGTTCCGCAGGAGCGTCCCGGTGGCATCAACGTCGCTTTGCAGCGGGGCGGCGCGAGCACGCGCTTTTATTCCGAACTGCAGATGCTGCGCGACGAAAACAGCTCCGGCGTCGAGAAGCCCGTATCGCTGGCCCGCAAGAACCTCCAGATTCTCGCCGAGTGCGAAAACCTCGAGGGAGCCGTAGTCCTCCCACTCGCGCAGATCGAAAAGACCGAAGCCGGTGCCTATCGGCACGATCCCAAATTCGTGCCCCCGCTGCTGAACGTCAAAGGCAACGAGCTGCTCACCAGCATCCAGCGCGGTCAGATTGAAACTTTAGTTTCGCGTAGCAGCCAATTGGCCGGCTCGCGCCGCCAGCGCAATCAGTCCCTGGCCGACTTCAGTGCCTCGGACATTGCAAACTTCTGGCTTCTTTACACCATCAACGTCCATCTTCCCGTCGCGCGGCATATGCTCGACGCATCGCATGTGCACCCGGAAGCACTGTTCCTGCACATGCTCTCGCTGGCCGGAGCGCTGACTACTTTCTCGCCTAAATTCGAGTCGCGCGATCTGCCCAAGTACGAACACGAAAAGCCCGGACCCTGCTTTGTCGCGCTGGATGCGGCCATCACCGAGTTGCTCGAGACCGTCGTTCCCAGCAACTTTGTGGCGCTGCCGCTCAAGCCCCTGCGTGATTCCGTCTATGCAACGGCGATCGACAAGGACAGCTACTTCGAAAACTCCCGTGCGTATCTCGCGATCTCATCCGACCTGAAGGAAGCCGACCTCATATCCCGCACGCCGACCCTTACTAAAGTTTGTTCTGCCACCCACATCGAACAGCTCATCCGCCAGGCGCTGCCCGGCGTCAAGCTCACGCACGTCCCCGTGCCGCCCCGCGCGATTCCTGTGAAGCTGCGGTATCAGTACTTTAGTTTGGACCGCAGCGGCCCGGTCTGGGAGTCGATCGTGCGCTCGCGCAACTTCGCTGTCTACGCTCCGCGCGAGATTCCGAACCCTGAAATGGAGCTCATCTTTCTGTTCGCGAATCCCGAATGACGATCCGCGTCATTTGTGGCGCATCAGAACGAAAATCAGAATCAGCAGAAGGGCAATAATCAGGAAGCCCATCATCGCCAGCATCAGCACCATGTACTTGGGCATGCCGGCAGGCGGAGCTGGTGCCGCAGGCGGCGGTGGCGCTGCCGGCGGCTGAAAGGCAAATGCCGGCGGAGCGAACTGCGGCGGCGCAGGGGCCGGAGCGGCCGATGCGGGGGGCCGAGGCATCGGCGGTGGTTGCATCGCGGGCGGCTGCAGGGGTGGCGGCGTCCATGCGGGCCGCGCGGCCGCGGCCGGAGGCGGGGGTGCCGCTGCAGCGCCTTGCCCGGCCTGCAAATCGCGCAGCGCCGACCCGGAGATCACACGCGTAAACTCGCCCGGTCCGCTGCTCATCGGGGGCGGAGGCGCCGGGGTGGGCGGCAGCACAGCCGGCGTTCCGGGTGTGGCGGCAAACGGCGGCGGAAATGCCGGCGCGGGCGAAGGAGCCGCCTGCACCGGTGCAGGCGGTGGCATCGCCGGGGGCGCTGCGGGCGTTGACTCGGGCTGCTCCGAAAGCGTGCGAAGAAGCTGGGTGAACCCGCCGGCTGCGGGGGGCTGCGCCGCAGAAGGCGGAGGCGGAGCGAGAATCGGCTCCGGCGGCTTCGCCGGTGCAGGTTCCTGGTTCAGGGCCTTCAATAATTGGGTGAACCCGCCTTGCGCTGGAAGAGCCGGATCGGCAGCGGGCGCCGGAGTGGGCGAGAAGTTGAAACTGCTCGCCTTCAGCGGCTCAGGCGCGGACTCAGGCGCGATCGGCCGCAGCGAATCGAACGATGGCGCCGGCTGAGCGCTCACATTCGAGAACATCTGCGTAAAGGAACCCGGTCCCGCGCTCGGCTGCGCGGGTGCCGGCGCGAAATTCGGCTGAGGCGTGATTGGCGGTGTTGCTGGTGTGGCTGTTGGCTGCGCCGGCTCCTTCGGCAGCCCCTGAAACATCTTCGTGAATTCGCCAGGCCCTTGTTGCGCCGGTGAAGGTGCAGGCGCAGCCTGCTGCGTCGGCGTCCACGCCGGCGGCTGTTGAGCGTGCGGCGTCGAACTCCAGGCAGGCGTCTCCGCTGCCGGCTTGGTTCCCGCCGAGCTGAAGATCCGGGTGAACTCGCCCGGCCCGGAATTCGCTGCGGGCGCGGCCGGTGCGCTCGGTGCAGGTGCCGGCGGAGGCGCCGCTGGTGTGGAAGAAGCCAGTGGCGAGTTCATCGCCTTGAACATCTGCGTAAAGCTGCCCGGTTCGCCGGCTGCCGGCGCGGGCGGCGGAGCGGGTGCAGCGGGGGCAGGCTTTTCCGCCTGAACCGCGGGAAATGCAGGCGGCGTCTGCCCCGCCGCCGAGATCTTCTCCATCGGTACCGGGCTAAAGACCTTCGCCAGCTCTTCCGATGGGCGCGAGACCGGGCGTGCACTCTCTGATTCAGGTGTCTTCAGTGCTTGCAGCATCCGCGTGAACTCACCCTGCTGCGGCGCAGGCGCAGGAGCGAGTGCGGGCGCTGGCTGTGTGGTTGCTGGAGTGGGAGCAGCCGACGGAGCAGGTGTTGCCGCAGGCGGTGGTTCGGGCTTGCGCCCAAGGGAAGCCAGCAGGTCCTCCTCCTCCCGCGGAGGAGTCGCGGGAATGGTCCCGAAGATCCCGGTTGCGCTCGATTGTGAGCCGCCGGGAGGGTCATCCGAGTGGGGGAGTTTAGGTTGTTCGGAGCGATCCCTGAACGGGTCCATGCACGACCACCATGCCTTGGAAAATTTGCGTTGTTCCGGAATCCAAGACTACATCGCCTTGGCTTGACAGTAAAGGGCGGGCAGCCTACGATGCAAGCACACTCGATAGCAGCGAGGTCAGGGCAGGTTGTCGCGGCAATGATGATCCCCCTTCGCGTGTGCGCCTGGCTGCGAACCGCTCAACAGTCACGACCGCCCAACGGTTTGGTTGCTATGAAATCGCTATGAAATTCCTGTCACGGGTCGTTTGGTCCGAGGGGATGTACCTCAGCCCTCATCACTTCCAAACGCAAAGCCGATATTTCGAAGACTCCATGGCTTTTCTTGCCGCCAGTTTGTGGCGCGAGCCATGGGGACTGCTGCACGCCGAGCTCGATCCCAAAGCCATCCGCAACGGTACCGCCGTACTCTTGCACGCATCGGGAATTTTCCCCGACGGCCTTGCGTTTGAAGTACCCAACTCCGATCCGCCTCCACCGGCGCGCAACCTGCTCGAAGTCTTTCCCTCCACCGACGCCGTGCTGCCGCTCTACCTCACCGTGCCGGGGCGCCGTGACAACGGCTTCGACTGCGATCTGAGCGCGTCACCCAACGGAAGCCGCTTCTCGCGCATGCAGCGCATGCTGCGCGATGAGACCAACGGCATCGACGAGCGCGAGATCGATCTGGGCCAGAAGAATCTCTGCCTCACCACCGAGGCCGAGCTCACGCCCGGCATGCTCTCCATTCCCATTGCACGGGTACTGCGCGACGGCCGCGGCCATCTCATATGCGACGAAGAATTCATCCCGCCCTGCCTGCGTCTGAGCGCCAGCGAAACGCTGATGCTGCTCGTCCGCCGGCTGCTCGATGCTCTGGGCGAGAAGAGCGCCACCGTCTCCCGAGGCGCGCGCCGCCATGGCCGCTTCGAGGCCGGCACCGGCGCGCTCGATGTGGCCAATTACTGGTTCCTGCACGCGCTGCAAAGCGCCATTCCGCCGCTGCAGCATCTCACGACAACCCGCCACGCGCATCCTGAAGACGTATTCGTCGAGCTCGCTCGTCTGTCTGGTGCATTGTGCACCTTCGCCGTCGACTCCGACCCTCGCAATCTTCCTTCGTACGATCATCGCGATCCCGGCCCGGCCTTTCGTGCGCTGGACGCGCACATCCGCAAGCATCTTGAAATCGTCGTCCCTTCGAACAGCGTCACGCTCGACTTTCAGCCTACGGAGCCGTATATGCACGCCGCCGATGTGCGCGATGAACGCTGCCTGCGCCGCTCGCGCTGGATCTTCGGCATACGCTCCTCGATCGGCGAGTCGGACCTGCTGAAGCTCACGCCGCGGCTGGTCAAGGTCTGCTCGTCGAAATTCGTCCCCGAGCTGGTCAAGCGCGCGCTGCCCGGCATGAATCTCACCCATCTGCCGGTGCCGCCCAGCGCGCTGCGTGCCGAGGCCGATATGCAATACTTCGCCATCGACACTACCGGGCCCTGCTGGGAGCACATTCTGCAGACGCGCCAGGTTGGCGTCTACATCCCCGGCGAGATCTCCCAGCCTGAATTCGAACTCACCGTCATCGTGGAGACGAACTGATGTCCACTCCCCGCGTGAACTCGCTTGCCCTGTGCTTTCAGGAAGCGCTCACCGCAATTGTGCGCGTGCGCTTCCAGCGCCAGCAGGTGCAGGACTCGGAAAGCTTCCGTGCCCAGATGCGCCGCTCGCTGCAGTCGGCTATGCAGGAGGCGCGCGCCCTCGGATACTCGAGCGACACCGTGCAGATGTGCGTCTTCGCCGTGGTCGGCTTTCTCGATGAGAGTGTGCTTAACCTGCAGAGTCCCGTTTTCTCGGACTGGGCCCGCCGCCCGCTGCAGGAAGAGCTCTTCGGTGGCCACCTCGCCGGCGAAATGATCTTCACCAACCTGCGTGCTCTGCTCAGCCAGCAGGACTCGGCTGAAGTGGCCGACGCCCTCGATGTGCACTGCCTCTGCCTCGAGATGGGCTACCGCGGCCGCTACGCACTCGGCGACAGCGGCGAGCTGCACCAGCTGCTGCGCCAGGCCCTGGGCAAGATTGAGCGCGTGCGCGGCCCGGCGAGCCTGATGCCGCCCATCGCAGCCCCCGCCGTGCCGCCGGCGCGTGTAAAAGATCCCTGGACCCGCGCTCTGCTTGTGACCGCGTGCGCTCTGGCTGGCCTCACCATCGTCGCCTTCGGCGGATACGAAATCACGCTTGGTTCCGGAGTGACGCAGGTTCAAAACGCCGGAATCACTTCGCGATAGGAGCCTGCTGTGCTACCGATCCTGGTTGCCGTTGTCATTTTCATACTGTCTGTCCTGCTCGCCTGGGCCGTCGGCCCGTTGCTTGGCCTGGTTGGCACGTCTCTGCTGATACTGCGCATTCTCCTCATCGCCCTCGGCGCCATCGCCGCCGGCATCATCCTCTTCTTCTACTTCCGCGACAAGCGCCGCGACGCCGCCACAAAGAACATGCCCGGCGGCTCCGATCTCGACACGCTGCTGCGCGAAGCCGAACACCGTCTGGCCAACGCGCAGCGCAGCGGCCCCAAGTCGCTCGATTCCCTGCCCTTGCTCTACATCCTGGGTGAGTCCAACTCCGCCAAGACCACGGCCGTCGTCAAGTCGGGTTTCGATCCCGAACTGCTCGCCGGTCAGGTCTACCGCGAGCAGGACATCGTGCAAACCGGCGTCGCCAACTTCTGGTATGCGCAGTCCACGGCTTTCATCGAACCCGGAGACGCCGTCCGCAAAGCACCGGCGCTGTGGAGCAGGCTGGTGCGCAAGACACGTCCCAAGACCTATCGCTCCGCCATGGGCAAAGAAGCTCCCGTGCGCGCCGCGGTGGTCTGCGTGAGCAGCGAGCTCTTTCTCGGCGCTACCGCTGCGGACACCGTCGTCGCCGCAGCGCGCGCCACCAATCAGCAGCTCCGCGATCTCGCCCAGCAGCTCGGCACCGAAGTTCCTGTCTACGTAATCCTCACCAAGCTCGACCGCATTCCCTACTTCACCGAGTATGTGCGCAACCTCGACAACAACGAGGTCATGCAGCCCCTCGGCATGGCCTTCCCGCGCAATGCCGTCTCGAGCGGCCTCTATGCAGAAAAAGCCATGGGCGAAGTGGCCGCTGCGCTCGACCGGATTCTCTTTTCCCTTTCGGAATTCCGCACTCACCTGCTCACGCGCGAAAACGACGCGAAAAACATCGATCCCGTCTACGAGTTCCCGCGCGAGCTGCGCAAGCTGCGCAACAATCTTGCCTCTTACCTCGTCGAAGTCGCGCGTCCCAGCCATCTCAATGCGAATCCCTATCTGCGCGGTTTCTATGCTTCCGGCGTGCGCGCCCATGTTGTCGAAGAGATGGTAGCCGCAGCAGCGGCCCGTCCGCAGGCCTCGCAACCCGCCGGCTCCGGCGCCACGCGCATGTTCTCCGTGCAGGAGATGCAGGCGATGCAGGCGCAGCAGGCCCCGCAGATGGTCGCGCGCAAACAGGCGCAGTGGTGCTTCCTGCCGAAGATCTTCCCCGAAGTGATTCTCGGGGACCGCTCGGCTCTGGCCGTCACCAGCACCAGCAGCCGGACGCATCTGTTCCGCCGCGTCGTCTTCGGCACGGTCTCGGTCTTGCTCTTCTTCTACTTGATCGGCCTCACCGCCTCGTGGCTCAACAACTCCCGCATCGAACACGACATCGTGACCGCAGCGAGCGCGCTGCCCACCACGCCGACACCGCCGAACGTGCTGGCTTCCACGGACTCGCTGACGCAACTCGACCGCCTGCGCGCTAATCTTGTGCAGCTTGAGAACTATCAGCAGAACGGCCCACCGCTTTTCTACCGCTTCGGTCTCTATCACGGCAACAGCGTTCTCGAGGCCGCGCGCCGCATCTACTTCGACCGCTTCCGCAGCCTGATGCTGGCGAACACGCAGGCCAATCTCGTCGCCTCGTTCAATGCTCTGCCTCAATCGCCCGCACAGGGCGCCGATTACTCGGCCACTTATAACCCCCTCAAGGCTTACCTGATCACGACATCGAATCCGGAAAAGAGCACCGTCGAGTTCCTGCCTCCGGTGCTGCTGCAGTACTGGGAAAATGGCCGCGTCCCCGATACCGGGGAACAGAAAGATCTCGCCGTACGCCAGTTCGAGTTCTATGCAGGCGAGCTGCCCAAGAGCAATCCTCTGCAGATCACGCCCGACACGCTCGCCGTCAACCGCGCCCGCACTTATCTTGCGGGATTCGGCGGCTTCGAGCGCATCTATCAATCGATGCTCTCGGCGGCGAATAAAGCGGCACCCTCGATCGATTTCAATAAGAACTTCCCCGGCTCGTCGGCCACGGTCACCGAGTCACATATCGTCGCGGGAGCATTCACAAAGAGCGGCTATACCTTCATGCAGGACGCCATCGCCCATCCCGACCGTTACTTCAGCGGCGAAGTCTGGGTGCTGGGCAATCAGGCGCCGCCTTCGCTCGATCGCGCCACCGTCACCCAACAGCTCACCACGCGCTATGTAACCGACTTCCAGAACGAATGGCGCACGTTCCTCCACGCTGCACAGGTCGTCAAATACCGTAACCTTCCTGACGCCGGAGCCAAGCTGCAGCTGATCTCCAATCCCAACTCGCCGCTGCTGGCGCTCTTCTTCACCGTCTCCGACAACACGGCAGTCGCGAATCCCGATATTGCCAAGGAATTTCAACCTGCGCAGGCGCTCGTCGCGCCAGGCAACCCCGACAAGTTTGTCGGTCAGGGCAACACGAATTACGTGAACGGCCTCATCGCGCTGCAGGCCTCGGTAGCGCAGGTCGCGCAAGACCCCACCGCCGCCAACAATCCCGCCGCCGTAACGCCCATCATCACCGCATCTACGTCCGCTCATACCGCAGCCAGCCAGACCGCCCAGGCCTTCAATCTCGATCCGCAGGCGCACGTCGATCAGACCGTGCTCGCCCTGATGCAGGCGCCCATAAATTCTGTGGACGATGTAGTGCGCGGCCGGGCACCCGCCCAAGCCAACGCCGGCGGCGCCGGCTTCTGCTCCGCGTTCAATCAGATGACGACGAAGTATCCCTTCGCGCCAAACGCGACCGCCGAGGCCAGCCCTGCCGAGCTCGCCGCGTTGCTCCAGCCCGGCTCCGGTTCGCTGTGGCAGTTCTATGACGCGACGCTCAAGCCGCTGCTCGTGCAACAGGGGACCACTTACGTCGCCGCACCGAATGCGCCGATGAAGGTCACCCCCGATTTCTTGCGATTCTTCAATCGCGTCGCCGGGCTCTCGAATGCGCTCTACGCGCCCGGCACGCAGGGCCTCGCCTTCAACGCGCACATCCTGCCGTCCAAGGGCATTCAGAGCGTCTCGTTCCAGGTCGACGCGCAGAGCGTCTCGGGCTCCGACGTGTCGAAACAATTTGTCTGGTCGCCTTCAACAGCCCAGCGCGCCGAGCTCACTGCGAGCTACGGCACAAACAGCCTTCCGCTGCAGTTCACCGGCACGTGGGCGCTCTTCCATCTTTTAGGAAAGGGCAAGATCGAGCAGAGCGGAGTCACGGACCGGCTCGCCTATCCGCTTGAGATCGCGGGCACGCCCATCTCCGTAGCGGGAACACCGCTCGTCGTACACCTCGAGATCTCCGGCCCCAACGCGAGCCTGCTTGTCCCAGGAGGATTGAGCGGGATGCGGTGCGTCTCCACCGTAGCGCATTGATTCTCGTGATTCGTAATTGTTGAGCAATCTTGTCAAGAGGAACGCCCGGTAGAGAGCCAGAATAGTCCCGGGGCGACGCGAGTGTAACCCTGGGACATCGCATTCACGTCAAATCCGTCCCATGGTGACGGAACGAGATCCTCATACCACCGCATCGTCCATAGGCAGAAACTGCAACAGCAGGCAGGTCACATTGTCGACGGCCCCATGCCGCTTGGCTCTGTCGATCAATGCCTGGCACGCTTCAGCCAGCGTGGTGCACGAAAGGATTGTGCTGGCGATCGTCTTCGCGTCGGCGTATCGAGTGAGCCCGTCGCTGGTCAGAAGCACGATATCGCCTACCTCCAGGTCGCCGGTAAAGATGTCCGGCTCAACCGACTCGGCCGACCCGATGGCGCGCGTAATCACTGACTGCAGCGGCGAGGCCTGCGCCTCTTCGAGATTCATCGAGCCCTTGCGCACCTGTTCGGCCAGGAAAGAATGGTCATGCGTGATCTGCGCGCAAACGCCGCCGCGCAGAAAATACGCGCGGCTATCGCCCACATTCCCGATCAGCAGCCGCCGCCCGTCGATACATGCCGAGACTAGCGTCGTCCCCATGCCGCGCAGCTCTTCCCGTTCCTGCGAAAGCTGATAGACCTGCTGATTCGCTTCGACAATCGCGCGATACAGGCGGTCTTCTGTGCCTGCCCCGGTCCCGTCGACACGGCAGAACGTCTCCACCAGCGCTTTAACCGCCGTGGCGCTGGCCACCTCGCCGGCGGCCATCCCGCCCATACCGTCGCACACCACAAAGATGCGGGACTCGAGATCGTAGCCGAAGCCGTCCTCATTATTCGTCCGCACGCAGCCCACATCAGTCAGCGCCACTACGTCGATCTTCAGCTCAGTTCCGAGATCCATGGCAGAAATCTTCTTTCGCCCGGCGCTCCGGCCGGTCCGTGCGGCGTTTCAAAGCCAAAACAGGCATTGCAGGTTGCGCGTTTACAACGGTTCCCGGGCCACCCTATGCCGAGATCGCTGCCCCCAATAGTCGACGCGACCAACAGGAAGCCGGCAACCTCCTTCAGAATTCGAAAGGACATACCTACCCGGGAATCGCTCTTAAGGTTGCCAGAACTCGTGCCCGCGTGTAAAGGCAATGCACCTCCACGCAGGAACCCTCGCGGAGAACGCGGTTCGCATCCTCAATCCTGGTGTCCGTCCGACATCTCCGCGACGCGCGTCAAAAATCGCCTGAGCACCTCTTCGCCTGTTCCCGCCACGTGATCGCCGGGCTTCGCATCGCCTTTGCCCCATGCCATCAGAAACACCAGCGGAATCCAGCCCCGCACGTCGCGCTCGATCTGCTGGCCGAACGAGTACATCACCCGCGACAGCTTCAGCGGCAGCTGGACGCCCGTCACATCGTGAACCGAAGGGTCCTGGCACAGATCAGGAGACGAAACCACCAGGTATTCGCGACAGGCCAGCGGACGCATCGGATGAATGCTGCAGCTCTCGTTTTCAAGGAACGGGCAGGCCACGTGCGCATGGAAGTAATCGATGGCCAACTGCTGCGTCTGCTCTTCGCCCACCACCCACTCGTCGTGCACAATCTTGTCGATTACACCGGCATCGCGCAGCGCCGAAAGCGCCCGGTGAAACCGCTCCGCCAGTTCGTTTTGCCGCTCCTCGGGCAGCGACCGCAGCCACTCCGTCAATGCCTCAGCTTCAAACAGGCTCATCGGCACCATCTGCCGGCAGCAGGCGCCACAGCCGGCCCGGCACGAGATCGGCGATCCCGCCGCCTGCGCCTCTTCCGCCACGCGGCCGATAATCGCGTTCTCCAGGTTCTGGATGATGGGCAGAAGCTGGGTCAGCGTCGTGCGTCCGGCGGGCAGTTGTGCGCTGGCCTGCAGCTGCGTTCCCGCCACCGGCAGAGAAAATGTGGCCCTCACGGCGGCAGACCCATCCGGCATTACTCAACTCCCGCAGCTAACACGAATTCTCCCGATTGTACCGCGCCGTCATGCGGCCACTCGCGCCCGCAGCCCGCAAGGCCAGTGCGATATGAGTAACCCGAAAGAGTTACGTCTCCTCTGGGCGCATGGGTCGAAGTCTATTGGCTGGCGGGGCGCAATCATGCTACCGTGATTTTGCTGGTCAACGCGAATCCAGATTGTTTTTATTCCCCTGCTTAGCCGGGCTTTGAGCGTATGCTCCGGTGTGTACTCGTTTTGTCTTACTTGCGGCTTTGGCAATAGCGTTTCTCCAGTGCACGTTGGCCGAAGCCAGTGCCCCCGACCGGCAATGGCCTGAACTGGCATCTTCGCGGACAGGTCTTCGCCATCTTGAGGGGAGTGTCGGTATTGCACGATCCCAGAAACCCTTAAGAATCTGGAGAAGCGCCTTAAAAACGTGGAAACCTTAGAGAAGAAAAAGATCGGCAAGTACGAGATCACGGGCATCCTCGGCCGCGGGGGCATGGGCGTCGTCTACCGGGCCGAAGACAAGCGAATCGGCCGTCTCGTCGCCATCAAGACCCTCACCGAGAACTTCTCCGGGCAACCCGAAATGCTGGAGCGCTTCTACCGCGAAGCGCAGGCCGGCATTCTCCAGCATCCGAATATCGTTATCGTCTATGACCTGGGCGATGAAGACGGCGTGCCGTTCATCGTTATGGAGTATGTCAGCGGTGAACCGCTCGACAAGCTCATCTCCTCCGGCCGGCAGATGCACATCATCGACAAGCTCAGCATCATCGAGCAGGTCTGCCTGGCGCTCGGCTACGCCCATCACCGCGGCGTCGTCCATCGTGATATCAAGCCGGCCAACGTCATCGTCCAGCAGGACGGCGTGGCCAAGATCGTCGACTTCGGCATCGCCCGCGTGCAGGGCTCCAGTGCCGAAGGCGGGCTCACGCGTACCGGCAACGTCATCGGCACCATCCACTACATTGCGCCCGAGCGGCTCAAGGGCCGCCCCTTCGATGGCCGTTCCGATATCTTCTCGACCGGCGTGATGCTCTACCTTCTGCTCACCGGCCAGCTTCCCTTCACCGGCGAAGACATGACCGTGCTGCAGAAGCTGGTGAACGAGCCGCATCCACCGCTCAGCACCTATCTCACCAACTATCCGCCCGCGCTCGACGCCATCATTGACCGCTCGCTGGCCAAAGATCCCGAGCAGCGCTACGCTACCGCCGAAGAGTTCGCCGCCGATCTGCATGCGCTGGCCGAGCAGCTCAAAAAAGGCCAGGTCTCAGAGCTCTTCAACGATGCCGAGCGGCTCACGGCCGAACAGCAGTTTGGTCGCGCCCGCGAGGTGCTGCTGCAATTGGTTCGTATCGATCCGCAGCACACCGGCGCCCGCCAGCTCATCGGCATCGTGCAGCAGAACCTGGCCCGGCTACAGCGCGCCGAGCAGGTGCGTCAGCTGATCGCAGAAGCCGAGGAGGCCATTGCCTCATCGCGTTTTGCCGAGGCCATTGCTTCACTCGATCACGCCGCTCAGCTCGATCCTGAAAACGCCGAGCTCAAGACCCGCCTCGAAGAGACGAAAGAAAAGAAGCGCCGCAACGACGAGATCGCTACGTTGATGACGCAGGCCGACACGCTGCGCGAGCGCAGTGACTGGACCGGCGCGCTGCGCGTCGTCGAAAAAGCCATTCAGCTCGACCAGCAGGACTCCAGGATTCGCGCGATTCACTCGGAAATCTCACGCGAAATCAAGCTAGCTGCGCAGAGAGAGCAGATTCGCGAGATGCTGGGCAAGGCCCGGCAGGAGATCAGCTCCCGCCGCTTCACCGGGGCGATCGAAATTCTGCGCGAGGTCGGCAAATTGGATCCCTCGGTGGCAGAGACCGAGACGCTGCTGCAGACTGCCGTCGCCGGCCAGGAACAGGACCGCCGCCGCAAGCTCATCGAGCAGATCCATACCGAGATCGAGAACTGCCTCAACGCAGAGAACTACGACCGCGCCACGGAACTCGTAGAACGCGCCGTCGAGCAGTTGCCCACCGAGTCGTCGCTGCTGCAGCTCAAGACCCGGGTCGCGCTGCAGACTCGCGCCTTCCGCACGCGCCAGCTGATCGAGACCACGGTGGCCAAAGCGCAGGAGACCTTCCTGCAGTCGCCGGGCGAAGCCCTGCTCATCGTGCAGAAGGCCCTGCAGGAGCTGCCCGGCGAAGAACGCCTGCTGGCCCTTGAAGAGTCGCTGCGTCAGCGCCTCAAAGCCGCCGAAATCGAAGAGGTGCGCGGCCGCTATCTTCGCGAAGCGCAGGCGGCGATCGATCGCGCCGAGTTCGACAAGGCCATCGAGATTCTCGAGTCCTATCAGCTGGAATTTGCCGATGCCGCCGGAGTCGGCGAGCTCCTCGACTTCGCACGGCGTGAACTGACGCAGCAGAAGCGCCGCACCCGCATCGCCGCCACCGTTGCGCAGGCGCGCGAGCTTCTTCTGTCGGAACAGTACGATCAGGCAATGCAACTTCTTGAGCCGGCAATCGCGGAAACGCAGGACCCCACGCTCGCGCGTCTGCTCGAAGAAGCGCGTTCCAAGCGCGAGGCTTTGCTCCGCAAGTCCGAAGCCCTGATGGGCCAGATCGTGCGCCATCGCGAGCGCGGCCAGATCGACGAGGCCATCAGCCTGCTGCAAGCGCTGCCCGCGAGCAGCGTTGCGGGCTCTCCCGAATACACGCTGCTCGCCGACATTCGCGGCGAGAAGGCCCGCAAAGAGGCAACCGCGAGTGCCTTGGCCGCAGCCGCGAAGGCCTCGAATCTTGCCAGCTTCCAGGCCGCCATCGAGTCGCTGCAAAAGGTGCAGCGTGCGTGGGGCGAAACCGCGGAAGTCTCGAAGGCCGTCTCCGGCATTGAATCCCGCCGCTCACAGCTTGCCAACGAGACAGTCGCCAAGTCGGTTGAAGCGGCCCGCGCCGCGCTCCTTGAAAATAATGCGACTGCCGCGATCGAAGCGCTGAAGTCCTCCGCCGAGTGGTTCGAGTTCGCCGGCGCCTCGCAGCAGGCCGACTGGAAACGCCTGAATGCCGAAGCGGCCAAGCCCACGGCCAAACGCGCTGCCGGCTTCGTCCCGCAGGTCAGCGCTCCCGGCAAGACGCAGGACGTGGCGCCGCCGCGCAACAAGCTGCTGATTCCGCTGATTGCGGCCGGCGTCGTCGTGCTCGGAGTGGTTGGTTTCGAGATCTGGCACCACTCGCAGGAGAAACCCGCTCCGCAGATTATCGTGCAGCACGTGCCGGTGCCGTCGGCCGCTTCCACGGCTCCCACCGGCACACTGCTCATTCAAGGCAGCGTCGACAAGGGCGGTCCCGATGGCGTAGAGGTCTTTGTCGATGGTGTGCTCAAGGGCTTCACGCTCGCTGACGGAACCCTGAAACTTCCGCTCGACCCTGGCAAGCATCTCGTCAAGCTGGTCAAGGGCGGGTATGGGGAAGTTCCGTCTACGTCCGTCATGATTACGGCAAACAATCAGGCGACGCTGCCCTTCAAGCTCACGCAGTCGGCGACGGCTCCGCCGCCTGAGCCTGTGGCCTTCCTCAGCATCCAGTCCACGCCCGGCGCAGCCGTGACTGTCGACAATGCCCCGCAGGGCACAACGGATGCACGCGGCAACCTGGTCGTGCAGGTCAAGCCTGGGTCGCGCGCGCTCGGCATCACGCTGAACGGCTATCAGCCCTATGCACAGACCTTCAACCTGAAGAATGGCGAGCACAACAACATCGTCGCGATGCTGAACGCCATTCCGCGGCCAACGGCGCCCACGCCCGCTCCCGTGCAGCCAGTGCAGGCGCTCTTTTCCGCGTCGGTAACGACCATCCAGCAGGGCCAGTCCGCCACTCTGAACTGGCAAACAGCCAACGCTGGAGAGGTCTCGATCGACAATGGCATCGGTGAGGTAGGCGCGAACGGCCAAAAGGAAGTGAGCCCCGCCAACAGCACCACCTACGAGCTCACCGCCAAGGGGAGCGGCGGCACGCAGCAGCGGTCCATCACCATCACTGTGACTCCGAAAGCTGTGGCCGTGCAGCAACCAGTAGCTCCCGTGCCCGCGGCGCCGCAAGCCGTTGATCCCTCTGTGGCCATTCAGCAGGCGATCAACAGCTTTGACGGCGCCTATAACGCGCACGACATCGCACGGATGCAGGCTACGTGGACTGGCATGAAACCGGCGCAGGCAAAGCAGCTGCAGGCCTTCTTCAAAGATCAGCCGACCAGCAAAGTTTCGGACAGCTGCGCCAGTTCCGATCTGAGTGTCTCCGGAGATAGCGCCAGCTGGACATGTACCGAGACATCGACCTTCGTCTCGGGAGGCAGGACGCAGTCGCATGCGCAGGGCATCCACTTTACCTTCGCAAAGCGCGGCGGCAGCTGGACCATCGTCGACCGCCGGTAGCAAGGAACTCCTCTTCCCATTGCGGCTTTCGCATCGCATCGATTGCGGTTGAAGCAGGATGGAATTTCCCTCTCGGCATGAGGTTCCCGCACGTAACGTCCTCTTTGTTCAGGTAATCACTACGCGTGTGCCCAAGCTCTTCTCGTACTGAATTGTTGCTTGACGTTTGCATTTGTTCGCCCTAAGATGATTCAGGTTTTGCCATTTACATTCTGATCCGATGTGATTCTGCTGGGCAGGCCCTGCTTCCTAATTGGGGTTCGGTTGCAGATTCATTCGAAGCACGATCGTTTGGGCTATTTCTGTCTGCCTCGCGAATCACATCACACACACGCTTGTTGCGGGGTCCCCAAAACCTTCATCGGATTCACCTATTCGCGGTGAGCGCTTCGCGCACCGCGTTGTTTAAGGCCTGTTGACAGCGATCATCACTCCGAAGGGCGCGTCGACGGCCAATTAGTTCCTATTCAACCTCCCTTCGGAGGCCTCAACAATCTTGTTGTTCCGGAGAACTCACATGGTCCGGCGAGTGCATCTTCTTCCGTCGAGTCGGCTCCTTGGGACTGCGCTTTGCGTACTCTTCTCGGCCGTATCTTTGTCAGCGCAATCCACTCCATCCTTGCGCGTAAAGCCGATCACGCGATCCCCATTCGTCGTGGCCTCTTCTCTGTCGTTGAGCGCGGCTCCTACGAGCGTGGCCGCCGGCGACCTCAATGGCGACGGCAAGCTCGATCTGGTCATTACGAAAAAGACATCAGGCAACGTTACCGTTCTGCTAGGCAACGGTAACGGAGGTTTCTCCCTCGGTGTGGACTACGCCGCGGCGAAGCTTGCCGCAAACGTGGTGGTCGCCGACCTCAATGGCGATGGAAGACTCGACGTCGCCGTGACGGATACCGCGAACGGAGCCGTCGATGTGCTCTTCGGCAATGGCGATGGCACACTGCGCGCGCCGGTCACCTATACGGCGCAATCCAGTCCCCTTGCGCTGGCCGTGGGAAACTTCACCGGCAAAGGCAAGATCGACCTCGCCGTGGCCAGCGCCCATGGGCTCTCCATCCTGCTGAATGACGGCAGCGGCAACTTCACCGCGGCGGCTTCCGTTGCGCTCAGCAGCCAGCCACAGTCCCTCACGGCATCCGACCTGCGCCGCACCGGGCGCGACGACCTGGCGCTGGCCAATCGGAATGGCACTGTCACGGTTCTGCTCGGCAACGGCTCGGGCAACTTCAGCACCGAACCGGCATTGAGCGTCGCCGGCGGGTCGCTCTCGGCGGTAATCGCGGGCGACTTCAACGACGACGGCAAGGCCGATCTCGCTGTCTCCACAGCGGCCTCCAATACGGTGTCGATCCTGCTCGGCCATGGCGACGGAAGCTTTGCGCCGGCCGTCGCGTACACGGTCGGCAACAGCCCGGCTTCGCTCATCGCTGCCGATCTGCGCAGCAACGGCATCACCGATCTGGTCAGCGTGAATCAAGCCGCCAACACCTTCAGCGTCCTGCTCGGCAACGGCGACGGCACCTTCCGTTCCTCGTCGGACTTCGTTGCCGGCAACTCGCCCCTTGCGCTTGCGGCGGGCGACTTCAACGGCGACGGACACGCCGATCTCGCCATCGTGAACAGCGCCACCGCGAGCATCGCTTTGCCTCTGGGCCGCGGCGACGGCACCTTTGTTGCGTCGCGCGCCTATCGCGCCGATCTCGAGCGCAAGGCCATCGCCAGCGGCGACCTGAACGGCGATGGACGCGCCGATCTTGTCGTCACCAACTTCTGCGGCAGCGACCCCTCGTGCTCGAGTACCGGTACCGCCACCGTCTTCCTCGCACAACTCGACGGCACCTACAAAGCGGCTTCCACCATCACGCTTGGCAACGGGCCGGCGGCCGTGGCTCTCGCCGATCTGAACGGCGACAAGAAGCTCGATCTGCTGGCGCTCAATCAAAACGACAAGTCGCTCATGACGATGGCCGGCAACGGCGATGGCACCTTTGGCGCGCCGCAACTCTATTCCCTCGCCGCGAGCCCGCGGGCTCTCTATGTCGGCGACTTCAACGGCGACGGCCATCCTGATCTCGCCATCGCCTCTGACTGCGGCCAGACCACCTGCTCGCAGCCCGGCACTCTCGACATCTGGCTCGGCCGCGGTGACGGCAGCCTGGCTGCTTCGGCCAGCTACACCGTCGGCTACTCGCCGGTCTCCATCGCCGCCGGCGACCTGCGCGGCACCGGCCATCTTGATCTCGTGGTGGCCAACGCCTGCGGCGATTTAGGCGCCTGCACCGGTGACGGAACCGGCGCGCTGCTCGCCAATGACGGTACCGGCAAATTCACGCAGATGGGCGAGGTCGATCTCGGACCGTCGCCTTCTTCGATCGCTCTGGGCAATCTGAGTGGCAGCGGGCTCGATCTCGCCGTCGCCCAGCGCACCAGCAATCAGATCGCGGTGCTGCACGCCAACGGCTCGGGCGGCTTCGGCGCGCCCGCCACTTATTCTGTCGGCACCGCTCCTTCGGCGCTCACCATCGCCGACTTCAACGGCGACGGCAACCAGGACGTCGCGGTCGCCAACTTCCAGTCCTCCACGGTCAGCGTTCTCTACGGCACCGGCGCCGGCGCGCTGGGCTCGGCAACCACCTATCCCGTGAGTTCCGGCCCGGATGCGATGGTCGCGGTCGCGCCCCTCAGCGGCCACATCGCTTCGCTGGTCACGACCAATGGCAACACCGGCGCGACGCCGATGGGCAATGGGATTACAGCCTTGGGGGGCTTCGGCGGAACAACGGCCTCGACAACCACATTCACATCTGCAGGAACAAACGCGGCCGTAGACACTCAGATCACGATCTCAGGCAATGTGGCGCCGACGTCCGGCTCCGGTACAACTCCGACTGGAAGCCTCGTATTCGCCATTGACGCCAGCGGAACAGGAGTCGGACCGTTTACTTATCTAGCCGATTGCGGCGGCGCTGCCGGCGTAGCGCTCGACGGATCAGGCAACGCAACCTGCTACACGCAGTTGTTGCCCGCAGCCACCAATAATATCCAGCTCCAGTACTTAGGCGACTCGACCTACAGCACCAGCGCGTCGGCTTCTGACCAGCAGTACATAATCTCGGCTACAGGCACAGCCGTCAACTTAACGCCGCTTTCAGGCTCTTCCACTCTTGGTCAGTCGGTCACGTTTACGGCAACCGTCGCCCCGAACCCGGCTCCGGCCAACACGCACGGCGACACAATGGCGTTAACATTCCCCGGAACAATGGCCTTTTCCTACAGCAACAATAGTGGGCCCACAATTTCGATCAGCAGCTGCAGTACCGTCACGGTCGTCAACAACGCGGCCAGCGAAAACGCCACGGCCACTTGCACTACATCGGCTCTGCCCGTGGGCAGTAACTCCATCACGGCGACCTACTCTGGCGATGCAAACTACAACACGAACACAAGCTCCGCTGCGACGCAGACCGTCAGTCAGGGCGCCACGACTACTTCGGTGAGTACATCGGGCAGCCCGTCCGGCCTGAATGTAGGCGTAACCTTCACAGCCACACTGGTTCTGCCTTCGGGAGCAACGGAGACGCCGTCCGGGACCTATGCCTTCACCGACAATGGCAACGCAATTTCTGGCTGTGGAACACAGGGTCTAGCGTCCTTGCAAGCCACCTGCACCACATCGTCCCTCACCGGCGGCAGCCACACGATCGTGGCCACTTACTCCGGCGACACGAACTACACCACAAGTAGCGGGAGCGTGAACCAGACGGTGACTGTGGGCAGTGGTACGACCAGCACGTC
>Ga0335073_10001321_pt1 | contig 33092 bp, 26 predicted proteins | sample Lox_Sample_22_FD_207093 | JGI IMG/M metagenome (GOLD analysis project Ga0335073, IMG submission 207093) | Soil microbial communities from Loxahatchee National Wildlife Refuge, Florida, United States - Lox_Sample_2.2 | ecosystem: Environmental > Terrestrial > Soil > Wetlands | place: USA... | reverse complement strand
GCGCAACTGACCTTAACATCCTCGCGGTGAGCGTCGGCGCGGCCGCACCGGACCTTCGGCGTCCCGCGGCGCGCACTGCGGCGTCGCGGGGGCGTGCTGCGTTGGCCGATCCGGCGGTGATCGCGGCCTGTGGATTGACGTTGCTGGCCGCGGTCCTGCGCTTCTATCGGCTCGGTCATCAGGGCTTCTGGTTCGACGAGGCCAACACCGCGCTGCTCGTGCATTTCTCGCCGGGGAAGATGCTTGGGCTGATCCCGCAGACCGAGTCCACGCCCCCGCTCTACTACTGCGTGGCGTGGATCTGGGCGCGAGTGTTCGGTTACGGCGAGACGGGGCTGCGCTCGCTGTCGGCGGTGTGCGGCGTGTTGCTGGTGCCTGTCGTGTACGGCGCCGGCGCGCGGTTGATGTCGCGGCGCGCCGGCGTGATCGGGGCGGCGTTGGCCGCGTGCAGTCCGCTGCTGATCTGGTACTCGCAGGAGGCGCGTTCGTACTCGATGCTCGCGCTGTTGACGGGCGTGTCGCTGCTCGCGTTCGCGTATGCACGGTCCTCGCCGACGCCGCGCGTTCTGGCGGCGTGGGTCGTCGCTTCCGCGCTCGCGCTCGCGACGCACTACTACGCAGTGCTGGCGGTCGTGCCGGAGGCGGTGTGGCTGGTCTGGAGCTTTCGGTCGCGGCGGCCCGTTCAGATCGCGGTCGGCGTGGTCGGGCTGTGCGGCCTCGGGTTGATCCCACTCGCGATCTCGCAGCACGGCACGGGTCGCGGCAACTGGATCTCGCACGCTCCGTTCGGCCGGCGGCTCGGGCAGATCGTGCCGGAGTTCGCGGCCGGGTTCGAGGGGCCGGCCCACGGCGTGTTCGAACCGGTGGCGCTCGCCGTGGTCGTGTTGTCGTTGGTGCTGTTGTTCACGCGCTCCGGGACTGACTTGCGAAGGGGGGCTTTGGTGGCGGGCGGGCTCGCGCTGGCGGGATTTGTCCTGAGCCTGCTGTTGGTGGCGGTCGGGTTCGACGATCTGCTGGCGCGCAACATGCTCGCGATCTGGGCGGCGTGCGCGCTGCTCGTCGCCGGCGGGTTGGCCGTGCCGCGGCCGCGCTTGGTGGGTGTGGTCGCCGCGCTCGTCCTGTGCGTCATGGGCGTGACCACGGCATTGGGCGTGGCGTTCGATCGGAACTACGAGCGGCCGGACTGGCGGGTCGTGGCTTCTGCACTGGGGACTCATGCACCGGCCGGTGGACGCGCGATCCTGATCCAGCACTATCGGGATCTGTTGCCGCTGTCGCTGTACGTGCCTCGTCTGCAGTTCTGGCGCGGCGGTGGCGCGGTTCGGGTGCGCGAGTTCGATGTCGTGTCGTTCACCTCGCCGGCGAGCGCCGGCTTCTGCTGGTGGGGGTCGGCCTGCAACCTGTGGCCGTCGCGCGCGCAGTCGCACTATGTACTCCCCGGATTCCGTGAGGTCTCGCGGCGGCGGGAGCTTCAGTTCACGGTGATCCGGATGGTGGCTTCTCGTCCGGTGGTCGTGACGCCCGGTGAGGTCTCGCGCACGTTGACGACGACGCGCCTGGTCAATGACGAGCTGCTGACGCAGCGGTAGCGGCTGGCTGTCCTCACCGGGTTCGGCCCATCCCCCACCCGGGGTCGCATAACTCGGCAGTGGACCCGCGGCGCGACGACGTTGCCGCGTTGGCCGTGATTATCGTGCGTGACTCGGCAAGGTCCGGGCGAGGCGGCTCATTTGCCGCGCTGTGCACCTCGGGGTCGGCTCGGGGCGCCGCGCGGACCTGCACAGCACGCCAATGGCGCGGAAATTCGCTCACCGTGACGTGTGGTGCAGGTGGGGCATGCACCACACGCCACGGTCCGGCTGCGGACGCCCGAGTGTCGCGTCATGCATGTCGACCGGATCGGGAGGACGCCCAATCGACCAGCTTTTCGACCTCGCCGGCGGTCAACTTGCGCCACCGCCCGCGCGGCAGATCGCCGAGCGACAGCGGCCCGAACCCCACCCGCTCAAGCCGCTTCACCGGGTGCCCGACGGCCTCGCACATCCGCTTGACCTGGCGCTTTCGCCCCTCGTGGATCGTGATCTCGATCGTGTCGGCGCCGACGCGACGCACCTTCGCCGGCGCGGTCCGGCCGTCGTCGAGCTCGACGCCCGCGCGCAAGGCCCGCAGCGACGCTTCCCGCACGGGCGGGCCGCCGACCACGGCCCGGTAGGTCTTCTCGACCTCGAAGCTCGGGTGCGTCAGCCGGTGCGCGAGGTCGCCCCCGTTCGTGAGCAGGATCAGGCCGGTGGTGTCGATGTCGAGCCGTCCGACCGGATACAGGCGCTCGGTCTGCGGGACCATCGTGACCACGGTCGGGCGGCCCTGCGGATCGCGGGCGGTCGAGACGACGCCGGCGGGCTTGTTGAGCGCGTAGATCACGCGCTCGTTGTGGCCGTGCGCGACCGGCTTGCCGTCCACCGACACCGCGTCGTTGACACCGACGTCGCGCGCCGGATCGGTGACGACGGACCCCCCGACGGTCACCCGGCCGGCGCGGACGATCTCCTCGGACGCGCGCCGCGAGGCGACGCCGGATGTGGCCAGGTACTTGGCGAGTCGCAATGTCCTGCCACCATAGACAGCGTGGATCTGAACCTTCTCGACAGCAGGCTCGCCGAGCTGGGCGAGCCGCGGTACCGCTCCGGACAGGTGTGGAAGTGGGCGGCGCGCGGCGCCTCGGCGTATGCCGAGATGTCCGACCTGCCGATCGAACTCCGGGACACGCTCGCCGAAACCGTCCCGTTCTCGAGCTTGACCGTCGAGCGCGAGGCCCACGCGAGCGACGGGACCGTCAAGGCGCTGTTCTCGACCGCCGACGGCCGCCCCGTCGAGGCCGTGCTGATGCGCTACCGGGACGGCCGGCGCTCGATCTGCCTGTCCTCCCAGTCCGGTTGCCCGCTCACGTGTACGTTCTGCGCCACCGGTGCCATGAAGTTCGGGCGGAACCTGACCGCATCCGAGATCTTGGATCAAGCCCTCTTCTTCCGCCGGACAACAACCGTCGACCACGCCGTGTTCATGGGCATGGGCGAGCCGATGATGAACCTCGACAGCGTCCTTGCCGCCTGCGAGCGGCTTCCCGACATCGGCATCGGCCACCGCCGCACCGCGATCTCGACGATCGGCTGGATTCCCGGGATCGAGCGCCTGGCCGAGACCCCGATGCCGATCCGGCTGGCGCTCTCGCTGCACGCCGCCGACCCGGCGCTCAGGACCGAGCTCATGCCGGTGAACGAGCGCTACCCGCTCCCCGATGTGATCGCCGCGTGCGAGGCGTACTACGAGCGCAAGCGCCGCAAGGTGTTCGTCGAGTACGTCATGCTCGCCGGGGTCAATGACTCCTTCGCGCAGGCCGACCAGCTCGCGGAGGCGCTCGACCCGCGCATGTTCAAGGTCAACCTGATCCCGTACAACCCGACGGACTCGGGGTTCACGGGCTCGAGTCCCAAGGCGATCGCGGCGTTCAAAGACGAGCTCGAGCGGCGCGGCCTGGACGCCACCGTTCGGCTCACCCGAGGCCGTGACATCGACGCCGCCTGCGGCCAGCTCGCGGCGCGCTCACAGCGGGTGCCCCAGCCGGTCAGCCCGTGACGGCGGCGGGCGGCGGCGCGACCACCGCCACAGCCGCGTGCGCGACGTTGTTGGTCAGCCTTGGGTCGTAGGTTGCGGTACCGACCGCGGCGAAGTTCTTGAAGCGGCTCGACGCCTTGCTCACCCGCACGCGAACCGTAATCGTCACCCTGGCGCCGGGCCGCACGATGCCGAGCTGGCACAGGATCGGCACCGGCTTGTGGCGCACCGCGCAGCGCCCGGTGCTGCTGCGGGCTGACAGCACGACGGCGCCTGCCGCCGGCTTGTCACCGAGGACGACGCGCGTGGCGTCGTTTGGGCCGTGATTCTTGACGGTGATGCGATACGTGACGACGCTGCCCGTGACGACGCTCGGCGACGATGCCGTCTTCGTCACCGAAAGGTCAGTCCAAGGTGCGCTCGGCTCATCGGGATTCGGCGCGGGCGGCGGCGTCGGGGTCGGCGTCGGCGTCGGCTGGGGCGGCAGGGGCTCGGGTGGCTCCGGCCCGGGCTCGGGCGGAGGCGTCGGCGTGAACAGGTCCGTGTACACGCACCGCACGCTCGGATTGTCGGCCGTCAGCGTGACCACGGTGGCACCCTGAGCGAATCCCAGAAGCTGCTGATCGCACACGATCGACACCAGTGCCCAGGCGCCGGCCGGTGTGCTTGGGGGCGTCTCCTCGACGACTCGGTAGGAGCCAAGCGGCAGATGATCGGTCGCATCCGCAGGCGTGCGGGGCGTTGCGTCGGCCGGTGTGCCCTGTGTCGTCGTCGTGGCACTCTGGAGGAACTGGGCGGGGCTCCCCTGGAGCGGCTGAACGACGAACGCGACCGTGCCAACGGCGCCTTCCGTGACCTTGGCGATCGAGATCGCGCCGGCGGGCGTGAACGAGTTCTCGAACAGGCACGTCACCTGCTGACCGGCGACGATCGTCACCTGGAACGAATGCGTGGTCGAGCGCCTCACGCTGTTGCAGTTCACGCTGTCGAGGTCCCAGTCCCCCTTGTTCGTCTCGGGTTGATGCTCGTCGATTGTGTAGGTGCCGGGAGCGAGATCGACCAGCGAGGGCACCGCGTTGACTGGGACGTTCTGCTGTGTCGTCGTCGCGGTCACCGTGTGCGTCGTCCCGCCTCCGACGGGGGTCACGTCGAACGAGAACTGCCCGACGCCGCCCCGGGTGATCTTGCGAATCGTCAGTCCGCCGGAAGGGGGCACGTAATGATTCGTGTACGTGCACGTCACATAGCTAAGCGCGGCCAAGTGAATCGTCGCGGTACCGCCGCTGATGTCGAACGTGCTCGCCGGGGTACCCGCGCCGTTCGTGCACACCAGCGAGGTGAGCGCGTAGCCGGCGACCGGACCCTCGGTCACGGTCCAGTCCGAGCCCCCGGCTCGATAGAAGGTCATCGACGCGCCGTCCGTGAGCTGGAATCCGCTCGGGTCGAACGAGATCGTCCCGTTGAACGGGAACGCCGGGTTGGCGCCCGAGGGAAGGCCCGTCACCTGCTTGCGGATCGTGATTACGCCGGTCGTCGGCGGCGGCTTGACGTAGTAGGCGTAACAGAACACGTGACGGACGCCCGACGGGAAGAACACGTACTCGACGTTGTCGCCGTTGACGTTGTCCGTGGCGCAGCGGAGCGTGCCGAATCCGTACTCGGGGCCTGGATACGGCTGGGCCAGCACGGGGTCGGTTGGGGTACCTCCCTGCACCCACAGGCTCGAGTTGCTGGCCTGCCTGCGCTGGGCGTTCGTCAATTCGATCGTGGTTGCGCCGGCGATCGTCTGACCCGGGACCGGCTGCGCGTTGTTGTCGAGCAGCGGCGTCGAGGCCTGGGTCACGATCGAGGTGCTGTAGGCATTCGTGACCTTCGACAGTGACCCCCAGTCCCCGGTCACCGCGCGGCTCTCATAGTCGGTCCCGAGCGTGAATTGCCAGCCGGGCAGCGGCTGACACAGCGTCTGCGGGTACTGGTCCTCGTAAGCCGGATTGACGAGCACGCCGCTCGTGCCGTATTGCGTGTTTGGCCCCAGATCCTTGAGGCTCTCGACGATGTTGTTGCGGGCCTTGTTCGCGAAGATGTCGCTGTAGTCCGGGCACACTCGTGCGGCGAACGTGACGAAATAGCCGGACTGCGCGTACGCCGGCGCAGCCGTCACCGCGAACATGAGCCATACCGCGCAAAGAGGGATGACGACCAACGCCGCGACGTGGCGCCTCACGCTGTGGCGCGACTGGCCCGACGCCGTCGTCGACGATCTGGTTCCCACCTCGCTGCCGAGCCTATAGGCGGCGTACTACAAATCCGAGGGTGCAGGCAAGCCTCTCGTACGGGGTGCACGCAAGAGTCCCAGTGCTGATCCCGAGTCCGCTGCCCAGGGCATGGGTTAGCTAACGTCGACGGGTGTGCCCGGCAGTTGGTTCTCGCCGACCGTATGCACCAGCCAGTCGATCGAGTCGTTGGCGAGACGAATGCACCCATGACTCGCAGCCGTCCCGAGCGGATCCAGAAGGCTCGCACCTCCCCGGCCGTGGATCCCGACCGTGCCGTCGCCACCATCGAACTGCTGCAGCACGTCGCTGTGCGCCGTCAACTCGAGCACCCAGCTGCCGAGAAAATCGTTCGGATGCCACGGGATCGCCCACGCGACCGCGAACAGCCCGGTGGGTGTCGGGGTGCTCGGCTTCCCCACCACGACACTGATCGTGCGAACCGACCTCCCTGCGCGGAACAGCGTGAGCATGCGGTTCGCCGTCGTTACCTCGATGCGCCACGGTGTCTGCTCGACGTCGACGAGGTTCGCGTTGATCCAGCCGGTGGCGTTGTTGGGACGCCAGGGAAGGCGGACCCGCACCCAGCATCGATCGAACGAGTCGCGCGGTCGCCCGAGGACCAGCAGCCAGGGAGCATCGCCCGGGGCAACCGACGTCGACGGATCCAGCCTCCTGCCGGGCACGCGGTCGAACACCCCGATCCGCGACTCCAGACCGACTTTCCACGCGACGGTCTTGGTCGGCCCGGCCACCGGCGTGCCACCTAGCACCCTCGTGCATGCGGTGCTAGTAGCCGCAGCGTTCTCGGCCGCCGCCGCATTCCCGACCGGCACTGCCGCCCCGGAGGCCAACACCGCCGACACCAGAATCAAGCCACGACGCATCTGCCCCATCGCTGACCGACAAGTTATCTCACGCCGACCGCCACCCGCTCCCGACGACGCGGGGCGGGTGGCGATCGGTCAGCTCAACCCGTAACCACGGGGGGTGGCGGAGCCGGAGCCGCCGCCCTGGCGCGTACAGCCGCGGCGTCGAAGGCCGGGTCGGCGTTGCCGGCGCTGGCGACCGCCGTGTCCGTGTGCAACCCGGTCCGCGTGACAAGCAACGTGGCGTGGACCGTCCGGCTCTCGCCTGGTGCGAGGTTCCCGACAGTCCACACGACGCTGCCGTCGTTCTGGATCGAGCCGTGGTTCGCAGCGGCGACGACTTGCCCGCCGGGTGGCGGTGTCTCGTGGACGCGGACTTCATGCGCCGTCGCGTGCCCGATGTTCCTGACGGTGATCGTGATCGGGACCCGGTCGCCGACGCGCGTGTGCGCCGGCATCTGCTTGATGACCGTCAGGCGCGGCGCGTTTGCGATGTCCCCGCACTCGGGGATGCCGTTGTCTATGTCGTTGCATGGCTCGTCGGGGATCAACCCTCCGCCTTCGCCGTCTTCGCCGGGGGGCCCGGCGACGCGCGTGTTCGTAATCGTGCACACGATGTTGTCGTCGGCGCTGTTGAGCGTCACCTCGACGGGCGTGTTGTCGGTGCTCTGTCCGGCCGGGGCGCCGTTATTGACGCACTTGGTCGTGATCGTGTAGTCGGCGAGCGTGATCGCCTGATCGGCGGACACCTGCTCGCTGACCGCGTACGTACCCAGCGGGCGAGCTAGCCGGATCTTCCCGTTGCCGACCCGCTCGAGCACCGTCTTGCCGTTGACGAGCAGGTCGAACCGTCCCGTGTCGTCGCTCGGAACGAGACGCTTGACGACGGTAAGGTGCGCCACCGTCCTCGAGTTCTCGACCACGCAGGTGACGTGACCCTTGGGGGGGACTACCAGGTCCTCGGCAATAATTGACCCGGTGGTGCGTGGCGGTGCTTCGGTCACGCCGCCGTCCGCGTCAGTCACCTTGCACTGAGCGAGCACCAAGTGGAACCCCGGCTTGGGCTCTTCGGTGACGACGCTCAGCCTCGCGTCCCCGGGGCCGAGGAGCTTCCATAGGAATTCGGCCTCTCCGTCGGAGCCCGTGGTCACACTCGCAGATGGTCGACGGGGCGGAAGGCCCTCATTCGGCACCAGCCATTCATGGGTGGGCGGTGGCGTGAGCGTCGCCTTGAACGTCCACCCCGAGGCCTCCACGAACTGCCCGGGTCGGCCGTAGTCGTACTTGGTGATGTTCAACGTGCCGCCGCAAAGCCCGGCGACGATCGCCTTCAGTTTTGCCTCCAACTCAGCGAAGTGATCCAGCAGCGTGTAGTCGGAGTGCTCGACATCTATTCCCTCGCGCGTCCCGGAGACCGCCGTGAGACGGGAGACGCTGGCCGGGCTGCTTACGGCGGCCCCGACACCGATCGCGAACACACGCGAGCCGATCATTCCTGGGCTCGGCTCTTTGACCGCGTTGGCGGCGGCGACTGCGGGCGTCATTATGTCGGCGCCTCCGTCGAGGGTCGTAGTGAAACTGGTCGTCGCGTTCGTTCCGTTGGGATCGCCGTCGGTCATGAACACAACGAGGTCTGGGAGCGCGGGAAGGCCCGTGCTGACCTCATCGAATGCGCTCTCCCAGTTCGTCCCCGAGCGCGCGGTGCTGCTGATGTTCGCGAAATTATTGAGGCCCGGGTTGAAGGTGCTGCCGATCGTCTCCCCGTCGACCTCCGTGTAGGGGACGAGCACGCGTGACCTTTGCGCAAACGCGATAACCGCCACGCTTGCTCCGGTGTCGTCCAGCGCTGCCACGAACGCCTTGGCAGCGTCTCGAGTCCTCACGACATCTGCAGCGTCGATCGACAGCGACTCGTCGAGCACGAGCGCCACGCTCAATCCGCACTTGAGCTCTTTAGTTGGGTTGGTCGTTGGTGTGGTCGCGGTAACCTGGCCACCGCTCGCGACGTTGCTACTGGTTCCAGTGCACCCGTTGGTGTCAAACGCCTGGAAGGAGGTTGTGTAAGTGCCCGGCGACCGCGGCAGCGCGGGGCGCACGTTAACCGTCTGGCTGGTGGTGGTCGAGGTACTAGTCGAGACGTTGTTCAGGCATTCGCCGTTGTTCACGTTCCCGCCGTAGTAATAGCGGATGGATCTGAGGACGCTCCCGCTTCGGGAAACCGTGACGGTCGAATTGGTGATAGGACTGCTGTTGATCCCGCCGATCATGACCGAGCCCGGTGGTCCGCTAGTTCTCGACAGACTGACACCCGTGATCGAGAGCGCCGCCGACGCGACGGCTGGGACCGCCGCCATCAATCCGATCGCAGCAATCAAGCCGCAAACGAGCCGTCCGATCCGCTTGACGTGACGCCGCCTGGAAACGATCGCGGACCCGCGAGGCATAGGAACCTCCCTGCTGCTGGACGTATGTCGCTGCGTCGGTCTCCCGATACCTCTTCCCCGAGGATGGGCGACGGACGCCGAGCGACCGCGAACCATATCGCCGCTGCCTACGCTGTCAATCGACGCAGCGCCGGTGGCGTTCAGGGACCGGCGGCGCGGGCCTCGCCGGCCTGGAGCAGGCGCTCGCGCAGCTCCGCTTCGAGCTCCGGCGATGGATCGAAAGCGTCGATGCCCGGCAGCTCCTCGAGCGAGTTCAGCCCGAACAGCGCCAAGAACAGCTCGCTCGTCCGGTACAGGACGGCGCCGAACTGCGACCGTCCGGACTCCTCGAGGAGACCGCGTTCGAGCAGGGTGGCCGCGGCCGACTCGGCGTTGACGCCCCGGATCCGGGCGATCTCGGGCCGCGAGACCGGCTGCAGATAGGCGACGATCGCGAGCGTCTCGGCCTGAGCGGGCGTCAGCACAGGCGTGCGCGGCCGCGCGAGCAGTCGGCGCGCGGCGGGCTCGGCGTCGGCGTGGGTCGAGAGCGCCCAGCCGCCGGCGAGCTCGCGGAGGACGAGTCCCCGGCGCTCGAACTCGTAGTACTCGCGCAGGCGCTCGAGCGCCGAGACGACCTCGTGGAGCTCGGCGCCGGTCGCGTCGGCGAGCGCCTGGGCCTCGACGGGGTCGGCGCTCAGGAACAGGAGCGCCTCGACCTGGCTTTCCAGCGGCAGGCTCACGCCGTCATCCGCTCCTCGGGACGGGCCACGCGAGCCCCATGCACCGCTCCGTTCGCCGCGATCGTGATCTCGCCGAAGGGCTCCTCCTGCGTCCAGCTGAGCTCACCCTGCTTGTGGAGCTCGAGCACCGCGTACAGCGTCACCGCGATCGTGACCCGGTCGGCCTGGACGACCGCCTCGTCAAACGAGAAGCTGCCGCGCCGCAGCAGCATGCGCAGGTGCGTGAGGCGCTCGGCCACCGTCACCCGCGACCCCACCATGTGGCTGACGTTGACCGGCTCGGGAAGCTCCAGCAGCCCGCCGATCGCGTTGGCCAGCACCGCTGGGTCGTAGACCGCGCTCGCCTCGGGCAGCGCGGCGCGCCGCAGCGAGGGCGGCAGCGGCGCGGAGCGGAAGCGATGGCCCTCCTGTCCGGCGAGCAGCTCGCGCAGCGCCGCCGACGCCGCCCGGTAGCGGTGGGCGTCGAGCAGCCGCGCCAGCAGCTCCTCGGCGGCCTCGCCGGGATCGAGCTCGATCAGCTCCTGCATGTCCTCTCCGGGCAAGAGCAGGCGGGACTTCAGCTCGAGCAGCGCGGCGATCAGCACGAGGAACTCGGTCGCGGCCTCGAGCTCGAGCTCGCCGCGACGCTCGAGGTGGTCGATGTAGGCGATCACGACCTCGGCCAGATCGACCTCGAGCAGGTCGATCTCCTCGCGCAGGATCAGCGTCAACAGGAGATCAAACGGCCCAGCGAAGACGTCGAGGTCCAGCTCCAGGTCGGCGATCCGCATGGCCCCGGCAGGCTAGCGGCGCGGCCGGACCGGACCGACGCCCATCGCCCGGCGGACGTCGATCATCACCTCAGACGCGATCGCGCGGGCCTTTTCGGCACCGACGGCGAGGATCCGCTCGAGTTCGTCCTCGTCCGGCCGCAGCTCCTGGTAGCGCTCCCTCACCGGCGCGAGGAACTCGACCACCGCGTCGCCGACGGCCTGCTTGAACGCCCCGTAGCCCGACCCATCGAACGTCTGTTCGACCTCCTCGGGCGCGATCCCCCGGACCGCCGCCAGGATGTCGATCAGGTTGGAGACGCCCGGCTTGTCCGGGGCGCGCACGACCTCGCTGCCCGAGTCGGTCACCGCCGAGCGGAACTTCTTGAGGATCACATCGGGCTCGTCGAGCACCAGCACGGTGCCCTGGGGGCTGCCGCCGGTCGTCGACATCTTCTTGTCCGGGACCTGGAGGTCCATGATCCGGGCGCCGACCGCCGGAACCCGGAGCTCTGGCACCACGAGCGTCTCCCCGAAGCGGCCGTTGAACCGCTCGGCGACGTCGCGCATCAGCTCGACGTGCTGGCGCTGGTCCTCCCCCACGGGCACCTCGTTCGCCCGGTAGACGAGCACGTCGGCGGCCTGGAGGACCGGATAGAAGAAGAGGCCCGCGGACACGAGGTCGCGCTGAGAGCCCGCCTTGTCCTTGAACTGCGTCATGCGGTTGAGCTCCCCGAACGAAGTCACGCTCGAGAGCAGCCAGGTCAGCTCCGAGTGCTCGTGCACGTCGCCCTGGCGGAAGAAGATGCACCGGTCCGGGTCGAGCCCCGCCGCCAGCAAGGTTGCCGCCGTGTCATAGACCGCCTCGCGCAACCCGGCAGGCTCGTACGGAACCGTGATCGCGTGCAGGTCCACAAGGCAGTAGATCGCCTCGCCTCGGTCCTGTCCGGCCACCCACTGGACGATCGCGCCGATGAAGTTGCCGAGGTGCTTGCGCCCGGTCGGCTGGATACCCGAGAAAATCCGCATCGCCCTCTCAGGCTATCCGGCGGAGCGCCGCCGTGACGACTACGGATCGGCCAGGAGCCGCTCGAGCGGCGTATCGGCCCTGCTCTGAGCGGGCTTCCCGGTGCGCTCGTTTCTCAGCACATAGGCGGCGACGACGCCGCCGATGGCGCCGCAGACGTGACCCTGCCAGGAAACGCCGTAGTGGGGCACGACGCTCGACAGGAGCGCACCGCCCCAGATCACGCCGACGATCAAGCCGATCAGCAGCTCGAGCACGTTGCGGTTGAAGAAGCCGCGCGTGAAGAGGTACGTGGCGTACCCGAACACGACGCCGCTGGCGCCGTCGGTGACGACCCCCGAAGGCGAGATCAGCCACGTCCCGATCCCTCCGACCACGATCACGATCAGCGTCACGAGCGCGAACCGCTTGGCTCCCTGGAGCGCGATGATCAACCCCATGAACACGAACGGGACCGTGTTCGCGATCAGGTGCTGCCAGCTCACGTGGATGAACGGCGCGGTGAAGATCCCCCACAGGTGCCCGATGTTCCGCGCGTAGATGCCGTCGTTGTCGAGCCTGTTCGAGTCGACCGTGTTGATCAGCTCGATGAACCACATGAGCACGACGATCCCCGCCAGTACCGCAACCCCTTCCAGCTGCGTTTGACCTCGACGAACCGAGGGCCGGGGCCTTTGGCTGGGAACCGTCGTGCTCATGAACGCTAAGGATCGCAGGTGCCCGACCCGGGCAATGAAGGTCCCGCTAAGAATCGAGCACCGCGGCCGCCACCGCCAGTGCGACCGCCGCGCGGTCGCGGAGCGACGGAGCGAGCACGAACTCGTCGGGAGTATGCGCGCCGCCGCCGCGCGGACCGAGCCCGTCGACGGTCAGCGCGATGTGCGGCGCAAAGTGGCTGGCGTCGCTGGCGCCGCCGCGCGGGCAGCCGATGATCGGCGCGCCCAGCCTGGCGCCGGCGCGCTCGAGCAGCCCGCCGGTCGCCTCCCGCGAGTCCATGCCGGGCCAGATCCGCAGCATCTTCGTGTCCAGGCCGACGCCGTCGAGCTCGCCGGGGACCGCCGCGCACACCGCATCGAAAGCCTCGCTGCGGTCGGCGCGCATGTCGCACAGAAGCTCGCCGTGGGCGGGCACGACGTTGAACGCCTCGCCCGAGCGCACGACGGTCGGGACCACGCTCAGCCGCTCGGCGCCGTTCGGGTCGTGGTGCTTGGCGACCTCGATCGCGGTGCTCGCCAGCGCGAGCAGGGCGTTCCGGCCGCGATCGGGCGCGCTCCCGGAATGCGATGCGCGGCCGGTGGCGAGCACGCGCATGGTCCCGGCCGCTTTGCGCTGGACGACGACCGCCTCCTGGCCGTCGGGCGCGAGCTGGCCGCCCTCGAAGCACAGACACGCGTCGTAGGAGGCGAATCGCTCGATGTGGACGAATTTGTGCCGACGCCACTCCTCGTCGGTGACCAGCAGCAAAGCCACCTCGGCGAAGAGCTCGGGGTGGGGCGCCAGCGCGCGCGCCACGCCGAGCGCCAGCACGTCTCCGCCCTTCATATCGACCGTACCCGGTCCGTACAGCCGGTCGCCATCGCGCCGGAGCGGCGCGTGCGAGGCGTGCTCGATGACGGTGTCGAGGTGACCGAGAAGCAGCAACCGACCCGAGCCGCTCCCGGAGATCCGGGCCACCATGTCGTCGGCGCTGCCCGGCGTCGAGCACGGAACGCGTTCGATCTCGGCCTGCGGCGGCAGGAACGCCGCGCACAGCGCGATCGCCTCCTCCGCGCCGTCGATGTCGCCCGAGGGCGAGGACACCGCCACCAGCGCCTCGAGCTCGCGCACCGCTCGGGCGGCGATCTCGGCGGCGCCGTCAGCTACGAACTGGTCCATCCGCGTAGTCTGCCGACCGCGCGAGGGCCAGCACCTCGCCGGCGGGCAAGGTCCCGGGCCCCCGGCGTTCGCGCACGTGGCGCTCTGAGAACTCGCACAGCGCATCGTTGACGGGCGTGGCCACCCCGTGGAGCCGGCCGAGCAGCGACACCTCGCCGTTCAGGTAATCGGTCTCGACCGTCGCCGCGCCGCGCACGAGGCTCTGGCGGGTCGAGGAGCCGGCGCGTTCGCGGCCGGCGATCGGCTGGATGTCGAGCTCCTTCCAGCGACCGACGACATCGTTGACCTCGTCGGCCACGAACTCGATCCCGGCCGCGGTCAGCGCGGCCCGGCCCTCCTCCTGGGCGAGCTCGATCAGCTCGTCGGCGGCCGGCCCGGGCTCGCACATCGCGTCGACGGCGTTGGCCAGGTTCGAGAGCAGCTTCGCGTGCTTGTAGCGCATGATGTTCGGCCGCGGCACCGAGCTGAAGTCGGAGTCGCCGAGCGCCTGGGCGATCTCCTCGCACAGGGCATCGAGGCCTTCCGGATAGCGGCCGACGTCGATCACTCCGGTACGGCGGCTCCCGTAGGCCTGGACGATGCCGGGCTCCAGATGGGCGGTCGGGGACATCACCACCGCGCCGTAAACGTTCGGAAACAGTCGCAGCGCCGCCCGTTCGTTCTCGACGCCGTTTTGGAGGCACACCACGGGCGTGGTGGCCGGGACGGCCGGCCTGAGCGCGGCGAGCGCGCCGGCGGTGTCCTGGCTCTTGGTCGCGAGCATGACCACGTTGTCGCCGCGCCATTGCAGACCGTCCGGCGCATCAGCCACCGGGATCTGGAGGTTGGCGGCCGTCGCGTGGGGCTGCTCGAGCGTGAGCCCTCGTTCGCGAATCGCGCGGCAGTGGGCGCCGCGGGCGATCAGCGCAACGTCGTAGCCGGACTGGTGCAGCTTCGCGCCGACGACGCCGCCGATCGCGCCCGCACCGAAGATCACGAACCGCATGCGGTGCGGTTAGTTGCCGTTCATTGGCTGGCGCACGACCGGGTGGCGCGCGGCGCCGGCTTCGTCCAGGCGTCTGACGGGCGTCGTGTACGGCGCTTCACGGGCGATCTCCGGGTCCTCTTGGGCCTCACGCAGGATCCCGGTCACGATCTCCGCGAAGTGGTCGAGCGTCTCCTTGGTCTCGGTCTCGGTCGGCTCGACCATCAGCGCCTCCTCGACGATCAGCGGGAAGTAGACCGTCGGCGGGTGGACGCCGTGATCGAGCAGGCGCTTGGCCATGTCGAGCGTCTTGATCTTGAGCTCCCGGCGCATCGGCTCGCCCGACAGCACGAACTCGTGCATGCACAGACGGTCGTACGCTGCCGGCAAGTACTGAGCGACACCGGCCTCCCGCAGCTTCGCCAGCAGGTAGTTGGCGTTGAGCACGGCGGTCTCGGAGGCCTCGCGCAGCCCGGCCGCGCCGAGCGAACGGATGTAGGCGTAGGAGCGCACGAACACGCCGTAGTTGCCCTGGAACCCGCGCAGGCGCCCGATCGACTTGGGACGGTCGTAGTCGAGGTCGTAGAACGGCTCGTTGCCGTTGGTCGTCGATTCGCGGCGGACGACCTGAGGCCGCGGCAGGTAGGGCTCGATCCGATCGGACACCGCGACCGGCCCCGCCCCCGGACCGCCGCCGCCGTGGGGCTGTGTGAACGACTTGTGGAGGTTGAAGTGGACGATGTCGAAGCCCATGTCGCCCGGGCGGGAGATGCCCATGATCGCGTTGAGGTTCGCGCCGTCGTAGTAGAGCGTCGCCCCCACGCCGTGGACGATCCGCTCGATCTCCTCGATCCCGGTCTCGAACAGCCCGAGCGTCGACGGGTTCGTGAGCATCAGGCAGGCCACGTCCTCGTCGGCCTTGGCGCGGAGATCGTCGAGATCGACGTTCCCGCCTGAGTCGCTGACGACCTTCACGACCTCGTAGCCGGCCATCGTCACCGTCGCCGGGTTGGTCCCATGCGCGGTGTCGGGCGTCAGCACCTTGGTGCGGTGCTCGCCGCGGTCCTCGTGGAGCGCGCGCGTGAGCAGCACGCCGGCAAGCTCACCCTGCGACCCCGCACTCGGCTGGAGGGAGACGTGCGGAAGCCCGGCGATCTCACCGAGCGCGCCCTGTAGGCGCCACATCAGCTCGAGCGCGCCCTGGGCGTAACGCGGGTCCTGGAGCGGGTGCACGCGGGCGTGGCCCGGCAGCCCGGCGACCCGCTCGTGCAGCTTGGGGTTGTGCTTCATCGTGCACGAGCCGAGCGGGTAGAAACCGGTGTCGAGGTCGAAGTTCCGCTTGGACAGCCGGTTGTAGTGGCGGACGATCTCGGGCTCGGCGACCTCGGGCAGGCGCGGAGGCTCGGCGCGGCGGAGCTCCGGCGCCAGCAACTCGTCCGGCGCTCGCTCGGGCACGTCGGTGTCGGGCGCGACGAACGCGCGCCGGCCGGCCTTCGAGCGCTCGTAGATCGTGAGGGTGTCGTCGGCTTGCGCGATCATGCTTTTGCTCCGACCGCCTGGCGTTCGGCCGCGACCGCGGCCGTGAGCACGTCAGCGAGACGGTCGATGTCGGCACGCGTGCGCCGCTCGGTGATCGCGACCAGCAGCCCGTTCTCGTACTCGGGATAGTCGCGTCCGAGCGCGTAGCCCGGGTTCACCCCCTGCTCCTGGCAGCGCGCGATCACGCGCTGGACGGGCGCGTCGAGCGCTACCGCGAACTCGCGGACGACCGGCTGCTCGTGGATCTGCGTGACACCGTCGATCGCTGCCAGCCGGTCGCGCGCGTACGCGGTCCGCTGGAGCATCAGCTCGACGAGCTCGACGATCCCCTGGCCGCCGAGCCAGCTCAGGTAGATCACGCCGGCGAGCGCGTTCAGCGCCTGTGCCGTGCAGATGTTCGACGTCGCCTTCTCGCGGCGGATGTGCTGCTCGCGCGTCTGGAGCGTGAGCACGAACCCGCGCTTGCCGTCGATGTCCTTGGTCTCGCCGGCGATCCGTCCTGGCATGCGGCGCATCAGCGCCTCGGTTGCGGCGAAGAACCCGAACGACGGCCCGCCGAAGTCGAGTCGGTTGCCGAGCGACTGGCCCTCGCCGACGGCGATGTCGACGCCGCACTCCCCGGGCGTCTTCAGCAGCGCGAGCGGCAACGGGTCGCACGCCGCGATGCTCAGCGCGCCGACACCGTGCGCCGCGCCGGAGAGCGCAGCCAGGTCCTCGACCGCGCCAAGGAAGTTCGGCTGCTGGACGATCACGGCGCTGACGTCTTCGTCGAGCGATGGCAATTCGGTGACGCCGCCCGACAGCGGCGCCTCGACCACTTCCATCTCCCACGCGTGCGCGAGCGTCCGCAGACACTCGCGCGAATGGGGATGGACGCCACGGGAGATCACGAACCGGCTGCCCTTCGACGCGGCCGTGGCGACGTAGCCCGCGGCCGCCACCGCGCTCGGGCCCTCGTACACCGACGCGTTCGACACCGGCAGCCCGGTCAGCTCGGAGATCGCGGTCTGGTACTCGAACATCGCCTGCAGCCCGCCCTGGGAGATCTCGGGCTGGTAGGGCGTGTACGGGGTCAGGAACTCCGAACGCAGGATGATCGAGTCGACCAGCGCCGGGACGTAGTGGTCGTACATGCCCGCCCCGAGGAACGAGATCTCATCCTCGGCCGACGTGCTCTTGGCCGCGAGCGCCTTGAGCTCCTCGTACACCTCCTGCTCTGACAGGCCCGCATCGAGCGCCAGCGGCCGGTTCAGGCGAAGCGCGGCGGGGATGTCGGCGAACAGCTCGTCGATCGATCCGACGCCGATGGCCCCGAGCATCTCGGCGCGGTCGGCATCGGTGGCGGAGGTGTAGCGAGTCACGTGCTTTCTAATCGAGCGTAGCCTGGTACTCCGCGGAGTCCATCAGGGCGTCGACCTCGGACGGGTCGGACAGCTTCACCTTCACGAGCCAGCCTTCCCCGTAGGGGTCCTCGTTGATCGTCTCGGGTTTGTCGGCGAGTGCCTCGTTGACGGCGGTGACCTCGCCCGACAGCGGCGCGAACACGTCGGACACCGCCTTCACCGACTCGACCTCGGTGTACGGCTGATCTTTGCTGATCTCCGCGCCGACGTCCGGCGCGTCGAAGAAGACGACCTCCCCGAGGGCGTCCTGGGCGTACCAGGTGATCCCGAAGGTGGCGGTGTCTCCGTCGATCCGAGCCCAATCGTGCTCGGGGTGGTACTTCAGGTCATCCGGATAGCTGGGGTCGGCCATGTCTCTATCTACGCTCCCTTTTTGTACAGAGGCTTGCCCTGGATCACCGCGGGCCGCGTGCGGCCGCGCACGTCGATCTCGAGCGGCGTGCCCTCGGCGGCACGCGCGCTGGAAACGTACGCCATCCCGATGCCGCGCTCCAGGCAGGGCGAAAACGTGCCGCTCGTGACCTCGCCGCCGCCGATCACGGGGTTGCCCTGGCGGGGGATGCCCTGTCCCTCGATCGCGAACGGGACGAGCTTCTCGCCGGTGCCGTCTTTGCGCGCCGCCGCCACCGCTTCTGAGCCGATGAACCCGGTCTGCTCCTTGCAACACCAGCCGAGGCCGGCCTCGATCGGGTTGCGGCTCTCGTCCATGTCGTTGCCGTACAGGTGGAAGCAGACCTCGAGGCGGAGCGTGTCGCGCGCGCCCAGCCCGACCGGGGTGGCGCCCGCGCCGAGCAGCGCGTCCCACACCTCGGGCGCGTCGTCCGGGCGCAGCTGGAGCTCGACCCCATCCTCGCCGGTGTAGCCCGTGCCGCACACGAGCATCGCGGCGCCCGCCACCGTGCGCTCGCACACGCGGAAGCGTCCGGGCAAGGCGCCGTCGGTCACGCTTCGCACAAGGTCGCGCGCCTTCGGGCCCTGGACCGCGAGCATCGCAAAGTCGGCGGCACGGTCGATCACGTCGACGTCGAACCCACCGGTGTGCGACTGCAGCCAGGCGAGGTCCTTCTCGTGGTTGGCGGCGTTCGTGACCGTCAGGAACGTGCAGTCGGCCAGCCGATAGGTGAACAGGTCGTCGAGCACGCCCCCGTCCTCCTGGAGCATCACGCTGTACTGGGCGCCGCCCTCGGGGATCCGGCGGACGTCGTTCGACAGGAGGTGCTGGAGGAATCTCAGCGCGTCCGGGCCGGTGGTCTCGACCTGGCCCATGTGCGAGACGTCGAACACGCCGACGCCCGTGCGAACCGCGATGTGCTCCTCGCGGATCCCGGCGTACTGGACCGGCATCTCCCAGCCGGCAAACGGGACGAGCTTCGCGCCGGCGGCAGCGTGCCGGTCATACAGAGGAGTACGCCGTAGTTCGGTGGTGGACGACACCGCTCGGGAGGCTAGTACACGTGCGGGAGCCGGCGCCACGGACCACATGCGTAACGCGCCAAACGTCCCCGCCCGCGAGCCGCCGAGCGCACATAAGCATCGTGGGGATGCTTATGTGCGCTCGGTCGGTGGCGGGGACCGCCCTTTGGCGCTTAATGCATGGTCTTATGGGCCGCCTTCGGCGGCGTCCGTGGGGCCGGGTGGCCCGTCCGGGCCGTGATCGCGCCCGCCCGGCACGGATGCCGGGCGGAACGGCCTGAGGGACGCCGAGCGCAGCGAGGCCCCTACGGGGCTATCTGCTCGGTGGAGTGGTAGATCTGCGACACCACCGCCCACGCCGGCTTCTCGTTCCCGGAGAAGTCGATCAGCCCCTTCTGGTTGTACGGGGGGTCGGGGCGCGGGTCGCCGCCCGAGTACTGCGGGAACGCCACGTAGTCCTGGAGCGCGAAGTACATCGCGCCCGAGAGCCATGGCTTGGTGGCGAACACGTTCAGGTGGAACGCCACCGAGTCGGCCTGGAAGGCGTACGTCCCGCGCTCCTCGACCGGGCCGTCGCGATTGGCGTCGAACCCGAACTCGGTGATCATGATCGCCTTGGTCGGGTAGCAGGCGCGGACCGAATCGAGGAACGGGCTGAGCGCGTCGCGGTCGTCGTCGCCACCGCCGCCGGCGTCGAACCAGCCGAAGTACTCGTTGTCGCCGATCACATCGAGCGGGTCCCAGGCGGTCTGGCAGCCGAGCCCCGGCCAGTTGCTGACCGCCATCCCCACCGGCCGTGTGGGATCCAGCTTCTTCGCGAGCGCCACCGCGCCGGCGATGTAGCGCGCCTCGGCCCCGGTCGCCGGCGAGGGCAGTTCGTTGCCGATCGACCACAGCAGGATCGATGGGTGGTCCTCGTTCGAGAGGATGTTGTCCTCGAGCATCGCGTGCGCCTGCGCCAGCCAGCCCGGCTGGCCGAGATAGGCCGACTGGACCTGGTACACGGGCACCTCCGACCAGATCAGGATCCCGTCGCGGTCGGCCATCTCCTCGATCTCCGGGCCGACCGGGTAGTGCGCCCGGATCACGGTGGCGCCGATCTGCTCCACCCAGCTCATGAGCTGGGCATCCTGCGAGGGCGTCATGGCGGCGCCGGTCTGGAGCGTCTGCTCGTGGAAGTTGACGCCGCGGAGGTTCAAGAACCGGCCGTTCAACTCCAGGCGGCCGTCCACGACCTTGATCGTGCGAATCCCGCTGTAGGTGAAATAACCGCCGAGTCGCCGGCCGTGCGAGTCAGACAGCGTCACGGTCGCGGGATAGAGCTTCGGATGGCCGGGCGCCCATAAGGACGGGTGCGGAATACGAACCGACCCGTGCGCCGTCCACGTGCCGTGGGGCGCGATCGTCGCCGACCCGAACCTCACGCGCGCGCCGCCGTAGGACCCGGTCAGCGCCACCTTCTGGCGCGATCCGGTCAGGTTCCGGACGAGCACCTGCTCGACGATGTCGGCATCGCACTTCGGACACCGGTGCAAGGTCTGAATCCCGACCTGCGACACGTCGGCGGTCTGCACCGCCCGCAGGTAGACCTCGCGCAGGATCCCGCCGTAGTTCCACCACTGGCCGCCGGGGCCCGGCGGCAGGTCGGCGGCGGTCCGCCGGTTGTCGACGCGCACGACCAGGCGGTTGACGCCGGCGCGGACACCGGTCAGGTCGAGCTCCCACGGGAGGTAGGCGCCGGCGTGGGTGCCGATCTCGCGGCCGTTCAGCCACACGGTGGCGCGGTAGTTGACGGACTCGAAGCGGATGATCCAGTGCCGGTTGGCCTTCGGCACGTAGCTCGAGAATGCGCCGGCGGGGATCGTGAAGTCGCGCCGGTACCAGCCGACGTAGCCGTTCATGCTCGTCTGGGAGAAGTCGCCCGCGTTGTAGGCGTTCGGAATCGTGGTCGTCGACCAGCCGGCCGTGGAGGCGACGTTTCGATACCAGCCCTGGGCCTCGCCGACGTCCGACAGATCAGCGCGGTACAGCCAGGTGCCGCCGAGCAGATAGCGGCCGGTCTGCCCGTCGCTGTACCACGCGCCCTTGGTCGGCGGCGACGCGCTGTAGGCCGGTCCCTGAGCCTGCGCAACGCCGCACAGGCCGAGCACCAGCAGGACCGAGATGCAAAAAGCGCGCCGGATCATCCGCCCTTACCGGTCGGCTTAGAGATCTTGATGCGCCGGGTCACCGTGGTCTGGTTGCCCGCCCGGTCGACCACCGTGACCGTGATCCTGTACCGACCCGCCCGGCGGTAGGCATGGACCACACGGTGCGTGCCCGATTTGACGCGAGTGACCGTCCCGTCGCCCCAGCGAATCGTCAGCTTGTCGACGCCGGACGCCGGCGCGGGGTCGTGGTAGGAGAGGCGGACGACCTCGTTGGAGCCCGCCCGCCGAGGACCCGACTCGGCGATCCTCAACACCGGAGGCACGGTGTCCACGAACACCTTCCCGACCCTCGACCCGGCGGTGAGGCCCGCCGGGTTGCTCGTGGTCACGTACCAGGTATGGGGACCGTTGCCGAGCGCGACCGGGACCCGGAGCGAGCTCCCGCCGGTCTGCCCGAGTTGCATGCGGTCAAGCGTCACCGTGTAGGTGATCGGCCCCCAGCGGCCGGTCGCCGGGGTCCAGCTCAGCACCGGCTGCGTGCTTCGCGAATAGGCGACGGTCTTCGACACGGACGCCGTGGCCGGCGCCTGGTAGAGCTGGTCGACGACGATCTCGCTCGAGGCGGCCGTGCCCTGCACCCACGCGACCGCGGCGTCGCCGGCGCCGTCGCCGGTGGCGGCAAGCCCGCGGGCGGCGTCGGTCGGACCCGAGGCCGGGGTGGACAGGACCTGCTCGGGTCCGAGCGTCGAGGCCCGTGGCTCGTAGCGCAGCCGGATCTCCGCAGGCCCCGCCGTCCCCGGCGTCTGCTGCCACGCCACGAGCGTCGAGAACAACCCCGCGACCCCGGGGACCGGGTAGGACGGCTCGCTCGCCGGTAGGCTGTTGATCTGGAGCATGCTCCCGGGCGCGCCGTTGTTGCCGAGCTCCATCGCGACGACGGCGTTCGACGCTTGCCCGGCCGAGGTGACGAACCCCTGCCCGTACTCGGTCATCGCGACATCCGGGTCATCCGCGCTCGACGTCCCGGGGCTCGAGAGCCCGTCCGTCGAGACGACGCCGTCGTACTGCGAGCCCTGGAGCCGGTTCATCAGCACCCGCGTCTGCTGGAGCCCGCCACACGACACGAGCTCCTGGAAGGCCACGTCGGCGTACGACGAGTCGCCTCCGGCCGACACCTGCGGCTCGCCGGCCGACACCTCGGTGCAACCCGACACCGACGCGGCATCGGCCTGCTCGTCGACCACGCTCGGCGCCGTCCCCCACACGCGACGCGAGTACACATGGCCGCCCTCGCCCCAGGTCACGATCGCGACGCCGTCGCCGGCGGTGGCGACCTGCGGCGCGCCCGCGCCGGTGCCGGCGTCGTCGGCCGGGGTGGCGTTCAGCGGCGCGCCCTCGAGCGCCCATGCCCCGTTGTAGTAATACGCGGCCCGCACGTCGTGTCCCGCGCCGTCGGCGGCGGTGAACGCCAGATAGGCCTTGCCGAAGTTGCTCATCTGAAGCGAGGGGTTACTCGCGCCGCCGGCAAGCGCGTCCGGCGCGCCGAACCCGGCGGTCGGGCCGGCACGGTCGACCACGTACAGCACCCCGCCGTTGATGAACCCGATCAGCAGCACTCCCCCGTTCCCGGCCGCGATCACCGGCTGCGACGAGGCGCCTCCGAGCCCCGCGTCGACCTGGACCGGCGGCTGGAACTGGCCGCCGACGAGAGCCGAGACGAACACCTGCGGGACGCCCGAGACGCTCTTGAGGTAGACAAGACCGCCCGTCCCGTCGCGCGCCACCGACAGGCCACCCAGGCTCGAGATCGCCGCGCTCGGGCCGTCGATCACGACCGGCGGCGCCGGCGAGGGCTGGGCCAGCGCAGGGCTCGCGAGCGCAAGCGTTGCGCCCACGGCGAGCACCACAGCGCGCGGCGCCCCACCAGGCATCAGTTGTCGGCCGTAACGTCTGACGGACCTACAACAACGGAGGACCGGCAGGGTTGCGCCGCGGACCGACGGCGAATCGCCGGGTGTCAGCGATCTTTCAAGAACGACGGGATGTCGATCTCGTCGTCGCGGATCTCGAGCGAGGAGCGCTGGTCGTCGTCCATCGTCACGTCGCGATCCCGGCCCCGCCGGCGGGTCGACTCGCGAGCCTGGCTCGGCCGGGCGTAGCGATGGTCGAACCCGGTCGCGATCACCGTGACCCGGACCTCGTCGCCCATCGAGTCGTCGATTACCGCTCCGAAGATGATGTTCGAGTTCTGATCGGCGGCGCTCTGGACGATCTCCGCGGCCTCGTTGACCTCGAACAGCCCGAGGTCGTGGCCGCCGGTGATGTTCAGCAGGATGCCGGTGGCGCCCTCGACCGACTCCTCGAGCAGGGGCGAGGAGATCGCCGCTTTCGCGGCCTCGGCGGCCCGGTTCTCGCCGCCCGCGTTGCCGATGCCCATGAGCGCAGTGCCGGCGTCGTGCATGATCGTGCGCACGTCGGCGAAGTCGAGGTTGATCAGACCGGGGATCGTGATCAGGTCGGTGATGCCCTGAACGCCCTGGCGCAGCACGTTGTCGGCCTCGCGGAAGGCGTCGAGGATCGTCGTGCGGCGCTCGACGATCGCGAGCAGCTTCTCGTTCGGGATCACGATCAGCGTGTCGACGTTCTCGCGCAGCTTCGAGATCCCGTCCTGGGCCTGGCGCGCGCGCTGGGTGCCCTCGAACGCGAACGGCCGGGTGACGCACCCGACGGTCAGCGCGCCGATCTCGTTCTTGGCGATCTCCGCGATCACCGGCGCCGCGCCGGTGCCCGTGCCGCCGCCCTCGCCCGCGGTGACGAACACCATGTCGGCGCCCTTGAGCGCCTCCTTGATCTCGTCGCGTGACTCGGCCGCCGCGCCCTGTCCGATGTCCGGGTTCGCGCCCGCGCCGAGGCCCTTGGTGAGCTCGTGACCAATGTTCAGCTTGATGTCGGCGTCGCACATGGCGAGCGCCTGAGCATCGGTGTTGCAGGCGATGAACTCGACGCCTCGGAGGCCGGCATCCACCATGCGGTTGACCGCGTTGGTGCCACCGCCGCCGACGCCGACGACTTTGATTACTGCGAGGTAGCTACCGCTTTCCATTCGTGACCGTCCGACCCTTGAGTTAGCGTTGAGCGTTTTTGTGGGCAGTCGCTCTTAGCGGGAGTTTCGCACGTTATTCCCTGGAGTTGCGGGAAGTCAACGTTTCCGTCCCGGACGCAAGCATCGTTGCAGAACGCCCAACCCTCGACGGGCGTCTAAGAGTTGCTGATTTTGAACGCTAAAGCTCGACTTGAGGGTTAGGCTCCGGGACTTGAGGTTGAGGGCTGGCTGGCCGCGGCTCCCTCGGTCGAGGCGCCAGCCGTCTGAGAGCTGCTCCCGCTCGTGCCCAGGCCAGCCGCCGACAGCTCCTGGGAGCTGACGCCCGCGGCCGGCCGCTGCGGATCGCTCACGTCGATGTAAGAGGCGCCCGCCGAGCCCGGAGCGGCCAGGACGGCGGCCGCCGCCGCCCATTTCGCCTCGAACGCGCCCGCAGGACCGAAGTAGATGGTCGGGCCGGAGCGGAGCTGGACGACGAGCCCGTGCGGCGGGCTGGTCGTCACCTGGCCGATCTTCGGCTCGAGGCGCGGCGGCGCGTCGGCGAGCAGCTCGAGCGCGTTCAGGGCGTTCTGGTCGGTCACGTGCGACCCCCCCGGGAACGACGGCACCGGCACCGACGGCAGCGAGCCCGTGGGCACGTCGTGGACCAGGGTGCCGTCGGCGCTCGCGGCGATCGTCTGTCCGCCGGCGGTGAGCGCGCCCACGGGCAGGAGCTCGATCACCTGTATTCGCATCCCGTGCGGGAACTGGGTCGAGACCCGCAGGTCCTTGACCACCGGGTAGGGAGCGACGGCCGTCCGGAGCTGACCGAGGTGAACGTCGAGCGTCGTCATGTTCCGCGCCGCCAGACCGAGCGCCGACCGGATCTGACCGGAGTCGGGGCCGGCCACACCGGTCACGGTCACGCGCTCGACGGCCACGAGCGACGAGTCGCGCAGCCACACCCACGCTCCGGCGAGCACGGCGAGCAACGCGACCGCGCCCGCGACCAGCTTCACGCGAAGCCGGACCCGTCCCTTGGCGATGATCATGCTCGGTTCCAGTCGGCCGGGAACTCGACCGGCCCGAGCGCCTGCACCTCGGGCTCGAGCTCGACGCCGAACCGCTCCTTGACGCGCCGGCGGCCCTCGGCCATCACCGCGATGACGTCGGCGGTGGTGGCGTCGCCGTGGTTCTCGACGAAGTTCGCGTGCTTGCCGGAGAACCCGGCGCCCCCGATCCGCAGGCCGCGGCAGCCGGCGGCGTCGAGCAGCTGACCCGCGGTCCGGTTCTCGGCGCGCGGGTCGTCGGGGTTCTTGAAGGTCGAGCCGAACGTCTTGATCCCCGACGGCTGGGCGGCCTTGCGGCGGGCGCGCATGTCGGCCAGCGTCGCCTTGACCTCGTCGCTCTCCGCCGGCGCGAGCGCGAACGAGGCCCGAGCGACGACCTCCCCGGGCTGAAGGCTCGACCGCCGGTAGGCGAAGCCGAGCTGGTCCGGGGTCCGGCGCTCAGCGCCCCCCGGCCCGACGACGTCGACCCATTCGAGCACGCGCGCGAGCTCGCCCCCGTACGCGTTTGCGTTCATGCGGACGGCTCCGCCGACCGTCCCGGGGATGTTGACGCCGAACTCGATCCCGGTCAGCCCGGCCTGGGCCGCCCGCGCCGACACCGACGGGAGGCGCGCCCCGCCCCCGCAGCGAATCTCCGTTCCGTCGAGTTCGATCGTGCTCAGCTCCTTGTCCAGTTTGAGGACTAGCCCGCGGACGCCGCCGTCCGCCACCAGCAGGTTCGACCCCGACCCGACGACCCCTACCTCGAGATGCTCCTCGGCCGCCCACGCCAGCAGCCGCTCGAGCTCCCCGACCGACCCCGGGCGCGCGAACAGCTCGGCCGGTCCGCCGGTGCGGATCGTGGTCAGACGGGCCAGCGGGTAGCCACTGGTAACCCCGGAAGGCAGCTCGGGCATCGGGATCAGCGTAGATACCGGTCCGGCGGCGCGTTATGACACTGGCGGGCCTACGAGCGACCGCGACAGGGAGTCGATGTCGCCCGCCCCCATCCCGAGGTAGAGGTCGCCCGCCCGCAGGGTCGCCGACAGAAACCGTCGGGCATCGCCGAACGAGGGCAGCCAGGCGACGGTACGCCCGCCGGCCGCGTCGGCCGTCGCCGCAGCCACGAGGTGCCCGTCGACGCCCGGGAAGTCCTCGGCGCGCTCGCGGGCCGGGTAGACCCCGAGAACGACCGCGACATCGGCGCCGGCGAGCGCGCGCCCGAACTGCCGCGACAGGGCGCGCGTGCGCGAATACAGGTGTGGCTGGAACACGGCCACGAGGCGCGCGGGCGCGAGCGTGCGGGCGGCGGCGATCGTCGCCGCGACCTCGGTCGGGTGATGCGCGTAGTCGTCGTACACCGGCACCCCGGCCGCGGTGCTTCCGAGCAGCTCGAACCGCCGCCGCGCCCCCCGGAACGACGCGAGCGCCGCCGCGGCCGGCTCGTCCTCCGCGCCGGCCACGGCCGAGGCAGTCAGCGCACCCGCAGCATTGATGGCGTTGTGCACGCCCGGGACCGCCAGCGACACCTCGATCCCCCGCCAGTGAAAGTGCGAACCCTGCGGGGACATCGCGGCGTCGGCGGCGTCGTAGACGAGCGCGCCGGGCGGGCACAGGGCCACCAGCGCGGGTCGGTCCCACACGACCGCTCCCGACGACGCGCGCCCCATGAACTCGCGCAGCGTGTCCTCGAGATCGAGACGCGAGCTGTACGTCGAGTGGTGGTCGAGCTCCGCGTTCGTCAGCACGGCGATCTCGGGCGAGAGTTTCAGCAGCGAACGGTCGGACTCGTCGGCTTCGACGACGATCCACTCACCGTCCCCCCACCCCGCGTTGACCCCGGTGTCACCGAGCTCGCCTCCGACGACGTACGACGGATCGAGCCCGCACTCCCGGAGGACGTGCACGATCATCGCCGCCGTCGTGGTCTTGCCGTGGGTGCCCGTGACCGCCAGGCACCGGCGGAGCGACGCGATCTGCGCGAGCAGCTCCGAGCGGTGAAGCTCGCGACCGGACGCGGCCACCCGCTCGGGATTGTCGGGCGGGACCGCCGTCGAGTACACGACCTCGGCATCCGGGGGAACGTTCCCGGCGGAATGCCCGAGCACAGGCTCGATCCCGTGCTCGCGCAGGCGCTCCGTGTAGGTCGACTCGGCCCGATCCGAGCCGGTCACCGCGGCGCCGAGCTCGCGGGCGATGATCGCGAGCCCGCTCATGCCCGCCCCGCCGATGCCGACGAAGTGGAGCCTCCGCGCGGACCAGTCCTCGGCGGGCGGGGTCACCCCTCGCGCTCGAGCACGACGACCGGAATGTCGCGGGTCGTCTTGTGCTGATACTCGTCGTACGCCGGCCAGCGCTCGGTCATCATCTTCCACAGCTCCGGCTTCTCGCCGGCCGCCGCCGTGCGGGCGTGCGCCGTGAACCGGTCCCCGCGCACCTGCACCGTCACCTCCGGCTCGGCCGACAGGTTCAGGTACCAGGCCGGGTCCTCCTCGGCGCCTCCCTTCGACGCCACCACCACGTAGTCGTCGCCGTGCGTCCCGTAGATCAGGGGCGTGCTCCGCTCCTCACCCGACCGCCTGCCCGTGGTCGTCAGGATCAACACCGTCGTCCCCTGCCAGTCGTGCCCCTCGGCGCCATCGGTCTTCTGATACCGCCTGACATGCTCCTGGCCGAACAGCATCCGTCCACCTCGCTTCGAAGTTTGCGGTGGCGACGTTATACAAACCGTGCGGGCCGCGCATGACCGGAATTTGGGGCCCCGGTCCGACTCACCCCTCGCGTGCGCCGGCCAGCAGCTCGTGCGCGATGTCGCTCGCCGCGTTCGGCCGCGCCAGGGCGGCCGACGCGCGCGCCATCGCCGCCAGTCGGCCGGGGTCGGACAGCAGCCGCCCGACCTCGTTGGCGAGGCGGGCAGGCGTGAGCTCGGAGTCCGCGATTACGACCGCGGCGCCGGCGCGCTCCATGAAGCGCGCGTTGGCGGTCTGGTGGTCTGCGGTCGCGTACGGATAGGGCACGAGCACGGCGGGCTTGCCGTGGGCGGCGATCTCGAAGATCGAGCCACCGGCCCGCGCCACGACCAGGTCGCTCGCGAGCAGCGCCTCGCCGAAGCGCGAGATGTAGCCGCGGAGGTCGTAGTGGGGACCGGGCGCGTGCAGGTCCCCGAGGTCGCGTTCGCCGGCGGCGTGGAGCACGCGGAAGCGCGCGCCGGCGAATGCCTCGACGGCCGCGCGGTTGATCGACCGGGCGCCCTGCGATCCGCCGAACACGAGCACGCACGACTCGCCCTCCCCGATCCCGAACCGCGCCCGAGCCGCGCGCCGGTCGGTGGCGGGCGCCGGGACCGGGCGCCCGGTGACGAGATAGCGCGAGCCGTCGCGGCCATCGATCGGGAACGCCAGGCAGACGCGCCTCGCGAACGGCGCGAGCAGGCGGTTGGTCAGCCCGAGATGGCTGTCGGCCTCGGTGAGCACGAGCGGAACCCGCGAAAGCACCGCGGCCACTCCCACCGGCCCGGCGACGTAGCCGCCGCCGCCGAGCACCGCCGCCGGCCGGATCTCCCGCACGATCGCGCGCGCGTCGCGCACCGCGGCTCCGGCGACCATCGCCGCCCGGGCCGCCTGGACCGGCCGGTCGCGCGGCAGCGGCATCACACGCAGCGTGCGGAGGCCGTATCCGGCGGCCGGGACGAGCTCGAGCTCGGCGCGGTCCCCGCCGACGAACGTGACCTCGGCGCCCTCAGCCCGCAGCGCGTCGGCTACCGCCAGCGCCGGCACGACGTGCCCGGCGGTCCCGCCGGCGCCGATCACGATCCTCGGCGTCTTCAACTTTCTTCGGCTTCGGGTTCCGGACGACGCGCAGTCCCGGGCGAGAGATGTTGAGCAGCAGGCCGACGCCGGCCAGCAGCACGCACAGGTTCGTCGGGGCGTAGGAGATGAACGGCAATGGCACGCCGGTCAGCGGGGCCATGCCGAGGACGACGAAGATGTTGAGTATCCCCTGACAAAGAATCAGCGAGGTCAGACCGGTTGCCAGCAGCTTCGCATACCGATCCGCGGCACGGCGCGCGGTGCGCAGGCCGGCGTAGGCGAGCATCCCGTACAGGCACACGACCCCGAGGATCCCGAGCACGCCGAGCTCCTCGCCGATCACCGCGAGGATGAAGTCGGTCTGAGCCTCGGGGAGGTAGAAGATCTTCTGCACCGATCGCCCGAGCCCGACCCCGAACAGCCCTCCCGACCCGAGCGCGATCTGGCCCTGAACCGCCTGGTACCCGGCGCCCGACTTGGTGGCGGCGGCCCATGGGTGCAGGAACGAGGTCAGCCGCGCCCGCTCGTACGGCTGCGCCGTGGCCAGCAGGATCACCCCGACCGCGACGATTCCGGCGAGCAGCGCGACGTAGCGCATCGGCATCCCGGCCGCGACCAGCAGCGCCGCGATCGACAGCGCCACCACGATCGTCGTCCCCAGGTCGGGCTCGACGACGATCAGCAGGCACGCCGGGCCGGCCAGGACGGCGATCGGGGCAACCGCCTGCTTGAAGCTGCGCATCCGCTTGGGATGGTCGGCGAGGTAGCGGGCGACGTAGACGACCAGCGAAAACTTCATCAGCTCGGAGGGCTGGAACTGGATCGGGCCGGCGGAGAACCAGCGGCGCGCGCCGTTGACGACCACGCCGAAGCCCGGGACGAGCACCAGCAGCAGCAACACGAACGACACCAGCAACATCCCGTTGACCAGCTTCGGCGTCAGGATCTCGAGCCCGTGGCGCGCGAACACGTGCATCGCCACCAGACCAACAGCGCCGAACATCAGGTACCGCACGAACTCGCCGGCGCCGCTGCCGCCCGTGGACAGCACGCCGAGCGGCGACGACGCGCTGTAGACCATCACCGCGCCGAACGCCAGCAGGCACAGCGTCGCGGTCATGAGGATGCGGTGCTCGAGCGGCGGCGGCACGCGCCGCGACGCCGGCCGCGAGCGTTTCGCGGCCCGGCTGGAAGCCCCGCCGGCCGCGGCCCGCGCGCCGCGCGCGGTGGCTGCGCCGGCCATCAGGCGGCCTCCACGAGTGCGCGGAAATGGTCGCCGCGCTCCTCGAAGTCACGGTACTGGTCAAAGCTCGCGCATGCCGGCGAGAGCAGCACGATCTCGCCGGCGCGAGCAGCGGCCCGCGCCGCGAGGACGGCGTGCTCGAGATCGCCCTCCTGATGGAGCGGGACGCCGGTGCGCTCGAGTGCGTCGCCGATCTCGGCCGCCGCCTCTCCGATCAGGTACACAGCCCGGCAGTGCTCGGCGACGAGCGGCGCGAGCGGCGACAGGTCCTGTGGCTTTCCGCGCCCTCCGGCGATCAGATGGATCGGCGCCGCGAACGCCTCCAGCGCGACCACCGTGCTCGCCACGTTGGTCGCCTTCGAGTCGTTGATCCAGGCGACGCCCTCCTGAACGGCGATCCGCTCGAGCCGGTGCCGGACCCCGGCGAACGTCCGCAACCCGGCCGCGACCGCCTCGGCGTCGACACCGCGCGCGAGGCACACGGCCGCGGTCGCCATGGCGTTCCAGCGGTTGTGCCTCCCTGGGAGCGCGATCTCCTCGACGCCGGCGACCGGCTGCTCGTCCCACCACAGGTACCCGGCGCGCTCCGACAAATCTGTGCCCGGCCCGGGGCCGAACGTGACCCGGCGCGCGCACCCGCCGAGGTCCTCGACGCCCAGGTCGGCCGGCGCCACCGCCACGTCGTAGTTGCCCTGGTTGGCGAAGATCCGGAGCTTGGCGGCGACGTACGCCTCGTACGTCCCGTGACGGTCGAGATGGTCCGGGCTCAGGTTCAGCAGCACCGCCGCCTCGGGCGAGAACGCCACGGTGTCCTCGAGCTGGAACGACGACGCCTCGCACACGACCGTGACGTCGTCCGCGAGCTCGCCGATCAGCGACGACATCGCGGTACCGACGTTGCCGGCTACCGCCACCGGCAGGCCAGCCTCGCGATGCACATGCCCGATCCATTCGGCCGTGGTCGTCTTCCCGTTCGTGCCGGTCACAGCGATGAACTCGTTGGGGATGAGCCGCCACGCGAGCTCGAGCTCACCGAGGACCACGGCACCCCGCTCGCGCCCCGCGCGGATCGCGGGCGCTTCGACGGGTACGCCGGGACTCTTGATGAGCGTCCTGGCGCGGGCGGCAAGGTCGACGCCTGACGCATCCAGACGTACTTCGACGCCCGACTCGCGAAGCCTTCCCGCGGCTTTTTGGAGCGCTGGATCGTCCGCGCTGCCCGAGTCAACACCGGCGACCGCGAAGCCTCGAGCTCGGAGCGCGAGCGCGGCCGCGACGCCCGAACGGGCCAGCCCGACCACGAGATACGGCCCCGGCGGCAGCGGGGGCCGGGATTTACCCCTACCCACGAATGCTGAGGCGATACACCGTGAACGCGATCGCCGCGCAGGCCGCGGCCACGATCCAGAAGCGCAGGATGATCTTGGTCTCAGACCAGGCCTGCAGCTCGAAGTGGTGGTGGATCGGCGCCATCAGGAAAACGCGCTTGCGGAACAGCTGGAACGAGAACACCTGGATCAGCACCGACAGCGCCTCGATCACGAAGATCCCGCCGAGCAGGATCAGCAGCACCTCGGTGTTGGTCATGACCGCGAGGCCCGCGATCGCGCCGCCGATGCCAAGCGAGCCGGTGTCGCCCATGAAGATGCTCGCCGGGAAGCTGTTGAACCACAGGAAGCCGATGCACGCGCCGACCATGCAGGCAGCGAGCACGGTCAGGTCGGTCTGGCCGTTGGTGATGAAAGTGATCCCGATGTAGGCCAGCAGGACGATCGCGGAGCAGCCGGCGGCGAGCCCGTCGAGCCCGTCGGTCAGGTTCACCGCGCTCGTCGTTCCCGCCACCACGAGGTAGATGAGCACGGGGTACAGCGGCCCAAGATCGATGCTGGCATCCACGAACCGGAGGCTGATCGACTCGGTCACGCCCGCCTTCTGGGTCGCGACCCACCACAGCCCGAGCGAGATCGCGATCGTGACCACGAGCTTGGTCCGCGCGCGGAGCCCCAGCGAGCGGCGCTTGACGATCTTCGTCCAGTCGTCGGCGAACCCGAGCGCCGCGCAGGCCAGCGTGCCCCCGAACACCCCCATCGACGGCCAGTCTCGCGTGGACAGGATCAGGAACGGGACCGCGAACGCGATCATGATGATGATCCCGCCCATCGTCGGCGTCCCGGCCTTGGTCTTGTGTCCCTCCGGCCCCTCCTCCCGGATGTTCTGGCCGAACTCCCGCCGGCGCAGGAACTCGATGAACTTCGGGCTGAGAAACAGGCACATCAACAGCGACGCGGTGCCCGCGATCAGAACCCGGCCCGAGATCGAGCCCATCAGACGTGCGCCCCGGCGCCGCGCGTCGGCCGGGCGTCGCTCGTGAGCGCCCGACAGACCGCCTTGAGTCCGACGGCGAGCGAGCCCTTGACGAGCACGATGTCGTCCGGACGTACGAGCTCCGGCACCAGTTCGGCCGCGGCTGCGGCGTCCGGAACCGAGTGGACCTCGCCTCCGAACGGCTCGCCGATCGCCTCGGCGAGCGAGCCGACCGTGACCAGCAGATCGACGCCGGCGTGCTCGACCTCCTCGCCCAGCGCGACGTGGTAGTCCCGCCCGGTTGGTCCGAGCTCGCGCATGTCGCCGAGCACCGCGACCTTCCGGGCGTCGGGGATGCGCGCCGCGGTCTGCACCAGGTCCTCGAGGGCCGCGCGCATCGACATTGGGTTGGCGTTGTAGCAGCCATCGATCAAGGTCGCACCGCCGGGCAGCGGCAGGTGCTGGCCGCGGCCGGCGGTGAGCTCGAGCGCGACGCCGCCATCCGGAGTCACGCCGACCGCGCCGGCGGCGGCGACCGCCGGAAGCAGGTTGCGCCGCAGGTAGGACTGCG
>Ga0335073_10001320_pt1 | contig 33095 bp, 24 predicted proteins | sample Lox_Sample_22_FD_207093 | JGI IMG/M metagenome (GOLD analysis project Ga0335073, IMG submission 207093) | Soil microbial communities from Loxahatchee National Wildlife Refuge, Florida, United States - Lox_Sample_2.2 | ecosystem: Environmental > Terrestrial > Soil > Wetlands | place: USA... | reverse complement strand
AGCGCATCCACGCCAACGACACGCCCAAGCTGATCCGGGCCATCGAAGTCTGCCTCGCCGCGCGAAAGCCGCTGTCCGAGGTGATGGCCCGCGATCCGCTCACCGGCTTCCGCCTATTGCGGATCGGTCTGAACCCGTCGCGCGAAGCTCTCTATGACCGGCTGAACGCACGCTGTGCTGCCATGTTTACCGCAGGCCTCATCGAGGAAACGCGCGGGCTGCTCGCGCGCTATGACCGCGTCAAGGCGCTGGACTCGCTCGGTTACCGGCAGGCGTTGGGTGTGCTGGATGGGAGGCTGAGTGTCGAAACCGCCATCGCCGCCGCGCAACAGGGCCACCGCAATTACGCCAAGCGTCAGCTCACCTGGTTTCGGCGGGAGCCCGACGTAGTGTGGCTCGACCGCTTTGGGGATAAAGCAGAGGCAGTGCGGATGGCGATTGAATTGGTCGCCTCGCACATCGGCCAGCAGCCCACGGCCATTTAAACTAGCCATTTGAGGCTGCGTTTGCGCGGTAAGCGAAGGCGGCGGAACGGAGTGCTTTCGTGGTGGAAACAAGCTCTGAAACTGTCTATGACGTAGCCGTCATTGGTGGCGGTCCGGCGGGGTACACAGCGGCGATTCGCGGTGCGGAATATGGCCTGAGGGTGGCGCTCATCGACGCGAGCCCCAAGCTTGGCGGCACCTGCCTGCACGTGGGCTGCATTCCCACCAAGGCGCTGCTCTTCAACGCCGAGCTCTGGGATCATCTGAAGCATGCGGCCGAGTTCGGCATTGCTGGAATCAGTACGCCCCAACTCGACTGGGCCGCGGTGCAGACACGTAAGAGCTCGATCATCACCAAGCACGTGAAGGGCCTCGAGTTCCTGATGAAGAAGCACAAGATCACGGTCATCGGCGGCTACGCGCGGCTGAGCGGAGGCGCCAAGGACGGTCTGCACACGCTCGATGTCACGGCGTCGGCCGACAGCGTGAAGAGCCAGGTGAAAGCGAAAAACGTGATCCTCGCGTCCGGTTCCCAGGCCAAGATGCTGCCCGGTCTGAAGGCAAACGAGCGGGTTCTCACCAACATTGAAATTCTCTCGCTCAAGGAGCCGCCCAAGTCGCTGGTCGTCATCGGCGCGGGCGCGGTGGGCGTGGAATTCGCGTCCATCTTCCGCAGCTTCGGCACCGAAGTGACAATCGTCGAGTTCCTGCCCCGCGCGGTGCCGCTGGAAGACGAGGAGATATCCAAGGAGCTGGCGCGGGTCTTCAAAAAGCGCGGCATCGACATCAACACCGGCGCAAAGGTGGAGGGCATTGAAGAGACCGCTGCCGGCGTGCGCGTGACGTTTACTGACGCAAACGGCAAGGCTCAGGTGAAGGATGCTGAAAAAGTGCTCGTCGCCGTGGGCCGTGCACCGCAGACCACAGACATAGGCGCGGACAAGACGCGCATCGAGATCGAGCGCGGATTTGTGAAGGTGAACGAATGGCAGGAAACGGCCGAGCCCGGCATTTACGCCATCGGCGACATCGTGGCCGGCCTGCCGCAGCTGGCGCATGTGGGCGCCATGTGCGGCATGGTCGCGATGGCGAAGATTGCCGGCCATCCCTACCGTCCGGTGCGCCGCGACAGGATTCCGAATTGCACCTACACCGAACCGCAGATCGGCTCCGCTGGATTGACCGAAGCGCAGGCCAAAGAGAAAGGTCACGAAGTCAAAGTGGGTAAGTTTCCCTTCGGCGGCAACTCGAAGGCCACGATCGTGGGCAGTCACGATGGCTTCGTGAAGATCGTCTCGGACGCCAAGTACGGCGAGATTCTCGGCGTGCACATCATCGGGCCGCAGGCCACCGAGCTGATCGCCGAAGCCGTCACCGTGATGCAGCTTGAAGGCACCGTGGAGGAGATGATGTTCACCATCCACGCGCATCCCACCCTGAGCGAGTCGATGCTCGACGCGTATGGCGCGGTGAACGGGATGGCGATCAACGCCTGAGCCGGTAGCTCTTTCCGCGTGATAGCACATTTCGGTAGAATCGCCGCAACTTCGCACCAGAGTTGCGGCGTTTCTTTGAAGAGCCAGAGAATGTTCAAAAAAAGCGCACAGAGAAATCAAGACTTCGGCTTGACGCGGCAAGACCTGCGCACGTTGCGCTCGCTCAACACGCCGATGCGCATCCAAAAGTTTATCGATGCGCTGACCTACGACTATTCAGATTCAGCGCGGTCGCCGCGCCGAATCCTGCGTGAACGCAGAGGTCATTGCATGGAAGGCGCGCTGCTGGCGGCCGCTGCGCTGCGCGTAAATGGTCATCAGCCGCTGCTGATGGATCTGGAGGCCGTTCACGACGACGACCACGTTATCGCTCTTTACCGCGAGCGCGGCCTGTGGGGCGGCATCGCCAAGTCAAACTTCGCGGGGCTGCGCTTCCGCGCGCCGGTCTATCGCTCATTGCGCGAGCTGGCGCTGAGTTACTTCGATCACTACTACAACCTGCGTGGCGAGCGCACGTTGCGCGCCTATTCGCGGGCAGTGAATCTCGCGCAGCTCGACGGCTGCTGCTGGATGACCGCCGAGGAAGACGTCTGGTGCGTGCCCGAACGGCTCATTGAGGCAAAGCACTACCCGCTGATTTCTCACAAGACGGCGCGTGCGCTGCCGCGCCTCGATCGCCGCAGCTTCGAAGCGGGAATGCACGGGCGGGTGAAGCACTGAAACACAGGCTTGGTGACAGGTCCCCTGCTACAACTCTGTCGATTGGCTCTTCACCAGTTGTTCAGCCTTGGCGATGAACTCGGCAAGCGGCATGGAGCCCTGGTCGCCCTTGCCGCGCGTACGCACGCTTACGGCATCTGCCGCGGCTTCCTTGTCGCCGAAGACAAGAATATACGGCGTCTTCTGGTTGGCGAAGTCGCGGATCTTGGCGTTCATCTTTTCATTCCGAAGATCGGCCTCTGTCCGAAAGCCGGCGGCACGCAGTGCCTGCTCCACCTTTTCTGCGTAGGCTGCGTGCCGCTCGCTAATGGGCACAAGGCCTACCTGCACGGGCGCCAGCCACAGCGGAAATGCGCCGGCGTAGTGCTCGATGAGCACGCCGAAGAAGCGCTCCACCGAGCCGAAAAGCGCACGGTGCACCATCACCGGCTGATGGCGCTCGCCGTCCTCGCCGACATATTCGAGCTCGAAGCGCGCAGGCAGGTTGAAGTCGAACTGCACCGTCGAAAGCTGCCACAGGCGGCCGAGAACATCGACCAGTTTTACATCGATCTTTGGCCCGTAGAAGGCTGCTTCTCCAGGAAACGTTTTGAATGTGAGCCCGCGGTCGGTAAGCACCTTCTTCAGTGCGCCTTCGGCATGCGCCCAATCCTCCGGCGTGCCGAAGAAATCGCCGCCCTTTTGCGGATCGCGCGTGGAAAGCTCGACACGATACTCCTTGAAGCCGAAGGTCTTCAGCACCGCTTCAGCAAAGTCGAGGCAGGCGATCACCTCGCCTTCAATCTGCTCCGGCGTGCAGAAGATGTGGGCATCATCTTGCGTGAAGCCGCGCACGCGCAGCAACCCATGCATGGTTCCGGAGCGTTCATAGCGGTAAACATTTCCGAACTCGGCATAGCGTTGCGGAAGATCGCGATAGCTCTTGGGCGAGTTCCTGTAGATCAGGATATGGCCGGGACAGTTCATCGGCTTCAGCCGGTACTCTGCGTCGTCCAGCTTCATCGGCGGAAACATGTCTTTGGAGTAAACGCCATCGTGGCCGGAGACCTTCCACAGGTCTCGACGCATCACGTGCGGCGTGTACACCAGCAGGTAGCCGCGGCGGACGCACTCCTCCCGCATCCAGTCCTCCATGATCTTGCGGATCATGGCGCCCTTGGGATGCCAGAAGATGAGTCCCGCGCCGGCCAGTTCCTGCACGCTGAAGAGATCGAGCTGTTTGCCGAGCACACGGTGATCGCGCCGCGCGGCTTCTTCGAGCCGCGCAAAGTGCTCGTCCATGTCTTTTTTCGAGAAAAACGCCGTGCCGTAGATGCGCTGCAGCTGCGGATTATTCTCGTCGCCCAGCCAGTACGCGCCGGCGAGATTCGTTACCTTGAAAGCCTTCACGCGCCCGGTCGAGGGCACATGTGGCCCGCGGCAAAAGTCGACGAACCTGCCGTTGCGATAGAAGCTCACCTCGGAGCCCGGCTCCGTGAACTTCGTCACGAAGTGCGTCTTCATGAAATCGCCGTCGCGTTCGAAGCCTTCCAGGCTTTTCTCTCTTGGGGCAAATTCGTGGATAAACTTGTCATCGCGCGCCACGACCTCTGCCATTTTGGCCTCAATGGCGGCGAGGTCGTCCGGCGTGAACGGCGTTTCCCGATAAAAGTCGTAGAAGAAACCGGAGTCCGTCGCCGGCCCGTGGCCCAGCTTGGTCTCGGGAAAGAGCTCGAGTACGGCAGTCGCCAGAACATGAGCAGCCGAGTGCCGCACCACCTTCAGAGCGTCGGGATCCTTTTCGGTCACCAGTTCCAGGCGCGTGTCCGTCGTGAGCGGCGTCGAAAGGTCCACGAGCCGCGGAGCCGCCGCGTCCTGCGCGCCGTACATCGCCGCTTCCGACTCCTCGCTCGTGGCGGCAGACGATCCGGTTCCGTTCACGGGCGTGAGTTTGGCGACAACGGATGCGGCCGCCAGGCGCGGAGAGATGGCGTTAGCGATTTCCAGAGGTGTGGTGCCTGCAGGCACTTCACGCACTGCCCCGTCGGGCAGGTGTACGGCAATGGATTGCTGGCTCATGATGATTTCAAGTTCCTGAGGATTGCGCCCGGTTGTAACGAGCGGCAGGGCGTTAACACCTTAGGATATAACGCCGGCAGCGGCGCCGAGAGACCGAGAAGCTCGCAGGCCTGCCATCTTCTAAATCACGCTACACGTGCCCTTGGTAATGCCATCCTCTCTTCTCTAACTTGTGTCGTGTCTTTTCCGGGACGATAGGCAGATTACGAAGCGTGATTTTGAAGCAGTTCCGTTAGTAACAGCAGTTACTTCCGATTGGGGACAGCACACTGCACGAAAGAGAGGCGTAGTTGCCGTGATGGGGAATGGCAAGCGTGGTTCGAGTTGGGTATTGTAGGACCCATAGTTTAAAAAAACACCGGCCGGTTATATATACAAGCGACGCAGTACGGGAAAGTGCAAGATGCAAGTGCTGTGCAGAACGACGAACGGTAACGCAGAGCTGCATTGTTGCGTTTGCGGTCAGGGCTTTGTGCTGTTCTGGGAACGCCAGACGCACACCGAGCGGATGGAACTGGTGCACGAGATTCAGGAGACCTTGCGGCGGCAGCACCGCGCGTCTCGCGGACCAGAGGCACATCCGCAAGGCGGGTTCCTCGCGCCGCAGACGATAGGGCGGCTTGAATTTTCAGGTGCAGCTGTTTTGGGGAGCGCACCGACGTGGGAACTTTAATTTGCATCGAACCATTTGTGCCCGCAAAACAGCGGCAAAATGGCACGAGGAAAACGGAAAACGAAGCTTTCGATGGCTTGGGAGGGACTCTATATAAAGTGAGACTTCCAGTTCTTTTCACGCCGTTCAGACAGCGACACGGGTCCGGGTGGTCGGAATCCAAAGTGTAAGTGCAGTTCGCCTCGGAGCTTCACGGCACGAGTGCGAACCTTGATTGGCCAAAATAAACGCGTAGCTCACGGCGCCGTTCAGCGACTTCACCCTTCGAGGTCATCGCTGGCGGCGTCGGTTTCTTTTTGGGAGCTGTTTTCTGTGCCCAACTGCAGACCGTCCCCGGCCTGCGAAATGTGATCCTACTCTGTGTGTCGCGCCCCGGTTTTACAGGCAGCACGGAAACACCTGCGAGACACATCCTCACACGGGATGCGGAGAAACTTACTGCGCGAGTTGTCGAACCTGACCGGACGGAGAAAATCTCCCGGCCTCCGGCATCCCGTTCAATTTACGATCGGCCGCAGCGACAGCAGAGACACAAAGGGCCGGGAGCGACCCCAGCCCTGGTGTGTTGTGTGCTCGATTCTGCCGGAATCTGCCCGGTAAAGGATTACAGGGGCTGTACGTCAGCAGCCTGCCATCCCTTGGGGCCTTTCACCACGTTGAATTGCACGGCTTGACCTTCCTGCAGGCTCTTAAAACCACTAGAGTTGATTGCAGAGTAATGCACGAAGACATCTTCGCCGTTCTGACGCGAGATGAAGCCGAAGCCTTTCGCGTCGTTAAACCACTTCACGGTACCTTGTTCCATTTTGATCGTTTTTCCTGGAGGTGAATTGCGCTGGATGAATCGGAGCGACCACTGGCAGAATCTTGCTTGGTTGGGCGAGTACTGCTCACGCCCGGTTCGGTTCTAACGCTGGGGCTAGTATACCATTGCTGTCAAAAAACGGGCAGTAATTCTCGCAGTCCTCGCCGCATTCTCTGCCGGGGAGAATTTAAGTCTATTTTTATCTTTCACTTACCGCGCAGCAAATCGCTATGATACTGTGAAAACTCGCTATGGCACCTGATCTGGTACCCGGTCTGCTCGCCCGCGCCACAGAGATGCTGGAGGCCGAATTCTCAGATCTGCCGGGATACGAACCCGCAACAGATGAGACTGCCATGACGCAAGTTTTGGAAGCAACGGCGCACCGTCTCGGCGACAATTTCCCTTACTTTCATCCCCTCTACGCAGGACAGATGCTGAAACCTCCGCATCCGTTGGCACGGGCTGCTTATTCGCTGGCGATGAAGATCAATCCCAACAACCATGCGCGGGATGGCGGAAGGGCCAGTTCCGTGATGGAAGTGGAAGCGGTGAAAGCGATTGCCGCCATGTTCGGCTGGACCGAGTTCCTCGGACATCTCACATCGAGCGGCACTTTGGCGAACCTGGAAGCGTTGTGGATGGCGGGGCAGCTTGCGCCGGAGCGGCGTATCCTCGGCTCGGAGCAGGCGCATTATACGCACCAGCGCATCTCTGGCGTGTTGCGGCTGAAATACAACAGTGTTGCCGCAGACAACCGCGGCCGCATGGATATTGACGCGCTTGAAGCCGAACTGCGCAAAGGCGACGTGGGCACGGTAGTGGTTACGCTGGGCACTACGGCAATAGGCGCTGTTGATCCGCTCGACGAGATTCTCGCGCTCCGCGAGAAATATCCCTTTCGCGTGCACGTGGACGGGGCGTATGGCGGTTACTTCGGGTTGATTGCAAATGATCTCGACGAGCCGGCCCGAAGTGCCTATAGCGTCATTACGCAGGCCGATTCCATCGTGATCGATCCGCATAAACATGGTCTGCAGCCTTACGGATGCGGCTGCGTACTCTTCCGTGATCCGGCGCTGGGGCGGTTCTACAAGCACGATTCGCCGTATACCTACTTCACCTCGAAAGAATTGCATCTGGGCGAAATCAGCCTGGAGTGCTCGCGTGCAGGCGCCGCTGCGGTCGCATTATGGGCCACGCTGCAGCTTCTGCCGCTCCAAGCGGGCGGGGAGTTTGCCGCCGGTCTGGCCTGCGGCCGCCGGGCGGCTGTCGAGTTCCATCGCAGGCTCTCGGGTGACAAGCGGTTCCAGCCGCTCAAAGCCGGCGGGCCGGAGCTCGATATCGTTGTCTGGAAGGTGAGAGCCGGTACGCCGGCGCAGGCCTCGGAGCGCGCGCAGGCTATCTTTGACGGATGCGCCGCCAGACAGTTGCACCTCGCCCTTGTACAATTGCCGCAATCCTGGTTTGAAGATTCCCCAGGCGCGAGAACGCCAACCGGAACCGTAACCTGTTTGCGCTCTGTACTGATGAAGCCTGAGCACGAGGCGTGGATCGGCAGAATCTGGGAACGGTTGAGCGCTGCTGCCGAAGCAAAACTGAGAGAATGAAAAAGCCGCTCCGAAATGAACGGGCCGGGGCCAGAGAGAAAACGTTGTCATTCCGGCAGAAGCTGCGCGATAGAAATTTATAACGTTGCACGGAGTTGCCAAAGGACGTAGTTGCGGCAGTCGACGATCGCCGCAGTGCGCCATCTGAAAAGCTGAAATAGAGGTTGCCGACCGAAATGCACGATTCCACGGTTTTCCGTTCGATGCACATCGAACGCTTTCATGCCGAGCCGGCTGTCTTCGTAGCCCCCGGCCGCGTAAATCTAATCGGCGAACATACCGATTACGCCGAGGGGTTTGTGATGCCTGCGGCAATCGACTTCGCCACACTGGCCGGCATCTCCCCGCGCAATGACGGCAAGATCGTCATCTACTCTGAAAATTTTGGCGAAGAGAAGAGCTTCGACGCGGATGTGCTGCCCGTGAAACGAACTGGCCACTGGAGCGACTATCCGATGGGCGTTGTCCACGTGCTCGCCGGCGAGGGCCACACGATTCCCGGCTTCAGCCTGAGCCTGTGGAGCGATGTACCGCTTGCCTCCGGGCTGTCGAGCTCGGCGTCGGTCGAAGTCGCCACGGGGCTGGCGGTTGAATCGCTGATCGGCGTTCACCTTCCGGGGCCGGTAATGGCAAAACTTTGCCAGAGAGCGGAGAACCAGTTCGTCGGCGCGAGCAGTGGGATCATGGACCAGTTCATCTCAGCTAACGGGAAAGAGAACCATGCCCTGCTGCTTGACTGCCGCGATCTGAGCTTTCAGCTCGTGCCAATTCCCGGCCATGTTGCTTTGGTGATCGCCAACACCATGGTGAAGCACTCGGTAGCGGGCGGCGATTACACGACGCGGCGCGCCGAAGTGGAAGAGGCTTGCCGCATACTGGCCGGCCACCGGCCCGAGATCCGGTTCCTGCGGGACGCGACCCTCGATGATCTTGAGAAATGGGGCGAGGAAATTCCAGCGAATGCGCGAAAACGCGCACGCCATATCATCTCGGAGAATCTCCGTACTGTGGCCGCAGCAAAGGCTTTAATCGAGGGCAACCTGCGGGAGCTAGGCCGCCTGATGGCCGAGGCGCACTGGAGCTACAGCCGCGATTTCGAGGCCAGCTGCGTCGAGGCAGACGCCATGGTGAACCTGGCTCAGGATTTGCCCGGGCTGATTGGCGCGCGCCTCACCGGTGGCGGCTTTGGCGGTTGCACCATCAATCTTGTGGAACAAAAAGAGGCCTCCGCATTCGCTGAGGCACTGGGCGGCCGCTACACGGCACAAATGGGTATTGTTCCGGAAATCCACATCTGTCATGCGTCGCGAGGTGCGCACCGTGACGCGTGAATTGAAAACGCATCTAAACCTGAGAGTGGGGGAGAATCTTGCCACAAGCGCCTTGGGCACCGCAACTTTCGGCCTTTGGCGGGTAACACCGTTGTGCTACTCGGGATCACGGTCATTGACCCGTTTCCCTTGTTAAACTTGATGGATGTTTCATCCGATGGAACAGATGGAAGGACCGTGTAATTGCGCCCGGTGATCTTCGAAATTTCTGAAGACCCCGGCTGCTGCATTCAAGCATCGCGGCTCCCCGCGGAGCTGCCGATGGCAAGACCGCAGCGGTAGCGCGACGGAGAATTATGAGCATGCAATCTACATCCTCGAAGCCATATTCTTACGAAGCTTTTCCTTCTTCAGGCCACGTTGCCTACTTCTCGATGGAAATTGCGATTCATCCGGGCATGCCCACCTACTCGGGTGGTCTGGGCGTGCTTGCCGGAGATACGCTGCGCTCGGCTGCCGATCTGGGCGTACCGCTGGCTGCTTTCACCCTGCTGCACCGCAAAGGATATTTTCAGCAGCACCTGGACGCAGCCGGAGTGCAGACCGAGCAGGTGCAATCGTGGAACCCGAGCGATTTCTGCACCGAAGAGCAGGCGCGCGTCACCGTGCTCATCGAAGACCGTGTCGTGACGGTGCGCGCATGGCGCTATGACATGGAGGGCCGTTTCGGCCACGTAGTACCGATTTACTTGCTCGATACGGATCTGGACGTAAACTCCGGATGGGACCGCGGCCTGACCGACCATCTCTACGGCGGCGATACGAATTACCGGCTGCAGCAGGAGATTGTGCTGGGCATGGGCGGTGTGCGCATGGCCAATGCGCTGGGACTGCAAGTAAACGTCTACCACATGAATGAGGGCCACGCTGCATTGCTGACGCTGGCGCTGCTCGAAGCCCAGCTTGGCGGAGGCCCGATGCGCACGGTGACCGATGCCGACGTGGAGCAGGTGCGCAAGAAGTGCGTCTTCACCACGCACACGCCGGTGCCAGCCGGACACGACCGCTTTTCGACTGAGCAGGCGATGCGCATCCTGGGCGGCGATCGCACCACCCGCCTGCAGCAGCAGGGATGCTTCCATGAGGGCCTGCTGAACATGACGATGCTCGCACTGCGCTTTTCGCGCTACGCGAATGCCGTGGCCATGCAGCATGGCAAAGTCTCGCGCGAGATGTTTCCGGAGTTTTCTATCGACACCATTACGAACGGCGTGCACGCGCCGACGTGGGTCTCCGAACCGATGCAGCAGCTCCTCGACGAACACATTCCCGCGTGGCGCCGCGACAATCTCTACTTCCGCAATGCGATTGACCTGCCGACTGCGAAAATCCTCGCCGCGCATGCACGCGCGAAAGAGGAGCTGCTGGCAGAGGTTGGTTCACGGACTGGCCTGGTGCTGAACCCCAAGGTGCTCACGCTGGGCTTTGCACGCCGGGTAGCCACCTACAAGCGGGCCGCGCTCATGTTTACCGATCCACAGCGGCTGGTCGACATTGCCGCAGCTGCGGGCGGATTGCAGATTCTTTACGCCGGCAAAGCGCATCCGCAAGATGAGCCGGGCAAGGCGCTCATCCAGCGTGTCTTTGAGGAAGCAAGCAAGGTTTCGAACCATCTGTTTCACGTTGTCTATCTGGAAGATTACGCGTGGGGCTTGGGCGCCAAGCTCACCGCAGGCGTGGATGTGTGGGTGAACACACCCAAACGGCCTTACGAAGCCTCGGGCACCAGCGGCATGAAGGCGGCGATGAACGGGGTGCCGAGCCTCTCGATTCTCGATGGCTGGTGGATCGAAGGCTGTATCGAGGGCGTTACTGGCTGGGCGATCGAGGACGGGGCGAACGACGAAGAGGAAGCGCACTCGCTCTACAGGAAGCTCGAAACCGCCGTGGTTCCCCTCTATCTGGAAGCGCCCGAAAAATGGGCGCGGCTGATGAAGACCACTCTGGCCATCAACGCCTCCTTCTTCAACACCAATCGCATGGTGAAGCAGTACAACCGGAACGCGTATTATCCCGAACGGATGACCGAACGCGTGAAGGTGGAAGAAGAAGCCTACGCAATCTGAAAACAGAACAATCAAAGAAGGCTTGTGAACGCTCTCGTTCGCAAGCCTTTTGTTTTTCCTGTTAATTTTCGAGCGGCGGCCTCTCTACTGGCTGCTTGCACTTGGCATCCCACCGGGACTGGAGTATGCTGGGTCGCGAGATCCTTCAAGTCAACCGGGAGAGTGCATCGTGGCCATCACGCGGCAAGTGATTACTTCGCTCACAAGCGACGGGACAGACATTCTCGGAACCAAGGTACTGGCGGTCAAGATTGCCGACGAGAGCATCGTCTCCGGCTCGCTGCTCACCGTGGAAAGCAACCACTTCTGCGTGCTCAAGTCACGCGGCGCGGTGCTAAATGTCTATGAGACGGGCCAGTATGCGCTTACTACACCGGATAAGCCACTGCTGGGCTCCATAGCATCGGGATTCTTCGGCGGCAACTCGCCGTGGGTCTACGAAGTGATCTACATCAACCGCTCCAAGCTGCTGGTCCGCAGTGAGGGCGTGGCGACCAGCGAGGAGATGGCCGAGATGGCCTATCAGGTGGACTACTACATCCACGTCGACACAAAGGAAGCAGCCCTCGATCTCATCACGCACCTGCCCTTCAATGGCCACATCATCGATACCAAGGAAGTAGCCGATTACGCTGGCCCGGCCATCGAGCAGTCAATCAACCAGGTCGTGCAGGTGACGAAGATGGAGGACATCAACGAGCACATCAACGAGGTGCGCGAGCTGGTGAAGAACCATCTCAGTGAGTTCCTGAAGACCTACGGCATCACGCTCAACGATCTGAAGATTCTCATCGTGCCCAAGGACGAGCGCATGCGCGAGCTCATCTCGCTGCAGGCCATCGGCCTCTCGCCTATCGAAGCTGTGCGTTATTATCTCGCGCTCAAAATGGCCGAGAAGGGCTTGGTTTCGGCTCCCAATGCCGCAGCCGGCGTGCCGTTCAGCATCGGACCAGCCACCGGCTTCTATCCAGTAGGCGCTGAGACCGGAATGAACGGAGCAAAATAGTGGCAAGCAGCGGGTTCTACGACGCCGGCATCCTGCGCCAGCTCGCCACCAATCTGTTCTACGGTTGGGGCTACAACTTCTATCGCAAAGAGAACCAGCTTCGCGCCGACGACCAGCTGATCCGCAGCAAGGCCGCGTCGCTGTTGGGTGAGGCAATGGCCAGTGCGTGTTCGGCCGAGAATGAATATCGCCGCGAATACCTGCCGCCGCCCACGCGCGCCAAGCCATTTCCTGACGCCGAGGCCGTATCTTCCGCACAGAAACTCGAGCGGCTGGCGAAGGCTATCGGTGCGGTCGAGGCTCAGCTCCAGCATCAGCCCGTGCCGGAAAACGACCGCATGACGCAGCGCTACCGCCAGGAAGCGCCCACTCTGCAGAAGCTCATCGAGTTCGACGAGCGGCTGGTGGGGCAATGCGAACTGCTGCGCAAAGCGATCAGCGGTCAGGATGGCGTCGCAATCCTGAAGAGCATCGGCGACCTCGAGGCCGGGCTGGATGCAATCCGCGAGACGCTGCGTAATCGCGAGGCAGTGCTTCTGGGCTAAGACACAGCGCCTTCATGGGCCTTCGGCGCTGCTGCCGATAGAACGATCTCCCGCCCAGAGGCTTGAGGCACAGCGGAATCCAAGATCGCGATGGCGAAGATCGAGAGGCGCACTCATACGTCCGGAGACTCGCACATCGCGCGAAATGTTATAGAACGAACCGCCCTTCAGAATGTGCTCGCCGGATCCTCTGCCGGCGTCCTGTACCCATTCCCAAACGTTGCCCAGCATGTCCCACAGCCCGTATCCGTTGGGCAATTTTGTCGCCACGGGTGGGTACTGTCGTTGCTGTTTGAGTCGCACCAAGCAATGGCCGCAAGAGGCTCTTTCGGTAGCTTGACAGTTCCCCCGTAAGCCGCCCACTCCCACTCCGACTCGGTGGGCAGCCTCATAGCGATCCGGCTGCAATAGACTGTCGCATCGTTCCAGCCGACACTGTCGACAGGCCGGTCGGCTCCTTTGTAGCGTGAAGGGTCGGCATCCATGACACGCTTATATGCCGCTTGCGTAACCTCGGTTTGACCGATCCAGAAGCCGTGAGCGATTTTGATCTTCTCCCGATGCCGTTCAAGGCCGTAGCATTCGGAATCGCCCGGCAGACAGCCGGTGAAGTAGCTTCCGGGTGGAATCCACTGATAAGTCAGGCCGTCCCTCGGACTCACTCTTGAAGAGTTATTCGGAGCCGCTGAGAGAACAGAAGCCAGAAAAGCTCCTATGACAGGCAGGGCAGCGATCCATCGTTTCCGATTCGAAGTCGACAAGGCTAGAGCCACATACGAAGGTTGAAACCGATGGACGATTCTCTGGGAGGTTCTCTACTGCCCTGCTACCCAATTCGGCATAGCCCGGGAACTTCTCTGCCTCACTCAACCTAGCGGTCGTATTTCGCTCGACGTGCCGCCCGCTGCGGGAATGTAGCACTTCGTCGTGTAGTCCATCACCATGCGGTCGGCATTGAAACGCCAGCCCAGCGTGCGAATCGTGCGCTTCATGCGCTTGATCCAGCCGCGCGGCAGCCCATCGCGGTCACGGCTGTAGTAGAGCGGTACCACTTCGTCCAGCAGCACGCGATAGAGATCGTCGCCGTCGCGGCTGTCGTGCACATCCATGTTGGAGTGTGTGCGGCCGGTGCCGATGGCGAAGCCATTGAGCCCGTCATACGCCTCGGCCCACCAGCCGTCGAGAATGGAAAGGTTGAGACCGCCATTCAGCACAACCTTCTGGCCGCTGGTTCCGGAAGCTTCGAGCGGACGGCGCGGATTGTTGAGCCACACGTCGACTCCCTGCACGAGATGGCGGCCGACATTCACGTCATAGTCCTCGATAAAGACAAATTTGTCGGCGAAGTCTGTGTCGCGCATCATCTGCGCGATCTGCTGCAGTACCCTTTTGCCCGGCTCATCGTGCGGATGCGCCTTGCCGGCAAAGACAAACTGCACCGGACGTTTAGCATCGTTCACCATGATGGCCAGCCGCTCGATATCCTTGAGCAGCAGGTTGGCGCGTTTGTAGGTGGCAAAGCGGCGCGCAAAGCCGATGGTGAGCGCGTCCGGTGAGAGCACCTTGTCCAGCCGGCGCAACGTTTCCGCCGGCTCATTGCGGCGCTCGGCCTGCTCGCGTGCGCGGCGGCGGGCAAAGTGGAGCAGTTGCGCCTTCAGGCTGAGGTGCGTCTCCCACAGTTCGCCGTCATCGACGGTCTCAATTGCGGACCATGTGTGAGCCGCTCCGCTCTGCCGGAACCAACCCGCGCCAAGATGACGGTCGTAGAGCCGGCACATCTGCGGCGCCAGCCACGACGGAACGTGTACGCCGTTCGTGACGTGACCGATGGGCACGGCGTCTTCAGGGCGATTCGGATAGAGCCCCCTCCACATCGCGCGGGACACCTCGCCGTGCAGCGATGAAACTGCATTGACGCGCCGCGCCAGCTTGAGGCCCAGAACCGTCATGCAGAAAGGCTCGCCGTAGTCCTCAGGATGCTCACGGCCAAAGCCCATCAAATTCTCGTGCGAGATGCCGAGTTGCTCGCGCAACGGCCCGAGGTGCTCTTCGATCAACTCGGGGCTGAAGCGGTCATGCCCGGCGGGTACAGGCGTGTGTGTAGTGAAGATCACTTCGCGCGGAATTTGGCTGGCGGCGGAATAAAAATCCAGGCCCTCCTCCTCCATGCGGGTGCGAATAGCCTCGAAGACCGCGAATCCGCTGTGGCCTTCGTTGAGATGCAGAACGCCCGGCGTAATGCCCATGGCCTTCAGCGCGCGAAAACCGCCCACGCCGAGCAACAGTTCCTGGCGAATGCGCACGCGGGCGTCGCCGCCGTAGAGGCGCGAGGTGGTGTCGAGATCCTCGGGTGCGTTGCCGGCGACGTTCGAGTCCAGCAGCAGCAGATCGCAGCGGCCCACCTTGAGCCGCCACACCTTCGCCTTGATGGAGGAACCCCGCGTTGCGATCTCGATCACCACCGGCTCGCCGTTCTCACCGATCGCCGGCTGCATGGGGAGCTGGTTGACGTCTGTCTCGACATACGCCTCGTGCTGCCATCCGTTTTCGTCGAGCCGCTGCAGGAAATAACCCTGCCCATAAAAGAGGCCGATGCCGATGAGCGGAATGTCGAGATCGGACGCGCTCTTGATGTGGTCGCCCGCCAGTACGCCCAAACCGCCGGAGTAGATAGGCAGCGATTCGTGCAGTCCGAACTCGGCCGAAAAGTACGCGACCGGCCGCGGCCGCAGCACGCCTGCGTGGTTTGCTCCCCAGGTACGGTCAGCGTTCAGATACTCCTGCTGGCGGCGATAGACGTAGTTGATGCGGCTGTGCAGCAGCAGTTCGCTGGCGCGCCGGTCGATCTCGCCGAGCGGCATCTCGCTCAGCAGCGAGATGGGATTCTGGTTCAGCTCGCGCCAGCGCGTGGGGTTCAGGTCGCGGAAGAGGCTTACGCAGTCGTTGTCCCAGCTCCACCACACGTTGCGCGCGAGTTCCCACAGTTTCTCCTGCGCTGGCGCAATGAAGCGGTCCAGCGTGCGCGCCTCGCTCACCACCGGAGCCACCTGGCTTGCCGCCTCGCACAACATGCGAATCTCGCTCTCGCGGAAGGTGCGCTGCTCCTTGGTCTGCACCACGAGCACGCCCTGCAGAACGCCGCGGTCAATCAACGGCACGCCCAGAAACGAGTGATATTCCTCTTCGCCGGAGTCTTTGAAGTACTTGTAGCGGGGATGGTTGCGCGCATCGGCGACGGCGACCGGGAGCAGCTGCTCGGCGACCAGTCCTGAAAGACCCTCATGCAACGGCATGCGCAGTGTGCCGATGCAGCGCGGATGGAGGCCCAGCGTGGCCGCCAGCACCAGGTTCGAGCGGTCGGGCTCCAGCAGATACGCCGAGCAAACGTCCGTGCGGAAGCGCGAGGCGATCAGCGCCACCACGTTCATCAAAGTATCGGCCGGTTTGCTTTCTTCTTCGGTGAGTCTGGTAATGTCTTCAAGGGTCAAAACGGGATCGGCGTCTGCGGAAGCTTGGAATGGATTCATCGCAATCCTTTGTCTTCGTTTGAGATAGAGCCTAAGGACACTGCTGCGGGACTCTGGCGAAAAGAACAGGAATATCGACTAACGCTACCGTTTTTGTTCGACGGCTAAGGAAGTAATGGCCGGAAAATCCCAGCGTTCGTTGAGCGGGATAGCATTCACAATAGCATAGGACTGGTCTGACCGGGAGCTAAGATGTTCACGGCAGCGGATCAATCGCCATGGGCTTCTTCGAGCTCGGAGCCGATGCGCCGCAACTTCATCAGCTTCCACTGCAGTTTGTCAAAGAAGAGGTAAACCGCCGGCGTGGTAAACAGCGTGAGCGCCTGCGAAACCAGCAGGCCGCCGACTATGGTGATGCCCAGCGGCTTGCGCAGCTCCGAGCCCACGCCCATGCCGATGGCCAGCGGCAATCCGCCAAAGAGTGCGGCCATGGTGGTCATCATGATGGGCCGGAAGCGCAGCAGCGAGGACTGGTAGATGGCCTCGACCGGCGGAAGACCCTGGTCGCGCTCGGCCTGCAGCGCGAAGTCGATCATCAGGATTGCATTCTTCTTGACGATTCCGATGAGCAGGATGATGCCGATGAGCGCAATGATGCTCAGCTCGGTTCCCGTAAGCAGCAGCGCCAGGATGGCGCCCGCGCCGGCCGGCGGCAGCGTGGAGAGAATCGTGAGCGGGTGAATGAGGCTCTCGTAAAGAATGCCCAGCACGATATAAACCGCGATGATCGCCGCCAAAATCAGATAGGGCTCATCCCGCAGCGAATCCTGAAAGGCCTGTGCCGTTCCCTGGAACGTGGCGTGCACGGTGGACGGCATGCCTAGCTCGCGCTGCGTTCTTTCCAGCGCAGTCACGGCATCGCCGAGCGCGACGTTCGGCGCCAGGTTGAAGGTGAGCGTGACGGCGGGATACTGGCCCTGGTGATTGACCTGCAGCGAGGTGCGCTGGTTTGCGAAGTGCGCAATCGCGGAAAGCGGCACCATGGCGCCGCCGGTGGAGTTCGCAGGCGTTGCGCCAGAATCGCCCACAGCCGTGGTAGTGCGCGGCATCGAGGTCGTGGCGCCCACTACGTTGTTGGCTTTGATGAAGATGCCATTGAGCGCGTCAGGGCTGCGCTGGTAGCGGGGATCAACCTCCATCACCACGTAATATTGGTTGAGCGACTGGTACATGGTCGAGACTTCGCGCTGGCCGAATGCGTCATACAGCACCTGGTCGATGGCGGCGGCCGAAATGCCGAGGCGCGATGCCGAATCGCGGTCGATCACCAGGTTCGTGGCCAGTCCCTGGTCCTGCTGATCGGTGGAGACGTCGCGCAGTTCAGGCATCTTCATGGCGCTGGCCAGCAGTTGCGGCGCCCACTGATTCAGCTCTTCGAGGTTCTCGTCCGACAGCGTGTACTGGTACTGCGCGGCGCTGCCACGCGCGCCGATCTGGATATCCTGCTGCGCCTGCAGAAAAAGCGTCGCACCGGGCACGCTGGTGAGCTTGCTGCGCAGACGGTTGACCACATCGTCCGAAGAGACGCGTCCGGGGCGCTCGTCAAGCGGCTTGAGCGCAATCCAGAACCGGCCCACATTGTTGCTTCCGCCGCCAGGACCACCGCCGCCGGCAAAGCCGTTCACCGTTTGAACCGCAGGATCAGTAAGCGTCATCTGCGCCAGCAGCTTTTGCTTGGCCATCATGGATTCGAAGCTGATGTCCTGCGCGCCCATGGTCTGTCCGCTGATGCGTCCTGTGTCCTGCTGCGGAAAGAATCCCTTGGGCACAATCATGAACAGGTAAACATTTAAAACGGCGGTGCCCCCGGCTACGCCCAGAATGAACCACTGGTGCCGCAACACCCAGCGCAACGCCGCCGCGTACTCGGCATGCAGCCACTCGAAGGCCCGCTCGCTGGCGCGATACAAAGCGCCATGCCGGCACTCATCGCGCGGTTTCAGAAACCGTGCACAGAGCATCGGCGTTGTAGTGAGCGATACGAGCAATGAGGCTGCGATAGCAACCGAGAGCGTGACCGCGAACTCGCGGAAGAGCTTGCCGACAATGCCGCCCATCAACAGAATCGGCGTAAACACAGCGATGAGCGAAGTACTCATCGAGAGCACTGTAAACCCAATCTCTCGCGAGCCCTTCATGGCCGCGTCAAAGGGCTTCATGCCCATCTCGAGATACCGCGTGATGTTTTCAATCACCACGATCGCGTCGTCCACCACAAAGCCGGTGGAGATGGTGAGCGCCATCAGCGAAAGATTGTCGATGCTGTAGCCGAGCAGGCTCATCACGCCGAACGTGCTCACCAGCGAAAGCGGCACGGCAATCGAGGGAATGATGGTGGCCCAGACCTCGCGCAGGAAAAGAAAGACGACCAGCACCACCAGAATCACGCTAATGAGGAGCGAGATTTCAACATCGCGCACGCTGGCCCGGATGGTCACCGTGCGATCGCTCACCACGTTAATGGCAATCGTGGGCGGAATCGAAGCCTGCAGCCTGGGCAGCTCGGCCAAGACCCGATCCACCGTAGAGATCACATTCGCGCCCGGGCTCTTGAAGATGAACAGCATGATCGCGTCGTGCACCTGGCCAGACGGACCCACGACTGGATTGACGCCGGTCATGCCTCCCGTAAGCGAATTGGCCACGCCGTCATACACCTCGCCCAGGTCAGAGAGGCGCACGGGCGCACCAGTGGTCTTGTTGTAGCCGACGATGATCGGCGCATATTCGCGCGCTTTGAACATCTGATCGTTGTCACCGATAGCCCAGCGGTGCCCCTCGTCCTGAAAAGCTCCCTTCGGACGGTTGGCGTTGGCATTGGCCAGCGCGGTGCGGACCGCCTCAAGACCGATGCCGTTGTTGCCCAACTGCATCGGATTCAATTCCACGCGGACTGCCGGGCTGGCGCTGCCGCCGACAAAGACCTGGCCCACACCCTGCACCTGCGAGATCTTCTGCGCCAGGATCGAGTCGGCCATGTCGTAGATCATCGCCTTCGGCACAACATCTGAACTCAACGTGAGGATGAGGATCGGCGCATCGGCGGGATTGGCCTTGCGATAGTTCGGATTCTGCGGCAGATAGGAAGGCAGCTGCGTTCGCGCCGCGTTGATCGCTGCCTGCACGTCGCGCGCAGCTGCATCGATGTTGCGGTTGATATCGAATTGCAGCGCCACCGAAGCGGTGCCCAGCGAACTCGACGACGTCATCTGGTTCACTCCGGCGATGCGGCCGAACTGGCGTTCGAGTGGAGTGGCTACCGACGAAGCCATGGTGGTCGGGCTCGCCCCGGGCAGGCTGGCCTGCACGCCGATCACCGGGAAATCCACTTCCGGCAGCGAGGCGACAGGCAGTACCGAGTAGGCCACCGAGCCAGCCAGCAAAAGCGCCAGACTCAGCAGCGAAGTGGCAACCGGGCGCTTAATGAACGGTGCGGAGAGATGCATGGGGCTGCCCTCAATCAGCGCTGACGGTTTCCGGTTCGGGACTATGCTCGAGCTCGCGCGGCTTCATGCGATGCGCCAGCTTGTCGAAGTAGAGATACACCACCGGCGTGGTAAACAGCGTAAGCATCTGCGAGAAGATGAGCCCGCCGACGATGGTTACACCTAACGGTATACGCAGCTCTGCACCGACGCCACCGCCGAGCGCCAATGGCAAACCGCCAAGGAGTGCGGCCATCGTCGTCATCACGATGGGCCGGAAGCGCAACAGGCACGCCTGAAAGATGGCCTCCTCGGCCGGCTTGCCCTCGTCGCGCTCGGCCTGCAGCGCGAAGTCGATCATCATGATGGCGTTCTTCTGCACAATGCCGATGAGCAGGATCATGCCGATGAGTGCAATCACGCTGAAATCCACATGCGTGATCATCAGCGCGAGCAACGCGCCCACACCTGCGGACGGCAGCGTGGAAATAATGGTAATGGGATGGATGTAGCTCTCATACAGCACGCCGAGCACAATGTACACCGTGATCAGCGCGGCCAGAATCAGCAGTGGCTCGTTCGCCAATGAGCTCTGAAAGGCCGCGGCTGTGCCTTCAAAGCTGGCATTGATCGATGCCGGCATCTGGATGCGCTGCTCGACACTGTTCACAGCTTTGACGGCATCGCCCAGCGCCTTCCCGGACGCAAGATTGAAGCTGACCACCGTAGAAGGAAATTGTCCCTGGTGGCCGATGGCCAGCTGCGCCCGCGATTGCTCCCAGTGCGCCAGCATGCTGAGCGGAACCTGCGTGCCGTTGCCGGATTTCACGTAGAGACTCTGGAGCGTGGTCGGATCGGTCTGGTAGCTCGGGCCCACCTCGATCACCACATGATACTGGTTGAGCTGCGTAAAGATTGTGGAGACCTGGCGCTGGCCGAAGGCGTCGTAGAGCGTGTTGTCGATGTCGGCCATCGCGATGCCGAGCCGCGCCGCCGTGTCGCGATCGATGACAAGCTGCGCGCCGAGGCCCTGGTCCTGCAGATCGCTGGCTACATCGGTCACCACAGGCTCTTTGCTCAGCTCGTCGACCATCTTGCGCGTGTAGAGGGCCAGCTCACTCGGATTGGGGTCTTCGAGCGAATATTGAAATTCTGTCCGGCTCACGCGGTCTTCCACTGTCAGGTCCTGCAGCGGCTGCAGGAAGAGCTGAATGCCTCCGACCTGCGCAAGCTGCGGCTGCAGACGGTGGATCACATCCGTTGCCGAAACTTTGCGCACGTCGAGCGGCTTGAGCGTGATCTGGATACGGCCGGAGTTCAGCGTCGTATTCGTACCGTCGACCCCGATGAAGGACGAGACGTTATCGACGGCCGGATCTCTCAACACAATATCCACAAGCCGCTGCTGCCGCTCGGCCATGCTCTTGAAGCTCACCGTCTGCGGCGCTTCGCTGATCCCCAGGATGACGCCGGTGTCCTGCACCGGGAAAAATCCCTTGGGTACTTCGATGAAGAGCACTACCGTTGCCACAAATGTGGAGATCGTTACCAGCAGCGTGGCGAACCGGTGACGCAGAATGACGCGCAGCATGCGGCCGTAAGCGGCAATGATCGCGTTGAAGACATTCTCTGACCAGTTATAGAAGCGCGTCTGCTTCGCTTCCGCCTTGCCGCGCAGAATCCGCGAGCACATCATGGGCGTGAGCGTGAGCGAGACGACGGCAGAGACGAGAATGGTCACCGCCAGTGTAATGGCAAACTCGCGGAAGAGCCGGCCCACCACATCGCTCATGAACAGCAAGGGAATGAGCACCGCGATCAGCGACACCGTGAGCGACATGATGGTGAAGCCGATCTGCTCGCTGCCCTTGAGCGCGGCGCGCATCGGGCTCATGCCTTCCTCGATGAACCGCGAGATGTTCTCGATCATCACGATGGCATCGTCCACCACGAAGCCCGTCGAAATGGTGAGCGCCATCAGCGTGAGGTTATTCAGCGAGTAGCCCAGCAGATACATCACGCCAAAGGTGCCCACGATCGAAAGCGGCACCGCGACCGAAGGAATGACGGTGGCGGCCAGGTTGCGCAGGAAGAGAAAGATCACCATCACGACCAGCGCGACGGTGAGCATCAGCTCGTACTCGACATCCTTCACAGAAGCGCGGATGGTTACGGTGCGGTCCGTGAGCACGTGCACCTGCACGGTGGCGGGCAGGGCCTGCTGCAACTGCGGCAGCAGTTTGTGAATGCGATCGACGACGGCGATGATGTTCGCGCCCGGCTGCCGCTGGATGTTCACAATCACCGCCGGCTGCTTGCCCATCCACGCGGCCTGCTGGTTGTTTTCCGCGGCGTCGATAATGGTCGCCACATCCGACGCACGCACAGGCGCGCCGTTCCTGTATGCGACGATCACCGGCTTGTAGTCTTCGCTCGAAAGCAGCTGATCGTTTGCGCCGATCGTGTAGGACTGCCGCGAGCCATTGAGCGTACCTTTTGCCTGATCCACATTCGCAGCGGCTACGGCGGAGCGCAGATCTTCGAGGCTCAGGTTATAGGCGGCCAGTTGTGCGGGATTCGCCTGAATACGGACCGATGGCTTCTGGCCGCCGGCGATCGCAACCATACCCACGCCAGTCACCTGCGAGATCTTCTGCGCCAGGTTCGTGTCCGCTGCGTCTTCGATCTTATCCAGTGGCAGCGAGTTCGACGTGAGCGCGAGCGTCATGATCGGCGCGTCAGCCGGGTTGACTTTGCTGTAGATCGGCGGGTTGGGCAGGTCAGCAGGCAAGAAACTGGTCGCCGCGTTGATCGCAGCCTGCACCTCCTGCTCGGCCACGTCGATGTTCTCGTCGAGATTGAATTCGAGGGTGATGACTGAGCCGCCGCCGGAGCTCACCGACGTCATCTGCTTGAGGCCCGGCATCTGGCCAAACTGCCGTTCCAGGGGCGCGGTTACGGAAGAAGCCATCACCTCCGGCCCGCCGCCGGGATAGAACGTCAGCACCTGAATGATGGGGTAATCGACCTCAGGCAGCGCCGAGACCGGTAGTTGTTGAAAGCCGAGGCCGCCCGCAAGCAAAATTGCCGCCATCAGCAGCGAAGTAGCCACCGGGCGCAAGATAAACGGCCGGGATGGGCTCAGGCTCACGGCATCTGCCCCTGCGTCACGCCGCCCTTATTCGCCGGCGCGGGCGGAACGGCTAGATCGCCGCCCAGTTCCGAAGTCACCAGACCGCTGCTGGACTGGGGTGCGTCGCTGGCAATCACCACCGCATCGGGATGCAGACGGTCGGCGCCGTCCACTACCACTTTCTGGCCCGCCGACACACCGCTGTCGAGAATCGTGGCCTGCCCCTGTGCCAGCGCGACCTTCACCGGCTTCATCTTCACCGTGGCATTGCCCCTGGCGTCGGTATCCGTCACCCACACATACGCGCCATTGATTCCGCTCTGAATCGCTGCGGAGGGCACCACCAACGCCTTCGGGCGGTTCTCCATCACCAGGTGAATGTTCACAAATTGCGAAGGAAAGAGCAGATTGTCTGCATTCGAAAAGACAGCCTTCAGCCGGTCGGTGCCCGTGGTCGTGTCGATCTGGTTATCGGCTGTCAAAAGCTGTCCAGAGGCGAGCCTCTGCACGTCGCCTTTGTCGTAGGCATCTACCGGGAGCTGCCGGTCGGAGGCGAGTTTCCGGAGCACCTGGGGCAGTTCGTTTTCGGGCAGCGTAAAGTAAACCGCGATTGGCTGGAACTGGTTGATTACCACCAGATTGGTCGTATTGGCGGTGATGATGTTGCCGGGATCTACCAGCCGCAATCCGATGCGGCCGGTAATAGGCGACTGGATGGTGCACCAGCTGAGCTGCAGCTCGGCCGTCTCGATGGCCGCTTTATCGGCCTGGATCGCGCCCTGGTACTGGCCCATCGCCGCTTCGTCGGCGTCGAGCGTCTCCTTGGAGACCACCCCTGCCTCGAACAAAGCCTTGTAGCGGGCAAACTCAGCCTGCGCATTCTTGAGCAGGGCCTCGTCATGCGCGAGCGTCCCTTTAGCCTGATCCAGAGCCGCCTGGTAGGGCTTGGGGTCGATCACCATGATGGTCTCGCCCTCGTGGACCTGCTGCCCTTCGGTAAACTTCACCGGAAGCAGTTCGCCGCTGACCCGCGCCTTCACGGTAACGCTGTAGTACGGCGTGACCGTGCCGAGCGCCGTGAGATAGATGGGCATAGGCCGCATGGCCACGGGCGTCACCTGCACGGGGACAGGCCGATTCTGGAGTTCCGCGGCCTGCCGGGCGCTGTTCTGCTTGCTCAGCTGCTGGTTGTGATAGATGCGCCAAGCTGCGAGGCCCAGCGCGCAGACCAATACCAGGTACACGACAACGCGGATCCTAGATCCGTTCCTCGACCCTTTGCGGGCCGGCGGCTCGGCGTAAGCGCTACCGTTAGGCAAGTGAGACTGAGATGTAGCTTCACTGCTCATTGTGTCGATGGCCATCGCTTTCTCTTGTTCTGAAAGAGCCACCCGAAGCACATTCGGTGCGGCAGTCGGTCTGTACGCTTTCCGGTAAGCGCAGTCCGCATCTATGCTTCAGCTACGAAACTATGGCTTCCAAGCATTCCACCGCCCCAACGGACCCGGAATCAGGCGTGCGGAAGAAAACTACCTAAGGAGCATTACGTTCCCGGAGGAGGAAAAGACGCGATCATTGTATGCTAACCGGGCGAATCTGTCGCAAGGCGAAAGCGCTCGTGGGAACCGCGATGCGGAACGCGCGGGTCGGCGCAGGCCGTCGGCCCCACGAAATCCGCGGCTGCCAGGGTGCGAATCCTGATAGGGGGCTGGGATATGAGGGTCCTGATTTTTGGGGCAACCGGCATGGTGGGCCAGAGTGTGCTGCGGGAATGCCTGCGCGATTCCGGGGTGGGGCAGATCATCACAGTCGGACGTAACGCGACCGGCGTCGAAGACGCCAAGCTAACCGAGATTGTGCTCCCGGATATGGGCGACTACGGCGTGATTGAACCTCAGCTCAAGGGCTTTGACGTGTGCTTTTTCTGCCTTGGCATCTCCTCCGCCGGCATGACGGAGGCCGACTATACGCGCGTCACGTACGGCCTCACGCTCGCGGCCGCGGAAACTCTTGCCCGGCTCAACCATGGGATGACGTTTATCTATGTCTCCGGCGCCGGCACGGATTCGACCGAAGCGGGAAGGATCATGTGGGCGCGGGTGAAGGGCCGCACGGAAAATGCACTGTTGCGCCTTCCGCTCAACGCCTACATGTTTCGTCCGGGGGCGATCGAGCCTATGGACGGAATCCGTTCCCGCACTCCCTCCTACCGGGTGATCTACGCGCTCACCAAGCCGTTGCTGCCGCTGCTTCGATGGGCGCTGCCGAATCAGATCGTCAGCACCCGCGAACTGGGCCGCGCCATGCTGCGCGTCGCCCGGCGAGGCTACGGCCTGCGCATTCTGGAGACCCGGGATATCCGGGCCGCCGCAGAGGGTTAAACCATTCAACTTTCCCCGCTCGCTGCCAAAGGGAGCCTGTGCTAGCAGGAGGACCTCATCCCGGCCCCGTCATGCCCGTGGTAGAGTGAGATTCCACGGAGGACAGGATGGCGGCCGGAACCCAGCTTGCGGGCAACCACGAAATTATCGACCTGCAGCAACAGGTGGTGCGGCTGCAGGCGCTGCTCGAGGCTTCGCGGCAGGTGCACTCCACCATTCAGGAAAGAGAAGTCCTGGAGCAGGTACTGCGGATCGTGGTGCGCGAGCTGGAGATGGACGGAGCCGCGTTCCCCAGCACCGGTCTCAGCATCGGCGTATCCGCTGAATCCGATGCCAACGGGCCCGAGCAGCCCCGGTTTCCCCTCGACGACCGCGATGGCAGACGGATGACCGAGTTGGTAGTGACCACGCCCAGCGGCCGCCCGCTAACGCTTTACGAGGCGGACTTCCTGGAAGGACTGGCGCTGCAGGCAGCCGTGGCTCTCGAAAACGCCCGCAATCATAAGCGCAACCTGGAATTTGTGCGGCTGCAACAGGACCTGGAGGCGGCCCGGCAAATCCAGCGCTCGCTGCTGCCGCAGAAGCTTCCTCAAATCCCAGGCTATTCGATTTGCTTCCGCTCCGACACCTGTTATGAGGTCGGCGGCGACTATCTGGACATTGTCGACCAGCCCGATGGCAGTCTGCTGATTGCCGTTGCCGACGTCGCCGGGAAGGGCCTTGCCTCAGCCATCATGTCCATGGGCTTCCGCTCAGCCTTTCGCGGCATCGCGGCCAACGGCATACCCCTGGACGAGCTCGCCACGCGTATGAACCAACACCACTGGGCCGAAGGCGAAGAGGCGCGGCGGCGCTATGTGACAGCCATCTTTATGCGGCTGCACCCCGAGGCGGGGGAGATCGAAGTGGCGAACGCCGGGCACAATCCCGGATTCCTGGTCAGGCCCGGTGCTGCGCCGCATCAGTTCCACGCTGCAGGGCCGCCGCTGGGAATGCTGCCGGGAATGCGCTATTCCAGCGAAAAAAGCAGCTTCGAGTCCGGTGCACGCCTGCTCTTCTACACCGATGGCCTGACGGAGGTCTTCAGAGGCGATGAGGAGTTTGGTCCGGAACGGCTTTTGGAGGAATTTTGCCGGTGCCGGGCCGAGAATGCCGATGGTATTCTCGATGCATTGTGGACGGCCATTCAACAGTTTGCCGAGGGCGGCCCGCAGGGAGACGACATGACCGCATTGGCGCTCGCTGCCGCGGGCCCCGGCGCAGGCTGTAGGGAGACGCCGGCATGAACGCGTCAAAGAGCACCACCGTCGAGGTCCGGCTGCCTTCGCGCCTGGGCTTTGAAAAGGTGGCCATGAGTACGGCATCGGCCGTGGCCAAGCTCATGGGTTTTCGCGAAGATCGCATCGAAGACCTAAAGACGGCTGTCGCCGAAGCCTGCATCAATGCCATTGAACATGGCAACCGGCTCAATGAGAAACTGTCTGTAGGCGTCGTTCTTTCCGCCCACGAAGACTCGCTCGAAGTGAAGGTGATTGACGATGGCAAGGGCATGATGAAGCGGCCCGCCAAGCCTGATATCGACCGCAAGATGCACGGAGAGGAAGACCCCCGGGGTCTGGGCATGTTTCTCATCCAGGCTCTGGTGGACGAAGCCGAGTGGGTAGCCGGGGCCGATGGCAAAAGCAGCTATGTCCGCCTGCTGATTCGGCTGGATAAAGATTCGGAATAGGACCGGAGGCAATACCAACTTGCAGAGCGAAACTAAATCGCGCATTGATCAGCTGACTTCACCCGCGGGTCATCCCGTCGCCGTTCTGCGCTTTGAAGGCGATATCGCCAGCACTTCTAAAGAGGCGGTCCTCGGCGCCTACCAGTCCCTGCCCAAGGCGACCACCAAGCTGATCCTGCTCGATTTCACGCGGGTGGATTACATCAACTCAAGCGGCATCGCGCTGGTAATTCAACTGCTCATCGAAGCCTCCAACGCCGGCCAGAAGGTCTACGCTTTCGGACTCTCGCCACACTTCACGAAGGTCTTCACCATGGTGGGCATCACCAAGTACGCCGAGCTGTTCGCGAGTGAACACGAGGCGCTGACCGCACTTTAGTCGAGAAGCAGGCGCTTAGCCTGCGATTGTGCATACAATTGTGCTAACATGATTTTAGGAAATTCTATGCCCGCAATCAAAGACAAGAAGTCTGCCGCTCCAACCAGCTTCGCTGTGTATCGGGGCAGGCGAGCTCAAACCGGAAACTCATCCGGTTTTCGCTTCGAAGGCGCGCTGTTCAAGAGCCATCCAGAGTTCAACGGCGAGGTTAAAGCACAAGTTATTTCTCCTGGTCGGATGTTGGTGACGGCAGAGAGCGGTACTCGCGAAGCAACCGATCCAGTGATGGCTTCCTTCCTGGCATTTCTCGGAAGCGATATTGCCAGCCATCCCGAGAAGGTCTCGCCGCTCGACGAGAATCTTGTGCGGAGTGCGTCGAAATTGACTAAGGGCGTTGTCGTGGACCCCGAGGAAGATCTCGGCGGTCAGGACATCCTGTAATATTCCGTTCGGCCATGATCGTAAACGGCTGGAGGCTCTATGCTCACCCTCTGTTCGAGCAGCAGTTCCGGCGCTTGGTCGAGAGAGTGGAATCTCTGGCTGCAAAGAATCCTCAAAATTACCGCGATGAACCGGCGACCAAACTTCTGGCGACGATCAATCGCTATGTTCGCGAGATCATCCCGCGTGACCCCAATGCAGCCGAGTTTCGGCAGGGCAATACTCTCGGCGCGGACAATCGCCATTGGTTTCGGGCCAAATTTCACGAGCGATACCGGCTCTTTTTTCGCTTTTCGAGCAAGGAAAAGGTCATCGTGTATGCGTGGGTAAACGACGAGCATACATTGCGCAAGTCAGGCGCGAAAACCGATCCCTACACCATATTCCGCGCTATGCTCGAGGCAGGCGACCCTCCACGCACGATGAAACAATTGTTGTCGCACGCGAAAGAACTGAAACCCTGACCCGCACACGCGCAATGCGATGATTGCAAATTGGGGATCAGAGGCAGATCGAACGTTCGAGGTGACGTAGAATTCCACCATGCAACTCGACGCGATCCAGGCCGCTCTTCGCGAGGCTGGTCTTGACGGCTGGCTCTTTTACGATCATCACCACCGCGATCCCATCGCAGCGCGCATCCTGGGCCTCGATGAAAAGGCGCATATCACGCGCCGCTGGTATTACTTCGTGCCGGCGACCGGTGAGCCGCGCAAGCTGGTGCACCGTATCGAGCAGGGCCGACTAGGCGCGCTGCCGGGAAGCAAGGGCGTGTATTCCAGCTGGCAGGAACTGCACGCCGGCCTGCAGGCGATGCTCATGAACGCGCGCCGCATCGCCATGCAGTACTCGCCGAACAACGACATCATGTACATCTCGATGGTCGATGCCGGCACGGTCGAGTTCCTGCGGAGCCTGGGCAAGCAGATTGTCACCTCCGCGGATCTGGTCAGCCAGTTTGAAGCGGTGCTGAATGAAGAGCAGGTCGCCAGCCACAGCGCGGCCCAGCGCGCCATTGATGCGATTCTTGCGGAGGGATGGAAGGAGATCGGCCGGCGTCTGCGGCCCGAAGGCGGCGGCAGCGGCTCCCTCTCTGAATTTGACACGGTTACATGGCTCAGCGAGGCCATGCGCCGCGAAGGCCTCGTCTGGGAGAACGGGCCCAATGTCAGCGTGAATGCGAACAGCTCCGACTCACACTATGAGCCGACAGGGGAGAGATCATCGCCGATCCGCGAAGGCGATTTCGTACTCATTGATATCTGGGGGCGTCTCGATAAGCCCCACACCATTTTTTACGACATCACCTGGACCGGCGTCGTGGGCCGCGAGCCTTCTGAGCGCGAGCGACTTGTCTTCACAACTGTGCGCGACGCCCGCGACGCGGCCATCGCCGCCGTCGAATCGGCCTTCGCGGAAGGCCGCACGATCTGCGGCTTCGAAGCCGATGATGCCGCCCGCGGCGTGATCCGTGCTGCCGGCTTCGGCGGCTTTTTCACGCACCGCACCGGCCACAACATCGCGCAGGAATTGCACGGCAACGGCGCGCACCTCGATAACCTGGAGACACACGACCAGCGCCGCATCCTGCCGCACACCTGTTTTTCCGTGGAGCCGGGGATCTATCTGCCGGAGTTCGGCGTCCGCAGCGAAGTCAACATGATAACCGCGCCCGGCAAGGCCTGGGTTACGGGAGCGATTCAGCGCGAGCTGGTCAGGATTTAGAGTTGGCTTGAGCCCGACTCGTGCATCCATGCGTCAGTAAGCAGACGCGGTCTACAGCACGTCCATTAAGTCGAGGAATCCTGCGCGATGAAACGAGCGATGCTCTTTTTCCTTCTGCTGACTACGGGCCTTACGGCGCAGACCGTTCCTCTTGCCACAGATTTACCCAGTCATCCCTTCTTCATCAGGAATACATGGTTCATCGGCGGGGTCGGCAACTGGGATTACCTGACGATGGATGCGCAGGCCGGGCGGCTGTACATTGCGCACGGAACTGCCGTGCAGGTCGTCGATGTCGGCTCGGGCAATCAGGTGGGCACGATTCAGGGCTTGTATGAAGCCCGCCAGGTCACGCTTGATGATACCGGCGAGGTCGGTTACGTAAGCGACGGGGGCCAGGGCAAGGTGTTCGTCTTTGACCGGCAGACGCTGAAGAAGACCGGGGAGATCGACACCGGTGCCAATTCCCGCTCGCTGGTTTACGATTCGCTCACCAAGCTGCTCTTTGTGGTGCGCGCCAACCCGCCGGCGGAAGCTCCTACCCGGGCGGAAGAGCGCAGACGCCCGCCAGCGCGCGAAGGCCCAGCCGCCGAGGTCACCACCACCTCGAAAGTGACAGTTGTCGACACGCAATCCGAGGCCGTGATCGGTGAGATTACCCTCCCGGGACTGCTGGGTTTTGCCGTGGTCGACAACAGCGATCAGGTCTATGTTGCATCGACGGATCGCAGCGAGGTCTTCCGCTTCGATGCGCAGGCTGTGTCCAACCTCATGCATCCACCACTGGAAAGGGCCAGCGCCTCCGCAGGCAAAGCCGCCGCTGTGCCGTCAGGCGAGCAGGCTGCTGCTCCGATCAGCCTCGACTGGACGGGCGACCAGCATGCGCAGAATCCAGCTGAAGGCCATCTACGCGTCTTCCGTCTGGACCCGGAGTGCGCCGATCCCCGCAGCTTGGCCATTGACAACGCGCACCTGCGCCTCTTTGCCGCCTGCGATAACCGCAGGCTGATTGTGTTGAACACCGGCACGGGCGACAAGGTGACTTCGCTGTCCATCGGTCCCGGCGTGGATGCGGTCGGCTACGACGCAGAGCATGGGCTGATCTTCACGGCCAACGGTGGCGCGGAAGGCAGCATGACGATCATCCGGCAGGATGTGACCGACACCTACGCGGTCATCCAGACGCTTCCCACCCGCCAGCGAGCCAGCACCCTGGCGGTCGATCCCACAACAGGTGCCGTTTACCTGGTGACGGATTATCTTGGCGTCGACCTCAACCGTCCGGGCGGCATCGGGACGCTTGTGCAGAGGCCGGTCACCGGCAGCTTTCAGGTGTTGAAGATCTCGAATTGATTGAGCTGGGGCGCTGACTCAGGGCTGATGCGCTGGCCCGGCGACGCGGTGATCAATGATCCGATAATCGGAAGGCACCTTGAAATAACCGGGATCCGCGACCGAACGCGAGATATTCGCAAGCCAGAGCGTCTGGTCGCCATCGCGGGGATCGTGCCGCACCACTTTGACATTGACGCCCAGATCCGGCGAATACCAGTAATCGACTACACGAAGAATTGTCTTTGTATTCCCGATGCTTTGTTTGTAAAACGTGAAGGTCTCGCGCGTCCGTTGCACGTCGAGGCCTTCGAAGGTGTCGGTTCCCAGGTTTTCGCGGGTCAGAAAGGAAATTCCATCCGGCTGCAGCCCAGCCGGGCGCAGCGGCCCGTTGACGGGCTCGTAATAGGGAAACAGATTGCAGACCTTGGCGTAGGGACTGCAGTTATACAGTGTGTGCTCGAGCGGGTCGCTGTATACGTTCATTTGAACGACGGATTGCTGCTTGCCGTCGTCCGGCACCGGGATGAAGCTGCGCCGCTCCTGAAAGATGCGGCCTTCCATGTCGCGAGTCACTACGCGCTCATTTTGCGTAGTCACGGTGGACCCGTCGGGAAGGACTTGCACCCAGGTGGTCTTGGCGACGGCCATAAACGGAGCATTTGGCTTGGGAGGAAAATCAAGCGGCGCAATATATTTCTGCGCGCGAAAATCGGGTGCGTGTGCGGGCTCCTGGGCAGCCAAAGTCAGCGCGGCCATGGCAATCAGAACAGCAAAGGCAGACTTTGTCACTCCAGGCATGGCGGATCACTTCCCTTGTAAAGATGGCCTCGGAGCCATATAAATCTCGTTTCTTCGCATTCTGGGTTAGGGGATAGCCCGCTGTCACGTAAATTCCTCGGTAAATCGATCCAACCGGTTTGCGGGGCCGGCGACAGAATTAAAGTTGGCACCCTGGCCTTGGTGGCGCATCGGATGAATGGCGAATACCAAACCCACCCTGGAACCTGAAGCAGATTGCGCACATCTCTGGTTCCACCACGACCCCACCACCGCACACCCGATGGAGGTAAGACCATGCCTTTGCCAAACGATGAACGAATCGTTGCGTTAGCCAACGATCTCTTGCAGCAATTCGACCAGCTTTTTGGGCTGCACCCTGGTTTCCGCGCCGCGCACGCCAAGGGTACCCTGCTGACGGGAAGCTTTACACCCTCTGCTGGCGCGCAGGAACTCACCCGAGCGCTGCATGTCACGCGGGATCGCACACCGGTAACCGTTCGCTTCTCCAACTCTACCGGCTTGCCTGAGATCCCGGACTTCGCGCCCGAGGCGAATCCGCGTGGGATGGCGATCCGCTTCAACCTCGCCGACCACGTACATACCGACATCGTGAGCCACTCCACCAACGGTTTCCCCGCCCGCGACGGCGCGGAGTTTCTCGCCCTGCTGAAGGCGATCGCCGCCAGCGGGCCGGATGTACCTTCGCCCAAGCCGGTCGAGGTCTTTCTCGGATCGCATCCTGCGGCCTTGGCCTTTGTGCAGGCGCCCAAACCATTTCCTTCGAGCCTGGCACGCGATACCTACTTCGCGGTGACGGCTTATGCCTTCACGAACGCGTCCGGCGAGAAGAAGTTTGGCCGCTACCGCATCGTTCCCGAACTCGGCAATGACTACCTGACCGACGCCCAGGTGGCTGCGCTCGCGCCCGACTACCATTTCGGCGAGATCGAAGGACGGGTAAGGAAGGGTGGCGCCCGTTTCAAGGTTCTCGTGCAAGTAGCTGCTCCCGGCGATGTGACCGACGACGCCACGGTGCATTGGCCCGAAAGCCGCCCGATTGTCGAGCTCGGGGCCATCGAATTGACGGGTGTCGCCAAGGACAATCCGGCCGAGCAGAAGCAGATCATCTTCGACCCCATCCCTCGCGTCGACGGCATCGAGCCCTCGGCCGATCCGCTGCTGGAATTGCGCGCTGCAATCTACCTGCTGAGCGGACGCCGTCGGCGGGCAGCCAAGCTGGAAGAGGTGGTCGCGTAGGAACACGCGAATCCCGAGGTTCCTGCCACCCCGTCGTCCTGCTAGGCCGGAATAGGCTCAGGCAGCGGTGGCGGGGCGGGATCGGGCGAGGGGTCCGGCAACGGGGGCTCCGTCTCCGGGCCTGGTGTCGGGTGGGGTCTTGGCGGAGAAACCGGAGGGACGGCAGGGGGGAGCGTCACCGGTGGGCC
>Ga0335073_10001319_pt1 | contig 33112 bp, 29 predicted proteins | sample Lox_Sample_22_FD_207093 | JGI IMG/M metagenome (GOLD analysis project Ga0335073, IMG submission 207093) | Soil microbial communities from Loxahatchee National Wildlife Refuge, Florida, United States - Lox_Sample_2.2 | ecosystem: Environmental > Terrestrial > Soil > Wetlands | place: USA... | reverse complement strand
CCGGCATCCAGCGCGGCCGTGAGGGCGTTCTCCGCGGCGGCCGGGTCGCTGGCGGCACCCCGGACCACCGCGAGCGTGACGCTGGCCCACAACTGTGGCCAGCGTGCCGCGCGCACGGCTGACGCCTCCGCCCGTTCCGCCTGGTCGCTGGTCAGCGTGCCGGCCAGCGCCTGCAAGAGGAGTTCGGGGCCCTCGTAGGGGTTGAGGATGCGGGCGTGCTGGTCGGGTGCTTCGGCGCGGGCCCGCGCGAACGCGCGCTGCGCCGCGGGCCGGTCCTCTTCGAGCAGGGCTAGCATGCCCCTCCCGATCCCCCAGGCGCCTGCTCGCAAGTCGGCGTCCCCTGGCGACAGCGACTCCGCTGTCGCCAAGTGGCGATCCATCTCGCGTCGCCGGCCCTGGCACGCGTCGGCCAGACCGCGAATCAGGTGGCTTGCGGCCTGGATCGGCCCCAGGCCTAGCCGACCCGCTGACTCACCAGCCTCCGCCGCCACCTCATACGCCTCGCCGAACCTCGCGGTCATGACCTGGACGGAGGCCAGGTTCACACCTATTCCTGCGGCCAGGCCTAGCGCGCCAGCGCGCAGCGCCTCGGCGCGGGCCTGCTCTAGGCGCTCCCCCCGAGCGTCCCGGAGCATCTCCACGGTGCCGAGCTCGTTAAGCACGTGCAGCCGCTGCGCGGCGAGTCCCGCCTCCTCGGCCAGCCGCAGCGCCTGGTTCAGGGCCCTGGCCGCGGCGTTGAGGTCACGCAGCCGGGCGCACAGCCCGATCACCTCCAGTGCTTCGCACTCAAGCTCGGGCAGGCCCGCCTGCCGGGCAAGGGCGGCCGCTTGCGCGGCCAGATGCTCGGCGCCGGCCCGCGATACCGGCCGACTGTCCCCCAGCGCTACCTGGGCTCTCAGCAGGGCCGCCCCCACCGCGGTCCCGCCCACCCGGTCGCCGTCATGCAGCTGCCGCAGCAGCGCGGCCGCGTCTTCCCACAGGCCGGCCGCGACCGCCGCCCGCACCCGCAACAACAGCAGTTCCGCCGCCAGGGGTTGGCTCCACCTCACGGCTGGCCCGGTGAGCCGGGTGGCGAGCTCGCTGGCGGCCGCGGGCTGGCCGGCCAACAGGAGCGTCCGGGCCAGATCACCGCCGATCCGCACACCAAGCAGGCTGTCCTCAGCAGCGCAGCCGCTTGCCGCACGCAACGCTGGCTCGGCGGCCGTGAGCGCCCCTGCCTCCAGCGCCCGTGTGCCCGCGCCGTGCAGCACTAGCGCGGCACGTGCCTGCTCCCCGCCTTCGGCGAGCAGGCGCCCCACCTCCAGAGCAGTGCCCATGTCCAGCCCGCTCGCGATCGGATCGGCCCCGCTCGCCCGGGCCAGCACTTCCGCGGCTGACAGTGACAGCCGTTGCCGCTGCGCGGCATTGACCTCAGCGAGAACGACATCACGCGTCAGTGCGTGGCGGAACTGATACCCGCGTGCATGGGAGATCAGCAGCTGCAGTCCGGTGGCCCGATCGAACGCCTCCGACACTTCCGTCGAGGCAAGACCGGTTATCTCCGCGACGACTCGCCAGTCGAACCCGCGGCCGAGGACCGCGGCGGCCGCTAGCGCGAACCGATCGCGCGAGTCGAGCCGGGCCAGGCGGACACGGACGGTCTCAGCGAAACGACGGGGCCCTCCGCCGGCCTCCCCACTAGTCAGCAGTTCCTCGACCAGCAGCGGAAGCCCTTCCGCGGCGCGGGCGACACTGAACGTCAGCTCTTCAGCCGTCTCAGGCCCGCCTGGCAGGCGCAGGCAGGCGGCGGCCATCGCCACCGTCTCCTCCTCGGTCAGCCTGTCCAGCTGGCAGACCGCCGCCCCGCACGCCGCCAGCTGGCCCGCCACCATGTCGCGCCCTTCTCCGACGCGCAGCGTCGCGACCACGGCGAGCGGCTGCTCGCGGACATGGCTGGTCACAAACCCGAGGACCTCGAGGGACGCCGCGTCCGCCCAGTGCAGGTCCTCCACAACGATAAGCAGGCCGGCCGGCGCGGCGAGGGAGCCGAGCACCCTCAACAGTGCCTCGCCAACGACCAGCGGCGATTCCTCCACCTGGCGCCAGCCCGGGGCACGCCAATGCGGTACCAGCGACGCCAGCACCGCGACATACGGCCCAAGCGCCTCCAGGGCGGGCACGGGGCGGTCCCGCGCGGCCATCAGCAGCGCCTCGCTCAACGGCCGGTACGGGCTGGCCGAGAACTCGGCAACCGCCCGGCCCGCCACCACCCCGGCGCCCGCCCGCCGAGCCAGTTCGGCCGCGTACTCGGCCAGGCGCGTCTTACCGATGCCGGCCTCCCCGGTGAGCACCGTCACCGTGCCGGCGCCCCCAGCGAGCCCTCCCACCGCCTGGGCAAGGACCGACGCCTCGCGGCCGCGCCCCACCAGCACCGGGCACCGGGCCACCCAGGCCGGCCGCGGCACACCGGACGACGGCATCACCAAGCCGTCGTCCTGGCTGAAGCCCGGCGTGTTCATGGCCCCTCCCCACAACTGACCGCAGGCAGCCGCGGGCTGGCTGACCCGCCACCCAAACGATAGGGCGAGGGCTAGGGATTCAGGGCTGCCCGCCGGGAACTCGCCCAGGTGTCTGGCGTCAAGTCCTCTGGCACTATGGCTGCATGCCCTCACGAGGCCAGACCTCGGTCCATACGGCCCGGCTACTGCGCGACAGCATCGCGCCATGAAGCTCCACGTCGGGTGCGCGATGTGGACGTACGCGCCCTGGCAGGGCCGGTACCTGCCGCACCCGCTGGCACCGCGGGAGCGCCTGCGCGCCTACGCGACCTGGTGCAACGCGGTCGAGGGCAACACGACCTTCTACGCCACCCCGGCGCTCGGCACGGTGCGGTCGTGGGCCGAGCAGACCGATCCGGATTTCCGGTTCGTGCTCAAGCTGCCCAAGGCGGTGACTCATGAGCGCCGCCTCGCCGACGTCGCCGATCCGCTGCGGGCCTTCCTGGCGGCGGTCGAGCCCCTCGGCCCGCGTGCCCATGCCCTGTGGATCCAGTTGCCACCGTCCTTCAGCCCTACTGAACTTGGCGCCCTCACGGGCTTCCTGCGCCGCCTCCCGGACCGGTACCGGTACTGCGTGGAGGTGCGGCACCGCGCGTTCTTCGAGAACCCGCGATCGGAACAGGACCTCGAGCGGGTGCTCGGTGACGCAGGCGCGGAATGGGTCACCTTCGACACGACTGTCCTGTTCGGGAGCCCTCCGGCCAGCGACATCGAGCGCGAGGCGTGGCGGAACAAGCCACGCGTGCCCCGCAGGTCACGAGCCCTCACGTCCCACCCCGTCGTCCGCTACATCGGCCGGGACGACAACGCGCGCACGATCGCCGGATGGGAGCCCTGGCTTGACACCGTCGCCAGCTGGCTGCGCGAGGGGCGTTCTCCGACTGTCTTCATCCATACGCCGGACAACGTGGACGCGCTCGAGCTGGCACGGCGGTTCCACGACGACGTGCGAACCCGGGTGCCCGAGGTCGAGCCGTTGCCGGAGACGATCCCGGTCGGGCCAGCCACGCTCTTCTGAGTTCCGCGAGCACAAGCTAACGGAGGAACCTGCGCTCAGAGCGAGGCTGGGGCGGCGAGGTGATGCTCGACGGCCGCCGTCACACGCTCGATGTCGCCGGTGGCGAGCAAGTCAAGCAGGGCGCCGCGCAGCACCGCGAGCAGCAGCGTCCGTTCGGCCTCGGCTTCCGCCGTATCGCGGCGGTCCGCGGGCTGGCGCTCCGCCAGGAGCGCCAGCCAGTCGCTGACGGTGTCCCTGCCGAAGTCAGCCCAGGGACCCGGCTCGCCGAGCAGGGACCGGGCGTAGCCCTCGACCCACAAGGCGAGCAGCGCGCGGTGAGCCGGCGCGGCCAGCCAGGACCAGACTTCGCGCGCGGCCGCGCGCGCGTCTTCGCTGTCGCGCACCTTCTCCAGATAGCGCAGCTCATCCTCGCGAGCCCGGGCGAGCAGTGCCCGGACCAGCCCCTCTTTGGAGCCGAACAGGAACAGCAGGACGCGCGGGCTCGACCCGATCTGTCTGGCGAGCGGGCGCAGCGACATGTCGGCGAGCCCGTTGCCAAGCACGTGCTGGTACGCGGCCTCAAGCAGTTCCCGCTTGCGCGGCGAGTCAGGCGTGGTCACGGCGCCAGGTCGAGCTCGTACACCTGCCCGGTCAGGGTCACGCCGAAGCTTTGGTGCGGCTCCTCCTCGACGAGCCGGAACCCTCGGGACAGGTAGATGCGGCGCGCCGCGGCCAGCGGATGGTTCGTCCAGAGCTTCATCCGTGCGTATCCGGCGTGGCGGGCGAACCACAGGCACTCGTCGACCAGCTTGGCGCCCGCTCCGTGCCCGCGCGCGGCGGGGTCGACCAGCAGGATGCGCAGCTGCGCGGTGTGCTCATCGGCCGCGACGCAGAACACGCACCCGGCACGGCGACCGTCCTGCTCGGCGATCCAGGCCGCCTCCCTCGTGTCGTCGTGATCGCCCGCGTAGTCCGCCACGATCCGCGCGACAAGCGCCTCGAAGCTGGTATCCCAGCCGAACTCCCGCGCGTACACCTCGCCGTGGGCCATCACGACCCAGCCGAGGTCGCCCGGCTCGCCGAGCCGGCGGATGGTCACGTCTGCCGCGGACACGGGGCCTCCTCACGGTACTGAAACGACTGTTTCAGTACGAGGGTAACACGTTAGGGGTCCGGCACGGCAGTGCTTGGATGGGCCCATGACGACTGAGCCTGAAGGGCCGCGGGTGGTCAGCGCCAGCCGCGTGATCGCGGCCGCGCCGGAACGAATTTTTGAGCTGATCGCGGATCCGGCTCAGCAACCGCGCTGGGACGGCAACGACAACCTGGCCGAGGCGGCGGCCGGGCAGCGGGTACGCCGGACGGGGGATGTGTTCACCATGAAGCTGACCATGGGCGAGTTCCGGGAGAACCACGTGGTCGAGTTCGAGGAGGGACGACGGATCGCCTGGATGCCCTCCGAACCTGGACGGGAGCGGCCCGGGCACCTGTGGCGCTGGGAACTCGAGCCGGACGGCGCGGAACGCACGCGGGTCACCAGCACCTACGACTGGACGCGGCTGACGGACGAGACGCGGTTCCCGCGCGCCCGGGCGACCACGGCCGACCGGTTGCGCGCCTCGGTCGACCGGCTCGCGGCCCTGGCTGAGGATGGTGACCCGGCATGAGCCAGGTGTCCGGGCCCGTGCTCGAGACGACCGTCGGCGGGGTGCTGCGGGCGGCTGCTGAGCGTGCCGCGGAGACGGTTGCCCTTGTCGAGGGCATGGCCGACCCCGGGGAGCGCCGCCGGTGGACCTATGACGGATTGCTGGCCGACTCCGAGCGTGTCGCTCGCGCCCTGCTCAGCCGGTTCGCGCCGGGCGAGCGGGTCGCGGTGTGGGCACCGAACTGCCCGGAGTGGCTGCTGATGGAGTTCGGGGCGGCGCTGGCTGGCCTGACGCTGGTGACGGTGAATCCGGCGCTGCGGGCCCGCGAGGTCGCGTTCGTGCTCGGCCAGTCGCGGGCGCACGGGGTGGTGCTCGCGCCGTCCTACCGCGGCGCCGACTTGGGGCAGACCCTCGAGCAGGTCCGCGGCGGCCTGCCGGAGCTCCGCGAGGTGATCTCCCTCGCGGACTGGGACAGCTTCGCCGACTCGGGCTCGCCGACGCAGCGCCTGCCCGACGTGGGTCCTGACGACGCGGCGCAGATCCAGTACACCTCAGGGACCACGGGCTTTCCCAAGGGCGCCGTGCTGCACCACCGGGGGATCACGAACAACGCCCGGTTCTGCGCGCAGATCGTGCGGGCGCAGCCCGGGGAGGTGTGGGTCAACCCCATGCCTTTGTTCCACACCGCCGGGTGCGTGCTGCTGACGCTTGGGCCGGTGCAGGAGTTGTGTACCCAGGTGCTCGTGCCGGGGTTCGAGCCGGGGCTGGTGCTGAACCTGATGGAGTCTGAGCGCTCTGCCATGTTCGGCGGAGTGCCGACCATGCTCCTGGCGATGCTGGGCCACCCGGCCTTCAGTGGCGCCGATTTCTCCAGCGTCCGGTGCGCGTTCGCCGGTGGCGCCACCGTCCCGCCGACGCTGGTGCAGCGGATCGAGTCCGCGCTTGGCGTGCCGTTCTCGATCACGTTCGCGCAGACCGAGGCCTCGCCGTGCATCACCCAGACCCGGCTCGACGACTCCCCCGAGGACCGGGCCCGCACACTGGGCCGCCCGCACCCCAACGTCGAGGTCATGATCGCCGACCCGGCCACAGGCGAGGCGGTGCCCCCGGGCACGATCGGCGAGATCCTCGCCCGCGGCTACAACGTGATGACGGGATACTTCGACAACCCCGGGGCCACCGCTGAGGCGATCGACGCGGGCTGGCTGCACACCGGTGACCTCGGCTCGGCGGACGAGCGCGGCTATTACAAGATCGAGGGCCGGGTCAAGGAGATGATCATCCGCGGCGGCGAGAACATCTACCCCCGGGAGATCGAGGAGGTCCTGTTCGCCCACCCCGCGGTGGCCGACGTGGCCGTTGTCGGCGTGCCCGACGAGCACTGGGGCGAGCAGGTGGCGGCATTCATCCGGCCGGCCGCGGAACGGGACGCGACCCAGGAGGAACTGGCCGACTACTGCCGCGCGCAACTGGCCGCCCACAAGATCCCGCGCCACTGGGTGTTCACCGACGCCTTCCCCATGACCGGCTCGGGCAAGGTCCAGAAATTCCTGCTCCGCGAGCAGTTCATCTCAGGCCGCTCGCCAAGCTGACATCGCTCTCAGCCTGGCAACGGACGCTCAGCCTGGCAACTGGACGCCGAAGCCGGTGCTCGCCAGCTTCAGCAGCACCTGCCCAGGTGCTTGCAGGGCGGTGACCTTCGCGGCGCTCAGCTCCTCCAGCTGTCGCAGCGTGCCCGCGTAGGCGTCCGGACCCTGCCCGCGCGCCCGGCTCAGCAGGATCGCGTTCGCCCAGACCTTCTCCCGCGCCTCGCGCAGGAACCGCTGGGTGCCCAGGCGGTTGAGCGGCTTGAGCAGCCGGTCAAGCAGCGAGCCCGGCCCCGAGACGCTGGCCAGTTCGTCGTCTTCGGCGGCGACCCGGGAGGCCAGCACGTTGTCGATCGCGCGGTGATCGGACTCGCGCCGGGCGAGCAGCGCCGGGTCGTCGAATTCCTCGTCGGTGATCACCGCCAGCAACGCCTGCGGCAGGTCGTAGTTGATGTGGGCGTTCATGCCGAGGAGCACGTGGCGGAGCGGAGGCAAACCGGCCGGAGCGCTGAACGCGACCTCCCACGGCCGCGTCGGCCGCCGTCCCTCCAGCGCGGCCTGCAGGGCGTCCAGGTACAGGCCGGCGAACGCGACGTCCCACCGCTCGACCCACCCCGCGTCGGCGAACCCGCCGCGGTGGAGTTCCTCCGCCACCGCGACCGTGGTGCGCTGGTAGGTCGCGTGGAAGTACTGCCGCTTGTCGCCCGCCGCGCGCAGGGATTCGAGCAGGGCGGCCATCCGGCCGATCAGTTCCTCGATCACTGACTGGATACGTCACCGGCGGCCCCAGCGGATTACTGGCGCATAGTGATCCCGTCGGTGCCTCGGCGACGAATCATAAGACATGAAGGGCGCAGTTGCGGGCCTGAGCGGGGCGGCGGCCCTGGTGCTGCTGCTGCCGATGGAAGCGGGCGTGCCGATCCCGCTCCCGGCTGATCTGGTGATGTTCACGGTGGGGGAACGGGTCGCGGCGGGACGGTTCCCGTTGTGGCTGGCGGTGACGAGCTTCGAGGTCATCGCGGTCGTCGGCACCATGGCGCTGTTCCTGGCGTGCCGGGGTCCCGCGCACCGGGTCATCGCGCGGGTCGGGCCGCGCATCGGCCTTACCCAGGCGCGGATCGGCCGCGCGGCCGCGTTCGCCGAGACCCGGGGCCAGCTCGGGCTCGCGATCGGGCGCGGGACGCCGGGGCTGCGGACGCTGACCGTGATAGCCGCGGGCGTCTCAGGGCTGAGCGCACGGCGCGCGCTGCCCGCGCTGATCCTCGGGAGCAGCGTGTTCCTGCAAGGCCACCTGGTGCTCGGCCTGCTGCTCGGCCCGCTGGCCGACCGCGCGTTCGACCAGGCCAAGGGCCCCGCCCTAGCCGGCGTCGCCGTGCTCGCCGCCGCGACGCTTATCTTCTGGCGGGTCAGGCGGCGGCGCAAGCGGGGGGCGGCCGGCGCCTGGATGGAGGCGAGCTGCCCAGCGTGCATCGGCGTGAGCCTGCTCGCGGATCGCATGCGGCCGCTGGCGGACCTGACGAACGCCGGCCCCGCGGACCGCGTGGCGGCCGACGACGGCGCTGCCTTCCGCGAGACTGGGAGCGGGGACACCCTGCTGGCCGCGCGACTGGCGGCTGGGGACGATCGCGCTCTTGCCGAGGTCTTCGACCGGCTGGGCCCGGCTGTTTACGGCGGCGCGTTTCGCGTTCTCGGGGACGATTCCGCGGCGCAAGACGTTGTTCAGGACGTGTTCGTTGAACTATGGAGTAATCCGGGCCGATATGATCCGGATGCCGGGACGCTGCGCACATACCTGCTCAAGCTCGCTGGCCTGCGGCTGGACTGTCAGCTACTGGAGTCGTCATGACCGCCGGAGAGCACGGGACGCGGCTGCCGTCGGGCCTGCGCGAACGTGTCCTGACGGCCGCCACGCGGGCGCGTGCCGTCGGCCATCCCGAGCCCCCGGTACCGCGGATCTCGCCCGCTGAGGCGTTCAGCCGCGCCGCCGACGCTTTCTACGGGATGCTCCGCGTCCTGCGCGAGGAAGACTGGGCCAAGCCGGCGCTTCGCGACCTGGACGTTCAGGGCCTGGTCGGGCACCTGACCGGCGTCGAGGACGACGTGCAGCGCTGCCTGGCGGGCGATCCTGACGTGGCCGAGGCCGGTCATGTGGAATCGACACAGCCCGCGGCGGTCCGTCAGTCCGGACGCCCTCCCGCGCAGACTCGGGCCGAGTGGCGGCGCGCCGCGGAAAAGACCGTCGACCTCGTGCAAGCGGCCTGCGATCCTGGCGCCGTCGTCGCCGTCCATGGCATGCGACTGCCTGTGGACACGCTGCTCGTGGTCCGCGCGTTCGAGCTGTGGGTGCACGAGAACGATATCCGCCTGGCGGTCGCGCTGCCCCCGTCGGTGCCCGACGCGTCGACGCTGCGCCTGATGACCGAGGTCGCGGTCAGCCTGCTCCCCGCGGCGGCCGCCCGGACTGGCCTGAGCGAGCCCACTAGCGTGCACCTGGTGCTGACCGGACCAGGCGGCGGGACCTGGGATGTCCAGATCGGCGAGGACCCGGCGGTCGCGGCCACCGGTATCGTCACCGACGCGGTCGGGTTCTGCCGGCTTGTCGCCAACCGGGTGACCCCGGCCAGCCTCGATTCGCACATCACCGGGGACCCCGATCGCGCTGCCGCGATACTGGCCGCGGCGACGGCGCTCGCGCTGGACTGAGAGGTCAGGAACCCCGCGTCGGGTCGAACTCAAGCACCTGGGGTCAGCCGGATGTTGTTGCCCGACGGGTCGCGGAACGAGGTGTCGATGCCATAGGGGGCCACGCTCGGCGGGTCGTTGAACGTGACGCGGGCGGACAACTCGTCATAGCTCGCCTGGCAGTCGTCGGTCTCGAGGAAGAGCGTGCCGCCCGCGCCCTTGGCCACGAGCCCGGCCAGGGCGCGCCTCGGCGTACCGAGCCTCGGCCAGGTCACGGGCTCGCAGCAGGTGGCGCTCACGGGGCTGGGCACCCATGAGCCACAGCGTACGGCTGGCGGTCCGCGCAAGCTCCCGATCATTGGGCCGAACGGCACCGCGAAACTGCTGGTCTGGTAAAGGTCACCCGTCGGAGGTGAAGAAACCCCTGGCGCGGCGAGTGCAGAGTCAGCAACTGAAACACACTGCACGGAAGGGAAATACCGTGGCTGATCAGGTCGCGGCGAAGCGTCCGCTACGCCATCCCGCAGAGATCCCCACATTCATCGTGATGGTGATCCTGAACTTCGCGATCCTGGGCGTTCTCATCGAATTCCTGGTGGCGACCGCCCTGATTCCTGCCTCGCTGCGAGGAACCGACTGGGAGGCGACGATCCGCGCCGTCGCCGGCGCGATCATCCTTGTGGCCCCCGCGCTCATCATCGTCCGCCAGGTCCAGCGCGCGTCGGTCCGCGCGACGGCCGTGCGGCTGTCCCGGACACAGTTCCCTGACTTGTACGCCTCGGCGGACGCGTTCGCGGCGACCCTGGGTGTGACGCCCGCCCCGGCCTTGTTCCTCATGAACGGCAACGGCACCCTCAACGCGTTCGCGGCGCAGAGCGGCTGGGCCAACAACTACGTCGTGCTGTCCAACGAGCTGTTCGCGAACCTCCGCGACGACAACAGGGAGGGCACGCGGTTCATCCTCGGCCACGAGATCGCGCACATCAGACTCCATCACGTCGCGCTGTGGTACCAGCTGGTCATCTGCTACTCGCAGCTGATCCCGGTGCTGGGACCTACGCTGTCCCGGCTGCGTGAGTACTCCTGCGACCGCAATGGCGCGTCGCTCGAGCCGGCGGGCGAGCTGGGCCTGGTCTTGCTGACCGCCGGACGGTATGCCGCGGACAGCGTGCAGGTCAGCGAGCTAGTCGAGCAGGGACGCCACCTCGGCGGCTTCTGGGTCGAGGTCGCTCAGCTGCCCCGCTCGCATCCCTGGACGGTCCGGCGGATCTGGCGGCTGCACCAGCTGGGCCTGTTCGGCCCGGCGGCCGCCATCCCTCAGGCGCGACCCTCTGAGCAGATCGCGTAGCCGCACGGGCCTATCGCACACTTGACTGTGGTGGCATTAGCCGCGGAACGCCCGCTCGCACGTGAGCCCTACCCCCGGGGAGACTGAGATGGGTAACCCCCCTGTCGTCGTCGCTTTGCTGCTCGTGCGCGTGGTCGTGGGGATCACGATGATCAGGCACGGCTACAACCACTGGCGCGGCGGCGGCCGCATCGCCGGCACCGCCCGCTGGTTCAGCGGACTCGGCCTGAAGTACGGGGTGCTGCAGGCCTGGATGAGCGTCGTCACCGAGATCGGCGCCGGGCTCCTGCTGATCGCCGGCCTGCTCACTCCGCTGGCCTGCGCCGCCGTGATCTCCGTGATGCTGATCGCGGGACTGCTCGCGCACCGCCCGAACGGCTTCTTCGTGTTCAAGGACGGGTACGAGTACGTGCTCGTGCTCACCGTCGTCTGCCTGGCGCTCGCTGTGCTCGGCCCCGGTCGCTTCTCGCTGGACAACGCGCTCGGCGCCGAGATCACCGGCTGGGCGGGCGGCGGCATCGCGCTTGGCGTGGCCGTTGCCGCGACCGCGGGCATGCTCGCCACGTTCTGGCGGCCCAAGCCGGGGAAGGCGACGGTGACCGAGGAGCCGGCGGTGTAAATGCGGTGGCGAGATAGAGGGCGATATTTTACGCTTCTTGCTGCCGGCCGCGCGGGCCGGAGACAGTCGGTTACCACTTCTAATGGGGATGTCGCGGGTTCGAATCCCGCCGCCAGCCTCGGCTGACGTAGCTCAGGGGCAGAGCGCCTTCCGGCAGTCACAAACACGCCCGCGCGGCCTTGCTGAACCACCAGGGGGAACGGTGCCGGACGCGCTGAACGCGATCAACCTGCGGAACACGCCGCAGTCGCAGCCTGCTGACCCGCGGCAGGTGCGCAACAGCGCCGGCGGCTACACGTTCACCGTCGCCCCGCTGGAGAGGCTTCGTCGTTTCCTTGTGCTGGGCACTGATGGCGGCACCTACTACGCCACCGAGCGGCAGCTGACCAAGGCGAACGCCGAGGTCGTGCTCGCATGGGCCCGGGACAGGACGAGTGAGCTTGTCGAGGAGGTCGTGTCGATCTCGACGGCCGGGCGTGCCCCGCGGAACAACCCGGCTCTTTTCGCGCTGGCGGCCGCCGCGGCGCTGGGCGACGCCGAAGGCCGCAAGGCCGCTCTCGCGGCCCTGCCCAAGGTCGCCCGCACGGGCACTCACCTGTTCCTGTTCGCCGGGTACGTCGAGCAGTTCCGTGGCTGGGGGCGCGGTCTTCGCCGTGCGGTGGCCGATTGGTACCTGACCAAGCCCGTCGACGCGGTCGCGTACCAGGCGGTGAAGTACCGGCAGCGGGACGGCTGGTCGCACCGGGACCTTCTTCGCCTCGCGCACCCGGCAACGGACGAGGCCGAGCGCAAGCAGCTGTTCGACTGGATCTGCGGCCGCGGCGACGAGGGCCCGGCACTGGTCGAGGGGTTCGGCCAGGCGCAGTCCGCCACGACAGCGCGCGAGTGGATGGCGATCCTGGACCGGTATCCGTCGCTGTCGTGGGAGATGCTGCCCGACGCCGCCCTGGGCGAAGCGGCCGTGTGGGGCAAGCTCATCGAGAACGGCGTCCCCCAGACGGCCCTGATGCGCCAGCTCCCCCGGCTCACCCGGCTCGGCTTGCTCGCGCCGATGTCCGGCACGCTCGAGGTGGTCGTGCGCCAGCTCACCGACAAGGACCGGCTGCTGCAGGCGCGGGTGCACCCGGTGAATGTCCTGGTGGCGGCGCGTACCTACGCATCGGGCGCGTCAGCGCGTGGCCAGTCGTCGTGGGAACCGGTGGCGCGCGTGGTCGACGCTCTCGACGCCGCGTTCTACGCAGCGTTCGCTTCGGTGCGGCCCGCCAACAAGCGGACGTTGCTCGCGCTCGACGTCTCGGGCTCGATGGCGGTGCCCGTCTCGGGTCTGCCGGCCACGGCCCGCGAGCTCTCGGCGGCGCTGGCCCTGGTGACGGCCGCGACGGAGCCGCGGACCGCGACGGTCGCCTTCTCGGCGCCGAGTGCCGGCACTCGCTCCGGCCTGTTCCGGCGCGGCATCGATCTCGACGGGATCGCACCGCTGCCGCTCTCGCCACGGCAGCGCCTGGATGACGTCCTGAAGTGCGTCTCTGGCTTGCCTTTGCGCCGAACCGACTGCGCCTTGCCGATGCTGTGGGCGGCCGCCAACAAGGTGAAGATCGAGACGTTCGTCATCTACACCGACAACGAGACGTGGGCCGGGAACGTCCACCCGCACCAGGCACTGCGCAGGTACCGCGACTGGTCGGGAATCGACGCACGGCTCGTCGTCGTCGGCCTGACCGCGACGGACTTCACCATCGCCGACCCCGCCGATCCCGGCATGCTCGATATCGCCGGGTTCGACTCGACCATGCCGACGCTGCTGACCGACTTCTCGGCTCGCGCCATCTGACCTTCACTTGCCGGGATTGAAGAGCCCAGATGGCGCCTTTCATGATCATGGGTCATAGCCGGCTGAATTCGACCACTTCTGACCCGTGATCATGGTCGCCGCCCGCTCGCTATACCCAGGCGGGGTATTCGAAGAGGGCTGGGCGCTAGCGGCCGCTGCCTGGGGCGAGGTGACGGCGGTACAGGCCGGCGACGCGGAAGGCTAGGTCGAGGGACTGGCCGCGGTTGAGGCGCGGATCGCACGTCGTCTCGTAGCGGTAGGTCAGGTCGCTCTCGGCGATGTGGTGGCCGCCGCCGATGCACTCGGTGACGTCGTCGCCGGTGAATTCGATGTGGATGCCGCCGGGATGCGTGCCGAGCGCGCGGTGCACCTCGAAGAATCCGGCGACCTCGTCGAGCACCGCGTCGAAGTCCCTGGTCTTGCGGCCGCCGGCCGCTTCCACCGTGTTGCCGTGCATCGGATCGCACGTCCAGACCACCGCGGCGTGGCTGGCGGTCACCTTCTCGACGAGCGGGGGCAGCGCCTGGCGGATCCGCCGGGCGCCCATCCGGGTGGTCAGGGTGAGCCGGCCAGGCTCGTGGTCCGGGTCGAGGGCTTCGATCAGCTCGAGCACGTCCTGCGGGGTGGCGTCCGGGCCGATCTTGACGGCGACGGGATTGCGGATCTGGCGGGCGAACTCGACGTGCGCGCCGCGGGGGTCCCTGGTGCGCTCTCCGATCCACAGCAGGTGAGCCGACAGGTCGTAGGCATGCCCGCTTCGCGCGTCGGTCCGGATCAGGGCTCGCTCATAATCGAGCAGCAGGGCCTCGTGGCTTGAGTAGAACTCCACCGCGCGGAACTCCCGGGGGTCGGCCCCGCACGCGTGCATGAACGCGATCGCCCGGTCGATCTCGTCCGCCAGTTGCTCGTAGCGCTGCCCAGCGGGGCTGTCGGCCACGAAGTCCTGGTTCCACGCGTGCACCTGGCGCAGGTCGGCGTAGCCGCCGCTGGCGAGGGACCGGCACAGGTTCAGCGTGGCCGACGAGCAGTGATATGCCTCGAGCAGCCGGCCAGGGTCGGGCGTCCTGGCCGCGGCGGTGAACTCGACGCCGTTGACCGCGTCGCCGCGGTAGACGGGAAGTTCAAGGCCGTCCCGCACCTCGGTGGCCGATGACCGCGGCTTGCCGAACTGGCCCGCCATCCGGCCGACCTTCACCACCGGCACGCTGGCCGCGTAGGTCAGCACTATTGCCATCTGCAGCAGCGTCTGGAACTTGCCGCGGACGCTGTCGGCGGTCGCACCGGCGAACGTCTCCGCGCAATCGCCGCCTTGCAGCAGGAAGGCCTCGCCGCGTGCCACCGACGCCAGCCGCTGTTTCAGCTGGTCGCACTCGGCGGCGAGCACCAGCGGCGGCAGGCCCTCCAGGCGGCGGACCACCTCCCGCAGACGGTTACCGTCGGGCCACTGCGGCTGCTGAAGAACGGGCGAAGTCACGCAGCTCAGGTTACGTGGACCGACCGCGCTCGTTCGCGCCCAACTCCGCGATGTCGCCGCTGACACGCTGAGCTGGAGCGGGGTCGGCCGGGCTGACCCGCCTGCTCAAGCGGCGTAGCCACAGCAAGCCGAAAACGGGAAGGACGAGCGGGACGAAACCGTAGCCGCTGCCGTAGCCAGACCAGACTGTGGCATCGGGAAAAGTGGCGGGATCGGCGAGGCTCCAGGTGCCGACCGCCAGTACGCCGGCGAATTCCACCGAGCACGACAGGACGGCGATCCTGCGTGCTGTCGGGCTGCCGACGCCGAGGGTGACCGTGGCGAGTATGTAGACCACGGCGGCGAAGGCCGACAGCAAGTAGGCGACAGGGGCGTGGCCGAACTTCGTCGCGATCTGCACCGCGGCCCGCGCGGAAGCGGAGAGCGCGAAGAGGGCATAGACGGCGATCAGCAACCGGCCCGGGCCTGTCTTGGTCGAACCCGGCCGCGATGGCGAGGGCTCAGTCGTTTGTGCGGGCTCTGGCGACGGCGTGGGCTCAGACATGGATGACCGGCCAGATTTGATGCAGCCGGACCATCAGCACGGCCGCGACGAGCCCGGCCACGGCGACAACCGCCGAGCCCCACCGGGATCGCTCCAGCGCCCCCCAGAACCCCGCGGCCAGCGGAACAAGCGGCATCGCGATCAGGTATCCGACGAGCGTAGGCAGCGAGGCCGGGCGTCCGCCGCCGGCGAGCCTGGCGACGATGATGCCGACCAGGACGAGAAGCAAGATCTCGAGGACACCGAGTGCCGCGAGCAAGCCACCGCCCACTCGCCGGTTGAGGGCGGTCATCAGCAGCGCGCACGCGGCAAGCGCGAGACCGGCGACGATGATAATCGTGGGCACGGTGCCGTTCACGGGAAAATGTTACTACCTCTCGTAGTAGCCGCTATCGCGGGCGAGCGCCTCATACAGGAGGAGGGCTCCCGCGACGGCGGCATTGAGGGAGTCCGAGGTCCCCAGCATAGGGATGGCGGCGATGCTGTCCGCCGCGGCCAGCCACTCCGGGGCAAGGCCGCGCCGCTCGCTTCCGACGACGATGGCCAGCGGGCCGCTGTAGTCAACGTCCCGGTAGGAACGGGTGCCAGCGGGATCGGCTGCGAGAATGCGGAAGCCGCGCTCCCGCAGCCACTGTCGTGCCGCCGGACGGCCGACGGCGACGACGGGCATGGCCAGCGCCGCGCCCATGCTCGCCTTGAGGACCAGCGGGTGGCTCAGCCCGAATCCCTGCTCGACAACCAGTACCCCAGAAGCGCCCGCCCCGTCGGCGCAGCGGATCAGTGTTCCGAGGTTGCCTGGCAGATCCCAGCCGTCGGCGATCATCACCCGGGTCCGCAGGCCGACGCGGATATCGCCGAGCGTCCGACGGCGGACTTGGCCGAGGGCGGCGAGCCCGTCCGGGCCGTCCCGGTCGCACAGGCGGGACAAGACCTTTTCGCTCACCTCATATCCCTGCGCCCCAAGGCTCATGGCTTTCCTCGCGAGAGCCTGGCCCTCTGCTCCCAGGAGCAGTGCCGGGCAGACGAAGACGGCCTGAACACGCACTCCGGCCGCCAGGGCCTGCCGAATCATCCATGTGCCTTCGAGGGGCAGCGCCCCAGGGAGTTCGCGGGTGGCCGAGTGGCGCTTAGCGGCCAGGAACTCCCGCACCCTCGGATGCTTAAGACCCGCGGGTGTCAGTACTTCGCGATACGACTCGGGCATCGCGTGCCTCCATGCCTGTCCAGGCAGGAGGACTCAGTGCGTGCCGGAACTCACCTCACAGACGGAGGGAGGGTACGCGCCGTGTCTCCCGCCGCTTCCTCCGACGCATTCAGGAAGCGGCGGACGCCAAGGATTGGCGTAGTCGCCTTCTTTCGCAGCCTGCTCTCGCAGCCGCGGCCGGGCATAGGCACGTGCACAGGATAGGGAATGGCGGCGCGGAACGCTTCTTATTTTCCTGGTGGCTACCGGGACAGGGCTGACGGGAGCTGGGCGCGCGAGTCGATGCCCAGTTTGCGGAAGGCACGGGCCAGGTGAGCTTCCACTGTCTTCTGGGTGATGAACAGGCGCTGCGCGATCTCGCGGTTCGTCTGGCCGGCGCTGGCCAGGTCACAGACCCGCAGCTCGCTCGGGGTGAGGGTGTCGCGGCCACTGGCCGGCGGGCGGCGCGGGCGGGCGCCGGCGGCGAGCAGGTCGGTGAGCGCGCGGTCGGCCAGCGCGCGGGCCCCGCACTGGTGGGCGAGCGACATGCCCTCCTCAAGCGGCTCCCTCGCCGCGGTCCTGTGGTTCGCGCGGCGCAGCGCGGCGCCCAGTTCGACGAGCGCGGCGGCGAGCTCATGACGTCCGGGAGAGCGCCGGGCCACCTCGACGGATTCGCGCAGCGACTCCGCCCCCGCCTCGCCGCCCTGGGCCAGTCCCAGTACCCGCAGCGCGTGCGAGAGCGGGCGGGCGGCGCCCCAGTCGCGGGCGAGCGCCGCGTGGTCGGCCGCGAGCGCGAGCGCCTCATCGCGCTCGCCGAGCAGCAGGAGTGCCTGCGCGAGGCAGGGACGCCATGGCGCCATGTCCGGGTTGCGGACGCCGATCGCGTCCCACAGGCGGCCGACCTCGCGCAGTTCGCCGATGCCCTCATGCAGCTGGCCGCAGCCGACCCGGACGAGTCCGGCGGCGAGGCGGGCCTGGTACAGGTGCACGCTGTCCGGCAGCGTCCCGCCGAGCCCGAACTCTCGCAGCGCCTTGGCGGCCGCCCGCGCGTCGCCGCGTTCGGCGACCACGGTCGCGTATTGCGCGCCCGCCCAGTTGGCCACGGTGACGAACCCGTGCGCCGCGGCGGTCTGCGCCGCGGCGGCGAAGTAGGCTTCGGCGTCGGCGAGGGCGCCGCGGCGGTGCAGGACGTTGCCACGCAGGTGCAGTCCGCTCGCCGCCTTCAGGATGGATCCCGATTCCTCGCCGGTGCGCGTCAGTTCGCCGGCGAGGCGCTCCACGTCGTCGAGGCGGTCCGCGGCGAGCAGCACGCCGGCGACCGGCGCCCACGCGCCGTGGCTGTCGTTTTCGATGATCGTCAGGTCGCCGAGCACGCGCAGGGCGCGCTCGACGGCGGCGTCCATTCCGGTCCCTGACCGCGCCTGGTCATAGGCGGCGTAAGCGAGCAGGATGCGGCCGTCGATGTCGGTCAGCGGCCCGTCGCGATCGTGGCGGCCGATCCTGTCCCGCGCCAGCCCGATCAGCTCGGGCTCGAACAGGCCGAGGACGATCAGGCCGGTCTCCAGGCCGCGCACCTGCGTCGCGTCAAGCGACGGGTCGGCGAGCGCCGTCTCGAACACGGTCTTGGCCTCACCCATCTGCCCCGTCCCGAACAGGGCGCGGCCCAGCCCCAGCGCGATCCGCACCCGGCTGGCCGGGTCGTTCGTGAGGGTCAGCGCCTCGCGCAAGTGGCCGGCGGCACGCGGCAAGTCCAGCAGACGCTCGGCCGTGCCGAGCTCGAGCAGGATGGCGGGTCGCTGCTCGGGCGGTGGCGGCTCGCTCAGGGCACGCGTGAGGTAGCCGGCCGCCAGCCCGGCCGCGCCGTCGGCCAGCGACCGGGCGGCCGCCGCCCGCAAGATCCCCACGGCGCCGGGGTCACCAGCGGGGGGACACCTCAGCACGTGCGCGGCGATCCGGTCCGCTCCGCGCTCCGCCTCAGCCAGCAGCGCGGCGGCATGCGCGTGCGCCGCGCGCTGCCCGAACGGTCCGAGGCTGGCGTAGACCGCGGCCCGCTCGACGGGGTGCGTGAACGTGAGCGTCTCGTCCGCGCGCAGCAAGCCCGCCTCGGTGAGCGCGGTCGCCGCCGCGGCCGCTCGCGGCACGTCAAGCGCCGACAGGGCGGCGGCGTCCTCGAGCCGGGCGCCGTCGCCGAGCACGCTGGCCGCGGCGGCGAGCCGTCGCGCGTCATCGGACAGGCGCGACAGCCGCAAGCGCACCGAACGGGCGACCGCCTCCGGGCCGATTTCCGTGACCCTGGCGATGTCTTCGGCTCCCGCCTGCCCGGTGACGCCTTCCGCGGCCAGCGCGCTGGCCAGTTCGGCGACGAGCAGCGGGTTACCGCCGGTGGCGGCGTGGCAGGCGGCGCAGAACGCGTCGCTGGCGGCCGCGGAAAGGCGCCCTCGCAGCAGCCCGGCCGTCGCCGTCTCGCTCAGAGCCCGCGGCGCGATCTCGTGCGCCGCGGTTTCGCCGCTGAGCGTGTCGAGGATCGTGCGGTCGAACTCCGGCTCATGCGGCCGCGAGGCGAGCACGAGCAGGACCGGCAGGTCCTCGAGGCGCCTGCCGAGGTACTCGAGGGCGGCCAGCGACGGCGGGTCGCACCACTGCAGGTCGTCGACGAGGACGGCGAGCGGTCGGCGCGCCGCGAGGTTCGCGGTCAGCCAGTACAGGCCGTGGTAGAGGGCGAACGGCGCCGCGCCGTCCCCGGCCGGCTCGCTCTCGCCGGACAGCAGGCGTGCCACACGGCCCGCCGGGCCGGCGAACAGCTCGCCGCGCTCCGCCGCGGCGGCCGCCAAGACGGGCTCGAAGAGCTGGCGGACCACCCCGAACGCGAACGCGCGCTCCAGCTGGCTACCGCGGGCTGACAGGCAGCGCATCCCGGCGCCGGCCGCGACGCGGCCCGCCGCCGCGACAAGCGCGGTCTTCCCGATGCCAGGCGGGCCCTCGATCAGGCCGGCGCGCCCGTCACCGCCCGCGGCCTGGGCCACGATCGCGCCGAGGACGCGCAGCTCCCCGTCCCGCTCGAGCAGTTCGTCGGCGTCCACAGCGGGATCGTACCCGGATGTAGGGAAAACCTCAGGGTGCGCGAGCCGGATGTCCCGACGCGAACCGCGGGCAGGTCAGGACAGGCTGCGAGGGTCACGGTTCCTTCTCAGGCCATGGAGCTGACCATGATCGCCTTCTTCCGCCCTGGCGCCCGCCGGAGCAGCACATCGATCGTCACGGCAGTGGTGTGCCTCGCGCTCGGGGCGGTCGCCGCGGCGATGGCGTCGCTGAACGTCGCGCTGCCCGACGTGGCCCGCAGCACGCAGGCCACCCAGACCCAGCTCGTCTGGATCATCGACGCCTACCTGCTCGTCTTCGCGGCCCTGCTGCTGCCCGCGGGCGCCCTCGGCGACCGCTACGGCCGTCGCCGCGCGCTGGTCGCCGGGCTGACCATCTTCGGCGGCGCCTCCGCGGTCGCGATGACGGCGTCGTCGGCCACCGAGCTCATCGTCTTGCGCGGCCTGATCGGACTCGGCGCCGCCCTGGTCATGCCCGCCACCCTGTCCACCATCACCGGCACGTTCCCGCCCGCTGAGCGCGACCGCGCGATCGGCATGTGGGCCGCGGTCGCCGGGGGCAGCGCCCTGCTCGGCCTGCTGTGCACCGGCGTGCTGCTCGAGGTGTTCTCGTGGCGTTCGGCGTTCGCGGTGAACGTCGTCCTGGCCGTGGTGGCGATCGCCGGCACGCTGGCGTTCGTCCCTGAGTCCGCCAAGCCTGACGCGCCGCCGCTGGACACCGTCGGCGCGCTGCTAGCCTTCGCCGGGCTCATCGCCCTCGTCTACAGCATCATCGAGGCGCCGGAAGCCGGCTGGGCGAGCATCCGCACGCTGGCCGGCCTTGGCGCCGGGCTCATGCTGCTGGCGGTCTTCGCCGTCTGGGAGCTGCGCCAGCGGCACCCGCTGCTCGATCCCCGGCTGTTCCGCAACCGGTTCCTGTCGGCCGGCTGCCTGTCGATCTTCATCCAGTTCTTCGCCTTCTTCGGCTTCACGTTCATCTCCTTGCAGTACCTGCAGGGTGTGCGCGGCTACAGCCCGCTGGTCGCCGCACTGGCCGTGCTGCCGCTGTCAGGCTCGATGATGCCGACCGCCAAGCTCACGCCGCGGCTGACCGCGCGCTTCGGCGCGCGCAACGTCTGCGTCGCCGGGCTGACGCTGGTCGCCGCGGGCCTTGTCATCGTCTCCCGGGTCGGCGTCGCGAGTCCTTACTGGCTGCTGGTCGCCGGGCTGGTCCCCCTCGGCGCCGGCATGGGCGCCGCGATGACCCCCGCCACCAGCGCGATCACCGAGGCGCTGCCCGCCGCCCAGCAGGGTGTCGGGTCGGCGCTCAACGACCTGACGCGTGAGGCCGGCGGCGCGCTTGGCACCGCCGTGCTCGGCACGATCGTGACGACGGTCTACCGCGCGAACGTCAACACCTCGGGCGTCCCAGGCGGGCTCGCCGCCAAGGCCCGCGGCTCCTTCGCCCTGGCCCTGCACGCGGGCGGGCGGCTGCAGGTCAGCGCCGGCGCCGCGTTCGTGGACGGTATCCACACCGGGCTGCTGTACGCCGCGGGCGCCGCCCTGCTGGCCGCGGTCGTCGTCGCCGTGCTGCTCTCCCGCAAACCGCGGGACCCCCAGCCGGTGAGCGACGACGCGCGGGTCACTGTGTTCTCCCGCGGATAAGTGTGCGGTTCTCAACCGGCGGGAAGCCACAGTAACCACAGAAATATCAAAAGAGGCGAAGATAGTGTTGACATCGGTGTCATGATATAGTTCCCGCGGACGCGCCAGAGGGGGACTCGATGGCAGGACTGGTTAGTCCTTCGCCTGCGGATGGGCGTACGGACATGCTGTTCAGTACGCGCCAGGGCTTCTTGGATAACCTGAAGAGCATCGCCGGATACATCGTGCAGGCGGCCACGAACACACATGCGCCGTCGTCGATGACTTTCGCGATATACGGGAAGTGGGGCGCCGGCAAGTCTTCAGCGCTGCGAGTGCTCGAGGACCTGATAAAAAACGAGGCGGCACAAGGTCAGTCGGCGACGCCGGATCAATCACTGACCATCTCCTTCACGTATTTCGACTCACCGCTGTGGGAGCGCTTCCCCGATGTCCGCCCGGCTCTCGCCTACGAGATCGTGCGGGGAATCTCACCCAAAGCACTCTCCGAGATCGCCGCCCTATTGGGAGCGATGACCGGCCGGAATCCAGCGGTCCTCCCGGCAGACGCTGACCTGAAGAGAGCGGTGCTCTTCTTCGATGTGCTGAGCAGCATCCCCAGTGCGCCCGTCCTTGAGCAGTGGATGCGGGATACCGCGGTCAGGTTTTCCGGCGCAACGGGCGGCACATCCCACGCGCACGTCGTGATGATCGACGACGCGGACCGCTGCAGCTTCTCCTTCACCGCACGGCTCCTGGCCGCGATGAATTACTGGCAGACGACGCCAGGCTTCAGCATATTCTTCATCATCGCCGCGGACCACGACTATCTGCTTGACTCGTTGCGCGAGAACCTTCCGCATGGCGCCAGGAATCCCGTGCAAGCCCTGGAAAAGTACGTTCACCTCAGCGTCAACATGCCCGGATTCCTCGAAGACATCGAAGATGTCGGATCCTTCCTGGAGAAGCTGACCGATGCCGTCCTTGATGACGGGTCAATGGATCAGGCGAGACGCGAGGAACTCAAGGCCATCATAGAAGAGTCCGTCAGAACATATCCGAGCTGCGTTTTCGCCCCATTGCTCGAATTGGACGAATCCAGTCTCACGCCGCGCGCGGTCAAGCACCGGTTCAATACATTCATGGCGGAGTTCAAGCCGCAAACAGGTTTGGACAAGCTCCCGGTGACGGACCTCAAGGACTGGATAATCAAGGCGTTCTGGCCGGAATTCTGGTGGCAGTTCATCTGGAAGCTCAAAGTCATGCCCCGTGACCGGGACACGCGGGACTGGGACCAGAAGGCTGACTGGGTGGACGGGCTGACAAGCCTGGGGAAAGACCTACTCGATGTCCGGCGCCGAGACCGGCCTGGTGAAGACTCGACGTCCGCGCTCAGATCGCTGGCGGCGAGCAAGGGCGTCGACCTGAGGGAAATAGACCCGCTGCTTGTCATGTACCTGGCCGTCGCCCCTGAGTGGCAACGGCCGCCAGCCGGCCCGCCGGGAACGAAGTCCTCTCTCCGCGACACCGGTGTCGGGATCAGCCGGCAAAGCGACGAGCCGCTCATTCCTCAGGACGAAGACGACGGCGCGGGCGAGCCTGCTTCCGTCCCGGCGACGCCTGATGACCGGGTCTTCTACTACCGGCTCGTGGCCGAGCAAGCGCACGACGCGGGCGACGACACCCTCGCGCGGGGATACCTCGTCGGGATCGCGGAGGTCGTCAAGGAAGGGAGTCTGCAGCGGCGCAGCGCCGCCACTGTCGGCAACGCCGCGCTCCTCGCCGAGCGCATGCACGATCCAGAGCTGGCACTGGAACTGCACCAGGCGGCCAACAACGTTGACCCGCACCACTGGAACGTCGCGCAGAACTTCGTCGAATTCATCATTGACGAGCATCTGACCGGCCTCTACGCGCATGCCAGGGACATGCTCGCCCAATTGCAGACTCAGGGTGCCAGGCACAAGCCAGAGCGAACATCTATGCTGCTGCTGCGGTTTGCCGATGTGGCCGGCGAGCGGCCCTCGCCTGAAATGGTGCAGAGCTCGGTCGACCGTTTTATCCGCGAGCTAAGCCAAGATCCCACGCTGACGCAACTCGTCAGGCTGTTCTCGCTCGGCCAGGATAACCTGTCCGTCGACCAGGCGAGCAGAGCCTGCCAGATCGTCTGTGAAGCACCAAGCGCCGACGATACGGTTAAGTACCGGACCCTCAGGATCCTCGGCGACTTCCTCGCGCCGTCGGACGAGGACAAGGTTGAGGGACTCGCTTCTGACATATACCGCTACCTTCTGGGTACAGGCCTGGCCTGTTTCGCCGAGTCCGACGCTAATGACGTCAAACACAACCTGGCGACGCTACTGAGTAACCGGGGCTTCGCCAATGCCGCGGCGCTGCTGTGGGAGGAGGTTTACACGACGCGGCCTGGTGATCAGACGGTCAGGCGTGCCTTCGCGATTCAACTGGACCGGATCGACCGGGAAGCCGACGCGGCGAAAGTCCTCATGGGCCAGGAATTGCCCGCTCTGTCACTCACCGCCGAGACCGTCCCATATCCGCTCGTGACGGACGCCGATCGCTGGTGGGAGAGGCTGACCGTAGAACCCCATCGCCCGTGCTTCTCATCGGTGCCGAGCGTTGTTCCGTCGATCGGCTAGCTCCGAGCGCCCTCGCTGGGGCCTTGTCTGGGCATTCACAGTCGCGGGTGCGGCGTTGCTCGGAATTGGCTACTTCGCCAGCACGTATGGCCAGTCGGTACTGGTCAGCCTCGGCTCCGCCCTCGTGCTTTTCTCGCTTTTGACATACGCGGAGCCGCGTGTCGTCGAAAAGATAGGCGCGTCCCTGCGGCTAGCCTCGCCCGCTGAGGTCCAGAATACACTGCGAGCCCAGTTGGATCGCGTGGCGTGGCGAAACGGAGGGGCTACCAGCGCCACGGCTCCATCCGGGCAGGTCGCCACCATCAACTATTACATAGGTGAAATCGCCAAGCAGATCACTAGCAGCGGCTTTCAGCAGTGCGACCAGCCTGTGGACGCCCAGCGGCTGGTCTTCAGGGATCGCGGTGGCCTAGGCATCGAATGGGTGGTGAGCTGGGGAGACAATCGTCTAAGCCATACCATTACGTCGAGAATCTTCAAAGATAAGTGGAGCTGCGCGATCGCTGACGGCGACAACGAGATTCTTTTGCACAAGTCGTTCCTCGATCTTGAGGACCGCGTCATGTTCGCGATGCGCGGCATGGCGATGAAGCTCGCCAAAGCCAACCCAAGGTCGCTATGAGATCAGGCACCGGGGGCGGGCAGCCGCAGCCGCCTGCGGCCGTTCGGATAACCAAGAAGCTCAGCCCCTTCGGGACCTTCAGGTGCCCCCTGGTACCACAGGTGGCAGATCTGGTTCCACTGGCGCCGTTCCTCGCCGTACGTCCGCGGCCTGCGCAGGCCTAGCGCGTCGAGCAGCAGGCCCCGGTGCACGTCGAACGCCGCCCGGATCAGTTCCGCGTACGGTCGTGCGGCGCGCACCGCTCCGGCGTAGGCCAGCCACATGACCGCCACGCCGCCGCCGAAGCACGCGACCGCGGCGTACCAGGGCAGCAGGATGCCCGCGATCGTGGTGCCGCAGACCGCGAACACGGTCGCCAGGGCGCCGATGACCGACATGAGGTCCAGCGGTGTCTTGGCGGCGGCGATGGCGGCGACGAAGCTGTCGGGGAGCAGCACGTAGAGCCTGGGCCAGACGACGACGGCGTTGATCTCGTACCGGTCGAGCGGGTGGTCTTCGGCCGCCCGCAGGATGTTCCCTAGCCGGGTGGGCATGACGTCGTCCGTGCGCAGCGGGTAGTCGGCGTAGCGGCGGGCGAACAGGCGGGGGTCGGCGGCGATGGACCGCTGACGCTCTTGATGCTTGCCCTTGCGCCTGGCGGAGAACCGCTTCAGCCAGGAGGGCCAGTAGCCTTCGCCGATCCTGATGAACGCCGGAATCAGCGCGCCGATCAGGTACGCGGAAAAGGTGGTCCACGCCAGCGCGAGGACGAACAGGACCACCTGGAACTGCGCGGGCTGGCGCAGCCACCACTGCGCCGCGGCGGACCAGCCGATCCCGGTGACGACCAGCGCGCCGAGGCCGCCCCAGCACAGCATCGCGGGCAGCCAGGCGGTCAGCACGAAGCGCTTGTCGAGCAGACCGAGCAGGCCGCCGCTCAGCGATGTCAGCATGCGGTCAGTCCCACGCGACGGTCAGGACGTGGCCCCGCGAGCACATGGTCTGTCCCGCGACGAAGTACGTGACGGTGTTCCGCGTGCGGCAGGTGGAGCAGATGATCGTCAGCGGCGAGACGGGCGGGTCACCGTGCAGCTGGTGATCGCCGAACATGCCGGAGCGCACCGGGCCGTGCTGCACGAGAAAGTCGCCGATGGTGTCCGCCGTGAGGATCCCGTCGACGCGTGAGTCCCGCATCACGACCAGGCCAGGGACGCCTCGCGTCACGAGGCTCGCGACATCACCGACCATGATGCGGTAGATGGGGTCGTCGGCGTCGATCGTGACGACGGGCGCCGGGCCGTCCCTGGTGAGCAGCAGCACCGGGAGGTCATCGTGGTCGGTAAGCACGCCGAACGCGAGCCCGGACCTGGCGAGCTCGGCGGCGCCTTCGGCGCCGGCTACGCGCAGGCGCAGGAAGGAGGTGTCAGCGTAATCTCCGACGCGGTCGGGGTCCGTCATTGGCTCTCCGTGTGATCTGCGATCGTGATCATGCGGGATCTTCGATCAGTATGACGGGACCCCGCGGCATCCGGCGCCGCATGCGACACGAATGAGATGATGACGGGGTGCGCGTTCTGCTGCCGCTGCCTGACAGGGATTTCGACGTCACTGAGGTGGCGGTGCCGTGGCGGATCCTGCGCGACGCCGGGCACGACGTCGTGTTCGCCACCGAGCGCGCGGGCGCCGTCGCGGCCGCCGATCCCCGGCTGCTGACGGGCGTGCTGTTCGGCCAGCTGGGGGCGGCGCCTGAGGCGGTTCGCTGCTATGGTGAGCTGACCCGCGCGCCTGAATTCGCGGCCACGGTCGCCTGGTCCGACGTTGACGTGGCCGGCTTCGACGGCCTGCTGCTGCCGGGCGGGCACGCGCCGGGGATGCGGCAGTACCTCGGCTCGGCGTCGCTGCGGGACCAGGTCCGCGCGTTCTGGCAGCTAGGCAGGCCGGTCGGCGCCATCTGCCATGGCGTGCTCGTCCTCGCCCGGACCATCGACGCGCGCACCGGCGGCAGCGTCCTGGCCTCGTGCCAGACCACCTGCCTGCCCAAGTACATGGAACGCGCCGCGTACCTGGCCACGGGGTGGCGGCTCGGCCGCTACTACCGGACGTACCCCGCCTATGTCGAGGACGAGGTCAGGGCCGCCCTCCTTGACCCCGGCAGCCAGTTCAAGCGCGGGCCGGTCGTGCTGTCGTCCCGGGGCACGGCGACCGATGACGGCCCGGCGTTCGCCGTGGTCGACGGCCGCTATGTGTCGGCGCGCTGGCCGGGTGACGCGTACCTGTTCGCGCGGCGTTTCCGTGACCTGCTTGCGCCGGTCGGGAAGGCCGGTATGTCATGACTGGCGTCCTTGGGCCTGGCGAGGGGCACGCGCGGTACAGCGCCCGCGGCAGCGTGATGTACTTCAAGGCGCTGGCCGAACTGGACGACGGCGACCTGTCGCTGATGGAGCGCACCTTGCCGCCCGGTGGGCGGCGCCCGCCCGCGCACCGGCACACGAACTGCTCGGAGGCGTACTTCGTCCTCGACGGGCTCGTGTCAGTCATCGTCGAGGACTCGGAACTCGAGGTCGGGCCCGAGGGGTTCGTGCTTGTGCCGCGAGGTACGGCCCATACCTTCGGCAATGGCGGCGACGCCGCGGCCCGGCTGCTTGTGATCCACGCACCCGCGATGGACGCCTACTTCGCGGCCCTGCATGACCTGTGGCACAGGGACGAGCCTCCATCGCCCGAGGAAGAGCGAGCCCTGATGGCACGGTTCGGGATGGAGCGGGCCTGAGCCCGGCCTGCCGGCGGCGGTCAGCGAGTGACGGGTTAGGATCACGCCGTGATCACTGGGATGCACGCGATCGTGTTCTCTCCCGCCGCCGAGAAGGTTCGCTCGTTCGTCGCGGAGGTGCTCGGCATGACCTCGGTCGACGCGGGCGGCGGCTGGCCGATCTTCGCCCTGCCGCCTGCCGAGCTGGCCGTTCACCCGTCCGACGGGGAGACCCGCCACGAGCTGTACCTCATGTGCGACGACATCCATGCCACCCTCGCCGAACTGCAAGCCAAGGGAGCCGAGGTGGCGCGGGAGGTCTCGGACCAGGGCTGGGGCCTGCTGGCGGCCTTGCGCCTGCCAGACGGCTCTGAGCTGCCGATCTACCAGCCCAGGCACCCGTCGCCGCTGCAGCCCTAGCGGCTGACCGGACGGCCGACCCGCGCCGCCGCGTGATCTGGCTCGCGCCAGGACCCCCAGGCTGCCGGCGCGGCAGCACGCGGCACCCATGATCGCGAAGACTTATGGCACATAGCGTACTTTCCGGTCGTTATCGCGCCCGTTTTGTCCCGGTATGCGGATGCGAAAAGTACTCCATGTTCACCAACGCTTCGCAATAAATGAGGCGGGCGGAACCATGAGACAGCCTCGATAGCCGGTCAAATCTTCAGCGTTGTGCGCAAACCGTGCCGCGGGCGCTAGGGCCAGAGCTGGCTCGTGGCCAGGTTGGCGCCTTTGACGAGGGTGTCTAGTTTCGCCCACGCGATCTGGGGGTGGACGCGGCCGCCGAGGCCGCAGTCGGTGGATGCCACGACGTTGTCGCGGCCGACCGCCTCGGCGAACCGGGAGATCCGGTCGGCGACGAGTTCGGGGTGCTCGATGACGTTGGTGGAGTGGGTGACCACGCCGGGCAGGATGACCTTGCCTTCCGGCAGCCGCACGTCCCGCCAGACCTTCCACTCGTGCTCGTGCCGGGCGTTGGCCGCCTCGAACGAGTACGCGCCGGCGTCGATCGCGAGCATGACGTCGACGATGTCGGACATCGGGATGTCGGTGGTGTGCGGGCCGTGCCAGCTCCCCCAGCACAGGTGGAAGCGGATCCGGTCCTGCGGCAGCCCGCGGATCGCGTGGTTCAGGGCCTCGACGCGCTTCATCGTGAAGCGCTTGTAGTCCTCGACGCTCGGCGCGGGGTTGATCTGGTCCCAGTTCTCGGCGATCGCCGGGTCATCGAGCTGCAGGATCAGGCCCGCCTCGACGATCGCCGCGTACTCCTCGCGCATCGCGTCCGCGCAGGCCCACAGCATTTCCTCGTCGTCGCCGTAGTACTGGTTGCCGAACCGCCCGCAGCTGCCGGGGGCGACCGCGTTCAGGAAGCCGTCGGACACGCCCGCGGCGGCCATCGCGGCCTTCATGTCCGCGATGTCACGCCGCACGGCCTCGTGGCCCTGGTAGGTGATCGGCCCGCGGCACACCGGGGCGACCGCGTCCTCGCGGTTGGGCACCGAGGCGCCCGAACTCGGGTCCATGTAGGCCTCGGCGAATGCCTGCCAGTCGCGGCGCTCGCCGAAGGTCGCCAGCGTGACCTCACCCGGCTTCGCCTTGGCCTGCGGCATCTCGGCGATCGAGATCCGCGTCAGCTCGACGCCGCCGAGCCGCTGGAACACGTACGTCCACCATGAGCCGTAGTCGTACTGCTGGCCCATCGAGTGCCCGTACTCGCCGTCGTTGACCAGGTCGATGCCGATCGCGCGCTGGCGGGCGACCACGTCGGCGACCGCCTCACGGAGCCTGCCGAGGTATTCGGCTTCGTCGGAGAATTCCCCGGCCGCCCGTTGCTTGTTGAGGTCCAGCAGATCCTCTGGTCTCGGCAAGCTGCCCGCGTGGCTGGTCAGGATCCGGTCCGGCATCTGTCCTCCTTGAGATCTCACTTACGGGCCGTGCGTGATGATGAGGCCTTGGACGGCACCCGTGGACTCGCTGACCGCGACCCGGGCTCCCCCATAGCGCATGCCTGCGCATCCGACCACCACAGGTTCGTCGATCCGGTATCCCGGGCGCCGCAAACCGGGTATGGACTAGGGGGAATCATGCCATCGATCCGCTTTTCGCGCACCACGCGGATGACGCGGAACCTGTTCGGGATCGCGTTCGGACTTCTCCTACGCCGCGGTCGCGATCGACGCCTGTCGTGGATCGCCGCTCCAGTCTGGCCTTGAAGGCCACGAATCCCGGGGCATCGCCTCGTCTTAGGATGACGGTCATGACGCAGAGCTGGCCCAGCCTGCCGCTCGAGGAGTGGCAGCCGACTCGTGACACCGTGCACCTGTGGACGCAGATCGTCGGCAAGACGCGGATGGCGCTCGCGCCGCGGCTGAACCACTGGTGGAGTTGCGCGCTGTACGTCACCGCCCGCGGCCTGTCGACCTCCCTGATGCCGTACGCGGACGGGGGTGTGGAGATCGAGTTCGACTTCACCCGGCATGAGCTGACGATCACCACCACTGGCGGGGCGGTCTGCCGGATCGCGCTCGGCCCGCGCAGCGTCGCCGACTTCTACGCCGAGTACCGGTCGTACCTGGACAGCCTGGGCATCGACGCGCCGATCGTCGCGATGCCGAACGAGATCCCCGGCGCCATTGCCTTCGACGCCGACGAGGTCCACGATCAGTACGACGCGGGCGCCATGCACCTCTTCTGGCTCTCGCTCGTCGACGCGAACCGGGTGATGAACCGGTTCCGCGCCGGGTTCCGCGGGAAGGCCAGCCCGGTCCACTTCTTCTGGGGCGCTTTCGACCTGGCCGTCACCCGGTTCTCCGGCCGGCCGGCGCCACGGCACCCGGGCGGGATACCCAACTGCCCGGACTGGGTGATGGCCGAGGCCTACAGCGACGAGGTCTCCAGCTGCGGCTACTGGCCCGGCGGCGGCGGCGAAGGCCTCTTCTACTCCTACGCCTATCCCGCGCCCGCCGGCTTCGACGCGCATCCCGTCGCCCCGCAAGCCGCGCACTACGACAAGCAGCTCGGCGAGTTCGTCCTTCCCTACGCAGCCGTGCGCGAGGCCGACGACCCCGACGCCTACCTGCTCGAGTTCCTCGAGTCGACGTTCCAGGCCGCCGCCACCCTGGCCGCCTGGCCTGGAGCGGCGGACCGCGCGTTATCAGCCCGGAGCTGTCACGGCCCTGGCGAGCTCGCGCAGCTGGCCGAGCGTGTCGCCAGGGCGGCCGGCGAGGACGTGCACCCCGGGCAGGCGCTCGCGGATCTGCCCAGCCTCGCGCATGGCGAGCCTGGCGGCATCGCCGGTGGTCGCTGACAGCACGATCAGGGTGGCCCCGGCATCGTCGGCAAGGCCGATGACCTCGTCCGCCGGCAGGTCGGCGGCCAGGTGGTGGACATGCCACCGGTCTTCGCGCAGGCAGGCGGTCGCCATCGTGCCCGGCAGCGAGTGCCGCTCGCCGGGTGGCGTCGCGGTCACCGCTATGCCGCGCGGGCGGCCCTGGGGCTGGTTCGCGTGGGCGGCGATGAACCGCTCGCAGATCGCGCTGGCCCGGTGCTCGGCGGCGATCGACAGCTCCCCGGCCGCCCAGGCGGAACCGACCCGGTGCAGCGCCGGCGCGATCACCCGGTCGCACAGATCGGTCAGCGGGACTCCCGGGATCAGCCGCCCGAGATCGTGCCGCACCCGTGTCTCGTCGCCGTCCGCGAGCAGCCCGTACAGCCTGTCCGCCTGCGCGGCCCAGTCCCTGACGCGGACCTCCCGCGGCGGCTCGCTGCCGCCAGCCCGGCGCTCCGCCAGGGCACGCACATCGCTTTCCGTGACCTCATAGCCGCGCGGCGTCTTGCGCGCTGGCAGCGTGCCCTGCCGCACCCACCCGTAGGCGGTCTGGTAGTGCACGCCAAGCGTCTGCGCCGCGTCACGTAGCTGCATGACGATGCTCCCTGGAGTGCTCGCGCTTCCTGCCTCGATCTTTTAGTGTAGTTTAGTATTGATTAAAGATCGCGGATCAGAGGAGGCGAAATCGGAGATGGGACTGACGTACTCCAGTGTGGTGGACGCGCGGCCTGAGGACGTGTTCGCCTGGCACGGCGGTCCGGGTCCGGGCGCGTGAGCGCGCGGCGGATCGCCGTCATCGGCGGCGGCATCAGCGGCCTCGCCGCGGGCCATGTGCTGTCCCGCACCTGCGACGTCACATTGTTCGAGGCGGACGGCCGCCTCGGCGGGCACGCCGATACCCACCAGGTAACTGAGCCCGGCGGGCGGCAGATGCCCGTCGACACCGGCTTCATCGTCTACAACGAGCGGACGTACCCGCTGCTCACCCGGCTGTTCGCCGAACTGGGCGTGCCGACGCGTGCCAGCGACATGAGCATGTCGGTCAGCTGCGCGGGCTGCGGCGTCGCGTTCGCGGGCAAGCGCGGCCCGGCGGGCCTGCGCGCGGGCATGCACCGCGGCGGGCAGCGGTACCTGCGCATGCTCACGGAAATCCCGCGGTTCCACCGGTCCGCCAGGCGGCTGCTCACGTCGCCGGGCACGCACCGGGAGCTGACGCTCGGCGAGTTCCTCCGGACGGGGCGGTTCTCGGCCTACTTCGCGACGCATTTCGCGGTGCCGCTGGTCGCGGCGGTGTGGTCGTGCCCGCCCGGCATGGCGCTGCGGTACCCCGCCGACTACCTGTTCGCCTTCCTCGCCAACCACGGGATGCTATCGGTCTGGGGCTCGCCGCAGTGGCGCACGGTGACCGGGGGTTCGGCGAGCTACGTCGAGCGGATCGCCCGGCGGCTGACGCGGGTGCGGCTGTCGGCACCGGTGCGCTCGGTCCGCCGCTATCCCGACGGCGTGCTGGTACGCGACGGATCCGGCGCTGTTCACGAGTTCGACGGGGCTGTGATCGCGACCCACCCGGACCAGGCGCTCAGGCTGCTTGACCCGGCCACTGATACCGAACGGCGAGTGCTCGGCGCCTTCGCGTACACGGCTAACCCGGCCGTGCTGCACACCGACACGCGGCTGCTCCCGCGCAGCCCGGCCGTGCGCGCGTCGTGGAATTACGCCCTGACCTGCCGTGCAGGGAACGACATCGCCAGCGCCGCGACGGTCAGCTATCACCTGAACCGGCTGCAGGGCCTGCCGCCGGAGCGGGACTACATCGTCACGCTCGGCGGCCAGGCGCGGATCGACCCGGCGCGCGTGGTCGCGGCGATGGAGTACGCCCATCCCGCCTACACCCGCGAGTCTGTCGCCGCGCAGCGGCGGCTGCCCGGCCTGAACACGGGTGTCACCGCGTTCGCCGGCGCGTACCACGGCTGGGGCTTTCACGAGGACGGCTGCCGGTCGGGCGTGGCCGCGGCCCGCGCGCTCGGGGGTGCCTGGTGACGACGGGATGGGGCGCGGTCGGCGCCACGGCGGCGTCCGCGGATGCCGTGCTGTACGAGTGCCGGATCTCGCACGCGCGGCTCGCGCCGCTGCGGCACGGGTTCAGCTACCGGACCTATCAGTGGCTTGTCGACCTCGACGACCTCCCGCGCCCCGCGGGCTGGCTACGGTGGCTGGCTCGCTTCGAGGCCCGCGACCACCTAGGCGACCCCGCGCGCACCATCCGTGCGAACGTCGACGGCTTCCTGCGCGGGCACGGCATCGACCTGGGCGGCGGGCAGGTGGTGATGCTGGCTCACGCCCGGGTGCTCGGATACGTGTTCAACCCGCTCACCGTTTACTGGTGCCACCGGGCTGACGGCACGCTCGCCTGCGTGCTCGCCGAGGTGCACAACACGTACGGCCAGCGGCACGCCTACCTGCTGCGCACGGACGCCCGCGGCCGCGCGCGGGCGGCGAAGGAGTTCTATGTCTCCCCGTACTACCCGGTGGACGGCAGCTACCGGATGAGCCTGCCGCGTCCGGGAGCCCGGCTCGCGCTCAGCATCACTCTCGACCGCCCGGGC
>Ga0335073_10001318_pt1 | contig 33124 bp, 31 predicted proteins | sample Lox_Sample_22_FD_207093 | JGI IMG/M metagenome (GOLD analysis project Ga0335073, IMG submission 207093) | Soil microbial communities from Loxahatchee National Wildlife Refuge, Florida, United States - Lox_Sample_2.2 | ecosystem: Environmental > Terrestrial > Soil > Wetlands | place: USA... | reverse complement strand
CCTCTTACAAGCGAGCTCATAAATTGGACTCGATTTCGATCGTCATTCCCGCCTACAACGAAGAGCGCCGATTGCCGTCCACGCTCGATGCCGTGATCGCCTATTTGGCGCGGAAAAATTTCGGATTCTCCGAAATCGTGGTGGTGGACGACGGTTCGCGCGACGGGACTGCGGCGCTGGTGGAGCGGCGTAAACATCCGAAGCTGCGGCTGGTGAAGAATCCCGGCAATCGCGGAAAAGGCTATACGGTCCGCCATGGGATGCTCGAAGCCGCGGGTGAATGGATTTTATACAGCGATGCGGATTTGTCGGCGCCGATCGAAGAACTGGATAAGTTAATCGCGGCGGTCGAGCGGGAGGGCGCGCAGGTAGCCATCGGATCGCGCGCGCTCGACCGGTCCCTGGTCGGTGTGCATCAATCGGCGTTTCGCGAAATGTCGGGGCGGGCGTTCAATTTCGTGATGCGGATGGTCACCGGATTGCCCTTTCGCGATACCCAGTGCGGCTTCTAATTCTTTCGCGCCGACGCGGCGCGCGCGATTTTTTCGCGGCAGACGCTCGACGGGTTCAGCTTCGATGTGGAAGACCTGGTGATCGCCAAAATGCTCGGAATCAAGACCATCGAGGTTCCGGTGGTGTGGAACAACGTGGAAGGAACCAAAGTCAGCGCATTTTCCGGCGCAGCTTCGTTCGCGGCGCTGGTGGGGATTCGAGGGAGGGCGCTGGCGGGCCGCTACACGGCCGCGCCGAAGGAGTCAGAAGTCAGCAGTCAGCAGTCAGAATAATTTCGCGGGCGGTTGTTGGAAGGCGGACCGCTCGCCGCTTTGCTATCGCCCGACGACAATGATCTGAAAAGTGTCCGGAATCGGCTGCGGACGGCCTTTCTTGCCGTCTTTCGTCGGCGCGGGCGCGCCCATTTCGGCAACCGGCAGATACAATTTGTGCGTCCTCTGATCCGCGCCGATAGTCCGGGCGCCGCGCATGGTCGGAATGGTTGCGACCGGCGCGAATTTCCCCGGCGACGTTTCGCCGACCATGGTGATGGTGCCGTCGCGGCCGTTGGCGCTGAAGGCGTAGCCACTGTCGAACGCCACGCCGTCCGGGCCTTGTCCGATTTCCAGCTGCGCCAGAACCTTGCCCGCCATCGGATCGCTGACGATCATCATTTTGTTGTCACAAACCGAATAAAGACGGCCCTTGGGATCGATGGTCAAGCCGCTGGGACTGTCGCAGGGCGCGATCGAATAGCGCTTGGACACGATTCCGTCCTTGGCCTCCATCACGATAATTTCGTTGGTGTCTTCCATGTTCGCGAAAACGTGGCCTTTGCCGTCGACCTGCGAAAATTCGGGTTTGCCGCTGAGCGGAATCGACGCGGTGATCACGCTGTTGCCGCGCGCGTCGATGGCGGTGGAATCCTTGCTGCGTCCGTTGAAGGTGAACACGCGATGCGTCACCGGCTCATAGATGATCGAATCCGGGTTCTGGCCGGTTTTGATGCGCGTCACCACTTTGAGCGTCTTCAGATCGAACACCGTCACGTCGTTGTCGCGGCCATTGCTGGTGAATCCCTTGCCCAGATCGGTCGCGACAGCGATGCCGTGCACGCCGTTGGTGTCGGGAATGTTGCCGATGACCTTATCGGTGCTGGTGTCGATCACCTCGGTTCGCGTGTTGTGGGAAACGTACAGGCGGTGATTCACGCTATCGACGTAGACGTAATCCCAGCCGCCGGTACCGCCGACTTTAATATGTCCGACGACCCTATATGTGGGAGCGGCAATCGCCGCAACCGCGAGAATCAAAAGGGATTTTTTCATGTGACGGGTCCTTTGTGCTCCACCGCTTACGAATCCATGTGAAAAAGCCCCCGCCATAACTGGCGAGGCTGTATGCTAGCGGAGGCATGGCCGGGCTACACATACTCGAACCTAAAACTATAGCGGCGAAAGCTGAAGATTTGCTGAAGAGACGCGATGGCTGGCGCGGACGGCGAACTTCACGCGAAAAACCGAGCCTTCGCCTTCCCGGCTGTAGACCTCGATTTCGGCGCCGTGCGCCTTGGCGATGCTTTCGGCGAGCGATAATCCCAGGCCATAACCACCGTCGCCGCGGGCGGAGTCGGCGCGGTAGAAACGCTGGAAAATGTGCGGCAGATCGGCGGCGGAAATGCCGATGCCCGAATCGGCGACCGTCACCACGATGTGCGAATCGCTGCGCTCCGCCGCCAGGTGAACCTCGCCCCCGTCGCGCGAATATTTGATCGCGTTATCGAGCAGCACCATGAACAGCCGGTGCAGCGCGGGACCATTCGCGAGAATCAGGAGCGCATCCTGGCCCAGCGAGGCTTCGATCCGGATGCGTCGCACGTCGGCCAGACCGCGCAGCTCGGCACAAACGCTTTCGAGAACGCCGCGCACGTCGAGCGGAGCAAGCGGCATCTCCACCGTTCCGGTATCGCTGCGCGCCAGCGTGAGCAGATCTTCCACCAGCTGGGTCATACGCTCGGTCTCCGCGGCGATCTCCTGAAGCGAACCGCGGTACACCTCCGGCGATCGTGCGCGGCGCAGCGCCAGCTCGGCCGTGGTGCGAATCACCGCCAGCGGCGTGCGCAATTCGTGCGAAGCATCGGCGACGAACTGGGACAGCGTCTTCACCGCCGCTTCCAGACGGTCGAGCATCGCGTTCAGAACCTGGCTGAGCCGCGCGATCTCGTCGGCCGTCGCGGGAACGGGCAGGCGTTCCGATAGATTTTCGATGCTGATGGCGTGCGCGGCCTGCGCAATCTGACCCACGGGTTTCAACGCGCGCCGGCTGAGCCACGCGCCACCGGCTGAAGCGACCGCGATCACCAGCGGAATCAGGCTCAATAAAAGGAGACGCAACAGGTCGAGCGTGTGCAAAACGGAATCGACCGGCTCGCCGGCTTCCAGATGATAAGTTTCGCCGCCCGAAACAAACTGCCGCTCCGTCGTGCGGAATCGCGCGTGCGGCGAGGGCGTGGCATCGGGATAGTGGAAGGAAAAGCTGCGGGAACGCAGATCGATGAAACTCGACGGCGGCAGCGCGGCGGAAAATTCCTGCAACTCTTCTTTCACTTCATTTGGCTCGCCCGGATATTTGGCGGCTTCGTATTCGAAATAGCGCTCGAAGCGGCCGGCGCGGCCAGCCAGGTCTTCATCGATTTCGCCCATCAGGCGATGGCGCAAAGCGATCCACAGCAGCGCGGCAAATAATACCAGCGCCGCGGCGAGTACGGCGGCGTACCAGACGGTCAGGCGGAAACGAATGGATCGCGTGCGCATCGGCTAAAGCTCCGCATCGGGACCTCGCAAAATGTAGCCGAAGCCACGCACGGTATGGATCAGCGTGGGTTCGCGGCGATCCACTTTGCCGCGCAGCAGCCGCATGAAGACTTCGAGCGTATTTTCGTTGACGTCGCTCGCGAAGCCCCAGACCGAGTCGAGAATGGTGTTGCGGCTGACCACGCGTCCGGCATGGCGCATCAGCAATTCGAGCAGACGATACTCGCGCGGCGTCAGGTTGAGAATTTTTCCGGCTCGCGTGACGGTGCGCGTCGCCGGATCGAGCTTCAGATCGGCGATTTCCAGATGCACTGGACGCGGAATCGCGCCGCGGCGGCTGACCGCGCGCAGGCGCGCCAGAAGAATGTCGATGGAAAACGGTTTGGTCAGATAATCGTCGGCGCCGGAATCCAGGCCGCGCACGATATCGGCCGGAGCGTCGCGCGCGGTGAGCATCAGCACCGGCGTCTGATTGCGGCAGGCGCGAAGCTTGCGGGCGATCGCCAGGCCGTCCAGGCCGGGCAGCATCAGGTCGAGCACGATCACGTCGAAGGGCGAATCGCGGGCGATTTCAAACCCCTCCCGGCCGTTGCGCGCGACGATCACCTGGTGGCCTTCTTCCTGAAGCGTCTTTTCCAGAAGATCGGCCATGCGTCGCTCGTCTTCGACCACCAGAATTTGCATCTCGATTCGATCGTAACGAACTCGGACCTCTAATTGCAGGTTGGCTTCACGGAGGTTCGATTCCGATGATTGTAGTGACGATTCTTTGGGCGTTGCTGGCCGCCGCCGTAATCGCGCTGGCGCTATACCGGAAACTGGCGGTGGCCTCCCGCCAGGATTACGATCTGATTCATGTGGGTCCTGGTGAAGAAGAACTGATTCCTCAGCAGCGCGCCCTCAGCGAAAAACTGGATGCGATCGATAAATGGGGCAAAATCCTGACCATGGCGACCCTGATTTTCGGACTGGCGATCGCTTCGGTTTATCTCTATCAGGCGTGGGTGGCCAGCCAGAGGTTGGGTTAAAGCGCTACTGCTCTTTGCGCGCCATCACCCAAGTGCATGGTGACTGCGGACGATGCATAGTGGACTGAAGAGGTAAAAGAAGTGGCGTAAGCCGCCAGGCTTGCGTCTTCGCGGCCTGATTTCGTGGCGCCAGAAGCACAAGTCTGGCAGCTTCTGCCGCCGGCTGAAACGAATCACGGGCGCGGGCGCGGCGTGGCGTCGCCCGGAACCAGACCCATCGCCCACTTCACCGCTTCGCGATACATCGCCTGCACGTCCGGGCGAGTCCACACTTCTGGAGTATGGCCGAAGGTGGAATAAAACACGCGGCCCTTGCCGTAGTTCTTCACCCAGGCGACGGCGAAATCGTGATCGGTGCGCTTCACGCGCGGATTGGTCAGGTCGATTTTGGTTTCATCCAGGCGCGCCAGGACGCGAACTTTTTCGCGGGAAAATTCCTTGCTCGGCTGATAGATCTCGTCATCGATGGTGAACTCACGCGGAAAGGCGCGCATGGCCGGAAAATCGGGATCTTCGACGATTACCGGCGCCTTGAAAACGCCCCAGGGATGGTCGTTGAACCAGGCGCCGATCATTTCGCCATACGCGGGCCACTTATACAGCGTGTCCAGCGCGGAATGGACGCCGATGAATCCCTTGCCGTCGTCATGAACAAAACTAAGCAGCGCGGCTTTCTGCTCATCGTCGAGCGGGATCTCGCCGGTGGTGCAGAATAAAATCGCGTCGAAATCATTCAGGTTTTTTGCATTATTGCCCAGCTTCTTTTTCGTGATCAGTTGCGTGTCGGTACGGATGTAGGTGTCCCACAGGCCGGTATCCTTGCCGATTTTCCAGATGGTTCCCAGCGCGTCCGATGTGGTGTCGTGCTGGAAGCCCATCACCGCGCCGATCGCAAGAAGTTTCTTGCGCGGCTGCCCATCGAGCGCCAGCGCCAACAGGAACAATGCGACAACCGACTTCTTCATTCCTCCCGATTATTTCACCTCGCCCGACGGTCTGGCGAAGCGGCTGTCTTCGACCGGTGCATTCGACTGCACGCTGGAGATCTGGATGGTGAATCGCCCGTTGGGCCGCGCCAGGGTCCAGCGGTAAGGAATCTTCACGCCGTCGGCGTCGCGATAGTCGGCGTAATCGATTTGCGTCGGATTGCGGCCCAGGGGCGTTTGGGTATAGCGAACCTCGCGCACCAGCAGACCGGTTTTCTGGTCGAAATAAAAACGCACCGGCGCGCGCCCCCCTTGGGAACTGCCAGAGGGTGTGCCGGCGATCAGCGTTTCGCACATCTCGCCGTTGATTTCCTCCGGACGTCCGCGCCGAAGCTGCGGGAAAATTTCCTTGATGCGCAGCGGCAGATAAAATTCCGCGTCGAGTCCCGCCGCGGGCGTTTCCGCGGCCGACATTTCACGCGCCGGCCGGCCCGTCGAGCCCATCCAGCCCACCGTTCCGTCGAACGCCGTGATGCTTTCGCCATTGCCCATGTGGGTGATCGAGATGCGCCGGTTGGGAGCTTTGGTGATGACTTCAATCGGCGTTTCGCGGCCGCCGACGATGATGTTTCCTTTTTCCACGCGCGAGGTGATTTTTTTCATCGCCTCCGCTCCGCCGACGGCCGAAACATATTTCGCCAAAATGTCGTCCGCCGCCGGCCCTGGAGCGGAAGGCGCGGCAGCCGGCGCTTCATGATGCGGCATCGCGTCGGAATCGAGCACCGGAGGCACGCTGGTGGGATGTTCGTGCCCGTTATGGCAGGAATAGCAGGTCACCTCCTGCCGGCCTTTGAACGCATCTTTGTTGATCATCGCGGTCATGGCCATCATTTCCCGCGCGGTTTTCTTGGGGCGCTTGTCGTCGGCGTCGAAATGACCCTGCACGTGGCAGAACGAACACTCGACGCCGAGCGAAGCCGAGATAAACTGCATCGCCGGAATCAACTGCTCGGCCGGCGTGCCTTTCAGCTCGACGATATTCTTGTAAACCTGCTCGGCGGTTTTTTGCCCGGCTTGTCCGAAGGCGAGACCGGCGATGGCTGCGAACATGAGAAATCGAGTCATGATCAAATTGTATTTCAGTGCTGACGCGAACCGGATTCCTGATGGCCGCGGTTTTTCTAGCTTCCTGCGGGCCTTCGGGCACGCCTGCGCCCGCGGATGAAACGCGCGAGCCGTGGTATGCCGATGCGACGCGGCAGCTTGACGCGATCGACCGTCAGGCCCAATCCGATTTCCAGAACGGCCAGTTCGACGCAGCCGCCGCGCTGATCGAAAAAGGCGAGCCGCTCGAAAAGAAGCTGGTTTCAGTGGCGCATCCGACGCTCGAAGCGGCCGAGGCGGCCTCCGACCTGGACGATCTTTACGGGCGCATGCTGCTCAAGAATCATCATTATGGATGGGCGCGGCTGATGTTCCAGAAAAATTTATCGCGCTGGAAGCACTGGTCGCCGGAATCGGCTGAGACGAAAAAGCGCTATGCGCAGGCGGCGGCCGAAATCGACCAATGCGATCGCGAAATGACCAAGTGACGGCGCGAAAACTAAGCCTGGAAAAATATTTCGAATTCGAACGCCTGGGAACCAGCTGGCGCACCGAAATTCTGGCCGGCGCCACCACCTTCGTCACGATGGCGTACATCATTTTCGTGAACCCGTCGATTCTTCACGAAGCCGGCCTGCCCTTTCAGTCGGTGGTGGCGGCGACCTGCTTCTGCGCTGCGCTGGGCAGCATTCTGATGGGCGCGTTCGCCCGCTACCCGATCGCGCTCGCACCGGGCATGGGGCTGAACGCGTATTTCACCTACACCGTGGTGAAGGGCATGGGCGTGGCCTGGCAAGCGGCGCTCGGCGCGGTGTTTCTGTCCGGCGTCGCGTTTTTAATTTTGACGATTTTAGGCATCCGGCAACTGATCGTCAAAGCGATTCCGGGCGAGCTTTACGCGGCCATCGCGGCCGGCATCGGGTTGTTCATCGCGATCATCGGACTGCACAACGCCGGCATCGTGGTGGCCAGTCCGGCGACGCTGGTGACGCTCGGCAATCTGCGCGATCCCAACACGTTGCTGGCGATGTTCGGACTCGTTCTGATCGCCGCGCTGCTGGCCTGGCGCATTCGCGGCGCGATGCTGATCGGGATTCTTTCGACCGCGCTGATGGGCGCCGTTTTCGGGCTGGTGCACTGGTCGCCGGCGTCCTATCGCTTCGCCGACATGGCGCAGACGGCGGGCAAGCTCGATATTCGCGGCGCATGGCGGCTGGGGTTCGGCGAAATCATCTTTGTTTTTCTGTTCGTCGATTTGTTCGATAACGTCGGCACCCTGGTCGGCGTCGGCGAAGAGGCGGGATTGTTCGACAAAAACAAGAACATCCCGCGGCTCAAGAAAATTCTGCTGGCGGACGCGTCGGCGACCATCGCCGGTTCGCTCGCCGGCACGTCGACCGTGGTGAGCTACATCGAAAGCGCCGCGGGCGTCGCGGCCGGCGGACGCAGCGGCGTCACCGCCATCGTCACCGGTCTGCTGTTCCTCGCCGCGATGTTCGTCGCGCCGGTGGTGGGGGCCATCCCCACCGCCGCCACCGCGCCGGCGCTGATCGTGGTCGGTTCCATGATGATGTCGCGCATCGGCGAGATTCCGTGGAAAGATCCGGCGCTGGCGATTCCGGCGTTTTTGACGCTGGTGACGATTCCACTGTCGTTCAGCATCGCCAATGGTCTTGCGTTCGGCTTCACCGCCTACGCGCTGCTGAAAATTCTACGCGGCGAATTTCGCCGGACGCACTGGCTGGTGTACCTGCTCGCGGCGCTGTTCATCGCGCGATTTTTTTATTTGGGCAAAGGCTGACGGCGCAGCCTGTCCGACGCTACGCCGTCTGCGCCGTCACGGCTCCGAACCTGCGCTCGCGCCGCTGAAATTCGTCCACCGCCGCGCTCAAGTCTTCCGGCGAGAATTCCGGCCACATGCGCCGCGTGAAAAGCATTTCCGCGTAGGCGCATTCCCACAGCAGAAAATCGCTCAAACGCTGTTCGCCGCTGGTGCGGATCAGCAGATCGACGTCCGGACCCAGATGCTCGGATAAGTTCGCTCCGCCTTTGGCCGCCGCGTCCAGAATCGCCTGGCGCGAAGAGTAATCGATCGCCAGACGCAGTAGCAGTTTCTTGCCGCCGGCGGTCTTGCGCTCGGTTTTTTCAAGCAGCGCGACCAAAGCCGCCGGCAAACGGTCGCGCCGTCCGATCGCTTCGAGTCTGACGCCGTTGGCGATGCAGCGGTCGCACTCCTGCACCAGGTATCGGCCGAGCAGCTTCATCAGCGCCGTGGTTTCGCGCTGCGGACGCCGCCAGTTATCCGCTGAAAAGGCATAAAGCGTCAGCACCGAAATGCCCAGCGGCGGCGCCGATTCGATGGTGCGGCGCACCGCGTCGGCTCCGGCGCGATGCCCGGCCACGCGCGGCAGCCCGCGTGAAGTGGCCCATCGGCCGTTGCCGTCCATAATGATAGCGACGTGGATTCCGTCGCCAAAAGTACTTCTCATTGCAAAGTATTCCTCCGAAAGACATTCGCAAAATGCATAAACGCGGGTTCAACGCTTGGACGCTTCGAGGATCGCTTCCATGTGATCCAGGTACTTGTCGAAGGCTTTGCGCCCGGCGGCGGTCAGCGTGTACTCGGTCTTGGGCATGCGTCCTTCAAACGATTTGGTGCAGGAGATGTAGCGCGCTTCTTCGAGCTTCCGCGCGTGCACGCTCAAATTACCATCGGTGGTTTGCAAAAGATTCTTGAGATCGTTGAAGGTCAGCGGCGAATCGGCCGCCGCCAGCGCGCTGATGATCCCCAGACGGATGCGGGGATGAATCAGCCGGTCGAGATCCGGAATGGCCGCCGGTTTCGGCACCGCGGCGGCGCCCGCCGTGTCCGACGTCCGATGGGTCCGAAGTGCGTTGTTTTTAGCCACCGTATCTCCTCGCAATAATCGCTCCGAAAACAATGTGCAGGCCGCCAAAACCCAGCGCCAGCCACACGTCATTCCACGGCACGGACCAGGCCGCCGGCATGAACATCGCCACCGCGCCTTCGATCAAAAAACAGACGCCCATCACCGGCACGATCGGCACCGAAAACGCGCCTCCGGTCACCACGCCGGTTCCATAGAGCATCAGCCACACGCCGGGAATCGCGGTCGCCGCTCCGGCGCGCCACAACACGATGGTCAGCGCCGCACCGACAATCAGCGGCGGAGCAAAACTGAACAAAAATTTCCGCGCCGGCGCCGACCACAGCGGCTTTCCCGCCATGGCCGCCTTGCGCCACATCGCCAGAATCCCGATGATGATCGCGAGGACACCTTCGGCCACCCAGGTGATCACCCAGCGCCCGATGGAGCCTTGCTGCGCCGCCACGAAACTCGCCCCGAGCGCGGTGATTCCCATGGCCACGCCGCCCCAGCCGGGCACCGCGGTGAACGCACCGGCGCGCTCCATCGTTTCGCGGATGTAGCGCAGATTGTCCATCGCGTGGGCATCGATCGGAATCGGTTTGGTTTTGCGGATCGGCTGAACAGAGGCCATAGGATAAATCAGTTCAGTCATCTACTTTAGCGCACCCTCGGCCGTGCGCTCAACATAAAAATAGTGCTCTAAATCATAAAGCACTGCCGAGCCAAGATCAGAATAGACGAGCGCGTGTATTGTGTCAAGTACTTTTTAATTTAAAGCGACTGGCCCGGTTACTTCGCCAATTCGTCCGCGCTCACCGGCTTAAATTCGTCGGTGTTGAAAATCCGCAGCCGCTCGCCCGGCCCTGCGACCTTCAGCACCAGCGCGACCTGCCATCGCGGACCCTGAAAATACGACACGCGGATCGCATGGACGCCCTTGCTCAGTTCCACCGATCCGGCCACGTCCGATGGCGCATGCTGCCCGTCGTTATCGATCAACTCGCGGCCGTCGAGATACAGAATCGCGCCGTCATCGGCGGTCAACACGAAATTGTACATGCCCGGTTTCTCGATCCAGAAGCGGCCGGTGTAATCGATGGCGAACCACTCGAATCTTTTCGTCACTCCGGGAAATCCGTCGCGAAAATCCTGCGGCGGGATGTTCAGCGACGAGGTATAGATGGTCCCCACCGGCTTCATCCGGCGAAAATCCGGCAGTTTTTTCGTGTATCGCGGGACATGATAAATTACGCCGCTCAGCCCCCCGGGCACAACCACGGTAGTGCCGAACCGCACCGGCTGATCCTGCGCGAAGACGGTGATCGCCAGGAAAAGTCCCGCCATCGAACGTGCCAGGCGAACCGCGGCGGGGGCCAAAAGCAGGCATGGCCTACTCATAGCGCAGCGCCTCGACCGGCGCAATCCGCGTGGCGCTGCGCGCCGGATACAGGGTGGCGATCAGGCTCACCGCCAGCGCCGCGCCCGCAATCCACAACCCGTCGATCCAGCGCGAATCGAAGGGCACATAGGCCAGCGAATAAACCGTTTCATCCAAAGGAAACAGACGGTACGCATTGGCGAAATAGCAGAACACGTAACCGACCGTAAGCCCGATGGCCGTTCCCACCACGCCAATCAGCGCGCCTTCCAGCACAAAAATTTTGCGGATCTGCGCGGCGCGCGCGCCCATCGACATCAGAATCGCAATGTCGCGATGTTTTTCCATCACCATCATCACCAGCGTGATCAGAATATTCAGCGCGGCGACGATCTGAATCAGCCCGATGGTGATCACGGTCACGATGCGCTCGGTTTTGAGCGCGTTCAGGATCTGGTGGTTCTGTTCCTCCCAGGTGATCGCGTCGAGGTTCGGTCCAAGCACTTTTTCGGCTTCTTTTTCCACTTCCGGCGCTTTATAAATATCGTCGAGCCGCAGCTCGATCGCGTTCACCACGTCATGCAGGCCGAACGTTTTCTGCGCGACGCTCAGTGAAGTGAACGCCCAGCCGTTATCGACGTCGTAAAAACCGGTTTCGAAAATTCCGGCGACAATAAAACGCTTAAACGACGGTTCCCATCCCGTCGGCCCCAGATAACCTTCGGCGATGGTCAGCGTCACCGGCTTATCGATCACGGCCCCGATGTACTCCGCCAGCCGGGCACCGAGAATGATGCCTGGCAGATTGCCCGATTCGCGCGCCGGCTCGAGCGACCCAGCCTTCAGGTGCGCCAGCGCATCCGGAATCGGAACGCCGGGCGCGAGCGAAACTCCCTTGATGATCACTCCCGTGCTGCGAACCGGCCCGGAAATATAAGCGGGATCATAGAGGCTCGGCGTCGCGCTGGTCACATGCGGCAGCTTCACCAGCTTGGCCGCGATCTGTTCCCAGTGGTCGATGCCGTTGGCGGGGTCCTTGGCCTCCACCGAAACCGCCGCGGTCGCGCCGAGTAGATTTTTCTGCAACGTTGCGCTGAAGCCGTTGGTAATCGCCACCGCGATCACCAGAGCCATCACGCCGGCGGCTACGCCAATCACCGAAATCACGGTGATCACGGAAATGACCACCTGTTTGCGTTTAGCGCGAAGATAGCGGCGGGCGATGAAAAGTTCGAACATGGCCGAAAGAAGACAGAAGTCAGGAGTCAGGAGTCAGAATGGCTTTCGCGTACGCGTCGAGCATTCGAGCCGGAGCGCGCGCAGCAGCCGTCATTCTGACTCCTGACTGCTGACTCCTGGCTCCTTTAATTTCGCGGCGATCCCAATTTCCCCTTCCGCTCTCAACAAGGGGAACAGAATCACATCTCGAATCGATTTCGAATTGGTCAGCACCATAGTCAGCCGGTCGATGCCGATTCCTTCGCCGCCCGTCGGCGGCATCCCATAGGACATCGCCCGCAGATAATCCTCATCCATCTGGTGCGCCTCTTCATTCCCAGCTTCGCGCATGGCGAGCTGCATTTCAAAGCGCCGCGCCTGTTCCCGCGGATCGTTCAACTCGGTGTACGCGTTGCCCAGTTCCATGCCGCCCGCGTAAATCTCGAAGCGGTCGACAAACGCCGGATCGCGCTCGTTATTTTTCGAAAGCGGCGAAACCTCCACCGGATATTCGTAGATCACGGTCGGCTGGATCAGCGTCGGCTCGACCTTTTCAAACGCGTCCACCAGCGCGTGCCCCTTCAGCGATGCATCGCCCACCGCTTCACGCATGGTCAGGCGGCGAATATTTCCGAAATCGAGTTTTTCGCCCTGATACTCCACCACCGCCGACCCGGTCGCGTCGATCGCCACCTGTTTCAGCAACTCGCAGGACAGATCGATCATGCCTTGAAAATCCGTGTACGCCTGGTAAAACTCGAGCATCGTGAACTCCGGATTGTGCTGCGTCGAAACGCCCTCATTGCGGAAATTCTTGTTGATCTCGTACACCCGATCCATCCCGCCGACGATCAGCCGCTTCAGATAAAGCTCCGGCGCGATGCGCAGATACAGATCCATATCGAGCGTGTTGTGATGGGTCACAAATGGCCGCGCCGTCGCGCCGCCATACAGCGGCTGCATCATCGGCGTCTCCACTTCGACGAATCCGCGCGACTCCAGCTGCCGCCGCAGCGATGCGATAATCCGCGCGCGCATGACGAAAATTTTCTGCGATTCCGGATTGGCGATCAGATCCAGGTATCGCTGCCGGTAGCGAATCTCGACGTCTTCGAGTCCATGCCATTTCTCCGGCAGATTCAGCAGAATCTTCGATAAGAACGTCAGTTTTTCGGCGTGGACGCTCAATTCGCCGGTGCGCGTGCGGAACAAATATCCCTCCACGCCCACGATGTCGCCGATATCCAAAATCTCGTACAGCTTGTATTCGTTCTCGGAAACCGCGTCCTTGCGCACATACACCTGCAGTTTCTCGCCGAGCTGCAGCAGGTGCATGAAACCAGCCTTGCCCATCCGCCGGACGGTCGCAATGCGTCCGGCGACGCGCACGCGCGGCTGATCGCTCAACTGCTCCGCGGTCTTAGCGCCGTACTCGGCCAATATCCGCGGAATGGTGTGCGAAAAATCGAAGCGCTGGCCGTAAGGCCGGAATCCCAGCGCGGCAATTTCCCCGGTGCGGCGAAGCCGCTGTTCGAAAAGGTCGTCTTCTAAGGACATGGAAGTGGGAGGTCGGCGAAGGCTGGGCCGCCCCGCTCTCTCTGCTCAATTCAGCTTACCGCGGAGCACCCACTAATCACTACCGTCTGACAATCACTTCCCGCAAATGATCCCGCGTCAGGAAAAACTTCACGCTCTCGAAATCCTGAAACAGTTTCTCCAGGCTCCGATTGTTGAAAAACTGCGCCGGCTTGCGCCGTCCGCGGGGAACCAGAAGAATGGTCCGATGGTCCGAAATCCGGTAGGAATAAGTCGGAATGGTCTCGGCGCGCTCCTCGGCGTGAAAAAACGCCAGCATCGAAGCCCCCGGCCGCAGCACCCGATGCAGTTTTTTCACTACCGCTTCGAGCAGCGGACCGTTCAGGAATTGCAGCGTGTCCCACACCAGCGCGCCGTCGAACACACTGGCGTCGAAATTCAGCGCGCCCTGCAAAAACGGACCGGTTTTCAGCGGATTCGACTGGTTTTCGTAGAAATCGCCCTCGCCGAACGCCTGGTCGAGCTGATGCACGAAATCGTCCGCGAACAGACGATGTCCGTAGTTGATCAGAAAACTGATAGTCTGCTGGCTGGCCCCGGCAAAATCGAGGATCGAAAGCCCGGGGCGTTCTTCAAGCGACGAACAGAACTGATCGAGGCCGTGGCTGTGGCGCGTCTCCAACTACCGTTTATTATCACCCGCCCCGGCCACCATGGCAGGCGCAGGCGACGGCGACGCCACCGGCTGCGGCTTGGACGCCGCCTTCGGCTCCGGCTTGGCCTCCGCGCGAATGATATCGATGTTGCCCTTGAAATAGGCGCCATCCTCGATCACGATGCGCGCCGTGCGGATATCGCCCACCAGCTTGGCGTCGCGGCGAATGTCGATCCGGTCGCTGGTTTCCACGTTGCCGTGAACCGTCCCCAGCACCACGATCTCGCGCGCCTTCACGCTGGCCACCACTTTTCCGTTCGGACCCACGGTCAGCCGGTGCTCCTGCAACTCGACTGTCCCCTCTACTTCGCCGTCAATGGTCAGATCCTCGCGGCTGAAGATCTGCCCCTTGACAATCACTGATTTCCCAAGCACAGCATTACCTCCGCGATGCGGCTCATTATGCGGCTCGCTGACACTGCTGCTTCGTCCTGGAAGTGTCGACATCGGAATTCCCTCCTTGGCAAGCTCGGATGAAGTCGGCGGCGCCAAAGCCGGCTTGTTGTTCGTAATTTCCTCTTCTTTGCGGCGATTCCACATGGGAGCGCCCCCCTTCCCGTGATTCAAACCTCTTTTCGGACCCATCCAGCCGTCCCATCTCCATGGGGGAATCGCGGCTGATCAACCATAGTACTACGGCCGCGCGTTCGCGGGTACCGCGCGCATAAGAATTATCCGGGATGCATGTGCAACGGGAAACGTTTCAACGATTCTACGAAAAGTGTCCTCGCGCTACGCCGCTTTGTTGGCGGCGGTACAATCAAAAATCACGCCAAGTGCCGTCCCCCCGCAACACTGTGTGGATCCCTCTCGCTCTGGCCGCGATCGTCGCCGTGCTCTACGCGCCCACCGCCCACTTCGCGTTCCTCAATTACGACGATCCCGATTACGTGGCCAATTCGCACGTCCTCGCAGGCCTCACCCTGGCGAACCTGCGCTGGGCCTTCACTTCAGCCTACGCCGCGAACTGGTTCCCGCTCACCTGGATCTCCCACATGCTCGACCGCAACCTGTTCGGCCATCAGCCCGGCGCGCAGCACCTGATGAACGTCGCGCTGCACGCGCTCGCCACGCTGCTGCTGTACACGGCACTGCGGCGCCTAACTCATCAAGCATGGCCGAGCGCGTTCGTCGCCCTGATTTTCGCCATCCATCCGCTGCATATCGAATCGGTCGCCTGGGTTGCCGAGCGAAAAGACGTTCTCAGCGCGGTCTTCTTCTTCACCGCGATCTGGGCTTACGCGATTTACAGTGAGCATCCGTCGCCTTTCCGCTACGCAGCCGTGACGCTGGCCGTTTGCTGCGCGCTCATGTCCAAGCCGACCACGGTCACGCTTCCATTCGTTTTTCTTCTGCTCGATTACTGGCCGCTCCGTCGCACCGGCCCGCGCCGATTGCTCCTCGAAAAAGCCCCGTGGATCGCGCTGTCGATTGCGGTGTCCATCGTCACCTACCTGGTCCAGCAACACGCGGGAGCCGTTTTCGCCGCCGCCGAAATTCCGCTCGCGTTGCGCCTCGAAAACGCCGTCGTTTCCTACGCGATTTATCTGCTGAAATTCTTCGCGCCGTTCGATCTCGCGGTTTTCTATCCCTATCCCGCCTCGATTCCCGTCTGGCAGGCCAGTGCTGCCGCCGCGCTGCTCGCGGCCGTCAGCGCCGCCGTTTTTTTCGCGCAGCGCCGCTATCTGGTCACCGGGTGGCTCTGGTTCCTGGGCACCCTGCTGCCGATGATCGGCCTGATTCAAGCCGGCCTGCAATCCCGCGCCGACCGTTACACCTATCTCCCGCTCACCGGCCTCGCCGTCATGCTCGCCTGGGGTTCATCGGAATTATGGGAGACGCGAAAACCCGCGCTGGCGATCGCGGCCGGAGCAGTCGCCGTCGCGATGATCGCGGCAACCTGCGCCAATCTTCAAAACTGGCGCGACAGCATCACGCTCTTCCGTCACGCCATCGCGGTCACCCAGAGCAATTACGTCGCCTACAACAATCTGGGAGTCGCACTGCGCCGCGGCGGCCACATCGCCGATTCAATTCCGCTTTTTGAATCCGCCATTCGTTTTCATCCCAGCGACGTCGAAGCGCAAAATAATCTGGGCGAAGCGCTGATGCTCGTAGGTCATCCCGATCAAGCCCTCCCGCACGTTCTTGAAGCCCTGCGCCTGAATCCCGGTCTCGCTGAAGCGCACATCAATCTCGGCGCGCTGTTCAACAAACGCGGTCAGTTCGACGAAGGAGCCAAACAATATCAACTCGCCCTGCATCTCGATCCGGAAAACGCCGAGGCGCACGCCGGACTCGGCATCACCCTCACCGAACTGCGCCGTTACGAGGAAGCTTTGCCCCAATTACTCCAAGCGGTCCACCAGAAGCCCGACAGCGCCGACGTGCACTATAACCTGGGCCGCTTGTACGGACTCGCCGGCCGCACCGGCGATGCCATCGCCGAATTCAGCGCGACCGTTCAACTCGACCCGGCGAATGCCCAGGCGCATTTCAATTTAGGAACGGCTTTCGCCCAGCAGAATCGCATACCCGAAGCTGAACAGCAATTTCGCGAGGCCGTGCATCTCAATCCCGCCGACCTGAATGCGCACTTCAATCTCGCCAGCGCCCTCGCCACCCAAGGCCGCTACAACGAAGCGATTCCCGAATTTTCCGAAGTGCTGCGCCTCGACCCGAATTTCACCTCCGCGCGCCAGGCGCTCGACGAGTGCCGCCGCCTGTGCCAATAACCGGAAAATGAAGCGCGGCTACCGGGAGTGCCCACGGGTCTTGTGGCCACCCAAGCGCATGAGAAAATCCGACCAACCCCCGCCATGACTGGCGGGGCTTCAGCTACGGCAGGGTTTATTTTCGACGGAGGGGCGAGCGGCCGGCGTTTGAGCAACTCTTAAGCCTTGAAGCGATTCCCGGTGTTAAAGTAAATCACAGTCGGCTGAAATTGTTTGTTAGCCAGCCGGAAGGCCCAGACCGGAAGGCAGCGAATGGACCCATTCCGATTGCAAGTGCGATTCTGGGGAGTGCGCGGGTCGATTCCCACTCCGCAGCCGGAAAATCTCGGATTTGGCGGAAATACGACCTGTATCGAAGTCCGCCAGCGCGATGGCCCGGTGCTGGTCATCGACGGCGGCACCGGTTTGCGCTATCTGGGCATGGCACTCATGCGCGAATTCGCCGGCCGCAATCTGTCGCTCAAACTCCTGATGACCCATTTCCACTGGGACCACATCCAGGGACTCCCGTTTTTCGCGCCCCTCTACAACCCCTTGAACGAAGTCACTTTTTATTCCGACCGTCCTCAGCAGGAGCTGCGCGATATTCTCGAAGGACAGATGTCGAAGCCCTATTTCCCGGTGCCCTTTGAACACCTGGCCGCGCAGCATCGGTTTGGGCAGATCCATCCGTCGGTCCAATTCGGCGACCTGACCGTGCGCTCCTTCGCCATGAACCATCCGCAGGGCGCCTGCGGGTATCGTTTTGAATGCGGCGGCGCGGTGGTGGTCCACGCCTGCGACCTGGAGCACGGCGAGGAAAAACTCGACCGGATCCTGCGCCAGCACGCGGCCGATGCCGACCTGCTGATTTACGACGCGCAGTATACGCCGCAGGAATACGAGAGCAAGCGCGGCTGGGGCCACAGCACCTGGCGCGAAGCGGTGCGCCTGGCGCGGGAGGTGAACGTCAAGCGCCTGGTCCTGTTCCATCACGATCCCGGCCACGACGACCGCTTCATGTCCCAGCTCGAAAGCCAGGCCCGCGCCGAATTCGAGCACCTCGAAGCCGCCCGCGAAGGCCTGGCCATCTGCGTCTGATTCTCGCCGCTCATTGTTCCGCATGAAAAGACGCCGCTGATCAACTCGCCGGGCAAGCCCCGCGAGTCTCGGCGGGTTTTCCGACTCGTACGAAGCCGCGCGCCGCGACTCGCATATATACTTTTGAAAGGACACCATGCCCCAACCCGATCTCCCTCGCCGCGACTTCATGACCGCCTCCGTCGCCGGACTCGCGGCGGTCGCCGCATCCTCGGCCGCGCTGCCCGTCGTCGAAACCACCGTGCACATCACCACGCCCGACGGTCACTGCGACGCCGCGTTCGTTCATCCCTCGGCCGGCGCGCATCCCGGCGTCCTCATCTGGCCCGACGCTTTCGGCCTGCGCCCGTCCCTGCGCGAAATCGGCCGCCGTGTGGCCGCCGCGGGCTATTCCGTGCTGGTGCCGAATCCCTTTTATCGCGTGGCCCAGGCCCCTATTTTCGAAAGCGCCGCCAATTTCGACTTCAACACCGATCGCGCCAAGCTCGCTCCGCTGATGAATTCCATCAACGCGCCCGGAGCGGCCGAAAAGGACGCCGTCGCCTTCATCGCCTTTCTCGATTCGCAGCCGCAGGTGGACAAATCGAAAAAAATCGGCACCCAGGGCTACTGCATGGGCGGACCGTTAGTCGTCAAAACCTGCGCCGCCGTTGCCGATCGCGTCGGCGCCGGCGCATCGTTCCACGGCGGCGGCCTGGTCACCGACCAACCCAGCAGCCCGCACCTGCTCGCGCCGAAAATCAACGCCCGGATGTATTTCGGTATCGCCGCCAACGACGACGCGCGCCAGCCCGACGCCAAGGACAAACTGCGTGAAGCCTTCGGCGCCCGCGCCGAGATCGAAGTTTACGCCGAATCCCTGCACGGCTGGTGCATCCCGGACATGCCTCTTCAAAACGGCAAGCCGATTTACAACCACGCCGACGCCGAGCGCGCTTGGGGCAAGCTCATGTCGCTGTACCAATCCGCCCTCGCCTAACAGGGTGCTGTTGCGGATAAGAGTCGACAATGAACTGGTCATTGTGGGGCGGGCCCATGGCCTGCGCGGGGCCCCCGGCCCCGCTGGTCCAGCTTGGCGGTTTGTTGGGACAGGCCTCCGGCGGTCATGCCGGGGGTTGTTCCCGTGTCCTCCCACGCACTCGTCAGCCTTGCGCGGTGCCTCGACCGGATGCGCGCCTCACGCTGCTTGCGTCTAAATTACGCCCGACTGCCGCATCGCCGAACGCGCAATACTGGACCAGTCCATCTCCCCCTGCCCATGCGCCATCGCATCCAGAAACCGGTCGCGGATCACGCTGGCGATGGGCATCGGCGACGCGCACTCTTCCGCCGCCTGTAGCCCCAGCCGCACGTCTTTTAATCCCAGTTTCAGCGCGAACCCGGCTGGCTCGAATTTTTCATCCGCGATGATCTGCCCATAATTCGCATACACCGGCGACTGGAACAGCTCATTCATAATCTCCAAAAATTTATGCGGATCCACTTCCGCTTTGCGCAGCGTCGCGAACGCCTCGCCGAAGCTTTCGAGCATCGACGCGATCATGAAATTTCCGCACAGCTTCACCGCGTTGGCCTGCCACGGCTCCGTTCCCGCGATAAACGTCGCCCGGCCGATCGCCTCGAATACGGGCTCGAATCTTTCGATCAATTCGCGCGCCCCCGCCGGCACCACCAGCAGCCGTTTCGCCTCCGCCGCTTCTGGACGTCCGAACACCGGCGCGCTCAAATACCCCTGTTTGCGCGATTCGTGCGCCGCCTGCAGCCGCCGGGCCATCGCGGTGCTGATGGTGCTCGAAGAAATATGCGTCGCGCCTTCGCGCAATCCCGCCATGATGCCGTGATCGCCGAACACCATTGCTTCGACGGCGTGATCGTCGGAAAGCATCGAAATCGCCGCTTCCGCATCGCGGCACGCCTCCACCGGCGATTCCACCACGCGCGCGCCTTCAACCTGCCGCGCTTTTTCGCTACTCCGGTTATAAACCGTCAGCTCGTTTCCGGCGCGAATCAGATTGCGCGCCATCCCCGAACCCATTCTTCCCAACCCGATAAACGCGATTTTCATGACTGTCTGATCCCCAACTGTGCCGTCGCCAGCACCATAATTTTTTCCCAGCGCGGCACCCGAATCCGCCGCTCCAGCACGTCGTAATTCGAGGCCACAATCCGCGCCAGCAACCGCGAGTAAATCCCGATCAACGCCCGTAGCGAAGCCCGGCTCGAAGCGTCAATCCGGTCCACCAGCGGCGCCGATTCGCGATAATAATCCCGCGCCCGCCGCGCCTCAAACGCCATCATCTCTACAAATTTCGCGCGCGGCTCGAACGTGTCCGCCGAAACTCCGAACCGCCGCAAATCCTGCGCCGGCAAATACACCCGCCCCTTCGCCGCATCCTCCCGCACATCGCGCAGAATATTGGTCAACTGAAACGCGACCCCGCATTTTTCCGCCAGCTTCAACGATTCGTCCCCGCGAAAGCCGAAAATATGAATAATCGTCAGTCCCACCACGCTCGCTACGTGATAGCAGTAGTCGTACAGTTCCTCAAACGTCTCGATCCGCCGCGGTTCCAGATCGGAGGTGACGCCTTCAATCATCTCGAAAAAATATTGATGCGGAATATTGAACCGGGCGACCGCATCGACAAACGCCGGCCACAATGGATGCTCCGGTGCCGATCCGCTCAGCGCGGCCTGCAAATCCTGCTCCCACCGCGCGATCGCCGCCGCGCGATCGCCAATGCCGTCGTCGTCGCTTAAATCGTCGCAATAGCGCATGAACGCATAAATCGCGCACATCGCCCGCCGCCGCTCCGCCGTCAACAGCAAAAACGAGTAGTAAAAATTTTTCGCCTGCGACCGGGCGACGCCCGTGCACCACGCGTAGGACTGGTCGACGTTCATGCCGCCCGCGAAAACGCCCTCCGCGTAATCGCGCCGAGCAGCAATTGAACCCGCTCCACCTTCGAAATCGCCGGCCGCGAGGCCAGCACGTTATAACTTTGCCGCTCGATTTTTTCGAGCACCTTCATCCCGCCGCGGCTGAACAGTTCGAGATCGATCGCCAGCCTCCGGTCCACCATCCCCGCCAGCGGCAGCCCCTTTAAAAACAACCCCCGCGCGACCTCCACCGCATCCTTCATCACCGCGCGAAACCGATCGTCAAATTGCCGGCGCGGAATCGCCTCCACCGCGCACCCGTGCCGATCAAACAACTCGAGCGGCAGATACACGCGATTCTTATCCCAATCAACCGTCACATCCTGCCAGAAATTGGCAAGCTGCAAGGCCGTGCAGGTGGCGTCAGAAAGCGCATAGCGTTCCGCATCGCGATACCCGCACAATCCCAGCACCAGTCGCCCGACCGGATTCGCCGAATATTTGCAATACTCAAAAACCTCATCCCAATTTCGATACCGCGGCGTCGTCTGATCCCGTTCAAACGCCGTAATCAGGTCATCGAACGGCTCGACGGGCAACTGGTACCTGGCGACGGTCCCCTGCAAACTCACAAACACCGGATGCGACGCCGATCCCGCAAACATCCGATGCAACTCCGCCCGCCACCACCCCAACAACCGCAAACTCTCCTGCGTATCGCCGATCTCGTCGCCCAAATCATCCGCCCACCGGCAAAACGCATAGACATTATAGAAATCCTGATGCAGCCGCTTGGGCAGCAAAAAACTCACCACGTGAAAATTCTCGTAATGATGCGTCGCCAGCCAGCGCGTATATTCAAGCGACTCGGCCAGCGCCCACCTCCGCTTGACGTCCTCCGATTTGAGAAATTCTATGGGCGAGTGATACACGGTTCTAGTGGCATAAGCCGCCAGGCTTGTGCTGTGAACGGCCCACCCTCGCGCCCCGAAAGAGCGCAAGCCCGCTGGCTACGACACTTGCAATCTCCAGCAGCGACTGCATATTCCGGCCCTACGGGATAATCGCCGTCTTCAGATGCCCGTTATGACTCATCAGGTGCTGCATCACCTCGAGCAGATTGGTCAGCGGCTCGACGCGATTCACCAGGTCCTTGGCCGAAACATAGCCGCGCGTGACAATCTCCAGCGCCTTGCGGATCAGCGCCGGCGTGTGATGAAAACTGGCCTTGCAAGTCAACTCGGAGTAATGCAGCAGATTGGTATCCAGGCGAATCTCGGTTCCGCTCGGACAGCCGCCGAAAAAGTTGACCACGCCGCCGCGGCGCAGCAATTTGATCGCAAGCTGCCACACCTCCGGAAGCCCCACTGCTTCAATCACCACGTCCGCGCCGTGCCCGCCGGTCATCTCTCGAACCGGACCCAGAACGTCGGCGCCATCGCTGTTGATCACCACTTCATCGGCGCCCATTTTCTGTGCCCGGTCAAGCTGTGTCTGCCGGCGCCCGATCGCGATCACCCGCGCGCCGTACACCGCCTTGGCCATCCGCACGAACATCATCCCGATCGGCCCCAGCCCGATCACCGCCACCGTATCGCCCTGCTGCACGCCCGATTCTTCCAACCCGCGCAGCACGCACGCCAGCGGTTCCACCAGCGCCGCGTCCTGATAGCTGACGTGCTCGGGAACCTCGTACATATTTTTCTCGACAATGCGCTGCGGAATCCTGATATACTCCGCGTACGCGCCGTTGTTGAACAGCAGATCCTCGCACAGATTATCCTGCCCGCGCCGGCAGAAAAAGCACTGCCCGCACGGCGCCGAATTGGCCGCCACCACGCGCTGGCCGAGCTTAAACCCGCGCACGTCCGGCCCCATCTTCACGATATCCCCGGCCAGTTCATGCCCGAACAGCGCCGGGGGCTGGATCATCCGCGCGTGATAACCGCGCCGGAACACCTTGACGTCGGTCCCGCAGGTCAACGCCGCGCGGACGCGCACCAGCACGTCGCCGCGCCCGATCTCAGGCACGTCGACACGTTCGATCTGCAAGTGCTCTTTTCCGTACAGCACCGCAGCCGTCATGTGCTGGCTCATCTCGTCCTCGCTCTACTGTCTTCGGGTGAATCGAGTTGCGGCTTAACTACTATCTTCAACGATTGTTCATCGGGATGCAACGCGCGCTCGATCCCTTCATGAATCCCGTTCAGCGGAAAGCGATGAGAAATAAGCTCTTCCACCGGCAGGGCCCCGCTGAATACCAAATCGGCCGACTCCTTTTGAATATCCACCGACGCACTGTAAGAGCCGCACAAAATCCGCTCGCCCATGCACACATCCGCGCCCGAAACCTCGATCCGCTCCTGGTGCGAAGTCTGCGCAAACAATAAAATCCGCGCCCCCGGACGCGACGCCGCCACCGCCTGCTCGACAATCCCCCGCGCCGACGCCGCGATAATCGCCAGATCCGCGCCGCGACCTTCGGTCATCGCCCGCACCGTTTTTTCAAACTGTTCATCGCGCGGATCGAACACCTCTTCCGCGCCAAACCGCCGCGCCAGCGTGCGCCGCGCCGGCATCGTATCCGTCGAAATCACCCGCGCTCCCGTGCGCGCCGCCATCATGGTAAAAATCAGCCCGATCGGCCCCTGCCCTAAGATCACCACCACGTCGGACGGCTGCGGATCGATGAGCTTCACGCCTTTTAAGCACGTATTCACCGGCTCGACAAAGCACGCCGCGTCGAAGGAAACTCCCTCGGGAATTTTTTCGACCCCCTGCTCCACAATCCAGCCCATCGCCCGGACGTACTGCGAAAATCCGCCGCCCGCCGGCTCATATCCGGCCGTCACCCCTACCCTCTTATAGACCGGGCACTGCGCGTAAAGTTTCTTATGACAGTAAAAGCATTCCCCGCAGGGAATGTGATGAAACACGATTACCCGGTCGCCCGGCCGGTAGCGCGTGACATTTTCGCCCACCGCCGCCACCGTTCCGGCGGTTTCATGTCCATAAATCCGCGGCGGAGCCAGCAAATTGTATTCGATTTTCTTGAGATCGGTATGACAAATTCCACACGATTCCACGCGGATCAGTATCTCGCCCGCTCCGATTTCCGGCACGGCGAGCGTTTCCACTTCCACCAGGCCAGCGCCCTTGTAGACGGCTGCCTTCATCGTGGACACCGCAACATCTTTATAATCGGCAGTCAGCAAAGTAATCCCCTAGCGATCGCGCCGCGACCTTCGTGTTGCGATCCAAGCGTAACAAAGCCGGAACCCGCGTGAACGGACGGGCGAGCGCCGCCAGCGCAATCCGCCCTCGGGAAAACCGTCCTTCCGCGTCCCGGTACAAATTAAAGTCGAGCGGCAAATCCTCGGCCGCCTCATCGGAAACCGCGCGAATCAGGCGAAACGGCACACCCCACTCCGCCGCCTTTGCCGCCACCGCGGCCGATTCCATCTCCACCGCCGCTGCTCCCGTTTTCTGCCGCAGCGCCCGTTTTTCCCCGGCCGTCACAATCACGCGGTCAATGCACACAACTTCCGCATTCGCAAACGCCCGTGGACCCAACCCGTCGCGGCTCCGTACACCCGGCGCGTTTCCGAGTCCCGATTCCGCGCCAATCACAATATCCCCCACCCGCAGCGACTCATCGAGCGCCCCGCAAAATCCCGTACTGATAATCCCATCCACCGCGATCTTTTTCTCCAGCGCCTTTTCGACTAACCTGGACCCGGGACCGTTGGCGATCATCAAAAAGCGGTCGCCCCCATGCCGCGCCTCGCAAGCAAATTCCGCCGTCCAACTCAACCTCACCGCAGCGCCGAAACGCTTCAAAATTCCGGCAAACTCCCCTCGCTCGGCCGCGACCAACAACCAAGTCCTCATCGAAGCCAGACCGGTCGCCGCTGCCTATGGCCGCGGAAGAACCCACCATCTCTCATGAGCAATATCCATTCGCCCGGAACCACTCGACCGCCTTCTTCAGCGCCCCCGCCGCCGGACCCGGCGAATATCCCAGCTCCCGTGCCGCCTTGTCATGCCGCACCCACATCTTCCTCCGCGACATCCTCACCGCATCGAGCGGCGCCAGCGGCTCGCGTCCCGTTACCGATGCCCACGCCGTAGACACCGCGCCGTACGCATAAGCCATGGCATACGGCACCCGAAACGTCGGCGCCGGCCGTCCCGCAAACTCCGCCAGCTTCGAAAAAATCTGCTGAAGCGTCAGATTTTCCGACCCCAAAATGTATCGCTCACCCGCGCGACCCCGTTCGCAAGCGAGCAGGTGCCCCTCCGCCACATCGCCCGCGTACACTACATTCAACCCCGTGTCGACGAAGCCCGGCATTTTGCCGCGCACAAAATCGACCACGATCTTCCCCGTCGGCGTCGGCTTAAAATCATGGTCTCCGACCGGCGCCGTCGGATTCACGATCACCACCGGCAAATCTTTCGAGTACTCGATCGCCGCCCGCTCCGCCAGAAATTTCGACCGTTTATACGGCCCGGTCATCTCCTCGATCGAAACCGGCGTACTCTCATCACTCGGCTCGTCTCCCGGAAAGCCGATGCACCCCACCGTGCTGGTATAAACGACGCGCTCGACTCCCGCGCGTTTCGCCGCTTCCAGCAAGTTCCTGGTCCCGTCGACATTCGACCGGAACATTTCCTGTGGATCGCGCGCCCACAACCGGTAATCCGCGGCCACGTGATAAACCACGCCGCAACCTGCTGCCGCGCGCGCCAGCGATTCGGCATCGCGCAAATCGCCACGCGCGATTTCAACCGCGTCCAGTTCCCGAACCCGCGCCGGATCCCGCGCCAGCACCCGCACCGTTACGCCGCGCTCCAGCAATTTCCGCGCGACATGCCACCCTATGAACCCGGTCGCCCCGGTAACCAGAACCGCTTTCATCGCCCCAGGCGCAGTCGAGCCTGGTGGGGCAGGCCCCCGGCCTGCGGCGGCCTCTCAGGCCGTCCACAACATTGACCAGCAGACCCGACCAGCGGGGCTGAGAGCCCCGCGCAGGCCGAGGGCCTGCCCCACAAATAATTCTCAATGGTTATTCGGGATGCCACACTAGCTCAAAAGCCACGCCAGCGATTTGAACGGATCGCTGAACTTCGAATTGATCCCATACGCCGCCGACGGCTCATATCCGCAATGCACCATGCAATCGGCGCAGCGCGGATCGTTGCCCGTGCCATAATTCTCCCACGGCGTCCGCGTCATCAATTCCTCGAAGGTGTCGTAATGCGCGTCGGTGATCAAATAGCACGGACCTTTCCAGCCCTTCACGTTATAAGTCGGATTGCCCCACGCCGTGCACGGCAGATCGCGGTCGCCCTTCAAAAATTCCATATAAACCGGCGACGCCACCACCGGATATTTTTTCGCCAGCTTGTCGATATTTTTGAATTTTTCGTGCACGTCCTCACGTGTCAGGAAAATTTCGCGATCGTTCACCGCCGAATATCCGTAAGCCGGCGCAATGGTATGCCCGTCCACCTTGAACCGCGCCAGATACTCGAACAGCTCCTCGATCTCGCGCATGTCCGTCTCTTTATAGACGGTGGTATTCGAAAAAACCTTGAACCCGGCCGCTTTGGCCGCCTTCACGCCCTCGATCGCCTCGCGGAACACGCCCGCCCGCTCCACCGCCAGATCGTGATTCTTCTCCATCCCGTCCAGGTGGACATTAAACACGAACGAATTATTTGGCTTGAAATCCTTCAGCCTTTTTGGCAAAAACATGCCATTGGTGCAAAGCTGAATATATTTTCCACGCTGCAAAATTTCGGCAGATAACGGACCAATCTCCGGATACAGCAGCGGCTCGCCTCCGCAGATCGAAACCAGCGGCGCCCCGCACTCATCGACAGCCCGCAAACACTGCTCCAGCGTCAGCCGCTCCCGCACCGTCGCTTCATACTCCCGAATCCGCCCGCAACTGGTGCAAGTCAAATTGCAGGCGTGCAGCGGCTCCAGCATCATCACCAGCGGAAACCGCTTATGGATCATCGGATGCGGCCTTCTCTCCGCGCCGGCGGAGGGAATCTGCGTATGAATAATCTTGAATGGATTCGCCGAATCGTCCGCCGCCAGGTTTTTCTGCCACTCCGGCTTCGGACGAATTTTATTTTTCGCGATATAGGCCGCCATGTCCGCGACCTGCCCCAGAGGTACTCTCATTTCGCCCCATTTCTTGTCGTTAACTCACGTGTCCGCAGGTAATCCGACAACGCAAGCAGCGGAAACGAATGCCGATAATAATGGTATTTCAGATAAAACACGCCGGGAAATCCGGTACCGGTGGACAATTTTTCATTCCACCCACCGTCTTTCCGTTGTGTTTCGATCAAATACTCAATCCCTTTATGCAAACTGTTGCTGGTGGTGTCGCCACCCGCGATCAATCCCGAAATCGCCCAAGCGGTCTGCGACGGAGTCGAATCCGCGCCCACAAACGTGTTCTTCTCGTACGACGCGCAGCTCTCGCCCCAACCGCCGTCGGCGTTCTGAATCGACCTCAACCATTCGCCGGCCCGTAAAATATAGGCCTCGCGGTCGCTCTCACCCGCCGCATGCAATCCGCGCAGCGCAAAACAGGTCCCGTAAATATAATCGACGCCCCAGCGCCCGTACCAGCTTCCGTCGGCTTCCTGCGCCCGCTTCAAATATGCGACGCCGCGCCGGATCGCCGGATGCTCGCGCTTCACTCCCGACGCAATCAACCCCTCCATCACGCGCCCGGTAATATCCGGACACGTCGGATCGAGCATCGCATTATGATCGGCAAACGGCACCGCGCTTAAGAATCGCCAATTATTATCGACATCAAACGCCGCCCATCCGCCGTCCTTGGATTGCATCGCCAGCAGCCAATCGACCGCGCGTTTCACGCACGCATCGTGGCCCGACGAAGCCCGCGCGTGACTCAGCGCCAGCAAAACCTCCGCGGTATCGTCGATATCCGGGTACCATTCATTGGCAAATTCGAAATACCACCCCGCCGGCTCGACATTGGGACGCTTCATCGCCCAATCTCCGCGCCGCCGGACCTCTTTGGTCAACAGCCAGTTGGCGCACCGCGTCAACGATTCTTCGGAAGCCAATCCCGATTCGCCCAGCGCGAAGGCCGCGATGGCGGTGTCCCAGACCACCGAAAAACAAGGCTGGAAATAAAACCCGCGCTGGTCATCCACCAATAAATTGAAAAATTGTTTTTCCGCTTCTTTTACGTCCGGGTGATCCTTGGGATACCCCAGCAGATCGAGCGCCATGATCACATACATCATCGGCGGATAAATCGCCGCCAATCCGCCGGTATAGCGCGTTCGTTCGAGGATCCAGCGCTCCGCCCGCTGGATGGCCTTGGTCCGCAGCCCGCGCCACATTCTTTTTTCCGCAAATTTGAAGAATTTATCGGCTTTTAAGAAGAAATTCCGCCAGCCGAAAAATCCTTCGTTGTTGGGAAATTCAAACGGCTCGCCGGGCTTGAACAATTCATTTAACGTAAACCCGGCCGGCACCGGACGCCGCGGATTCATGGCGTGCACGATCGAAAGCGGAATCACGATCGCGCGCGTCCAGCTCGACATTTCGTAAATAAAATCGCCGAGCAGCATCAGCTCCGGCGGAATCGACGGCGTATGCTCCCGGGGGTATAGCCCGAACAAACTCAAATTGACTTTCACGTAGGAATTGGCCCGCTGCAACCCGCCCAGCGCCAGAATCCGCTCCCGCGCCCGCTCCAGATTCGGATCGTCATGCTCCATCCCGGCCAATTTCAGGGCCGTATACGCCTTAATCGTCGCGCTCAGCTCCGACGGACCCTCGGCATAAATATTGAACCCGCCGTCGGCCAACTGCCGGTCTAAAATCGAGCGCGCGGCTTTCTCGATCAATTCCCGCGTCGGCGGCTTCCAAACGCCATTCACCGGCGGATGCCGCCACAACTCCAGCAAAATAAAATCGGATTCGAGCGTGGTGTCGGCCGTCAGATCGGCCCACCAGTAGCCTTCGGCCCGTTGCAATCCGAGCAGATAACTCCCCGCCCGCCGCCGCGCCTGCGCGCAGGCGCTGGCCAATTCCTCGACCACCTGTAGACTCGGACTCATGACGTGCGCTCAAAAACGGGACACACCACTCTGTCCCCACTGCTAAATTCGTGCTCGTCGCCGGTCCGCCCGCTGTGGACAGAGCGGTCTGTCCTCTTTTTGAGCATCCTCATGCGCGACTTGTCGTCTGCAATTGCACCGTCCGCGCCAAGTCGGCCGGCAGTTGGAACCTCACATCCTCTTCTTTAATCTCCATCTCTTCCAGTTCACCGAACCCGCACTCCTTAAGCGACCCGATCAGCTCCCGCACCAGGTTCTCCGGCGCCGAAGCTCCCGCGGTCACCGCAACCGTATTCACGCCGTCCAGCCATTCCGGACGGACTTCGCTCAGATCGTCGATCAAGTACGCCGCCACACCCATCTTGCCGCAAACTTCCACCAGGCGCCGCGAATTCGAGCTGTTCTGCGACCCCACCACCAGCAGCACCTGGCACAGCGGCACCACCGCTTTCACCGCCAGTTGCCGGTTCTCCGTCGCATAACAAATATCCTGCGCCGCCGGACCCTGAATCTTCGGAAACCGCTGCCGCAGCCGCTCGACAATATCCTTCGTCTCATCCAGGCTGAGCGTGGTCTGGGTGATAAAGGAAACCCGCTCCGGGTCGCGCACTTGCAGCCGGTCCACATCTTCTTCGGTTGACACCAGCACCGTCGATTCCGGCGCCTCGCCTAAGGTGCCGATCACCTCGTCGTGATCTTTGTGCCCGATTAAAACGATGGTGTAGCCTTTCCTGGCAAATTTGACGGCTTCCAGATGTACTTTCGTTACAAGAGGACACGTTGCGTCGATCACCTGCAAGCGCCGCTGTTTCGCCTGAGCACGCACCGCCGGCGACACGCCATGGGCGCTGAAAATCACCCGGGCGCCCTCGGGAACCTCCTCCAACTCCTCGACAAAAACCGCCCCCGCATCCCGTAACTCGTCCACGACGTGGCGGTTATGGACAATCTCCTTGCGCACATAGATCGGCGCGCCGTACAGATCAAGCGCGATTCTCACCACGTCGATCGCGCGCACCACGCCAGCGCAGAAACCCCTTGGCGTCAACAGGATAATCTTCTTGCCGGCGTTTGTCATAAGCGCTTCATCAAGGAACTTACATTATAGCCAAACGGCGTTCGACCCGAGCATCCGCCGGTTAGATGCTTAAAAACAACAGCCCGAATCCCTAAAGACCCCATCCCGGCGTTTTTGCCCGCTTGTATGTTTGATGGCGAAACATCAACTTGGTCGCGTGGTTTTGCCTGTAAAACATTCACTCCATGAATGAGACGCCGAAGGCGCTAGCGGGTATCAAAGCCGGCAGGCTCATCGGCTGCCGCAAATCCGGAATCATCAACGTTCCCGCAATTTTGAAAACCCCGGGATTTTCGGAACCTGGAAAGTTCTAACGGTTACGCCGGTCTACCTAAACCGGGTCCGAAGACTCGTACCGACCTCTATCTCATTGCCGACGTCGCCGCTGGGGTGTCGTCCAATGATTCTCGATTGAGCCCTCGCACCGCTGCGTGACCGGTTCGTGCTACGTTGGCGGAATCTGCCAATTCATGAGCGCCTGAAAACCCCGTTCCTCGCCGCGACCCTCATCACGCTCAATGCCGCGTTGTGCTGGCCTCTGTTTGGAACCGAATACCTGGACGCCATCGGTTCCGTCGAAGGCAATTTCATCACTTTCGCCAAATTTCTCCGCGACCATGCCCCGCACGTCGCCTTTGTCCCCTTTTTCGACGCCGGCTTGCCGCTCGAAAACGCGTATCTGCCCATGGTTCCGGCGCTCACCGCGATCGGCTCCGCGCTCGCGCGAACCTCGCCCGCTCACGCGTTTCATTTCCTGGCCGCGCTCGCCTATTGCGCCGGACCGCTCTTTCTCTTCTTCTTCGCGCGATCCTGGTCGGGAAAGGTCGCGCCCAGCTATGCCAGCGCCTTGCTTTGGACCTTACTTTCGCCCTCCGCCCTTTTCCCCAGCATTCACGCCGACCTCGGCACATTCTTCGCCACGCGACGCCTCGACACCATGGTCCGCTACGGTGAGGTTCCGCACAACATCGCGTTGTCGCTGCTTCCGTTGGCTCTGTGGATGTACTCGCGATACACCATGCAGCCCACCTCGCGCCGGTTCGCGATCGCCGTGATCGCCGCAGCCTCCGTCGCGTTGTGCAACGCGTTTGGAATCGTGGCGCTCAGCCTCTCGATTCTTTTCCTGGTGGTCTCGCGCGACAAACTTCGCCTCAAGGACTTCCTCTCCGCCGTCGCCGTGGCCATTACCGCTTACCTGCTCGTCTGCCGTTTCCTCACGCCCTCGCTGATCTCTTTGCTGCGGGTCAATTCGCAGTTTTCCGGCGGCGATTTTCGCATCACGTCCAAAACCCTGCTGCTCGACGCCATCTTTGCCGCCGCGCTGGCCTGCCTCTGGCTCCTGTCGCGCCGCCTTGCGGACCGCATGTCCCGCTTCGCGGTTCTTTTCGCGCTCTGCTTCACCGCCATTCCCGTGCTCGGAGCGTGGAATTTGAATTTGATCGCCCAACCCCTGCGTTACCAGCTGGAGATGGAAATCGCCCTTTGTCTTTTGATTGCGTTCGCGCTGGCGCCCGTCGCGGCCCGATGGCGCAGCGCGCGGCTACTCGCGCTTCCTATAGCCCTGCTGGCGCTCTGGATCTTCTCCCGCGACCTCGGTTACGCGCGGCGCCTCATCCGTCCTCTCGACATTTCTCAATCGGCTGTTTTTCGCCAGGCCCGCTGGATCGCGGATCATCTGCCGGGTCAGAGAATCATGGTCGCGGGCCCGGCGACGTTCTGGTTCAATCTGTTCACCGATAATCCCCAATTGAGCGGCGGCCACGACTTCTCCGCCCCGAACTGGATGCAGCTCGTCGCCGTGTACACCATTTATTCCGGCCAGAACGCCGGCGCGGCCGATGCCGATATTTCCACTTTCTGGCTGAAAGTCTTCGGCTGCGGAGCCATCGCCGTCAGCACCGAACGGCCCTCTCTCACCCTGGCCAATCCGCAAAAATTCGACGGGCGCCTTCCGCTGCTCTGGCGCGATTCGGGCGACTCCGTCTATCTCGTTCCCCAAAAATCAGCTTCGCTCGCGCACGTCATCCCAAAATCGGCGATCGTCGTTCGCCGTCCCGTGCACGGACTCGATCTTGCGCCCGTACGCGCCTACGCGGCCGCGCTCGACGACCCCTCCATTCCACCCGCCACGCTGGTCTGGCAGAATCCCGATCAAGCCCGCATCACCGCAACTCTCTCGCCCGGCCAGATTATTTCCGTGCAGATCAACTACGATCCCGGCTGGCGCGCTTCCATCGCCGGCCGTCCTCTCGCCGTTCATTCGGATCAGCTCGGCCTGATCCTTCTCGACCCTGGCGTCAGCGGCAATCTCTCGATCGATCTTCAGTTCCAGGGTGGACCCGAGCGAAGCATCTCACTTGTGCTCACAGCGACGACCGCGCTCGTCCTGCTCACCCTGCTTGGTTGGCCTCGTTTTCAAACAACGTCCCACGACCCAACCTCCACTCCGGATCAAACCGGCGCTTCACCTGCCGCATCGCCGTAATCTCGCCGCCCGAATATTGAACACCCAATAAAGCCGTCTTCCTTTTTCCTAACCCGTGCTCCGCGCCGACCGTCCCACCCAACTCCACCGCCGCCCGAGCCAGTTCCGTCATCAGCGCCTTGGCCCGCGCAAACTCCGCCGGACTCGAAGAAAACGTATTGACATGCAGATGCGCATCGCCGACGTGCCCGAAAAGCACATAATCGAGGTCGATCATCCGCCGGTAATTCGCGATCATTTCCCGGTTCTTCTCCAGCGGCACCGCATAATCGGTGCTCAGTTTCAAAAATCCGCTCGCCCGGATCCGCGAGTTCACCCGTTCCGGAAGCGTGTGCCGGAACTCGCGCAATCTCTCCCGGTCCGCCGGCGAAATCGCAAACCACGATTCCTCCTCGCTCGCGCCCCTCAAATCCAGATCGCAATCGCCTTCCAACTCGATCATCAGCGCTGCGTTCTGTTGCACCTCCATCATCCGCAGCGACGCCGCATCGAAATATTCGATCATCCTTAATTCCCGCACGCCGCGCCATCGCTCCACCGCATCGAGCGCCGCTTCTTCCGACCGGAAAAAAACCACCCCGCCCGTAAGCTCCCCCGGCGCCGGCAGCAATTTCAGCTCGGCCTGGGTCACCACCCCG
>Ga0335073_10001317_pt1 | contig 33130 bp, 37 predicted proteins | sample Lox_Sample_22_FD_207093 | JGI IMG/M metagenome (GOLD analysis project Ga0335073, IMG submission 207093) | Soil microbial communities from Loxahatchee National Wildlife Refuge, Florida, United States - Lox_Sample_2.2 | ecosystem: Environmental > Terrestrial > Soil > Wetlands | place: USA... | reverse complement strand
CCCGCGATGCCAGCAAGCCTGGCTGGTGGCACAGCTACGACGACGTGCTGCCGTCCTGGTTCAAGGTCGCGGTCGGCCTGGAGGAGTCAGCCAGCCTGATCCGCGCCTACGAGCCGCAGGTCGTCCCTGGCCTCCTGCAAACCGAGGACTATGTCCGGGCCATCACCACGGCCAGCTTCCCTGGCGCGGCCGCGGAGGAGACCGAGCGGCGGGTGGCGCTGCGCCTGGCCCGCCAGGATCTGCTGCGCCGCCCCGCGCCCCCGGAATACTGGGTGGTGCTGGACGAGACGGTGCTGCGCCGCCCGGTCGGTGACCGGGACGTGATGCGCGGCCAGCTCGCGGGCTTGATCGACGCCGCGGAGGTGCCGACCGTCACGATCCAGGTGATCCCGTTCGCCGCCGGGTGGCATCCGGCGCTGTATGGCATGTTCTGGATGTTCCGCTTCCCCGACCAGGAGATGCCCGACATCGTCTACAGCGAGGGCCTGACCGGCGCTTACTACCTGAGCAAGCCCGCCGAGACCGCCGCCTACACCGAGGCGCTCGACCGCATGTGCGCCCAGGCTGCCCCGCCCGGGCAGACCATCACCATCCTCCGCGACATCCTGAAGGAGACCTGACATGAACCCCGAGCCCATCCGCAACGGGATGCCCGCCGCCGCGCTCGGCGCTGAGGGCTGGCACAAGCCCTGGAGCGACAACGGCGGCGCCTGCCTGGAAGCCAAGAAGCTGCCCGGTGGCCAGGTCGCGCTGCGCCAATCCACCGACCCTGCCAGCCCTGCCCTCATCCTGGAATCCGGTGAGATTCGCGCCTTCATTGACGGCGCCAAGGCCGGGCTCGCCGACGATCTGCTCACCTGACCAGCCATCCCGCACCCGGCATGCCGCCCGGTGAAATAGCAGTGACAACCGCGGCCAGTTCCCGGGGACGGCGCGTGTCCGGGACTGGCCGCGCAGGAATTCAGGGAAGGAAGGCGCGATGGATGCCGAACTCGGCGCGTGGCTGCGCCAGCAGCGCGAGGCCCGGGGCTGGCCCCGGGCCGAGATGGCCCGCCGTCTTGTCCGGGCCGGGCACGACGCTGGCGACACCTCGATGCCCGGCGCTAGCAGCATGCTGCACAACATCCACCGCTGGGAACGCGAAGGTGGCGTATCCGAACGCCACAAGCTGCACTACTGCCGTGTCCTCGGCACCCTCCCCAGCCAATTCGGCCCCGGAAGTCGCGAACGACAGCCGGTCACCGCAGCGGAGCCGCCAGTTCAGGCCCTCGCAATCCCGGCCGGTTCACCCGCCGTCTCACCCCAGCACCTGCCAGCGTTAGACGATCTTGCCAATCCTGGCCTGCCAGCCCCCGCCATCGTCGCTTACGGTGGGATGCAAGAGCCCAGTCTGAGCGATTCGATGGTCATGCGAGAGGTGCTGATGGCGGCACATGAAGGGAGCAACCACGCCGAGCAGGCCGAGGATCACGGCATCGGCGAGGCGACGCTGGAACAGCTCCGCGCCGATCTGGTCCGGCTGTCTGATCTGAGCGATACCGGCGCCCCGCTCTCGGCATTCCTGGACATGCGCCGGGTCCGTGACCGTATCTACCGGCTACTGGACCGGCGGCTGTGGCCGGGTGAGCAGGCCGACCTGTACTTCCTGCTCGGCTGCATCAACGAGCTGATGGGTCTGGCCGCCAACCGGCTCGGCTACCCGGACGCCGCCGAAGAGCTGATCCGGGCAGGCTGGGCTTACGCCAACGCGATCGGCCACAACCCCCTGCGGGGCATGCTCCGCGCGAGGCTGTCCTACGTCATGTACTGGCGCGGCTGGTACGGCCAGAGCCGTGACCTGGCGGCCGATGGCCTGCGGTACGCCTCCCAGGGCCTGGTCGGCGCCAACTTGCACCTTGAACACGCCCGCGCGCTTGCCCGGCTGGACGATCCCGACGCCGCCCGCCGGGAGGTCGGGCTCGCGCACGCCGCCCAGGAGGCCGGCTACAGCGACGACCTAACCGAGATCGGCGGCGAGGAGTTCGCTCTGTCGCGGGCCGCCGCCTGCTCGATGGCCGGGGGCGCGCTAACCAAGGTCGGCGACGGCCGCGAGGCGGTCGCAGAGCTGGAAACTGCCATCAGCCTGTACGACGCGGGTCCAAGCCCTGGCGAGCAGCACGGAGTCGCCGGCAAGGCGCTCGCTGGCGCCGACCTGGCCATGGTCCGGGTACGGTCCGGGGCGCTGGACGGCGCCATGGCAGCACTGAAGCCGGTCTTGATCCTCCCGCCCGCACAGCGGGTCGCCACGCTGACCGCCCGGCTGACACGAGTCAGGAACGAACTCGCCACGCCGGTATTCCGGGGCTCGCCGCAGGCCCGTGACCTTGGTGACCAGATCGAGGAGTTCGGCCGCGAGGCCGTCACCGCCGGGTTGCACTCCCTGTCTGGCCTGTCCTGAGCCCGCCGTCGTCCAGGTAGCTGAGGGCAGTACACCGGATGGACCACGACAGCATTCACGGCACGACCCGTGCTGTCCTGGACACGGCAGCATCCCGCCTGGGAGTTCCCGTTAACGATGCCCGACTGCTGCGCTTGCACGGCAACGCCAGCTACGCGCTGCCCTCAGCAGGCCTGGTCATCAGGATCGCCACCAACCCGCAGGTACTCGGCCCTGTGACCGCCTCCATCGCCGTAACGCGCTGGCTCGCCGACCGCGGCTTCCGGTGCACCATCCCGGCCGACATCGATGACCAACCCTTCGTGATAGCCGGGCACGTGGTGTCTGCCTGGCGGTACGTGCCCACCGCCGACACGCCCGCGCCAACCAGCGCCGAGATGGGAGACATCCTGCGCCAGTTGCACACGCAAGGCGATCCGCCGTATCCGCTGTCCAGCCTCGATGACCCCCTCGCCAGCGTCACCGCCACGATCAGCGAAGCCCCCGACGCCATGTCCCCAGCCAGCCAGTCCTGGCTACAGGAGCAGATCACTAGGCTGCGCCGGCAGTGGTCCGCCCTTGACTTCCCCCGGCCCGCCGGCCTGATCCACGGCGACGCGCACACCGGCAACCTCATGCGCGCTGCCTCCGGCCAGGCAGTCCTGGGCGACTGGGACCACGTCGCCACCGGGCCGCGGGAATGGGACCTGGCCCAGATCCACTACATGGACCGTAGGTTCGGCCGGGCAGGCCAGGACGGCATCGACGCCTTCGCCGCAGCATACGGGTGGGATATTCGCACCTGGCCCGGACTGGACACCCTGATCGCGATCCGCGAGATCTGGGGCCTCAGGCCCTACATCCGCACCGCCCGCGACAGACCCTCCTACAGCCGACAACTCGCCTACCGCCTGCACACCCTCCGGTCCGGCGATACGCAGGCACGATGGGAACTGGCGCAGCCGCCCGGGCGCCGATAAGGCCGCCTGGATCGCCCGCGCAACGGGACACCCACCATCGGGGCAGTGCCGCGGCGTCCAGGGATCATGTGCTGGTGTCGGCCTTGCGGGCGACACCAGCGTAGATGCCGAGCTTGGCGAGATCCCTCGGGCGGGGCGGCCTGCCGTCCGGACGCCACAGCGGCGCCTGCACCAGCCCCGGCTCCACCAGGTCAAAGCCGTCAAAGAACGCCGAGACCTGCTCGAAGCCCCGCAGCACCAGCGGGGCGGTGGCATGCTCATATCCGACGGCGGCCTGGCCAGCGACACCGGGCGGATGGAAATCCGCAGTCCCGTGCGACAAGACGAGATAGCTACCTGGCGGCAGTGCCTCACGTAGCGTCGCCACGATCCCTGCCGGATCCTCCGCCTCGGTGATGAAATGCAGGATCGCGATCAGTAGCAGCGCCACGGGCTCGGTGAAATCGATGAGCCCGCGCAGCTTCGGATCGCCCAGGATCCCCTCGGGATCACGCAGATCAGCCAGCACGATGCTCGTGCTGCCGCTGCCGGTCAGCAGCGCGTTGGCATGCACGTGCACAATCGGATCATTGTCCACGTAGACTACGCGGGTTCCCGGCGCGACCTGCCCGGCCACCTCGTGCACGTTCCCGGCCGACGGAATGCCCGTGCCGATATCGATGAACTGCCGTATCCCTGGCTCATCGGCCAGGAACCGCACCGCCCGCTGCATGAACGCGCGGTTGGCCCGCGCGATGGCGCGTACCTCCGGAAAGTCCCGCAGGATCTGGCGGACGGCTTCCCGGTCGGCAGCGTAGTTATCTCGCCCACCAAGGTAGGCGTCATACATCCGCGCGGGATGCGGCTTACTCGTATCGACCTGCGAAGCGGCGAAACCGGGCTCCATCGCATCCTTCCCGCCGTCACGGACATGGCCGACTCCCAGCGTGCCCCCGGTATCGTCAGGGCAGGAAGACTGCAATCACGGACACTCCCGGACACGGTCAGGATCTTCGTCGTCCCCGGCCCATCGGCGCGAGCACCCTGCCGGGGCCTGGCGGGCATGGGCCAGGTCGCAGCGCTGCTGAATATCCCCGGCCTGGACGACGCCGAGCGCAACCCGAGTGCTGCGCCGACCCATCGTGTTCGCCGTGAGCCGCGAACTTCGGCCCTGGCGTTCGCTGCCCGCCGTGGACGAAGTGCGTGACCGGCTCCTCGGCCTGACGGCGGCAACTGTCGCCTGCCACCACGCGAACCAGGCCGCTTCTCCGCGAGGCTCCGCGGGATCACCAGCCCGCCGTCCGGGAGCATCGACTAGTGCTGTCACCAGAGACATGCCCAACGCAAGTCATGCAAGGTCTCCGCCAGCCTAGGAAGGGAGGTCAGCTGCGCTGCAGCTCGAACCAGGTCACCGTCCGGATGTCACATCGCCGCCAGCCCCATCGCGCCGCCAGGCCCGCCACCAGCCAGAGCCCTCGGCCGCCGTCCGCGTCACTGCTGACAGGCCGCAGTTCCGGCACCTCAGGCCCGCTGCGATCGGTGACCTCACCCGAACCACGCCGATCCCGGCCGTCACCCCAACTGTGAGCACCTCCCCAGGCACCCCCAAGCCGAAATGCCGGATGCTGTTCGCGAACAGCTCACTCACCAGCAAGACAGCGACGTCGGCGCAGAGGTGTCCGGGGCCGAGCACCGCGCCGACGAACGCGCGGGCTACCCGCGCACGCTCCGCCCGCCCGGCAAGCGTCACGCTTTCCCGGATCGCCGCCTCCGTCATCAGCGCACCCGCCCTCTCTAGCCCGCCCCGGCCCAGGAAGGCCGCCGGACCGCTGGGCGGACAAACGCGGATGCACGCTCGACTCAGCCCCGTACGCAAGCCCGAGCACGCCGCCAGCACGGCCCGTCCGGTAGCCCGAGGTGAGACTCCCTCGGGATACCCGGCGCAAGACGGTCAGGTTCAGCCAGGAAGAGCTCGCCGAGCGGGTAACGGCGCGCAGGACCGAGCGCGAAGACGCGTTACCGGTGTGGGTTGCAGCGGCCCGAAGATCGGTCGCACGTCTTCATCCAGTCGTCACGTCCGGCGGGCAGGCTCCTTGCCATGAATGTCCACCGGGCGGCCGTCGGATCTCCTCGCCGGGCCGCCGCCGCTGAACGGCTGCGCCGACCGCGCAGGGCGCCCCATAAGCCGGTCCGCCGGCCCGGGCTGGTCCATGTCGCCCTTGCCGGGGCTGGCGTTGGCCTCGGGGCCACCACCGCGCTGGCCGTCACCGCGGAGACCGGAGCTCAATTGCGGGCTGCCGGCGGCTTGGCGACGTTCGCCGGGAGCATCACTGGGCTGGCCGGCACCTATCTCGCCCTCATGATGGTGCTGCTGGTAAGCCGTGTCCCGTTCGTCGAGCACGTGCTCGGGCTGGACGGCCTGCTCCGCTGGCATCGTCGGCTCGCTGCCTGGCCGGTCAGCCTGCTGGTCGCCCATTCAGCCTTCATCACCGTCGGCTACGACCAGGCCGCGCGCTCCGGCCTGCTGCGGCAGGTGGCCACGCTGCTAAGCAGCTACCCCGACGTGCTCAGCGCGACAGCAGGGCTTGCGCTCATGTGCCTGGCGGCCGTCATCTCGATCCGCGCGGTGCGCAGCCGCCTGCGCCGGGAGACCTGGTGGACGGTGCACCTGGTGATGTACCTGGCTCTGGCCTTGTCATTCCTGCATGTCATCGTCCTCGGGCCGTCGTTCGTCGGGCACCCTCTGACCCAGGTCATCTGGATTGCGCTGTGGCTCGCGACCGCCGGGCTGGTCCTCGGCTACCGGTTGCTGCTGCCCGTGCTGCGCAGCCTGCGTTATCAACTCCGCGTCGTCGAGGTCCGCGCCGAAGGACCCCGGGTGGTCTCGGTCATCTGCGCGGGGCGCCGGCTGGACCGGCTGGCCGTGTCCGGCGGGCAGTTCTTCTGCTGGCGGTTCCTCGCCCCGGGCCTGTGGTGGCAGGCGCATCCCTACTCGCTGTCTGCCCTGCCGCAGCCGCCGTACCTCAGGCTGACGGTCAAGAGCGTGGGTGATCATTCGGCTGCCCTGGCCCGGCTGCGGCCCGGCACCAGGGTGATGATTGAGGGGCCGTACGGCGTGTTCACCCGGCAGGCAAGGCACCAGCGCCGGGTCCTGCTGATCGCTGCGGGGATCGGCGTCACCGCACTGCGCGCCCTGCTAGAGGATCTGCCGTCGGCCGCCGACCCGGTCGTCCTGGTGCGCGCCAGCAGCGAGCGTGATCTGGTGCTCCGGCGCGAGCTGCACGACCTGGTCCGCTCCAGGCAGGGCCGGCTGCACGAGCTGATCGGCCCGCGGGAGGCGGCCGGGCTGGACGACTGGTCGCTGCCCCGGCTGGTACCTGACGTGGACCGGCGCGATGTCTACGTATGCGGCCCCGCGGGCTTCGTGGCCGACATCGCCTGGCTCGCCGCTTACCTGGGCGTGCCGGACGAAGCCATCCACCACGAGGCATTCGCCCTGTGACCGTGGCGCGATGCCGGGCAGCACTGTGATGACGGGAGACAAGCGATGAAGGTAAGTCCCGGCCTCCTGGCGGGTGCCACCGCGGCCGGCTTCGCCGGCGTCCTTGCGCTGCACACCATGGCCGCGCTCGGGCCCCCGGGCCGAAACGGGGGCGTGATGCCAGCGACCTCCGCCTCTCCTGCCGCTGGGGCCGGCGCAGCACGGCCGCCCCGGCCCGGTGCCGCGCGGCTCCCGGGGGTGGGTGGCCCGCTCCGCACCGCGACAGGAACCAGCGTGCAGTTCGCGTACGGCACGCTCGCTGTCCGGGTCACCGTCCGCGGCCGCCGGATCACCAACGTCACCGTCGCCTCGCTGCAGACCCTGGAGCCGACCTCGCAGATGATCAGCGACCAGGCCATTCCGGTGCTCCGGTCCGAGGTGCTTGCCGCGCAGAGCGCGAACGTGCAGGGGGTATCCGGAGCCAGCTATACCACCTCTGCCTACGTCCAGTCGGTGCAGGCAGCCCTCGATGCGCTGCACATCCGCTGACCGCGGGCGCCCGGCCCTCACGCGGGCCGAGCCGGTAATGGGCACCGTGGTGTCGTTCCTGGTGCCGGACGGGGCGGGCCGCCCAGATGATGTCAGCGCCGTCCTCGGTACCGCGTGCACGGAGCTGCACCGTATCGACGCCATCTTCACCACCTGGGATGGCGCGAGCCCGCTGAGCCTGTTGCGCCGCGGCGAGGCTGCCCTGGCGGACATGCCTCCCGAGGTGGCCGAGGTCCTCTCTCTGTGCCGCGCGGCGCGGCGTGCCTCCGGAGGCTGGTTCGACCCGTGGGCGATGCCAGGCGGGGTGGATCCCACCGGCCTGGTGAAGGGATGGGCGGTGGAGCGGGCCGCAAAGCTGCTGCACCAGGCCGGGGTGGCCGCGGCCATGGTCAACGGCGGCGGCGACCTGACCGTGTTCGGCTCACCCGGGCTGGGCCAGCCGCACTGGCGGATCGGCATCCGCCACCCCTGGCGGCCAGACGCGCTGGCCGCCGTGCTGCTCGCCACCGGCGCCGTGGCCACATCCGCGGGCTACGAGCGCGGCTGCCACCTCATCTACCCGGGCACTACCGCGCCATCCAGCAGGGCCGCGTCGGCCACGGTGACCGGGCCGAGCCTCGCGGTCGCCGACGCGCTAGCCACCGCGCTGGCCGTGGGCGGGGACGAGGCGCTCGCCGCGATTGGCGAGGTCGAAGGGTACGCCGGCTACCTGATCCGGCCGGACGGGACCGAGGCAAGTACGCCCGGCATCGTCTTCGGCTGACCGGAGAAGCAGATGCCGGATCGCACACCGAGCGAAGGGCTGTGATGGAGAGCTTTCTGATCCGCGAGGGATACGCCGCGCTGATTCTCATGGGATTCCTCGAGTCGTGCTGTGTGCCGATCTCATCCGAGGTGACGTTCGGCTTCGCCGGAGTGCTGGCCTACCAGGGGCACCTCAGCCTCGCGCTGGTCATCATCCTCGGCACGATGGCCGAACTGGCCGGCTCCGGCGTCTCCTATGCCGCGGGCCGGGCGGCCGGACGGCCGCGGGTTGGGCGGCTGGGCCGTTACCTCCTCATCACCAGGACAGATCTTGACCGGGCGGAGCGGTTCGTGGCCGACCGCGGCGCGTGGGCCATCCCGCTCGGCCGGGCGCTGCCCATGGTGCGGTCGTTCACCTCTGTCGCGGCCGGGTTCGCCGGCGTGCCGCCGCTGCTCTTCGGCGTGCTCAGCCTGATCGGCACGGTCATCTACGTCACGATCATGGCTAGCATCGGCTACGCAGTCGGCTCGGCCTGGCACAGCGTAGCCCCCGGCCTTTCGCTGGCCGGCTACCTGATCGCCGCGCTCGTTGTGACCATGATCGTGGCCTTCGTTGTCATCCGCGTCAGCGCGCTGCGCCGCGACGCGGAGCGACGGCCAGACACCAGCGACCTCATGCCCGACGGAGGTCGCCATCAAGCTGGGCGCCGCTGAAGGCCGACGACGCGCATCGCCGGCGTAGAGGTGGCTCAGGCCGTCCTGTCCGCCGTCCCCTCCCCGCGAGCCTGCCGCAGGACGGGCTCATCGCCACGGATGTCGCCGCCAGGCGCCTTGGACCGGCGCCAGGACACCTGGAACAAGGCGCCGCCGAGCGCCGAGTCGGCGATGCGCCATTGCCCGCCGGTGGAGCGCACGATCGAGTCGGCGATGGCCAGGCCGAGACCGGCCCCGCCGCCGTGCTGCGTGGCGCGGTGAAACCGGTCGAACAGCCGTTCCCGGTCCTCCGCGCGGATCCCCGGGCCGCTGTCCTCCACCGTCAGCGTGACCCGGCTGGCCCGCCGCCCGACACCGATCCGCACGGTGCCGCCCTGCCCGGCGTGCCGGCAGGCGTTGTCCATCAGCACCCCGGCGAGGCGGTCGATCCACTCCGGGGGCGCGCTGATCCACGCGGGACCCTGGCCGTCGTCGGTCACCAGGATTTCGCTGGAGTGTGATTCTGCAACGACGCGGAACCGGTCGGCGCAGCCGCTGGCGATAGTCGCGAGATCCAGGGGCTCGTCTCCCGGCTGCGGCGGATTGGAGTCGAACCTGGCCAGCCACAGCAGATCCTCGACGATGCGGCGGAGCCGTTCGGATTCCCCCTGCACCCTGACCAGCGCCGACCGGTAGTCCGCCGCGTTCCGGGTGGTGCTGAGCGCAAGACTGGTCTCCGCGCCGATGACACTCAGCGGGGTGCGGAGCTCGTGCGAAGCGTCCGCGGTGAACTCGAGCTGGCGCCGCCGCGACTGCTCGACCGGTGAGAGCGCCTGCAGCCCAATGATCAGCGCCCCGGCGAAGGCCGCCAGCAGCAGCACCGGAGCTGCGAGCGCCTCGCCGACGCCGAGCACCGCCTCGATGTGATCCTGCTCACCCAGGCTCTGGCCCGCCACCAGGACGGCGCGGCCGTACCGCACGCTGTCCAGCCGGAACGAGCCCTGGGCCAGCTGGGCCGTCAGCGCCGACCCGGGCACCGCCGCGCTGGACGCGGGAAGCCTCGGCGCGCCCGGGCTCAGCGGCGCCGCGGCGGCGCCCCGTGTGACGCGCCACAGGTACAGCGGGGGCTCGGCGGTGTCGTCGTCGTCATTGTCGGCGGCCGGGTCGTTCTCAACCACGTCGGAGAGGCGCTCCTGCAGCCGCGCGTCGACGGCTGCTACCAGCCGCGCGGTCACCACCCGGTCCAGCACCGTGACACAGCCCGCGTACACCAGGCCGATGAGCAGGCTCGCGGCCAGGGCGATCCGCGCCGCGTGCGCGGACCCCGGCGGCAGCGACCATCGCCGGCGCGTCATGTGCCGACGATCCGGTAGCCGACGCCGCGCACGGTCTCGATCCTGACCATGCCGCCCGCGAGCTTCGATCGCAGCCTGGCCAGGTGGACGTCGATGGTGTTCGAGCCCATCGCGTCAGCCTCATGCTCCCAGACGTGCAGTGCAATGAGCCGCCGCTGCACGACGGCGGGCGACCGCCGCATGAGCATCTCCAGGATGGCCAGCTCAGTCGCGGTCAGCGTGGCCTGGCGCGAGCCAACCTGCACGTCCCGGGTCGGCGGGTCGAAGCGCAGGTCGCCCACCACAAGCTGCGGCGCCTGTAGCGCGCGCGGCCTGCGCTGCAGCGCGCGCATCCGGGCCAGTAGCTCGCCGAAGTCGAACGGCTTGACCAGGTAGTCGTCAGCGCCCTGGTCAAGGCCGGTGACCCGGTCCACCGGGGCGTCGCGGGCGGTGAGCATCAGCACGGCCGCCGGCGACTCGCGCCGCCGGATCCACTGCAGCACCTCCAGCCCCGACTTCCCGGGCATGCGCCAGTCGAGGACCGCGACCTCATAGTCATAGCTGCGCAGGAACTGGACGGCGGTTTGCCCGTCCGGCACCGCGTCCACCACGTAGCCGTTCTCCCGCAGCCCGCGGGCGAGCGCATCGCGCAGCCCGCTGTCATCTTCAGCTACGAGCACCCGCATCCTCCGTCACCCCCGCCTTCAGCTGCGCACACGGCGCCAGGCCGGCCGAGGCACCAGCCTCAGCGCGAACGCGACCACGCGAAGCAGCGGCGGCACCCAGACTACGGTGTCCTGCCTGGCCAGCCCGGCGGCGACGGCTCTGCCCACGGCGGCAGGCGTAGTGGCCAACGGCGCTGGCTGGAGGCCACGGGTCATCCGGCCGATGACGAAACCAGGCCGTACCAGCAGCACCCGGACGCCGCTGCCGTGCAGAGAGTCCGCGAGCCCCCGCGCGAACGCGTCGAGCCCGGCTTTGGTGGCCCCGTACACGAAGTTAGCCCTTCGAGGCCGGATCGCGGCAACCGACGAGAGGACCACCATCGTGCCGCGGCCCTGTGCGCGCAGTCGGCCGGTGGCCGCCAGCAGCGTCGTGACGTGCCCAGTGAAGTTCGCCTGCACGAGCAGGCCGGCTTGTTCCGGGTCGCGGTCCAGCACGTCCTGGGTGGCGAGGATGCCCACCGCGGAAATAACCAGGTCGACGTCTCCGTCAGCGAAGGCCTTGTCCACCACCGCCTGGTGGGTGCCCAAAGCCGCCGCGTCGTAGTGCAGTGTCCGCACGTGGCAGGCTAGCCGCCGCGCCGCGGCGGCCATCCGCTGCTCGTCGCGGCCGGCCAGCAGCACCTCGGCGTCCGGCGGCAGGCGCAGCGCCACCAGGATCTGCTGGCCGATCTCGCTTGCCCCGCCGAGCAGCAGGACCCGGTGATACCGGCGGGCCACGCCAGTCATCCCGCGCACAGGCCCAGCCTCCGGCCAAGATCTGACTGGAACACGCCGTACGGGTCGAGTCGCGCTCGCGCTGCCCGCCACGCCGCGTGGGGGCCGTACATCCGATCGAACGCCTCGCGGCTCAGCCGCGCATCTTTGGCCAGGTAGACCCGTCCGCCCGCGGCACTGATCTCGCGGTCCAGGCTGGCGAGGGCGGCCCCGAGGCCGGGCCTGCCCGCCGGCATGTCGATCGCCAGCGACCAGCCCGGCATCGGGAAGGACAGCAGTCCCTTGCTGGCCTGCCCAAAGCGCTTGAGCGTGCCAAGGAACGGGGCGCAGCGGTGCCGCTGCACGGTCTCCAGCGCCCGGACGATGACGTGCTCGCCGCCATCCGGTACCACGAACTGGTACTGGACCAGACCCCGCGGGCCGATCGCGCGATTCCAGCCATCGACCGCATCCAGCCGGTGGAAGAAGGTCGGCAGGTCGGTAACGGTGATCTGGCCCCCGGGAGCCCGCGAGAACCACAGGCTGTTGAAGCAGCGCGCTGACAGCGGCGTGACCGCGCAAAACGGCATCGCGGGCACCCGGCGAGCGTGGCGCGTCCGGTAGGCCAGACCGTCTGGCTCCCGCAGCGGGTCCGGCCCGGCAAGATGGTCGCCGGTGTCAACGACGCCGCGGCCTAGTGACCTGCCCGACGCGGTCGTATCGACCCACGCCACCGAGTACCTATCACGCGCATCGTCCAGCGCAGCCAGCAGCCCGTCGAGGTCTGCCAACTGCCGCGACGTGACCTGTACCATCGCGCTGCGCACTGGCATCATCCTGACCTTGACAGCCAGGATAATGCCGGTAAATCCCATTCCGCCCACCGTGGCGTGGAACGCCTCAGGGTCGCCGTCCGGTGTCAGCGTGCGGACTCCGCCGCTGCCGTCGACGAGCTCGATCTCCTCGATCCAGGCGGCGATGCTCCCGTCAGTTCTCTGGTTCTTGCCATGCACGTCCGCGGCGACCGCGCCGCCCATCGTGAGGTGGCGGGTCCCCGGCAGCACCGGCAGGATGAGCCCGCGCGGCACGGCCTCGGCCAGCACCTCGGCGAAGCTCGCCGATGCCGACGCCCGCAGCGTAGCCGCCGCCGCGTCGAGTTCGACCCACGGCCTGGTCACCGGTGTCACGACGTGGCCGTCTAGGTTCTGCGCGGCGTCGCCGTAGCTGCGGCCGGCGCCCCGTCCCAGCACGCCCCTCGGGGGCGCGCTGGCCACGAGTTCCTGGAGGGCGGAGCGGCCCATCGGGCCGTGGACAACTGCCCGCGATGGCCGTGTCCGGCCCCACCCGGTCAGCACCTGATTCGCGTCCATCTACAGCCCCGCTGCGAACATCGTCAGCCAGGCCAGTTCGCAGTAGACCATCATCCCGTCCCTGGCGATCAGGTCTTCAACGGGTTTGCTGCCCGCCCGGGCCGTGAGCCGGTCGAAGCGGGCCAGTGCCACTGCCAGCGCGACCGCACTGGCCAGGTGCCAGCCGCGCATCCAGGGATTCTGCTCCCCACATGCCCACAGCAGGTAGGCGATCATCATCGCGCACACCACGGCCCGCTGGCTCGACCGCAGCATTGCGCGGTTGTACCAGCGCATCACCGGCCGGTGCCTGGCCGCCCCCGCGTCCAGCATGGTCAGCTCGGTGTACCGCTTGGCGATCGCGACCATAAGCGCGCCGAGGCTGCACACCAGCAAGAACCAGCCGGACGGCGGAACGTGCGTGGCGATCGCGCCACCGAGGGCGCGCAGCACGAAGCCAGCGGCCACGAACGCCAGCTCGACCACCGGAATGTGCTTGAGGACGAACGTGTAGAGGACCGCCAAGGCAAGGTAGCTGCCGGCGACGGCGGACAGCCGCGGCTCGCCGATCCAGAAGCCAGCGGCCAGCGCGGCGGTGACCGCCATCATGGCCAAGACCAGCGCGTGTGCCTTCGGCAGCCGGCCCGAAGCCACCGGCCGGAACCGCTTGACCGGATGCCGCAGGTCGCGCTCCGCGTCAGCCACATCGTTGACGAAGTACACTCCCGCGGATGCCGCGACGAAGGCGCCCGCCGCCACCAGCGCGTAGCCCAGACCGTCGTCCCTCCCGAGCGATGCCCCCGCCAGCGGGGCGGCGAACACCAGGAGGTTCTTTGGCCACTGGCGTGGCCGTGCCGTCTCGAGGGCCGCCGCGGCCCACAGCATCGGCGCCGGGTAGCGGACGGCCGTGGCCTGTGCCGCTGGGAGGCGGGTGCTCACCGCGCGTACACCGCCGTGAAGTCCCTCCCGGATACCGAGTAGTACCGGTCCGCAGGCTGCATCTGGTCGGGCAGCAGGGCGACCGGGGTGGGATCGGCGGGATGGCGCGGGATGTAATACATGAACGACATCCATTCCGGGTTGATATCGAGCTGCATGGCCGTCACGGCGCCCGCCCGCTGCAGCAGTTCGGCCAGTTCCCTGACGTTCAGGGCCGGGCCGTAGGCGAACACGACCTGTCCGCTCGCGGTGAGGCCGATGCCGGACCGCCACACGTAATAGCCGCCGCCAAGCGTCGCCCCCCAGCTGCTCTCCACGTTGGAATCGACCGAGCCCGGGATTTTGCCGTCGGCGACGATCAGGTGCAGGTTCTGGCGGACGCCGACGACCTCGGGGGTCATGCGCACCGTCTCGCCCCAGACCCCGACCGCGATGTGCCCGTCCCGGTAGTACACGACCGAGGCGATGCCGTCGGCCAGCTGACCGCTGCTGGCGCCGTTGAGGTAGAAGCCACCACCGGACTGGGCTACCTTGAACCCGCCGTTGAAGGTGGCCATTAGGCCGTCGCGGGCGCCAGCTGGGATGTCCGGCGGCGCCCCCCAGTTGCCCGGCCCGGGATCCTCGGCACCGGGCCGCAGCTCGAACCTCAGCATGTTCTGGTTCAGCAGCGCGATACCCGCCACATAAGACGTATAGACGCTGCTCGCCCGCAGGTACGTACCGTAGATGGCGGGCTGCCCGCCGACCATGCCAAGGGTCCGCCACTGGCCTTCGCCAGGCAGGTTCTCCCCCGCCGGCGACTTCAGCGGCGGCGGCGGACTGAACGACAGGCCCGCGTCATGGCTGGCGGGATCCCGTGCCGCCCTGCCCGCGACGACCCCGGGCCCGGTGAGCGCGAACGGGGGCTTCCCGCCGACCTTCGGTGGCTGGTAGGTCAGCCACTCTCCAAAGGTGACGAGAGGCCCGAGGTAGTGGTCCCGGGCCCATTCGGCGAGCCGCTCCGAGAACGTGCCACCTCCGGGGGCCGTGAGCGCGTTACCGACCGACCAGGACACAGAAATAAGGAACACGGCCAATACCATGAGCACCGTGCAAAGGAAGGGCCGCTGCCGCAGTGGCCGGCGCTTCCTCGCTGGGCGCGGGAGTTCCGGCGGCTCGCCTGCAGCCAGGCGGTGGCGTCCCGTCCTGGCCTGGATGTCAGACCCGGGTGCAACCAATCTGCGCACACGCCCTCCTATCGCGCCGACTACCGCCGCACGCAGGTCTACCCAGCGAACATGAAGAGAGCATTACGCCACGCACTCGACTACTGCTCCTCCGTATCGAGCGCGTGAGCTGGCGAGTGGTCTTGCCCGGCGTACTTGGCGCTGTGGGCACGGTCGATTTCGTCGCGGTTTGCGGCGCCAGTCAGGCTGACGGTCACGCCGGCATTGACGCCGACCGTGATGTGCGCAGATCCGTGGGCGCTGGTGCGGCGGAACCCATGCCCCGCCGGTTCCCTTCCAGGACCGGAGGTTGGGCGCGCCTGTGGTGGCGGGCGCAAGCGTTACAAGCCTGGCTGTGAACTCTGCCGTGCTCGGGGCGGTTGCCTACTGTGCTGCTGGCGCCAGTGCGCCGGGTCCTGAGTAGTTCCGCCACCGGGCGTTCGGGGGCTTAGGTGCGGCGGCCCGACTGCCACATCACGTCGCCGGCCCCTGCTTCCTGCTAGGTCATCGCCCGGCCTCTTGCGGGCCGCCGGCGTCCATCGACTGCAGGACGCTGGCCAGCGTGATGCCCCGGGCCGCGAGCGCGTCGGCGACCAGGCCCGGCTGCGCCAGCAGCCCGAGCAGCAGGTGCCGCGCCGTCGTCTGCCGGTCACCGCAGGCGGCCTTCTGCCGCTGGGCAGCGTTCAGCGCCGCCACCGCCTCCGGGGAGGCTGACGTTCTCCGGCTGCGCCGGGCCGGGACGGAGGTGCTGTCGAGGGCTCCGGTGCCCAGCCGCGCCTCTACCCGGGCGACCACCTCATCCAGGTCGATGCCCAGCCCGGACAGGGCCTGCTCCTCGCCCGCGGTCAGCCCGCCGCGGCGGCGCGCCTCGCGGACCTTGGCCCGCACCGCCTCGGCCTCATCAGGCCCGCCGAGCTGACCGAGCAGCGGCCCGCTGTCCGGACTGGCCAGCAGCGCGGCGAACAGGTGCTCTTCCCCGATCCGGCTGGTCCCTTCCGCCCGCGCCCGCACCAGGGCATCCGCGATGACCTCCCCGGCCGAAGAACCGAACTTCCCGGCCACAGCTCAACCTCCGTGATGCTTCTTGAAGGCAGCCTGGCGGGTGACGCCCAACTCCCTTGCGATCTCCGCCCACGACCACCCCTGCGCACGCGCGGAACGCACCTGCGCCCGCTCCAGCTGATCTGTCAGCTTCCGCAATGCGGCAACGGCGCGCAGTCCCGTCCGGGGATCCCCGTCCCCTGCGGCGGCGGCCAGGGCGACGGCCTCGTTGTCCATACCGTCAACCTAGGTTGGCAGTCGCTCGTTGTCAACCTAGGTTGGCAGCAGCCGCGCATCCGCGCGCGGGTATATCCTTGGCGCGGTGGTTCCGGTCGCCGCTGGGTCCGCGGGCAGAGTTCCAAGCTCACCGGGTATGTGTGAACATGTCGACGGTCGTCTTTCCCGCCCGACGTCGCGGACCCCCGGGCAGTGGGAGGGACCACCGTGTCCGAATCATCGCGTTCACTTCCCGATCAGCCCAGCCTTCGTTTCCTGAAGCTGGAAGCCCGCCGCCGGCTGGCGGCCGGTGAATTCCCGGCCCTACACGAGGCGCAGCTCGCCATCGCGCGCGAGCATGGCTTTTCGAGCTGGACGACGCTCAAGCGGGTCGTCGGCGACAGCCAGCCCGACCCGGACGAGGCTGTGCTTGATCATCTCGGCTGGATCGTCTCCCGGCTGGCGGACGCGGGCCAGCCGGACTGGGCTCCGCCCGCAGAACAAAAACTGGCCGAGCACTTCGAGCAGTCATACCTCGCCCGGGTAACGCCCGGGCAGCTGATAAAAACCCTGTCGGCCATGGCCCGGGCCGGGCGGCTGCGGGACGAGGTCATCGTCATCACCGAGCGCCCGCGGTTCATCCGGGCCCGAGCCGGTGACGTGCAGATCGAGACGGCGGGAGCCGACGAACCGCCGCACCGGTTGCGCGGGATAAGGGCGCACCTGATCGGCGGATCGATCACCGATACCCGGGTCACCACGCCGCCCGCCGAAGCGGCGGGCGAAGTCCCGGAGGCAGCGGTCGCCGTGGCCGAGGAGGCATTCGGCGAGGTCGGCCTGCCCGGGCTGGTACTGGCCGGCGTCGACGACCATGGCAAGCCGTGGGAGCTGGCCCACGGCTGGGCCCGGCTGGACCCGCAAGAGCCGCTCAGCACGACCCACCGGTTCCCGGTCTACGCGATCAGCACACTGATCACCGCCACCGCCGTGCTCCGCCTGGTCGCTGACGGCGGGCTCGATCTGGACGGACCGGCCAACGATCACCTCCGAACTATCCGGCTCGCCGACGACCACATCACCGTCCGGGATCTGCTCACTCACACCGACGGCCTGGCCGCCCTGGTCACCCCGGCCGAGTGGTTTGCCGAGACGGTTCCCGACCTGGTCGCGCTGACCGGGCCGGTACTGGCTTCCGGCGGGACACACGGCACCGTCACGCAGGGCCTCGGCGGGTACGCCGCGCTCGGGGCACTGATCGCTGACATCAGCGGATCGCCCTACCCCCAGGCAGCGGCCCGGCTGGTACTCGACCCGCTAGGGATGAGCGGCTCGTCATTCCCCGAACGCTGGCCAGCAGCGGACGACCTGGTCGTCGGCGGCTATCGGGTGGACACCGACGGAGCGTTCGTCCCGGCGCCCGCCGCGGTTGGCACCGTCCCGGCCGCCCTCGGCTTGCGGACGACAGCGGCCGACCTGATCCGCTTCGCGCTCGGCTGGTCCACCCTGCTGCCCGCCCCGCTCGCCGAGGAGGCGATGCGGCCGCTGGTCCGCCGGAGCGCCAGCTCGGAGGTCGCCGTCGGGCTCGGCTGGCAGATAAACGAATCCCGCGGTGTGGCGGGCCAGGCCGGGTATGCCCGCAGCGCGGCAGCGTCGCTGGTCGTCAAGCTGGACAGCGGCAAGGTCCACGTCGCCTTGGCCAACCGGGGTATCCCGATCGAGGAGGTCAACGGGCGCGTCGCCCACGCGCTCGCCCACTCCTAATGGGGGCCGCGGATCGGGGTTGCGCCGCCGGGATACCAGCGTCCCGGCGGCGCACAACGGCCGCAGCAGGCCCATCTCGGCGGCGGTCATGCCCCGGCGCGCGCCTCCAGCCACGCCTTCACCAGCCACATCCCAAAGCCCCTCGCCATCGGCTGGGCCGGCTGAGACCTTTTCTGCCACCTGCTCGGCTCATAGCGCATCGCGACCGCCCCCGAGCCGAACTCCACCCGGCTCACGAGCTTCAAGTCGAGATGCTTCGATAGCCCGCGAACAACGTCGGCCTATGGCCCGCCAGCCTGGGCTGCACCACGAACTCGTACTCATCGATCAATCCCAGCTCCGCCAGCGCGAGCGGTAGTTTCAAGCCTCCCACGAACAGTCCCTTACCCGGCTCCCGCTTGAGCTGCTGAACGGCCTTCCCCAGATCCCCGCGCACCAGCTCGGCGTTCCAGTCGACCCGCTCCAAGGTGCTCGACACGACGTACTTCCTTGCCGCGTCGATCGCCTGGGCGAAGGGTTCCATCCAGTCAGGCCGCGCTCCGGTCCCCGCCGACCCCCGCCACGCTGCCTCCATGCATCTCGTAAGTCACCCGGCCAAACAGGAGGGCATCGGCCCGGGCGAGGTTCTCGGTGGCGTGACGATGCAAGTCTTCGTCCGCGGGAATTGCACGATGATCGCAGCACCCGTCCAATGTCACGTTGATGGAATACCGAAGGGGCCGCATTACGAGACAGTTTCCTTTGGATCGAGCAGTGACCTCAGGTAATCTTCCGCGTTGTCGAAGCTGGCCACGAGGCCATCGAACTTGGTCATGTGGTCACGGCCAGCCTGGTCGCGGAACGCCAGCCTGTGTGTCAGCTTCGTCACTCCGTCAGTTTCGTGCAGATCCATCGACTCGACGGCCTCCGCATCTGGCCACCCGTCGAACAGCCACGTCTGGACGGTCCGGGTCGGCGGCTCGACCTCCAGGTAGGTCCCGCGAAACGAGCACTCGGTTCCGTCGTCGGTCACCATGACGATGTGATAGTGCCCCCCGACGCGCAGGTCGATCGAGCAGACCGTCACCTCCTCCCCGAATGGGGCGAACGTTTTCCTCACATGCTCGGGCTTCGTGAATACGTCAAAGACGAGTCCGACCGGAGCGTCGAACTCCCGGGTGACGACAATCTCGAGATCGTTCGGGAATTCGATGACCGCCGACCCATGCCGATTAGGTGTCACTGCTGATCTCCTTGTCGCTGTAGCTCCTGGAGGTAGTCATCCACCCGATCCAGCCGGGCGTTCCACGCCCGCTCGTACTTGGCCAGCCACTCGTGCAACGGCCGAAGGCGCGCTGGTTCCAGGCGGTACAACCGACGACGCCCCTCCGCCCGGCACCTCACGAGCCCCACCTCACTGAGGACCCGTAGGTGTTTCGAAACCTGGGGCTGGGTCATCGACAGGTCGTCCACGATCGCCCCAACTGGCTTCTCGCCTGCCAGCAGCACGTCCAGGATCTCGCGACGTGCTGCCTCGGCAATCGCGTTGAAGACGTCCGACGTCGTGGAAGAGCGGGCCACGGCTGTTAACATATTCCATTATCGGCATGTGTCAAGCCGTTCGGAATGACGGAAGCCACCGGCTGCCCACGGCCACGCGCCGTTTGTTATCCATAGGCGCCGACTGAAGACCCATCTCGGTCTTGCAGTTCTCATCGACGCTGCCGAACCTCGCCGGGCGCAGTCGGGTCCAAGCGTGGTGGCGGCCCGGCGGACGGGCGCGCCATTCCTCGCGATCGTTCTCCTGGTAGCGGATCTCGCGCAGGCCCAGCCGACTCAGGATCTCCGACATCCACCGGCCTGGCGGTTCGCAGCAATTTGATCTAACTCAGGGTGACAACGACCCGAACCGTTACTCGGGCAGGGTAGATTTGCCCGCTAGCGCTAGACCTGCCCGGCCTGGGGAGGAACAACACAGAAAGGCATTATTATGGCGATTGTTTCTCTAATCGTGTGGCTGGCCTGGTGGGTCGGCAACGCGTTCCTCGGAAAGAACAAGGGCCGTCTTGGCTTGGGGATCGGTATCGGCTGGCTCGGGCTGATCGGGATGATCATCATCCTGATCGTGCCGCGCAAGCAGATCGCCTAGCCGAGTTGGCCATCCGGACATGGGATGGGCCGTCCGGCTGGAGAGCCGGACGGCCCGGAACAACCGGGCCAGCTACTACCTTCAGGAGCTGGCAGCGGCCGCCCTAGTTTGGTAACCCCCGCGCCAGGCCGCCCCGCCAGAACGGCGGTGCCAGCGCGTTCCTGACATTCCCTAGAGGTCGATGACGACCTTGCCGTGCACGTGGCGACCAGCCTGGAGCTCGACGGCGGCGCGGATCTGCTCGACCGGAAAGCTTGCGGCGATCGGCACCCGGAGTTCATTCGTCGCGACCAGGCGGGCGACCTCTTCCAGGGCGCCGGGGGCGGCGTTGGCGCCGTTTGCCGGCGTGATCCCGTCGACCTGGGCGGCAATAGTGGTGATGCGCGCGTCCGCGACGCCGAGTTCTCGTGCGGCCTGCGCTGTCTCCGCCCCGTACAGGTCGATCGCTGCGGTGACGCCGCCGGGAGCGAGGCCACGGACACGGTCAGCCAGACCGTCGCCGTAGGCGATCGGCTCGGTCCCGAAGCTGCGCAGAAAGTCGGACGATGTCGCCGATCCCGTCCCGATCACCCGCGCCCCCGCGAGGCGCGCCAGCTGGACGGCGAACACCCCGACCCCACCCGCCGCGCCGCCGATGAGTACCGTGTCGCCCGGTCCGGGATTGACGACGGCGAGGGCGGCGGCGGCTGTGCAGCCCGCTATTGAAAGGGTGGCGGCTGTGCGGTCGTCGATGCCGTCAGGGGTGTGGTGGGCGTCGCCGCCATCCGCGATGGTCCCTGCCGCTTCGACGACTACGAAGTCGGCGACCGCGCGGGAAAGTGCGCCGCCGTACACTCTGTCGCCGGCCGCGAATCCCGTTACGCCGTCGCCGACTTGGTCCACCACTCCCGCATAGTCGGTTCCGAACCCAGCCGGCAGGCTCAGGCCGAACCGGGCGGCGGTTTCTGCGTCGGAGGTCATGAACCAGTCCATCGGGTTTAGTCCAGCCGCGGTGACTCGCACACGGATCTGTCCCGGGCCGGCCCGCGGCGCGGGTACCTCGTGGAGGTCGAGGACTTCAGGGCCGCCGAATGACTCGAGCCGAACTGCCCGGCTCGTGCCCGCCGGCGTTTGAGTGCTGTGCTCCTGCATGCTTGCTTGACTCCTCGGCTCCGAGATCGCGCACCGAAACGGACCATGCTCCGGTTACCTGAGCCACGATAACTTCTGGCGATCCTCCCCGCACCAGGCCCCTGGGATGGGGCGTCGTGTGGAGCGGGCCGGACGGTCAGCGGCGGCTGTCCAGGAAGCGCTGCCGGATCCGCTTGAGCTCGTGGTGGGGGAACCCGGCCAGCAGCTCCCAGGCCAGTTCGAGCGTGCCATTGACGTCGCGCCGGCCTGTGGGCTGGTGGACGAAGCGCTGCTCGAAATCGTCGGCGAAGGTGAGGTAGCGGTGGTCGTCCTCGCCGAGCGCGGCGGTGCCGACCACGGAGGCCAGGTCGCGGACCTGCCGCCCGCGCGCGTAGCAGGCGTAAAGCTGGTCGGCCAGATCACGGTGGTCTTCTCGGGTGCGATCCGCGCCTATGCCGGCGCTGGCTAGCCGGGACAGCGAGGGCAACACGTCGATGGGCGGGAAGATCCCGCGCCGGTCCAGCTCGCGGGACAGCACGATCTGCCCCTCGGTGATGTAGCCGGCCAGGTCGGGGATGGGGTGGCTGATGTCGTCGTCGGGCATGGTGAGCACGGCCAGCTGGGTGATGGAGCCGTGGCGGCCGTGGATCCGGCCGGCCCGTTCGAATAGCGCGGCCAGGTCGCTGTACATGTCGCTGGGATAGCCGCGGCGGCCGGGCAGTTCCTGCCGCGCGGCTGACACCTCGCGCAGCGCCTCGCAATAGTTGGTCATGTCGGTCATGACCACAAGGACCTGCAGGCCGGCTTGCCAGGCCAGGTACTCGGCCGCGGTCAGCGCGAGCCGCGGGGTCTGCAGCCGCTCGATGGCAGGGTCGTCGGCCAGGTTGAGGAACAGGACCATGCGGTGCTGGCGGCCGCTGGCCGCGAACGCGGCCCGGTAGAAGCCGGCTTCCCGGCGGGTCACGCCGAGCGCGGCGAAGACCACCACGAAGTCGTCGTCCCCGTCCTGGCTGCGCACCCGGGAGCTGGTCGCGATGCGCGCGGCGAGCTCGGCGGCGGGCAGGCCGTAGCCGGAGAAAATGGGCAGTTTCTGCCCGCGGACCAAGGTGATGAGCGCGTCGACGGCGGAGATGCCGGTTTCCACGAACTCGCAGGGATGGCTGCGGGCGACCGGGTTGAGCGGGGCGCCGTCGAGTTCGCGGAATTCCTCCGGGACGACCGGCGGCCCGCCGTCGGCGGGCTGGCCAGAGCCGTCGAAGGCCCGGCCGAGCAGGCCGGCGCCGACGGCGAGCCGGGACTGCGTGCCGTGCGTGCGGATTGTGGTGGCGGACAGGTCGAGGCCGTGGGTGCCGTCGAGCACTTGCACGGTCACCCGCTCGCCGTCGATCTCCAGCACCCGGCCGCGCCGGGCCTGCCGGTCCGGGCCGATGATGTCGACCGGTTCGGCGTAGCCGACGCCGGTCACCGGTTCGGCGGTGAGCAGCGGCCCGGCGATGGTGTCGGCGGCCCGGTACTCGACGGTGACCAGGCCGCTCGGTGCGGGGCGCGGGGTCATGGCGTGTCTCCTTCCAGCGCGTGCAGCGTGCTGGTGATGGAGTGGGCGAGGTCGGCGGCGCGCCGGGCCGCGTCCCGCGGGGGCAGGCCGCGCAGCTGCGAGATCTCGCTGAGCACGGACGTGGCGGCGACCGCCGCCACTGGCGCTCCGGCCTGGACCGCGGCGGCCATGGCCTGGTGGGCGGCCTTGATGACGCTCAGCATGGCGTGCTGTTTGGCGGGCGGGCAGTAGGCGTCGGCTTCGTCGAACGAGGATTGCTGCAGGAAGTCCTCGCGCAGCAGCCGCGCGGTCCGCAGCACCACTTGTTGCTGCGGGGGCAGCGTGTCCGCGCCGAGCAGCTGGGCGATCTCCAGCAGCGCGGTTTCTTGCTGCAGCAGGCCGAGCGCCCACTCCCGCTGGCCGGGCCAGGACTCCGCGACCTCGCGGCTGAACCAGCCGCCGAGCTGGTACAGGGTGTAGCTGCGCTGCCAGCCGACGGCTGGGAAATGCCGGGCCCGGGCGAGGTCGCGGTCGAGCGCCCAGAACGTGCCGGTCATCCGCAGCGTGTGCTGGGTGATCGGCTCGGAGAAGTCACCGCCGGGTGGTGACACCGCGCCGATGATGGTCAGCGAGCCGCTGCGCTGGTCGCGGCCCTGGCAGGTCACCGCGCCCGCGCGTTCATAAAAGTCGGCCAGCCGGCTGGCCAGGTAGGCCGGGTAGCCCTCCTCGGCGGGCATCTCGCCGAGCCGGCTGGAGATCTCCCGCAGCGCCTCGCCCCACCGGCTGGTGCTGTCGGCCAGCAGGACCACATGCAGGCCCTGGTCGCGGAAGTACTCGGCGATGGTGACGCCGGTGTAGATGCTGGCTTCGCGGGCCGCGACCGGCATGTTGCTAGTGTTGGCGACCAGCACGGTGCGGCCCATCAGGGTGCCGCCGGTCCGCGGGTCGGGGAGCCGGGGGAACTCTTGCAGAACCTCGGTCAGCTCGTTGCCGCGCTCGCCGCAGCCCACGTAGACGACCACGTCGGCGTCGGCCCACTTGGCGATCTGCTGCTCCAGCACGGTCTTGCCGGTGCCGAAACCGCCAGGGATGGTCGCGGTACCGCCGAGTGCGACCGGGAACAGTGTGTCCACCGCTCGCTGCCCGGTGATCAGCGGCCGGGTCACGTCCAGGCGGCGGGCCACCGGGCGTGGCTGCCGCACCGGCCAGCGGTGCAGCATCGGCACCGGCTGGCCGTCGATCGCGGCGATGGCGGCGGTCACGGTGGCCGGTCCCGGGTGGACTGCGGTCACGGTGCCGGCCAGACCGGGCGGGACCAGCACGGCGTGCTGGTGGCCGTGGTCGTCGGCGGCGGTGCCGAGCAGGTCACCAGGGCCGGCGGGCTGGCACGCCGCTGCCGCGGGCCGGAATATGTAGCGCCGGCCGCGGTCGAGGGTCGGCAGGCTGGTCCCGCGGGCCAGGAATGGCTGGCGGTAAGCCGCGTCACGGGGCTGGGCGAGCGCGGTGAGCGGCCGGCCGGTGCCGTCCACAATGCTGCCCAGCAGTCCGGGCCCGAGCTCGATGCTCAGCGGCGCGCCGGTGCCGATGGCCGGGTCGCCGGCGCGCAGCCCGCTGGGTGGCTCGTAGATCTGGGCCAGGGCTTCGCCGCCGGCCAGCCGTATGATCTCGCCGGGCAGCCGCTGGTCGCCGACCTGAACCATGTCGAACAGCCGGGCCCGGCGAAGCCCGCTGATCCCGACCACTGAACCGGAGACCCGGGTGACGGCGCCCCGGTCGGCGCCGGTGCCGCGCCGCGCACCGGCGCCGCGGCCCGCCGTCGCGGGTGGCTGGAATTCCTGGATGTTCATGAGGTGCTCCCGGTCGGGTCGAAGGTGAGCTCGTAACCGACGGCACGGGCCAGCAGGTCGTGCAGGCTTTCGCCGGTGTGGCCCGGGTCGCGGCCGGGGCCGCCTTCTGGCAGAGCGACGACCAGGACGCGGTCTGGCTGCGACAGCCGGTGTTGCCAGCGCCCGCCCAGTTCGCGCAGGTACGCCGCGTGCACTGCGACCACGCCCGGCGGGTCGGCGGCTGAGATCAGCCGGTTCAGCACCGTGGCCGCGGCGGCGGCCGTGCCGGCCGGCTCGGTGTGCACGCCGCCGAGCCGGTACCCGTCGGCGAGGTCCGGGGGAACGATCACGGTGAGCTGGGGTGTACTCATGGGCTGGGCTCCTTCCTGCGGGATGCGGCGGTTACACCGGCTCGATGAGCTGCTGGCGGGCGCTGTCGTGGCTGATGTCGCCGGCCGCGGCGTGAGCCAGCAGCCGGATGTTGCGGGCTTGGACCTGGTGGGCCAGCACGTGGTGCAGGACCGCGGCCGGGCCGAGCGGATCGGCGCGGCGCAGCAGCCGCAGGTCGGCGCGCAGCCGTTCGGTGTCGAGCGCCACCTGCAGAGTGGCCAGGTCGCCCCCGTCCGCCCAGGCGGTCAGCGCGGAGCGCCAGCGGTCGGCCGCCGCGGCTGCCGCGGCGGCTGCCGCGGCGGCGGCGCCAGCCCGGGCGGGCGCGGCCTGGATGGCGGCCAGCTGCCCATGCGGCACGGTGCCGCCAGGCAGGAACGGCCTGCCGCCGTGGCATGCCGGACCCGTGGCGGGCTGGCTGCCGGCCTCGCGAAGTCGCAGCGCGAGCATCAGGTTCTGGTCGCTGGTTTCGCGTTGCAGCGCAGCCGTTACCGGCTCGGCCGCCGGCCCGGCGGCGGTCAGCGCCTGAAGCTGGTGAGCCCGGCCCGCCCAGGCGACCGCGTGCTCGACTGGGGCGAGGCTGACGTCGACCTCGTAGCCGCGGGCCGCCTGGCGTAGCGCGGCGGCGCTGTCGGGGTCGGGCAGCCCGCGGCGGGCCAGCAGCCGGGCGGCGGCGGGAAGATCGGGCTGGGCGGTCGCTTCCCGAGCGGTGGTGGTGCTGAGCTGGCCGGCCGGCACCAGCGCGGCGCTGACCGCAGGAGCGCCGCCGTGATGTGCAGCCCGCAGCAGAGCCAGCACGTTCTGCACGTCGAACCGGCCGAGCACGGCTGTTACTACGACCCTGGCCTGGTCGTGGTAGAAGCCGGTCACGTCTCCGAGCGCCGCCGCCAGGTGGTCGCGGACCAGCCGCTCCACCAGGCGCAGCGGCCCGCCGGCCGGATCGGCCGCCGCGTCGGCCTGCGGTTTGTAGCAGGTTGCGGCCAGCGCGGTCAGCAGCCCCGGCAGGTTGCGGCCGGCCAGCGACGCGTACTGGTCAGCGCGCAGCAGCGCCGCCCGGCGGGCCCGCAGCCGGGCATTGCCGTAGTCGTATCCGGTCATGCGGGCATTGCCTCCGGGACATCCCGGGTGGCCGGGCAGCCTTCCGGGTCGTCGCGGAGCAGCCGGCCGGTCAGAACCCGCAGCTCGGGCTCGGCGGCGGCCAGCCGCCCCTCGACGGTGTTGGTGACTGTCGCGCCGGCCCCGTCGCTGACCGCGGCGCCGCCCGCGCAGCTGAGCACGGGCTCGATCCGCAGCCGGGCCTGGCCTGCCAGCAGCCGGCGGGCCAGCGCCTCGTCGGCCGGGTCGACCTGCACCACGGTGGCGCCGGGCAGGACGGCCCGGGCCTCACTGATCCATGCGGCCAGGATCTGCTGGTAGTCGCCGCGGCGGCGGATCTGGTGCAGCTGGTCCCGGACGTCGCTGGCGATCCGCTGGTAGGCCGTTTCGTGCGCCTGCCGGAGCCGGGTGCTGGCGGCGTCCCGGGCTTGGGCCAGCCGCAGCTCGGCGACTGGCCGTTCGGCCTGTTCCGCGGCCGACACGGCGGCCGCCGTACGTTCGGCGGCCTCATCGCGGGCCCGGGCCAGGATCGCCTCGGCGGCTGCCTGGTGCCCGGCGCGCAGCCGGGCGGTCTCGGCTGCGGCGTCGGCCTCGATGGCGGCTAGCAGGTCGTGCAGCGCCATCATCCGCTCCCGAGCAGGACCAGGATCATGGCGGCGACCGCGAAGCCCAGGATGACCAGCGTCTCCGGGATCGCGACCAGCAGGATGGCCCGGCCGGCCAGTTCTGGTTTCTCGGCGAGCGCGCCGGCCGCGGCGGATCCGATCTTGGCCTGCGCGATGCCGGTGCCGAGCGCACCGAGGCCGATCGCGAGGGCCGCGCCAATGGCGATGAGTCCCAGTTCCATCATTCTCTCCTTTCCTTCCGGTCCCGACGGGTCAGTCGTGACCGGGTTCCAGCTGGCGGCCGAACGGCCGGAAGGCCTGGCCGCCTTCTTCGAAGAAGCCGCTGAAGAATTCGACGTAGTGCAGCCGCAGCGCCTGCACCATCGGGCTGAACGCGGCCAGCGCCAGGTTGAGCAGGTGCAGCAGCACGGCGACGAACACGCCGAGCAGGATCGGGACGGACACGGCCAGGTGATTGGCCACTCCGGCCAGGTACACCGATGCCAGCCCGACCGCGGCCAGCCGCAGGTACGACAGCACGTGGCCGAGTGCGCCGAGCAGCTCCAGCGGCCCGGTGAGCAGGCCCATCGTGCCGCGGGCGGCGATGGCCACCACGAACGTCACGGCCACCACGGCCATGGCCGGCGTCCGCACCTGGCCGGGAAGCAGGTCGACCGCGGTGGCGGCGATGGCTGCCAGTCCGCACAGCAGGACGAACGCGCCTGCCCGTTCCAGCACCGTGCGCGGGTGGCGCAGCCGCTGCGCCTGGCGCAGGCCCAGCACCAGGCCGAGCAGGACGTGGGTGACACCGATCCCGGCGGCCAGCAGCAGGAGGGTTTCCAGCGCTTCGGGCCCGCCGCGGTAGAACCACAGCGCGGGCAGCCCGAGGTGGTGGCCGAGGCTACCGAGCGCTTCGCCGTACAGCAGGCCGAACAGCATCGACCAGGCCCCGCTGATCAGCAGGACGCTGCCGGCGTCGCGGAGCAGCGGACGGGCCGCGCGGCGGCGCAGCACCGCGCCCAGACCGGCCAGTATCGCGCCATAGACCAGGTCGCCGACCATGACGCCGAACAGAAACGGCAGGACCAGTGCGGTCAGCGCGCTCGGATCGACGGTGCCGCTGCGGGGCAGGCCGAAGAACGAGACCAGCCGCTGATAAGGCCGGACCGGCGCCGGGTTGTCGAGCAGCACCGGCGGCTCGCCGGCCACGGCCGGCGCCCGTTCGGTGACGGCGATGCCCGGGCCCAGCCGGGCCAGTTCGGTGCGCAGCCGGGTGACGTCGCGGCGCGGCAGCCAGCCTGCCAGTGACGCGCTGCGCTCGGTCCAGCCGGCCAGCGCCCGCGCGCCCAGCCGGTCCAGCTCATCCTGAGCCGCGGACCGGCGCCGCCGCCAGGTGGTGGCCCGCTGCGCCGTGTAGCCGGCCAGCGCCCGCCACGCGGCCGCTAGCTCATCCGGCAAGACCGTGAGCCGCTGGCTGAGCTGGGTGACCGCGCGCCTCAGCGACATCTGCTCATAGCCGGCCGGGAGCGGCACGTGCCGGACATGCTCGCTGTCCAGCAGCGTCCGCAGCCCGGCCAGCAGCGCACGCGGGGCGACCAGCACGCAGCCCACACTCTGGTCGCCGGTGGCCGCGCCGACCAGGTGGAACCGGTTGCCGACCGCTGCGCGCAGCGCGTCGCGCACGCTGTCCAGGACGTCTGCGTGCGGGCTGTCCAGTACCAGCACGACGGTGGCCAGGCCGAGCTTGGTCAGGTCACGCTCGCTGAGCAGCCCTAGCTCGGGCTCCATCGGCAGCAGCGTGGTGAGCGCGTCACGGTAGCGGCGGACTGTTTCGTGTTCGGCCTGCAGCGACCCGATCCGGTCGAGCAGCGGCCCCAGGCCGGGGCTGAGCCGGGCGAGCCGGTCCGCGGGGAGCGTTGTGCTGGCTGGCCGCAGCCAGTCCTGGTCTGCGGTCACGGCGGCGGCCGACTCCGCCAGGCCGACCAGGGCGGCCAGGTCAGTGGCGCTGGTCCGCAGCTCGGCCAGCTGCTGCGGGTCGGCCCCGGTGCCCGGCGGCGTGCCGCCGGGCATCTGGCCGGCGCTGGTCAGCTGGATGATGCCGAGCCGGTGCAGCCGGTCAATGACCGCCGGCAGCTGGGCCTTCGGTGCCAGGATCTGGACCGGGGTCATCGGGACATGCATGGCGCCTCCCCGGTCAGGACCAACGTGATGGCCTGCCGGACGGCCAGGTCATGACGGCCGGCGGCGGCGCGCTCGAGCCGACTGACGGCTGCGGCCGCCGAGGCGCCAACCTCGCTTGCCGCACTGTCCGCGGTCGCGCGGATGGCCTGCCGCCGTTCTTCGGCGAGCCGCGCCGCCCGCGCGTCCGCATCCGCCAGGAGCGTGGCGGCGCGCTGCCGGGCGGACGCCTGGGCGGCCTGGTCCGCTTCTTCGGCGGCCAGCCGGGCCGCTGCCGCTTCTTCGGCCCTGCGGATGGCGGCCATGGCTTCGGACGCCGGTTCCAGCGGCTCCGGGGACGGCGTCCGGCTGCGGCGGATCCTCACCCGGCCACCCTTCGCCCCCGCCGCCGCGAGACCCGGACCCAGTCCTCCAGGGCCCGTTGTTCGAGCGTGCCCGCTATGGCCCGCTGCTCAGCGGCCAGCCGCGGGATCACCACCTGCTCCAGCGCGTTGACCTGGCGCGTGGTGCGGGTCACCTCAGCGGTGAGCCGGCGCAGGTTGAGCTCGGCCGCGGCCAGCTCGAGCAGCGCATCCAGCTCAGCCTCGAAGGACTCGGCGACCAGGTCGATGGCGGCCGTCGACGCGGGCAGCGCGTAGCCTCGCTCGGTGCGCCCCCGGGCGGCCCGCCCGGCTTCGAGCTCGATCACCCGGACCCCGGCTACGCTGCGCGAGCTCACCGCAGCCGGGACGGCGCCAGCCGCGGCGATCGCGGCGGAGGCTACCGCCTGCGGGCTGTCCACGGCCACGGCCTGGCCAAGCGCCCGGCGCGCCGCGGCCGCGATTTGCTCCAGCTCGGCCCGCTTCCGGCCGGCTTCGAGCCCCAGCCGGCGCAGTTCAGCGATCAGCGCGGCCCGCTTCTGGGTGAGCAGCGCGTGGCCCCGGCGCGCGACCGCCTCCCGGGAGCGGCGCGCCAGCAGCTCGCTGCGAGTGGCTGCCACCGTGCGCATCTGTCTCCTTCCCCGCGGGCCGCCCCGCTCAGCCGGCCGGCCGGCGTTTTCCAGCCCAGGTAAGCCGGTCGGACTGGAAGCCCGGTGCGGTGCCTGTGGCGGGTTGATGGAGGATGACCTATCCGCCGCCGGAGGCTCCGTGTCTGCGCTCGTGGGGGGAGTAGCTGCCTCCCGCCCGGAACTGGCATCCGGCTCGGCTGCGGGCGGGTGGCTGGGGGCCTCGAGCAGTATTACAAGCCACACCACCGAGATGAATACGACGACGAACGCCGCGAAAGCGATGTAGAACAGCGTCGTGCCGCTCATGTGGCACCACTCCTTGCCCTTGCCTCGGCTGTGCCAGCCAGTCAAGCGGGCGGGAGCGCGCCGGCGATGGAGCCCGCGTGATGGCCGCGTGAAGACCGCCGGACCCTGGCCCGGCCGCCCATCACGGCCGGAGACTGGCCTGTGGCTGGATCACTTCTGGCGCGCGCGCCGGCGGCCGTGCCGCCCGCCGACGGCTGTCGCGGACGGACAGGACGGTGACCACGGCCAGCACGGCGGCGATGAACGCCGGCGAGGCCCAGGCAGGGAACTTGTACACGTCGGTCAGCAGCAGCTTGGCCGCGACCGCGGACAAGATGACGGCCAGCCCGGGCTGCAGGTAGGTGGAACGGGCAGCCGCCCCGGCCAGCACGAAATACAGCGCCCGCATGCCCAGCAGCGCGAACACGTTAGATGTGTAGACCGCGAACGTGTTGGTGGTGATGGCGAGGACCGCCGGGATCGAGTCGATGGCGAAGATCACGTCAGTGGTCTCCACCACGATCAGGGCGAGCAGCAGCGGGGTGGCCAGCAGCCGGCCGCTGTCCCGGATGATGAACCGCTGGCCATGCAAGTGGGTGGCGGGCAGGACACGCCGCAGGCAGCGCAGGACACGGCTGTCCTCGGGCCGGGTTTGACTACCGCCGCGCAGCATCCGGATTGCGGCCCACAGCAAGATCGCGCCGAAGATGTAGATGACCACGTGGAAGGTCTCGATCAGTGTGACGCCGGCCACGATGAACGCGGCCCGCATGAACAGCGCGCCGACAATGCCCCACATGAGCACGCGGTGCTGGTATTTGGCCGGGATGGCAAACGAGGCGAAGATGACAGCGAAGACGAACACGTTGTCCAGCGACAAGCTCTTCTCGATCAGGTAGCCGGCCAGATAGGCCTGGGCGATGGCGCCGCCCTGCCAGGCCCACAGCAAGACAGCAAAGCCCAGCCCGATCGCCATCCAGATCCCGCTCCAGGCGGCCGCCTCCTTCAGCGAGACCTCGCGGGCCCGGCGGTTCAGCACGAACAGGTCCAGGGCCAGCATGGCCACCACGAAGGCGGCGAACGCAGCCCAGGCCCAGACGGGAACGGCCACGCCATTTGCCACGCCTCAAGTTAGCGGGGCGGATCTGCAGCCGTTGTGCCCTGAGCATGGAGACGTCGTGAAGCATGACCGGCCTGTCCTGGCGGTATGCGGACGCCACATCGCCGCCACGCGGGCTTCACCGCCGTCACGAACCCAGCCAGTGGACTGAGGTGATGAGCCCCGCCGGAACGATCATCGCCGTGCTGGCCGGGCTGGCCGCTTTCCGCGGTGCTCATCGGGACGCTGGTCTTCGGCGAGCACCTCGCCGGCTCCTCAACCGGGCTGGCATTGCAGCTGGCCGGGGCGGCCACCGCCATCTCGGCGTTATCACGCTCGGCCGGTCGGCCGCGCTGGGTCCGCGCGACCGTCGCACCGACGGAGCGAAACCGGACGATCTGGCCGCCCGGAAAGGCGACCAGGGCCCTTGGAAGCAGCGTGAGCTTCGTCCGGGGACGGCCGTCCGCCAGCCTTCACACGGCCGCCATCGCAGCTACACCCCGCCGCAACAAGACCCGGTGAAATTTCAGTTAACCGCTGGCCGCCAGGGAGGACACGATGATCGGCAACGACCTGATCGCGGCAATCCCATGGATCATCTTCACCGTTTTGCTCGCCGTCGTGTGTGCCCGGCTTTGCGGGCTCCGGCGCTTTTTCTGAGTGCGCCACGAGGTGCCGCCCAACCGAACGGATGCGAAAGACCCTGTCTGGGGCCTGTCGCAGCCGGTCCGGTGAAGCTGAGGGCAGCCTGATCCCGGGAGACGCCGGGGAAGGTGGGTGAAAATTTCGTCGCCACGTTGAACAGTTCCGCTCTCGGGTGCGTATGACCCGGAGATGGGCCGGTGCCCCATCCTCGCGGGCACGGCTAGGACGAGCGGGAGGGCGACATGCGCGGATCGGTCAAGACACTGCTGGTGTGCGGAGCGCTATTAGCGGCCGGACTGGGCGCGCCCGGGCTGGGCGCCGCCGCGGCCGCTAGCGCCAGTGTGGCCGGATCTACGATTGACGGGTGTAGTGCCACAGTAAGCAATATTACTCAGGAAACGCTTAACGGTAAGGCAGTCGTAACATTCACCGGCCAGGTCGAATGCAATTCTTCTGCTCCGCAGATCTATCTTCACACGAACCTCTATAATTGCTGGAGCGTGCAGCCGGAAGAGAGCAAGAACTTTCTTGCAGCCAATTGCGGTGGCCTAACGAATGCCGAAACGTTCACCCCTGAGAAATCCGGAGTGACGTATACGATCTCCGACCAGACAGCAGCCGATGACACTTATTACGCTCCAGTACTGAGCTTCATCATCAATGGTACCGCCAGCGGTCCGGTCTTCGGAACGCCGGCGCATTGCAGTAATGGCTCGTGCACGAATGTGAAGTACGCAAGCTGACCGAACCGGCCAGCCAGCAGCGCCAGGGATCGCGCTAAGCGGAGCTCGTCGGAGATCCGCTTAGCGCGACTAGCGCGGGCATCATCGGTTACCGTGGCAGCAGCGACTGCACGGCCACCGGCAGCGTTCGCACGAGCCATTTTGGCTTGTGGCGCCGCAAGCCTATGCCCCGTTTGAGACCTCAAGGACAACGTGCACACCTGTAGCGGCCAGAGGGCTGGTTAGATCTAACTTAGGCCGTGGCGCGGTCTTGCGTGGTTGTGCGCCGAACTTCCCCTGACCTGCACAAATGTCCCTTCATTACCCGGTAGCGGGTCGAGAGTCTCCTGCTGTCCGTCATATGTCCATGCCCTCCGTTCAATCGTGAGAATATTCCGCGCTAGCCCCGGGATTCGCGGTCCG